>Ga0187851_10001391_pt1 | contig 23262 bp, 19 predicted proteins | sample June2016WEW_6_10_FD_132997 | JGI IMG/M metagenome (GOLD analysis project Ga0187851, IMG submission 132997) | Peatland microbial communities from SPRUCE experiment site at the Marcell Experimental Forest, Minnesota, USA - June2016WEW_6_10 | ecosystem: Environmental > Terrestrial > Soil >...
GGCCTGTCCCAGACCTCGAGATTCTTGAAGCTCTGCACGGGACCCGCTTCCTCCTAAACACAAAAAGCTGAGAGCTGACAGCTGAGAGCGGTCCCTAAAAGCTTTTCACAAAATTCTTCCCCGGCATTTGCCTTACTTTGCCGGTCAGCTCCAGCTCAAAGAGAGCCGCGAAGATTTCTGAGGAGGACATTTCCGTCTCCAGCTTTTCCACCAGCTCATCGATGTGGGTGGCTTCGTCGGCTTTCAGCAGGCTCAGGATTCGCTTTTCGTGCGGTGGAAGCCCTTCGTCCGGGAATAGAGATGCCGAAGACGCGCCGCCGGATTCAGGCGAGGGGGTTGGCGTGAGCGCGAGTTTGACTTCCGGAGGCAGCTCTTCCCACACATCTTCCCAGGTGGCGACGAGCTTCGCGCCCTGCCGAATCAGGGTGTTCGGTCCCCAGGAATTTTTGTTCGTAACGTTTCCTGGCAGCGCGAAAACATCGCGATTTTGCTCCAGCGCGCAACGCGCCGTGATGCGCGTTCCGGAGTATTTGGCGGCCTCGACCACCAGCACTCCGACCGATATGCCACTCAAAATCCGGTTGCGAATGGGAAAGTTTTGCGGAAAGGCGGAAGTCCCCAGGGGGAATTCGGAAATGAGGGTGCCGCCCAGCGCCAGAATCTGCTCCAACAAGCGCGAATTTTCTTTGGGATAAATTACGTCCACGCCGGTCCCAAACACTGCGATGGTTTTGCCTTTTGCCGTGACCGCGCCGCGATGGCTGGCCGTATCAATCCCGCGGGCCATGCCGCTGATGATCACCAACCCCTGCGCCGCAAGATCGCAGGCCAGCCGCTCGGCCATGCCCGATCCGTAAGGGGTTGGGTGCCGCGTGCCCACCATAGCAATGCCTGGCTGCGTCAGCAATTCTGCACATCCGCGAACATACAGCACCAGAGGCGGATCGTAAATTTCTTTCAGCCGTGGCGGGTAGCAAGCGTCCTCGAGAGAGAGCACCGTTACTTCAGCGGCCACGGCACGCGCGATTTCTTCCCGCGCCAACTCTGCCGATTTGCCCGTAGCTAACGATCGCGCCGAGATTGCCTGAATTCCCGTGGCTTCGAGTTCCGCAAGCGACGCGTGCAGCACCGCCTCAGCGCTGCCGAAGTGTTCGACGAGCTTCCGCGCGCGGGTCGGTCCCAGGGGCGTCAGCGAGATCGCGAGCCACTCCAGAACATGGGTGGCGGGTATGGCTACAGCGTTCGGCACGGCGCACTCCAATCTTTGATATGGGGACTGGGCTATGGGGACTGGCGGACTGTAGTCACCGGAGGAAAGCCCTGTCAAGGCAAGCCATCACAAGCGCCTGTCGAAAACTCTCTGCTAGAATCAAAACAGGAATGAGACGCCTACGTATCTCTGCGATTTCCTACCTCAACACCGCTCCTTTGATGTGGGATTTCGAGCACTCCGAAGCAGGCCGCGAGTTCGATATTACCTACACTTTGCCGTCGAATTGCGCGCGCGAGCTTGCCGCCGCGACCGCCGATATCGGGATCATCCCCGCCGCCGCGTACACGCAAATCCCCGGTTTGACTGTGCTGCCGGGCGTCGCCATCGCCTCGCGCCGAGCCGTGCGCTCGATTCTGCTGGTCAGCCGAGTTCCCATCGATCAAGTACGCACCGTGGCGCTGGATACTTCGTCCATGACTTCGGTAGCGCTGACGAAGGTTCTTTTTGAAAAGTGGCTGGGCGGAGGCAGGGTTTTCACACCCATGCCGCCGGATATGGAAAAGATGCTGGCCCAGCACGATGCTGGATTACTGATCGGAGATCCCGCGCTGCAAGTCGACCGCTCGCGCTACCACACGCTCGATCTCGCCGAAGAGTGGATTCGCTATACCGGCAAGCCCTTCGTGTTCGCCTTCTGGGCAGTGCGCGAGGCGGCTCTCGACCAAGTTCCATGTGGGGATAGCCGCCCCTGGCTGTCCACGGCGCGCAGCGACGCCCGCTTGCCAGACCTCGCCGAGACTTTTCAGCGCTCGCGCGATCACGGTCTTGAGCCGGCAAGCCTCGAGCGCATTACGCGCGAGTGGGCGCCGCGCCTGGGTCTGAGCGTGGCCACCGTCCACTCTTATCTCACCGAAAATATTTATTACCACTTGGACTCCGGTTGTCTGCAAGGATTACAGCTTTTCTATCGCTATGCGGCGGAAATCGGCGCGCTGCCGCCGGCGCCCGAGATGCATTTTCTTGCCGCGACCAAAACCGCCCTAGTTTAACGAAAGCGCCTCACCAGCAAGCCTTCCCGCGATTTTCTTGAGCGCAATGATCGCGTAAGCAATCCAACTGCCCCTGCGGTAAACTCCTTTAACCGAATGCCATTCCACCTCGATCCTCTGCTGGCGGTTCCCCTCTGGCAGAGGCTGCGCCGCATGGGCGGGCCGGGGCTGGTTCTGCTGGGCATTGCCGACAATTCCGTGATTCCGCTCACGGGCAGCATGGATGTTCTGACCATCTGGCTCGCAGCTCGTCATCGCGAACCGTGGCCCTACTATGCATTCATGGCGACTTTGGGCGCCGTCATCGGCGGCTACCTTACTTATGCCATCGCGCGCAAGGGCGGCAGAAAAACTATGGAGCGCAAGCTCTCGAAGAAAAGAGCGCGGCAAGTTTCGCGTGCCTTTGAGCGCTGGGGATTTTTTGCCGTCGCCATTCCCGCTCTTATGCCTCCTCCGTTCCCTTTTTTTCCGTTCCTGGTCGCGGCCGGGGCGGGACAATATTCTCCGAAGAAATTCTTGGGAGCGTTAATTCTCGGTCGGGGAGTTCGCTACACCATCGGCGCCGGCCTCGGATATTTCTACGGCAGGCACGTGCTGCGTTTCTTCAATCACTACTACAAACCAGCGATGGCGATCCTGATCGGCCTTGCTGTCCTAGGCGCTGTGCTCTCTCTCGTCCAATATCTGCGGATGAGAAAAAAGTGAGCACCGGTGTCGGAAATGAAAAATGGAAGACGACGCCGTGACGCCGTCTTCCAAAGTAGCGACGGACTTTACTCGTGTTCTTACACGCCGCCCGTCAAAGCCTTGATGTTCGCGGTGCCCACGCTCAGTCCTGCCTTGAAGCCCGATGTGCTGAACTCGGTGTTCAGAGTGCTCGCCGCCTCGCCGTCCAGGGTTACACTAACCCATCCCAGATACAGGAATGTGCGATCGATCAGCTTGATCGGGAGTTTGAAGCCGCTGGAAAATGCCAGGTCGAAGAGGGTGATGCGGCCTACCAATTCTCCGTTCACGATCGCGAGGCCGGTAATCACCGGCATCGATGCGGTGGTATCGATCAGGAAATCCTGAATCGTCACAGTGGTTTTGCCGCTTGTGAGCGTCAATCCACCCTGATGGTCCAGATTGCCCTTCGCGGTGGTCAAGTCGATGGCGCCGCTGCCAATGGGAAAGTTTACGGTCGTTCCATTGAGCACCGTTGGGTAGACCACGCCCGGCGTGACCTTTAGGGTTGATAGCGCATTCAAAAACGTGGTGCTCAACACCACGTTCGTCGACCCCGATAACGCGGTAACGGTGGTCTGGGCAAAAGATGCGGTGGCCGCCAAAGCCAGGGCGGTCACTAAAGCGAACTTCATCATGCGAGTCATAAGATTCTCTCTCTTGATCTCTGGGAGTTATGCGCGGCCTGCGCCGCTCATTCACTGGGTAAACGCCGGCGAGCAGGATTTGGATCTCCGCTGGAAAAATTTCGTTTCGACTTTATACTTTCGGAATGAAAAACCTGCTTCGTGTGTTCGTGCTTTTTTCGTGTGCAATGCCTTGCGCTTTGATCTCGGTATCATCCCCGGCCTGTGCGCAGGATGACTCCGCACGGATTCGTGAGTTGGAGGAACGCGTGCGAAGGCTGGAAGCGACGGTGCAGACGTTGGTCGAGTCGCAGCAGGCCGCGGGATCAATGCCTGCCGATCGAGGCAACTCTCTGCTGGCAGGCCTGAGCACCCCTGAAGCATCTCCCACGAAACCTGCCACCAGCGCGGCTTTCCTGGATGCAGAGCTTGCCGGTCAAGGGCTGGGATGGACGAGCAAGCCGCCGCCGCAGGAGTTGCTGCCCAACCTGGGCAAGATCGGAGCCGCGGTCAGCTTCGCCTCCGGGCTTAACTCGGGTCCATTCGCTTTGAAGAACGGAAGCTATTTCGGAGGGTCGGTCGAGTTGCCGCTAGCGTTACTTCCGGGCGGGCGCTTGGATTACGAAATCGGTATCGCCCTGGCCCAAGCCCACCGCGATCTCCCGGTCACATCGAGCGTGGCGCAAGTCGCAAACCTCACCGTCCTCAACGCGCTGCTGCCTGACGGGGGCGCGAGCAATGTGCAGGCGGCACTCGCCGGCACGGCCGCGGCGCCGTTTCCCGTGACGGCGAACGCAAATTGGAAGGCGCAGGTCCTGCAACTGACGCCCTTTGTTTTGAAATATGACGTGACCCGCCTCGATCGGTATCGCCTTCGACCGTACGCATTGGTGGGCCTGGGAACGTACGTTACAGTTTCCAGCCAAAATGTCACGGGCAGCGGACTGCGATCGGATTCCACTTTAAGTGCTGCGGATCAAGCCCTGCTCTCGACCCTACTGGGAAACTATTCTCCGTTCGCCGGGGCCTTGCTCGGCGGGCAGATTGCTCCCGCAGCGGCCCTCGCGCAACGGCGGCTCCCGGCAGGACAGGGTGGAGTCGATCTGGGAGTTCACTTTGGTGGAGGCATGGATTGGAGAATCACAAACCTGGCCTCGCTGGCCTTCGATGCGAGGTTCAACCGCGTACCCGACGGGCTCTCCTACCATACCTTCGCAGCGCGCTGGGGACTGCATTTCTAAAATTGTTTCTTGCGCCGCATAAACCTATTGCGGACCGAAGAGCAACTTTCTGCCGCGCGCGGCCACGCTTCCGCCCGCAGGCTCATCGGTGATCGCGAGCGCGGTCACCTCCGCAAGGTCGCTGCTAGGCGGAGCGAACAATACGCCCTTGCCGTCGTCCTGCAACGTAATCAGTCCGCCGCTCAAAATCGCCGGCGCGCCTTTCTTGATCAGCCAAAGCTGATAACACTTTTGTCCGGGTAACTTAGGCAGCGCATCCGCTACCAACAGAAGCCCGCCCTGTGGAGAATACAAAGCTCGCGCCGTGGCATGGCCGCCCTTGGGGTCAACGCTGCGCAGCGAAATCTGCTGCAGAGAAGCCGACTGCAGCAGGCGCTCAATCTTGTCGCCGGCGTCGGCTGCCGCGGAGAGCCGGCGCGTTTCGGCTTGCGACTTCGCCAACTCGGCCGCCAGAATCGCGGTTTTTTCCGAGCCGGCGCGATCCGCGCTGGCGGCGGCGGCCCGCAACTCCCTTTCAAGGCTCGCGCTGCGGTTCGCCCCGGAGGCAAGTTGGTTCTGCAACTCTGCCACTTGCTTTGCCGCTGCGGCCTTATCCGCTTCCGCGACTCGTATCCGGTTCTGCGCTTCTTCGAGCTGCGCTCTTAACTTCGCGTCATCTTCATGCTTCACAGCGGGAAGCGAAGGTGGCGTCGCCACAGGCACGCTTTTTGCCTCGGCCTCTAACTTCTCTGCCTCTAACTTGGCTTGCAACTCATCCTGCAGAGCTTTTTGATCTCGCTGCAAAATCGAGGAATTTTGCCGAGCTTCGCCCAACTCGCTTTCGAGCCGGAAGCGATCCCGGGCGAACCAAATCACCGCCAGCAGGCACGCGCATGCGAACGCCCAGGGAACTGCTTTCCAAAAAGACCAGGCGGCCACGATGCGAGCCTGATCCGCCGTGATTGCCCGCATCAGCTTGCGCTCCACGCTCGGCGATGGACGACGCGCCGGCGCCAGGCTGCTCATCGCGGTCAACACCGCCTGCGCTTCCAGATAGCGCCGCTGGCACTCCCGGCAACCCGCTTCGAGGTGGGCCGCCATCGACTCCTGCGCGTCTGCCGGCAGACTGCCCAGAGCGTAAAGCTCCCAGTCGTCTTGTAAATGGGTGCAGGTCGTGGTCATAATCTGAACACTTGGCCGAAGTTGAGCAATGCCTCGCGCAATTTGCTAATCCCCAGCCGAATTCTGGTCTTCACCGTGCCCAGCGATTCCCCGGTGCGCTCGGCCAACTCCTGATGCGTCAGGCCCTCAAAATAAGCCAATTCCAGCGCGTTTTTCTGCGCCGGAGGCAGGCTCTCCATTGCCTGCCGAATTGTACGCGAAAGATCCGGATCGGCTGCGGATCGTAGATCGGGAAAGTTATCCATGTTGAAGCCTTCTTCTTCCCCTAAAGGAGTAACGAGATGAGCCGCCCTCCTAGATTCTTTTCGCCGGTAGTCGAGCGCAATATTTCTGGCGACCGTGAGTAACCACGAAAGCAGCGGACCCTTCCCCGCGCTATACATTTGCGGACGATCCCAGAGGCGCTGGAAAGCATCCTGCAGCAACTCCTCCGCAGCCGGGCGATTTTCGACGATGCGATAGATCAGGGAAAACACCCGCGTGTTGTACTTGCGATAAAGCGCCAGCAGCGCGTCGGGATCGCGCTGTTCGACCTTGGCGAGAAGAGAAACGTCGTCCTGGTCGGGGCTGGGCAGCATGCCGCTCGTTGAAATGGACTCACAAAACCTGGCGGAGGAATGACGACCGCGGCGCCCAATCCCGCAACCGGCGCTCCTTCCAGCATAAATCATGCCCGCAAGTTTTATCAGAGATGCGGATGTTGGGTAGTGGGCGGTTTTGGATTCTGAGGGTATGGATTCCGCGAGGGCGGCTGTTGCAGGATGTGGGCATGGTGCTTAAGCGGAAAAACAAACGCGACGTTGCGCAGAATGCTCTGAGAGTACTGGCCTTACAAATCACGTTTGGAGCTTGGAGGAATTGGTGGGATTATTAGAAAACAATAGGCAGGAGGCAGTAGCTTGAGTTTCATTTCAGCGGGCACTCCAGTGTGGTTGCTTAGCCGTTGCTTAGCCGTTGGTTAGGGCTTCTTCTGGGCGGCATGGCTGTACTAGTTTTGTTCGTGGGACTATGGCTGAGAACATACGGTTCACACCCCCTCAAGGTCAAAGCTCTATCTTTTGCTGGGGCAATATTGATGGCCGGTTCCTTGATTATCTACGTCATGCGCTAATTCAAAACCGCCCACTACCGGATGTTGGTATGAGGATGTGGGGACGGCCGCCCCCGGCTGTCCGTCGAGCGAAGCTCGACCTCGGACTTGGAGTAATCCCCAAACCTCCGTTAGAATCAAGCAAGCATGTCGCTCAGCAAGTCCCAAGCGCTGGAGATGTTCCACTCCGATGACCTGATCGGCATCGGCATGGAGGCCGACGCGGTGCGACGCAAGCTGCATCCCGAAGGCACCGTCACCTACATCATCGACCGCAACATTAATTACACAAATTTTTGCACCGAGTACTGCACCTTCTGCGCCTTCTATCGCCCGCTGAAAGGACCCGCGGCGAAAGAAGGCTACATCCTCGAGTTCGACACAATTTACGAAAAAATTCGCGAGACCGTCGAACTCGGCGGCACCGGCGTGCTGATGCAAGGCGGCCTGCATCCCGATCTCAAGATCGACTGGCACGAAAAGATGCTGCGCGGGATTAAAGGGCGCTTTCCGCAAGTGCATCTGCACTGCTACTCCGCCTCCGAAATCATCGCCATCGCCGAGTACAGCAGCCTCAGCATTCGCGACACGATTCTGCGCCTGCGCGATGCCGGGCTCGATTCCATCCCCGGCGGCGGTGCCGAAATTCTCGACGACGAGGTCCGCTACAAAATCGCCCGCCTGAAATGCCTGACCGATGACTGGATCAACGTCCACCGCACCGCCCACCAGATCGGCATGCGCACCACCGCGACCATGATGTTCGGCGTCGGCGAAAACTACGAACACCGCGTCAACCACCTGCAAGCCCTCTACGACCTGCAAGAAGAAACCGGCGGCTTTACCGCCTTCATCCCCTGGAGCTTCCAGCCCCACAACACCGCCCTAGGCGGCCGCCACTGGGAGGAAGCCACCGCCGTCGAATACCTCAAAGTCCTGGCCATCTCGCGCCTTTATCTGTCGAACTTCCTCAACGTGCAATCCAGCTGGGTCACGCAAGGCCTGAAAGTCTGCCAAATGGGCCTGCGCTTCGGCGGAAACGACGTCGGCTCGGTCATGCTGGAAGAAAATGTAGTGAGAGCTGCCGGCGTAACCAACTGCACTACCGAAGAAGAGTTGCGCCGCATCATCCGCGACGCGGGATTCCGGCCGGCGCAGAGGGATACGTTGTACCGGCAGTACTTCCTGAACTAAGAGGGCTAGTAAAAATACCAAAGCTGTTTGTCATTCCGGGCGCCAAACCCGGTGAGGAACCTGCTGTTCTTGCAGTCATCACGACCGGGAAGGGCACGACGTTCAGTCGTGCCGCATTCTGTGGCGAATTGTGTTGACGGTCCGCCGAGGAAGTCGTCCGTCGGCTTGCTCGGTTGTCCCATCGCAAGAAGTGAGCCGTATCGCCTGCATCCCCGAGCGCGACTGGGAATTGCAAGCCGGTTCCACCCTATTTCACACTCAACTTCATTTCCTTACCCTTGCCGAAAGTGAGCATCAACACGCGCTCGCCATCCTTAGAGAAATCGGCGTTTAGGCTGCCGGACTCGTCATACTCCTCCGCATCCGACCGCACGTGCACTCGCACTAAGTGAGTACCGGGAGTCACGTAAATACTCTGCGTTTGCCTGGCTTCCGCATGGCCAAAGGGCCCGAATTTCTTTTTCGCTCCCTCGAGCTTTTCGCGCAACACCGGTTCGTCGTCCACCCAGACGGTGAGGTCCGCATTGGCGAACTTGTGCTCCACCGAAATCTGCAGCGCCGCCGAGCGCGCCTCAGGCGCCTTGACGACTTCCGTGACGGGCACACTCGGGCTGGGCGCGACCGCCTCGACCAGGTTGGTATTTCTGCCAGAGGTCACGTTCTTGCGCGGCCTGACACGCACTGGCCGCACCACCGTATTTGCTTTGGGACTTTCAGCTTTGGTTTCTGGCGGGGGTGAGCTCTGCTTCGCAACGACGCTCGCCGCCGCAGGCGCACTCACTGCCGGCACATGTCGCGGAGGCGGCAGCGTAGCGACCCGGGAATCATTCTTGTAGCTCTGCAACAGCGCGAAGGAGACGATCGTGAACATGATCCCGATCAGCCAGAGGGCGCGGGCGCGCCAGATCTTTCGCATCTGCCAGTTGGGCTGAAGCAGGCGTTTCAAGGCATCAGACCCCGCTCCAGAGCGGTTCGTAGACTCGCGGGCAACAGAATGCGCGTTTCCAGGCAGGGCCGCCGTTTTCTCAACCGGCTTCTGAGATCTCGGCCCGGGATCCTTTCCTTCGAGTACGCTTTTTATATCGGCCGCCATCTCCAGGCCGCGCTGATAGCGCTTCGCAGGATCCTTGGCCAGCGCGCGCAACACCACCTCATTAACGCTGGCGGGCAAATCAAAATTCAGCGCGGTGGCCGAAACCGGCTCGTGATGCACAACTTTGAACGATACGGTGAAAACACTATTGCCCTGGAAAGGCCGATGGCCTGTAAGCAACGTGTAAAGAATCACGCCCAGAGAAAACAAATCGGAGCGGCCATCTACAGGATCGCCATTCAATTGTTCGGGCGACATGAAAGCGGGAGTTCCTAAAACTTGCCCACAACTGGTCAGTTCGCTGAGATTCAGCTTGGCCACGCCGAAGTCTGCGATTTTCGCATGGCCATCTTCGGTAAGCAGAATATTCGAAGGCTTGAGATCGCGATGGATGACGCCCGCACTGTGCGCGCAGTCCAGAGCCTCCGCCACTTCCCGGACCAGACTCAAGGCATTTTCAAACGAGAGTTTGTCCGCTTGCTCGAGCGATTTGCCCTTCACGTATTCCATGACGATGTAGGGCGTATGGGTTTCAGGTTCTTCGCCCACATCGAAAATGGTCACGATGCCGGGGTGGGAGACTCGTCCGGCGGCTTCGGCCTCGCGCCGAAAGCGTTCGCGATATTCGCGCTGCATCTCACTGGTCTGCCCCGCGAGCGACACGCTCTTGATGGCAACGATGCGGCCAATCTGCGGGTCGCGCGCGCGGTACACCACTCCCATCGCGCCACGCCCCAGTGGGTCCAGAACCTCGTATCGGCCGAACCGCTGCACTGCTTTTGCCGAAACCGCCATGTGCTCCAAGCATATCCGCAGTCTCGCTCGCATTTATCGGCCGAAGCGGCAACGTGGTTACCGAGGTAAGTAATGAAGGAGACCCTGTGGTACCGTCAGTTTTGTGGAAGTGGCCGGGGGGAGTATGCTTCTCAATCATGAAATCGAAGCGAGCCTTATTCGTACGCGCATTATTCGTCCTGATCGCCGCCTGGTTGAGTCACGCGGTTGTCCGCGCCGCCGACACGCCCGCGCATGCCTTGTTGATCCTGGCCAAACGCGACGGCATGCTCCAGATTGTCGATCCCGCAAGCTTGCAGGTGGTCGCGCGCGTTCCGGTGGGCAACGATCCGCATGAGGTGATTGCGTCCAGCGATGGCAAGACCGCTTACGTTTCGAACTATGGCTCCGGGGCCTACCACACGCTTGCGGTGGTCGATCTGATCCATCAAAGTGCATCGACCCCCATCGATCTTGGGGCGCTGCGCGGCCCGCATGGATTGACTTTCGCGGGCGGAAAAACCTTCTTCACCGCCGAAGGCGCGAAGGCCATCGGCAGCTACGATCCTGCCGCCAATCGCATCGATTGGATCCTCGGCACCGGCCAGAACCGGACCCACATGATCTACGTTTCGCCCGATATGAAGTGGATCGCGACCACCAATGTCAGCTCCGGCACGGTCAGCCTGATCGAGAAGGCGATGATCAATTCGGGGCCGGGCGGACCGCGCGAAGATTGGAACGAAACCGTGATTCGCGTCGGCAACGGTTCCGAGGGCTTTGATGTGACTCCGGATGGAAAAGAAATCTGGGTGGCGAATGCGCAGGATGGAACTGTGTCGATCATCGATGTTGGCGGCAAGCAGGTAACGCAGACGTTAGCGGCAAATGTGGCCGGAGCCAACCGGCTGAAATTTACTCCCGACGGAAAACTTGCGCTCATCTCTTCTTTGCGCGGACCCGATGTCACCGTCATCGCAACCGCGACGCGCAAGACTGTGAAGCGAATTCCGGTGGGTACTGGCGCGGCCGGCATTCAGATTCAACCCGACGGAGCCCGCGCTTTCGTGGCCTGCTCTCCCGACGGATATGTCGCCGTCATCGATTTGCATTCCATGGAAATCTCCGGTCGTATTCCGGCGGGTCGCGATCCCGATGGCCTCGCGTGGGCGACCCGCCATTAGACGGTTGCGGCTGCGTCTATTTTCGCCATTTGTTTTCCCCGCTGAAACTTTTACACGGCAGCGTGTGTTGTCGAGCGTTGTTGAGCCCTGGATTTTACCGCATTGATTTCGACCCTGCATGGGGATTGATCAGCCTACCATTATGAAAAAACGCCACTTCGATCCTTTCCCACCGCGCCCGACAGGCTTGGCACGGCAATTGCACTACAGGAATCGTTCACGCTAATTTGGAGGTGATTGCATGGCCGCTCCCAGTGATCCCGAATTTCTTCGCATGCTTCAGAAAGATATCGATTATTATGCCCAGGCCCTCGAGCGTTTCGAAAACATGATTCCAACCGTCAGCGCGCCTCTGCAGGATCAATGGAGACTGCAGGCCCAGGCCCGCAGAAACTTCGCTTTGGAACTCGATATTCTTTTGGAAAAGGCTCTCCTTGTGGCTGGCGTACGGGCGCCGCAGAATTCCAACAGGCTCACCTCGGATTTAGCGTCACGCTAGCCCGAGCGTTCATTCTCCCGTGGTTCTAGCCTCGCAGGCTTTAAAAGAAGAGGGCACGGCCTGCCGGTAGTGGCATCGGCTACACCTTATGCCATGGGTCGGCTCCCTGGAAACCGCCCTCTTCCATAAAAAATCCTATCCGGTAGAATAAGGGTTTTCACCGCAACTCTTGCCTCCTTCTAGCCACATCCTGTCTTCGCTGTTTGTCGCCTGGGCCACCCCCAAGGGAATCGGTCCCTATCTTCGCCAACATCTTTTAGATAAAACTTTCCAGGGTCTTTATCACACCGACGTATTTGATCGCGCGCTGCTAGTCCCTTATTTCATCGTGCTCATTCTGCTCGCGGCCTACGGCATGCACCGCTACGTGCTGGTGTATCTCTATTACAAGCACAAGAAAAATCGCACGACCGATCCCGCAGCCTGCTTCGAGGAACTGCCGCGCGTCACGGTGCAACTGCCCATCTTCAACGAGCAGTACGTGGTCGAACGCCTGCTCGAATCCATCTGCAAGCTGAAATATCCGCGCGCGAAGCTCGACATTCAAGTGCTCGACGACTCCACTGACGAAACCGTTGAGGTTGCGCGCAACCTGGTCGAGCGTTACGCCGCGCTGGGCAATCCCATCGGCTACCATCACCGCACCAACCGTCACGGCTACAAGGCGGGAGCGCTGGCCGAAGGCCTCAAAACCGCACGGGGCGAATTCGTCGCCATCTTCGACGCCGACTTTATTCCGCCCGAGGATTTTCTCTTGCGCACCGTCCATCACTTCACCGACCCCAAGATCGGCATGGTGCAGACGCGGTGGACGCACATCAACCGCAATTATTCTTTTCTCACCCAGGTGGAAGCGATTTTGCTCGACGGCCACTTCGTGCTCGAGCACTCCGGTCGTGCCCGCAGCGGGGTTTTCTTCAACTTCAACGGCACCGCCGGAGTCTGGCGCCGCGCCGCCATCGACCAGGCCGGCGGCTGGCAGCACGACACGCTCACCGAAGACACCGACCTCTCCTACCGCGCCCAGCTCAAGGGATGGAAATTTATTTATCTGCAGGATGTCGAGTGCCCCGCGGAATTGCCAGTAGAGATGACGGCGTTCAAAACCCAGCAGGCGCGCTGGGCCAAAGGACTGATCCAGACGGGAAAGAAAATTCTCCCGCGCGTGATGCGCAGCGACGCCCCCCTGCACACCAAGATCGAAGCCTGGTACCACTTGACCGCGAACCTTAGTTACCCGCTGATGATCGTGCTCTCGGTGCTGATGTTGCCGGCCATGATCATCCGGTTTTATCAGGGATGGTTTCAGATGCTCTTCATCGACCTGCCCCTGTTCATGGCGTCGACGTTTTCCATCTCAAGTTTTTATCTGGTCTCGCAGCGCGAACTTTTTCCCAAAAGCTGGCCGCGAGCGTTTTTGTATCTGCCATTCCTCATGGCCCTCGGAATCGGCTTGACCATCACCAACACCAAAGCCGTGATCGAAGCGCTCCTCGGCAAAGAGAGTGCCTTTGCCCGCACTCCCAAATACCGCGTGGAATCGAAAAAAGACAAAGTCGGTAGCACAAAATACCGCAAGCGCCTGGGCTGGATACCCTGGCTCGAACTCGGCATCGGCACCTACTTCGCGCTCACGGTTTTTTACGCGGTCGAAAACGAAAACTTCGTCACCATTCCATTCCTCCTGCTTTTCGTCGTGGGCTACTGGTACACCGGATTGATGTCTCTGCTGCAAGGCCGCTTCTCCGGAGTTGCACTCAGCGCCGACTCGCACACTAAGCCGTTTCCGGTCGGCGTTTGATCTTTCGGCGGTTCGCCATTCGCTTTCCTTCGCCACCGCGCTCGTTTACAATCCCCTCGCCAAAGTTTACCGGCTCCGTCACATCGTGTAGACTCCGCAGTGCCGAATCTGGTTCGAGGGAGGATCAATCGATGCTCCGCTTACGCAGGCTGTCTTGCCTTCTGGCTCTGGGATTTGTTCTCCCTGCGCTCCTCAGTTGCGGCTCCGCTCACGACTCCGGCGAGTACTTCGTTTTTGTCGCCGCCAACTTGCAGGTGCCCTACTGGCAGGCTGCGGGCGCCGGTTTCAAAAAAGCCGCCGGACAACTCAAAGTGCGCGCCGACTTCCTCGGCCCCAACACTTACGATCCGAAAGCCGAGAGCGATGCTCTCGATCAGGCGATCCAGCAAAAAGCCACCGGCATTTTAGTCGGCGTCACCGATCCCGGCGTGCTCAAAGCTGGCATCGAAAAGGCGATCGCGGCCGGAATCCCCGTCGTAACCGTCGATTCCGACGCGCCCGCCAGCAAGCGACTCTTCTTCATCGGTACCAACAACTATCAGGTGGGAATCACGGGAGGCCTGCGCCTGGCGCAGGAGTTGAAGGGTAAAGGCAACGTCGTCGTCTTTACCATGCCCGACCAGCACAACATGCAGGATCGCCTGCGCGGCTATCGCGATGCGCTGGCCCGCACGCCCGATATTCAGATCACGCGGGTCGTCGACATCCAGGGCGATCCGCGCATCGCCTTCGATACCACCACGCAGATTATCGGCAAAGAAAAAGATAAGGTCGACGCGTTTGTCTGCCTCGAAGCGCAATCGGGAAAAGAAGTGGCCGGAGTTCTAGGCAGTTACCACATTACCGGCAAGGTTGTGATGGCCATGGATACCGACCCCGAAACTCTGGCCTTGATTCAGAAAGGCGGCATCGCCGCCACCATCGCGCAGAAGCCTTACACCATGGCATTCGTTGGACTGCAGATGCTCGACAACTTGTATCACCACAAGCCGCCGGCGCTCGATACCGATTGGTCGAAGGACAGTTTTTCGCCCGTCCCTTCCTTCGTGGACACTGGCTCGGCGCTCATCGACAAGACCAATGTAGACTCGTACCTGCAGGAAAAACAGAGCGCAACCGGCACGCAGAAGTAGCTCAGGGGACTTCTACAGGATGCGAAGGCGGAAATATGATTTTGTTCCAGCGATTGGTCTATTCGCCATCAGCTTCTTGGCATTGTCCGCGAGCCATGTAGGTTTCGGGCTCGAGCGACAGCCTAACTTCGATTACCACCCTCGCCGCGAAGCGCTGGCGAAACGAGTTGCAGGCGTGATCGTTCTCTTCGCTCCCCTCGAGAGCGAAGGACCCAACGATCTTTACGGCTTCCGCCAGGAAGATAATTTTTATTATCTTTCGGGGCTGACCGAACCCGGCGCGGCGTTGCTGATTGCACCACCCACCGACGCTGAGGCCAAGGCCAATCCTCCTGCCCGTGCCTACACCGAAATTCTTTTTCTCCCGCCGCGCAATCTCACCCAGGAAAAATGGACAGGACCCAAGCTCGGTCCCGAAAATCCCGAAGCGCCGAAGCTCACTGGCTTCGATCGCGTGGAAGACATGTCCAAGTTGCCGGGAGAAGTCATGAAGCTGCTCTCCGGCCCGCACCCTTCCATCTACACCGACGTGGCTTCTCCGGATCAGACTTCAGCCAGCGCCGCGCCCTTGGCTTTTCTCCAGAACGTAAATTCGTTCCTGAAATTTCAGGATGTGAAGCCGATGATCGCAGAGTTGCGCACCTACAAAGACGCCGGCGAGGTTGCGCTCATTCGCAAGGCGGTCGACGCCTCGGTGGCCGCGCACTTCGCCGCCTTCGCCGCTGTGAAGCCCAACGTGAACGAACGTGAAGTTTCCGCGCTCATGCAGTATGAGTGGGGCAAGCGCGGCTGCGAGCGCCCCGCCTACGCGCCGATCGTGGGCTCCGGATATTTCTCCACCGTGCTGCACTACTCTGACGATGACAAAGTCATGAAGTCCGGTGACGTGGTCGTGATCGATGCCGCCGGAGAGTATTCCATGTACGCCTCCGACATCACGCGCACGCTGCCGGTCAGCGGACACTTCACCGCCCGCCAGCGCGAAATCTACGACATCGTTCTCGGCGCGCAACGGGCTGCCGAAGCCGCTTTCCACTCCGGCAAATCCACCATGAAACGCGACGTGGAAGGCTCGCTCTACAAAGTTGTCTTTGATTACATCAACTCTCACGGCAAAGATCTGCACGGCGATCCGCTGGGTAAGTATTTCATTCATGGTCTGGGGCACTCCGTCGGCCTCAACGTTCACGATGCCAGCGATCCCGAAGCACCGCTGGGTCCGGGCCAGGTTTTCACCATCGAGCCGGGAGTTTATATCCCGGAAGAAAATCTCGGAGTCCGCATCGAAGACGATTACTGGGTCGACCCGCAGGGCAAACTAGTCAAGCTAAGCGCGGCGCTGCCTTCGAAGGCGGAAGACGTGGAAAGATTCATGGCGGGTACGGGGAAATGACGGCGGAAGAATACAGGTCGGCCCATTACAACCGCTCCTGAAGCAATCGCTGCCTTACATCTTCATCAACGGAGAATCGCTCGGCAGGATTTCTCGCGAAACGTCCCTCGAGTTCATACGCCTGCTTCTCGAGCGGTATCTCTTCGTAGGAGCCGCCGCTGAGGAAGCCACGGACATAACGCTCTGCGAATCCCTGCCGGCCGAGATGACTGTACTGCACGGCGTGCACCAGTTCGTGAAAAAGCAGAGAAAGAGTCAGCGTTTCGATATGCACGACCACATCCTGAAAGGTGATGCCGGCCATGGCCGAAAACGCGGGAGCGTTCGTGATCCCTAGACTTGGCAGCTGACCGTAAAAAGGAGGGTCGTCCGCGCGTCCCCGCACCACTCTTACTTTGGCGAACAATTTCGCGGGAAAGAAGGACCGCAAGGCGGCTTGGTGGAGCGGTGCAACCGGCTCGGCCTTGTCACGGAAGCTGGCGCGCTGTTCGGAGATATACGTCGCGACCGCACTCGCAAGATTCCGGATCTGTGCTTCGGACAACTTCGGAGACGGCATCACGTTTCTACGAAATATATTCCCGAATATAGTCATCCTGCGTTTGCGCCAGCGCCTGCAAATCGCCGTCAAAAATAACTTTGCCGTCGCGCAGAATCAGAAAGCTCATCGGCACTTCGCAGTGTTGCCCGGGCGGGAGCTTCACCATGCCGTTGCTTTTCGTGTCCCACTGATGCGTGGCCATGGTGAAGGCATCCTGCAGTCGGTGCGTCACCAGCAGAGCGCTGGTCTTGTAGACGTCGCGCTGCTTCACGATCAACTCGATGATGGTGTTGGAGGTCACGGGGTCCAGGCCGCCGGTCGGCGAATCGTAAAGCAGCACCTCCGGCTGCGTAATCAGCGCCCGCGCAATGGCGACGCGCCGCCGCATGCCGCCCGAAAGCTCCGAAGGATAGAGACTGACCGTGTGCTCGAGTTCCACGAAGCGCAACACTTCGCGAACCCGGCGGTCGATGTCATCGTCGTAAATGCCGTGCTCTTCGGTCAGCCGGTAAGCCACGTTCTCGGCTACGGTAAGAGAATCGAAGAGCGCGCTCTCCTGAAAAATCATTCCAATCTTGTCGCGCAGCTTGAACAACTCCTCCTCCCGCATTTCGGTGACGTCCTGCCCCAGCACGATGATCCGCCCCGAGTCGGGCTTGATCAATCCCATGACGAGTTTAAGAATCAGGCTTTTTCCCGAGCCCGCGACTCCGAATAAAGCCTTGGTTTCTCCGCGCGCCAAGCGAAAAGAGATTCCGCGCAGCACTTGGTTTTCGCCAAACGACAGGGCTACGTCTTCGAACACGATGACGGATGTGGATTCGTCTTTGGTGGGCAGCGCGGCGGAATCGAGCGGCAAGGTTGGCGCGGACATGAAATTAGTTGTAGGAGAGCGTAGCCATCAAAAATCGTGTAATGATTAAGTCGAACATCAGGATGAGCACCGACGCCGCGACCACCGCCTGCGTTGTAGCGCGGCCCACACCCTGCGTTCCGCCGCGCGCGTTCATCCCGTAAAAGCACCCAATCGTTGAGATGATGAAACCGAAAAGAATCGGCTTGATCAGCCCCATGAACACGTCCTGAAACACCAGCGTCTCCCAGGCGTTCGACCAGTACTGGCGGGCGTCGAGGCGCAGCAACAGCTTGGCGATGAACAAGCCGCCGGTCAGGCCGACCAAATCCGAAATGATCGTCAGGAAAAAAAGCATGAATACCGAAGCGGTCACGCGCGGCGTGACCAACTTTTTCATGGGATCGGTGCCCAGCGCGCGCATGGCGTCGATCTGTTCGGTTACCACCATCGAGCCCAATTCGCTGGCCATGCCGGAGGAGTTGCGCCCCGCCACCATCAGGCTGGTCAGCACCGGGCCCAGCTCGCGCACCATCGAGGTCGAGACCAGTTGCCCGACCAGAGTGATGGAACCGAAACGCTCCAGCGTATTCGAAGCCTGCAGCGCCAGCACGGCTCCGGTGAAGAAACCGGTGAGCACGACGATGGGCAGCGAACCCACGCCGATTGTGTCGGCTTGCTGCACCATGTCGGCGAAGTACAGTGGCTTGCGAAACAAGTTGGCGACGGCCTGCCCGCAGAACAAAACATAATCCTGAACGGTCAGGACTTTTACTTTGGCGAGATCGGTGGGCGAAATGAGTTCCATGCGGTCCGGGGGAGGCAGGACTCAGCCTGCGTCCAACTGGCACAGCAACTATAGCAAACGCGCAAACATGGAACCATTGGCTGGGCAAATATCACCGCGCTAGCCCCTCGGCCGATCTTTGTTTGTATTCTTCGGGCATGTTGGCGACATGATTCTGGCGGGTAGTGTCTTGATTTCAGCTTTGGTTTTCTTCGCTTATCCGATGAGTCCAACCACCAGGAACAAAAGGGGAATCGATAACTGCGAATGGATTCAGATTGGCCGGGCGTTGTACGATTCTTGCATCGATCCCGCCGATTACCGCGGATCGAGCGCCTAAAGGAAAGCTTCTGCTACCCTCGCGACTTCTTCTTAATCTCAATATTCAGCCGGCGGATTTTCTGATTCAGCGTCGAGAGCGGCACCTTGAAGTGTTCGGCGGCCTCGGTCTGATTCCAGTTGCAACGCTCCAACATGTCGATGATGACGCGCCGCTCCACGTCCTCCACAATTTCAAAGAGCGAGGCGTCGGAAGGTTGATCATGCAGAGTGAAAGACGAGCCCCGGCCGAGCAGATTGTCGGGCAGCAAATCAATCCCGATTTCCGTGCCGGACGACAGCACCACAGCGCGTTCGATCACGTTTTCCAGTTCGCGCACGTTGCCCGGCCAGGCATAGGACATCAAAGGCCGTAACGCCTCGGGTGTGATGCGCCGCGCCGGGCGGTCGTTTTCTTCGGCATATCGCTTAAGGAAGAATTCCACCAGCAGGGGAATATCCTCGCGGCGCTGGCGCAGCGGAGGAAGCTCGATCGTGATCACGTTCAGGCGGTAAAACAAATCTTCGCGGAAGCGGCCCTCGCGCACCGCCTGCCGCAAGTCCACGTTCGTGGCCGCGATGATGCGAACGTCGACTTGAATCTCCTGCACGCCGCCAAGGTGCATGAAACGGCGATCCTGCAGCACGCGCAAAATCTTGGCCTGCGTGTCCAGGCCCATGGTGGCGATTTCGTCGAGAAAGAGCGTGCCCCGGTCTGCCATCTCGAACAGGCCTTTTTTCGAGGCGATGGCGCTGGTGAACGCGCCTTTAACGTGGCCGAAGAGGGTAGACTCCAGCAGATCGCTCGGCATGGACCCGGTATTCACCGGTACGAACGGCCGGTCGCGGCGCGGCGAATTCAGGTGCAAGGCTTTGGCGATCACTTCTTTGCCGGTGCCGCTTTCGCCCTGCAAAAGCACGGTGGAACGGCTATTGGCGACCTGCGCGACCAGGTCGAAGATTTTGAGCATCGGCTCGCTCTTGCCGACGATGTTCTCAAAGTTATAGCGCTGCTTCAGGGCGCGCTTGAGCTGAACGTTCTCTTCCGCCGCCCGCCGCCACCCTATGGCGGCGCGCACGTCGGCCAGAAGCTTTTCGTTGTCCCAGGGCTTCTGGACGAAATTCGCCGCTCCGGCCTGCATGGCGTGCACCGCATTCTCCACCGTGCCGTAGGCCGTGATCATGATCACCGGCAACCCGGTTTCGTGGGAGCGAATCTCCGCCAGAATTTCCATGCCATTGCGCCCGGGCAAGGCCAGGTCAAGCAGGATTAAATCGAAAGGGTGCTCGCCGATGCGCTGCAGGCCGGCTTCTCCGTCGGCAGCCGTTTCCACCGCAAAGCCTTCCATCTCCAGCAGAGTCTGCAACGATTCGCGAATCTCGGCCTCATCGTCGATGATGAGCACCGCGCCCGCCAGCCCATGATTGCCATTCATCGGCGTGTTTGCGATGGCCGCCGCGTCAGGCATGGCAGGCCTCGAGCGTGCTCCATCGAAATGAGAACGGCTTAGGCATGAATCGTCTTCCGGCTCAGAGGAAAGTCCAGGGTAAAAGTTGTGCCCGCGCCGGGACTGCTTTCCACGCGAATTTTCCCCGCGTGTTCCTGAATGATGCCGTAGGTCACGGCCAGGCCGAGTCCAGTGCCGCGGCTCTGGCCTTCCCGCGGCGAAGTCTTGGTGGTGAAGAACGGATCGTAGATGCGCTGAATGTGCTCCGGCGCAATGCCCGATCCCGTATCGGAGACGTGAACGCTGACGCTGTCTCCGTTGAGCGTGGCGACGCGCAGCTTGCCGCCGCCCGGCATGGCGTCTTTCGCGTTGAGAAACAAATTCAAGAACACCTGCTGCAATCGGCCCGGATTGCCTTGAATCGCCGGCAACTTGGGTTCGAATGCATGCTCGACTTCCACCTTCGCGACCTTGAACTGATGTTCGAGCAAGGCCAGAGTATCGGCGATTACCTTGTTCACATCCACGTCGCCGACTTCGCTGCCGCTGGTGCGCGAAAAATTCAGCAGATTATTTACGATCTCCGAGGCGCGGAAAGTCTGCCGCGTGATCTTCTCGAGCAACCCCGATTTCTGCGGATCACCCTGCAACTGCTTGCCCAGCATCTGCGTGTAAGAAGAGATCACCGCCAGCGGAGTGTTCACTTCATGGGCAACGCCCGCCGCCAGCAATCCGATCGACGACAGCTTATCCGCCTGCGAAAGCTGGGCTTCGAGATCGACGCGCTCGGTAATGTCGTCCATGATCAGCAGCCGCCCGATCACTTCGAACTTGCGCGTGACCAGCGGCGCCAGAGCGATATTCAGAGTGCGCTCTTCGCCGGCCGGCGTCTTCAGCCGGAACTTATACAGGTTGCGAATGCCCGGCTCCCGCCGCATGTGGTCGAATTCTTCGACGAACTCCGCCGGAAAAATCGCCTTCAGGGGCTGGGTCAGAGTCTGCCAGCGCGGCAGCGCATACATCACTTCCATCTGCGCGTTCCAGCTCTCGATGCGGTCTTCCATATCGAGCGCCATCACGCCCACGTTGATCGATTCCACGATGTTTTCGTTGAAATCTTTCAGGCGCTCATACTCGGCGGCCTTCTTTTGCAAGGACGCGTAAAGCTGTCCATTCTGAATGGCGATGCCGAGATACCCGCCCAGAGTTTCGAGCAACTCCATGTCTTCGCTGGAAAGGAAATCTCCCTGCGCGGTCTTGCCCAGACCCAGCACCGCAACGGTTTTCTGCTGCGCGTGGCACGGGATGTAGTAATTCAGATCGAGTCGCGCAATCGCCGCCTGCGCCGTAGGAGTTTCCCGCGGCACCAGGTGCGTATTCTCAAAGAAAAGATGGCCGCCCTGTTCCGGGCGCGGAGCGGTCAGAAAAGAAAGATCCACATTCCCGGGAGCTGCCAGCCCGAAAGATTTAACCAGCCCAAATTGCTCGGCATCGCTGCCCGCCAGAAAGATCGCCATGCGATCGACGCCCAGAGTGTGCGAGAGCCGATCCATCAGCGACGAGAGCATCGCGTTCAAGTCGGTTTCGGAACTCAGCTCGCGGCCAAACCCCAGCAGCGTTCGGCGATAGTCATAGCGCGTGCGATAAAAAAATTGGTCGATGCGATCCTGAATCCACTTGCGCACGGGATCGAAGAGCAGCGCCGTGACCACCACGGCCAGAATCAATCCGATGGGGCCGCTGCCGGGCTGCCGCATGTGCACCAGTTCAGCCACGCCCGCCACCAGAGCGAAATAGAGACCCACCACGATCGCGGCGGCCAGGGTATAAACCACGCCGCGCTTGAAGATGAGGTCTACATCCATCAGCCGGTAACGGAAAATCGCGTATCCGAAGGTGAGCGGGAGCAGCGCCAGCGACAGCGCCGAAACCTTCATCGCCGCCCCCGGCATCGAGCCCATCAGGTACGGCACCACATAAAAGATCGTGTAAGGAATGACGGCCAGAATGGTGCCGCGCGTCACCCACTTCAACTGCTGCCGCAGGATGGTCGTGCTCGCGTGCCGGTAGCTGTACCAGAGCAAGGTTGCCGCCGCCAGAAAGAACAGCGAACCGTAGGACATCTCCATGCGATCGAGGTTCCAGCGCAGCCGCTCGCTGGCCTGCAGCGAGCGCATGGCGATGACGTGGGTCGCCAACAGAATCGCCCCCGGCACGTAAACCAGTGCCAGCAGCCAGGGATGCCTGCGCACCGTCAGCCGCTTTTCCGGGAAGGTTAGAACGAAGTGCAGAAACAGCGCCGGCTGCAAAATGCCGGCGGCGATATTGCCCCAATAAATCGTCCAGTCGAAATCGTTGAGCTTGCCCGTGTATTTGAACGAATAGGCGATGAACGACACCAGGCAGAAAATATAAAAGTGCGTGGAGCCGGGCGCGGTCCAGCGCCGCAGCAGCACATACAAGCCGATGCCCAGATAAATCAGCGCAATCAGCCGCAGCCAGTTATTCAGAGATCGCTCGGCCGGAACCAGGATCACGCTGGAATCGAGAGCCACCGACTGCCGCAGCAGGGAATACGCCGCCTTCGACCACACGCCGGTGCGATAGAGCTGGCGCTCCAGCCCCGACATGTTCTGCACTTCCTGGCCGTTGATGGAAATTAACTGGTCGCCTGCCTTGATTCCGCTTTTGGCACCCGGCCCGCCCGGTTCGACCCGATCCGCGGTAAGCCGGCCCCCATGCTCGACCCACCACACGCCGTCGTCGGGAACGGCAAATTTCACCTCGGAATCGAAATTGAAGCCCGCGAAGACGACGGCAGCCACCGTCAGCAGGAACAACAAAACCGCAACCGAACGTACTTGGCTATCCCGATTCATGGGTTGGAGCGACACCCCCACGGGTGGGCTGGCGAGCCGCGAGTCGACCTCGGCCGACGTCTCATTTCTAATGAGCAACTTCGCTGCCATGTCGGTTCCAGTTACGGGACTGCTAAGTGCCGCGTCTAAAGCAACTTCCGAGATTATAGATGGATTCCTGAAGGCCAACTACGGCTTTTTGGAGCTTTCTGTGAAATTGCGTATCTGGCTGGACCCGAAGAGGTTAACCCGAACGGTGGAAGCCCGGCACAAAAGCCAA
>Ga0187851_10001393_pt1 | contig 23259 bp, 19 predicted proteins | sample June2016WEW_6_10_FD_132997 | JGI IMG/M metagenome (GOLD analysis project Ga0187851, IMG submission 132997) | Peatland microbial communities from SPRUCE experiment site at the Marcell Experimental Forest, Minnesota, USA - June2016WEW_6_10 | ecosystem: Environmental > Terrestrial > Soil >...
ACCGCCCCGGCCGCCGCATGATCTTTGCCGGCGCCGGACATCCGCCCGCGATGATCGCGCACGAGGGTGCCGAGCCTCGCCTGCTCGAATCCCGCAGCATGGTGTTGGGCGCTCTGCCCGAGGCTGTGGACGCCGAAGCCACGCTCGATGTGGATCTCGACGCCGGCGACCGCATCGTGCTCTATACCGACGGAATCACCGACGTCTTCAATTCGCGCGGCGAAATGCTCGGCGTCGAAGGCGTCCAAAAAATTGTCCGCGAAACCTCCCTGCTCCCATTCAACGAAATGAAGCGAGGCATCCTGGACAGCGTAGCCGAATGGCGCGAGGGCCCCCCCACCGACGACGTCTCCCTAGTCCTCGTCGAAGTCTAAATCCGCATCGCCCCGGCCATCGTGGTACAGGCGATCGTGCCCGTGCTCCTAGCCTTCCTCTGCGAAGGATCTCTCTTCGCCTTATTCTGCATCCTCTGCGGTAGGCTCGTCTTTCTCTGTGTTCTACGGTTTTTCCTCTGTACCCTCTGTGATAAATCTTTGGCCTTCCTCGCGCCACTCAGAATTTCTCCGCCACCCACAAATTATGAGATAACGTTCAATCCGCAATGGCCCGCATCGAATTAGCCACACAAATCTCCACCGCCCCAAATGAAATCTTTGTCTTCTTCGTCCCCCAACGCATGCCCCTCTGGTACGGCACCGAAATGAACGCCCACTTCGAAGTCCAAAGCGGCGCACCCGATTTCGCGGTAGGCCAGAAAGTCCGCATCACCGGAAAACTGCAGAGCCACGATGTAGCGCTGACGGTCGTCATCACCGCCTACCAATGGGAACATCACCTCGAATGGCAATTTCAGGATTCCTACGGCGTGCGCGGAATGCAGCGTTGGGATCTGCAACCTGAAGGAAATGCAACCAAACTAAGCATGCGCGACGAATATGTAGTGCCCAGCAAGCTTGGTAAAATCCTGGACCGCTTCATCACAAGCCGCGCCGTCAAACTGCGCGACCAATCCTGGCTCGATCGCCTGAAGCGTTTCGCAGAGCGGCCCGCGCAGTAACCTCGCCGCAAACCCGCTTTTCTCGGCGTCCTCTGCGTCTCGGCGGTAAATTCGCGCGCCTAAACCCCCACCACCCGCAAAAATTTCTTCTTCCCCACCCGCAAAGGCAGCATCTCTCCGGGATTCAAAACAATCGTCCGCTTCACATCCTTCTCAATCTCGCCATTCACCTCCACCGCCCCCTGCTTGATCAATCGCTCCGCCTCGCTGCGCGACGAAGCCAGCCCTGTTTCCGTCATCACCGAATAAAGCGGCCGCTTTCCCCAAGCCAATTTCATTTCCGGCATGTCCGTAGGCGCTTTCCGGTCGCGGTACACCAACCGGAACTCGTCCGCCGCTTCTTTCGCGGCCTCTTCCCCATGAAATCCCGCCACAATCGTATGTGCCATCTGCATCTTCGCGTCCATCGGATGCAGCACGCCCATGCTCACCTCTTCACGCAGCCGCACAATCACCGGCGAACCAAAATCCGTCAGCAATTCGTAATAAGACCACATCAGCTCGTCCGAAATGGACATCAGCTTGCCGAACATCTCCCCCGGCGTCTCCGTGATCCCGATGTAATTCCCCAAGCTCTTCGACATCTTCCGTTCGCCGTCGAGCCCCACCAAAATCGGCATCGTTAAAATCACCTGCCCCGGCAAACCGTACTCGCGCTGAATCTCGCGATGCACCAGCAAATTAAACTTCTGCTCCGTCGCGCCCAATTCCACGTCGGACTTCAGCGCCACCGCGTCGTAAGCTGTCAGCAACGGATACAAAAGCTCGTGCACCGAAATCGGCTGATTCGCCTCCAGCCGCGAACGAAAATCCTCTCGCTCCAGCATCCGCGCCAGCCGGTAATGCGCGCACAGCTGCACCACTTCCGTGCTGCTCAGTTTTCCCAACCACTCGTTGTTGTAACGCACCTCGGTCTTGCTCTTATCCAAAATCTTGAACACCTGCTGCAGATAAGTCTCCGCGTTCTTCTGCACCTGCTCGGCCTTCAGCGGCGGTCGCGTCTCCGATTGCCCCGTCGGATCGCCGATCATCGCCGAAAAATCACCAATCAGAAAAACCGCCGTGTGCCCCATGTCCTGAAATTGTTTCAGCTTCCGCAGCACCACCGTGTGCCCCAGATGAATGTCCGGCGCGGTCGGGTCCACGCCCAGATACACGCGCAGCGGTTTTCCGGTCTTCACCGCCTGCTCCAGCTTCGCCTTCAATTCCTCTTCGCGAATAATTTCCGCCACGCCCTTTTTCAGGTACGCCAGCTGCTCTTCCACGGGTTTGAATTTCGCGGACGACACTATTTTCTCTCCGACCCTTTCGGCGCATTCAATAGCACGCGCCGCCCTTCGATTCGGTACCGCCCTTCCAGCACAATGCGCACCGCTTCGGTGTAAATCCGATGCTCTTCGCGCAAAATCCGCTCCGCCAAAGTCTCAGGAGTATCGCCGTCCTCGATCGCAACGCACGCCTGCAACACGATCGGCCCTGCGTCCAGATTTTCATCCACGAAATGCACCGTGCAGCCGGAAAACTTCGCGCCATGCTCCAGCGCCTGCCGCTGCGATTCCAGCCCGGGAAACGCCGGCAGCAGCGACGGATGAATATTCAAAATCCGATTGGGAAACGCCGCGACGAAATGCGGCGAGAGCAGCCGCATATACCCCGCCAGGCAAACCAGATCAACCTTTTGCTCTTGCAGCGCCGCCACCGCCAACTTGTCGTAAGCCTCGCGCTCCAGTCCCTTCGAAGGAATCACTCGCGCATCGAGTCCGCGCCGCCGCGCTTTTTCGATCCCCTCAGCGCCCTCGCGATTGCTCACCACAATCGCAATTTCCGCATCCGGAATGCGTCCCGCCGCCACGCTCTCCGCGAGCGCCTCAAAATTCGATCCGCGCCCCGATAGCAGCACGCCAATCCGTTTCTTCATGACCGCCCGAAATTAGCACAGTTCCCCAAACCGGCAAAACTTCGCCCCGCCCCGTAGCGCCGTCATCCGGAGCGCAGCGAAGCCTGCCTGCCGCCTTTTTCTGCGCCCTCTGCGTAAAATCTTTCGACTTTCCTAACCGCCCCGACACAGCCTTGACTCCAGCCCCCCACCAAGGCATCGTGTCCTGCGCAACGCTGCAAAAACTCGCACAGGAGGCTCTCCATGTCGCGCAACCGTCTAATCTTGTTAGCCCCGATTTTCGCGATGGCCTTCACGACCTCCTGCTACCGCGCCGGCGAAAAAGACGGCCAAGCCGAACACCAGCAGGAAATCCAGCAAGCCCGCACTGCCGACGAAGCCGCCATCCGCGTCGCCTCCGCCGCATGGAGCCGAGCCTCCGCCGCGAAAGATCTCGATACAGCCGTCTCCTTCTATGCCGACGACGCCCTGCAATTCCCCAACCAAGCCCCTGCCGCAAGAGGCAAAGAAAATATCCGCAAGAACTGGGCCTCGCTACTCGCCACACCCGGCCCCGGCCTGAGTTTTCAGACCATGACCATCGAAGTCGCGCGCTCAGGTGAGCTAGCCTACGAGACCGGCACCTACGATTTCCTCACCACCGACAAGAAGGGCAAATCAAGCAACGAGAAAGGCAAATACGTAGTCGTCTGGAAGAAGCAAAGCGACAACTCGTGGAAAGCTGCGGTAGATATTGACAATCCCAATCAGTAGCGCAATGGCGCGCGCATCACACTGAGCGGCGCGTCGCGGGAGAGCCACTGTTGTTGGCTGTGCTCGCGCCGTCGCACTCAGTTCAGGCGCCAGGTCATCCTGAGCGCAGCGAAGGATCTCTAGCTTCTCTTTGGGTTTTCTCTGCGAACTCTCTGCGTCCCTGCGGTAAAAAGCCTTCTCCAGAATCCTACAACCCCAACTTCCCGCTATAAATCACTCTCGGCTTCCCCCGCACCGCCCGCTCAATCCTTCCAATCAAATAAAACTTCTCCCGCCGCCGTTTCAATTCCGTCTCCACTTTCGACACGTGCTTAGCCGGCACCACCAAAATCATTCCCACGCCCAAATTAAATGTCTGCAGAAGCTCATCGCGCTCAATCGCACCCAACCGCGCCAAATAACGAAATATCGGCAACACGGGCCAAGAACCCAAATCAATCACCGCCTGCACGTTCGCCGGCAAAGCCCGCGGCAAATTCCCTGTAATCCCGCCGCCGGTAATGTGCGCCATGGTCGTCACCCAACCGCGCGCCAAAATACTTTTCAGCAGCGGCCAATAAGCCCGGTGCGGCTTTAGCAATTCCGGCCCAATCTTGTTGCTCACTTCGGCTACGTACGTATTCGGGCTCAGCTTCGCCACTCCAAAAACCAGTTTCCGCGCCAGCGAATATCCATTGGTGTGCAATCCGCTCGAAGGCAGCGCCAGCAGCGCATCCCCCGAACGCACGCGCCGCGGATCCAGCTGCATTTTCCGCTCCACCGCGCCCACAATAAATCCCGCCAGATCGTATTCGCCCGCCGCGTAGAAATCCGGCATCTCCGCCGTTTCTCCACCGATCAACGCGCAGCCCGCATGACGCGCCGCACGGCTCATCCCTTCGATCACCTGCTCCACCACACGCGCGTCAATCTTCCCCATCGCCAGGTAATCCAGAAAAAACAGCGGCTGTGCGCCCTGCGTCAAAATATCATTAATGCAGTGATTCAAAATATCCGCGCCCACCGTCGAATGAATCCCCGTGGCAAACGCGATTTTCAGTTTTGTGCCGACCCCGTCGGCGCTCGAAACGAGAATGGGCTCGCGCCAGCGTTTTGCATCCAGCTGAAAAAGCGCGCCGAAGCCACCGATCGGCGCCAGCACTCCGCGCGTAAAAGTCTTGCGCGCCATAGCCGCAATCCGCCGCTTCGCTTCATCGGCCGCCGCAATATTTACTCCGGCATCGGCATAGCGCATGGTTGGTTTCTGCTTCCTGAAGGAGGCGAACTAAATCCCTGATTCCTGAATCTTCCTGCGAACTAGAATATGTGGAACAGCCGCTTCCAGCGAATCTCTCCCGGATGAATCACGGCGTTCAAATACGTCGCAAACCGCTCGCCCACGTGCCCCGGTTCCCACACGTCCTCCGGCGCCTCGATGGACATATAAATCAATACCGGCGTCCCGATAATGTTTTCCCGCGGCACAAAGCCCCAGTAGCGGCTGTCGTTCGAATTGTCGCGGTTATCGCCCATCATGAAATACTCGCCCGCTGGCACCACCAGCTCGCCGTTCTGTACTTGCTTGACTAGTTCGTTCCGCCACTCGGGATTGTCAGCGAACGCCATTTCGTTGGTTCTCGCCGGATAATTTTCTACTGGCGAATCGCTGGCATTCGGATTGTGTATGGCGTAGGGCTCATTCAGCGCCGTTCCGTTCACAAATACTGTCCCGTCCACGATTTTTATGCGGTCGCCCGGCACTCCGATGCAGCGCTTGATGAAATCCGGAAATCCTTGGTCCGCTAGCGGCGCGCGAAACACCGTGATCTGCTGCCGCTTCGGCTCGCGCCACAGCGGCACATGCCAGGGCGTAAACGGGATCCCGGCATCGTATCCAAACCGGCTCACAATCAAGTGATCGCCGATCAGCACCGTGTTTTCCATCGAGCCGCTCGGGATCACCCGCGCCTGCACCAGCGTCCCTTCGATGAAAAGGAACGCCATGATCACCCAAAACCACGAAACCACTTCGCGCCAGACCTTGTCGCTGGTCGTCGCGTGCTCGTGACGCTCCTCGCGCGTTTTTTCCAGCCGTTCCCGGTCTGCGGCCACGGCTTCTTCCACGTCAGCCTTCACGATGAGCCTCCACTTCCAATTGCACCAGCTCGGTCGGATAGCTGCCGGTGTAGCACGATGTGCAGAATTTGTGGCGAGCGTCGTCCGTATCCTCGACGGCCAACCGCAACCCCTCGAGCGAAACGTAACCGAGCGAATCCGCGCCCAGATATTTCCGTATCTCTTCCACCGAATAGTTTGCAGCGATCAATTCCTCGCGCCGCGGCGTATCCACTCCGTAGTAACACGGAGAAATCGTCGGCGGGCAGCTGATCCGCACGTGCACTTCCGTCGCGCCCGCGTCGCGCACCAGCCGCACGATTTTTCGGCTTGTCGTCCCGCGCACAATCGAATCATCCACCAATATCACGCGCTGCCCTTCCAGCATTCGACGTACGGGGTTCAGCTTTAGCTTCACTCCAAAATCGCGTATCGCCTGCTCCGGCTCGATGAACGTCCGGCCAATATAGTGGTTGCGGATCAGCGCCATGCGAAACGGAATTCCCGAGTCCGCCGAATAACCGATCGCTGCCGGAACGCCCGAATCCGGCACCGGCGTCACAATGTCGGCTTCCACCGGATGCTCTTTCGCCAGCAAACGTCCCAGGCGTTCGCGCGTGCGGTTCACCGGCATCCCGAAAACCAGGCTGTCCGGCCGCGAAAAATAAACGTGCTCGAAAACGCACTGCTGCAGCGGCTTTTCCGGCGCGAAATGAAAAGACTCTACGCCGCTGCGCGAAATCCGCACCATTTCTCCCGGCTCCACATCGCGCACGTATTCCGCATCAATCAAATCCAGCGCGCAAGTTTCCGAAGCCGCCACCCAGGCGCCATCCAGCCGTCCCAGACACAGCGGCCGGAAACCCCGCGGATCGCGAATCGCGTAAATTTCATCGCGCGTCAGCAGCAGCAGCGAATACGCGCCTTCCACCTGGTTCAACGCATCGGCGATCGCGCCCGTCAGGTTCCGCGCCTGGCTCCGCGCGATCAAGTGCACGATCACTTCGGTGTCGCTGGTCGTCTGAAAAATGGATCCGCGATGTTCCAGCTTTTTGCGCAACTCGATCGCGTTCGTCAGGTTTCCGTTATGCCCCAGCGCGATTTTCCCTTTGTTGCAGTCAATCACTACCGGCTGCGCATTCATCAGCGTATTGTCGCCCGCCGTGGAATACCGCGTGTGCCCGATCGATGCGTCGCCAGGAAGCCGTGCAATCACTTCCGGCGTGAAGATTTCCTGCACCAATCCGAGCGACTTGTGCACGAATACCTGCGCCCCGTCGGTGGAGGCAATCCCCGCCGATTCCTGCCCCCGATGCTGCAACGCGTAAAGCCCCAGATAAGCCATCTTCGCCGCTTCCGGGTGCCCAAATACTCCGAACACGCCGCAATGGTCGTGAAAATGATCGTCGCCGAGTTGGATCAATTTGCTCACGCGTTTTCGATGGCCCCTGGCAGCGCTTCGCTCCACACTCGCTGGAACGATTCGATACTGCCTTGTATCACAGCCGCGCCCTGATATTGGATGCGGAATTCACCGCGAGTGACTGTACCGATACGTTGCGCAGCGACGTGATATTGTGCCGCAATCTCATTCACGCGGGCAAGCGAAGCAGGAGCAACAGATACAACAGCCCGCGCCCCTCGCTCACCAAATAACGCAACCTCCGCAAAATCATCCGCGCCCACCGCACCCATTGAAATTTCAGCAGCAAGCCCGTCGCGCCCAAAACAAGCCTCCGCCACCGAAACCGCGAGCCCGCCATCACTAACATCATGCGCCGAAAGCACCGCACGCTCGCCGGCCAAGGCCACCAAACAATCAATCAACCGTTTCTCCGCCGCCAAATCAATCGCAGGCGGGGCGCCCGCGACGACGCCATGAATCGTCTTGGCGTATTCACTGGAAGCGAATTCGGTTTTCGTAGCGGCGGCCTTCCCTTCACCCTGAGATCCTGGCAGTGCCGGGATCGAAGGGTCCGCCAGCCCGCCGAACGACGGGGCGTCAGACCCGGGAGCCGGTTTTCCGTCCAGCAACACGATGGCATCGCCCTGGTTCCGAAATCCCGAACCCAACGCGCACTCCGCGTCCTCCATCAATCCCAGCACGCCCAGCACCGGCGTCGGATAAATCGCCTTCCCCAAAGTCTCATTATAAAAACTCACATTCCCGCCAGTGATCGGCGTTTCCAAAACGCGACAAGCCTCCGCAATCCCATCGATCGCTTCGCTGAACTGCCACATCACCTCCGGCTTTTCCGGGTTCCCGAAATTCAAGCAATTCGTAGCCGCAATCGGACGCGCCCCGCTGCAAGCCACATTCCGCGCCGCCTCCGCCACCGCATGCATCGCGCCCAAACGCGGCGCCAGAAATCCCCAACGCCCATTGCCGTCAGTTGCGAGCGCCAAAGCGCGTTTCGATTCCTTCAACCGCAACACCGCCGCATCTCCCGCCCCAGGACCAAACGTCGTATTCGTCTGCACCATCGAATCGTACTGCTCGGTTATCCAATGCTTCGAAGCAATCGTCGGGGAAGCCAGCAAGCGCGAAAAATTCGCACTCAAATCAGCACCAGCCGCAGCCGATGGCACGAAAGCACCCGCGTCCGCCCCCTTTGGCTCCGGCGCCGCAATCGGCCGCTCGTACCGCGGCCCTTCCTCCGCAATCGCGTGCGCCGGAATCGCAGCCGCCGCCTCGCCATGATTCAGCACGCGCAAAATCCCATCTTCCGTCACGCGCCCAATTTCGACCGCGTCCAATCCCCACTTATGAAACACATCGAAAACTTCGCGCTCCCGCCCGCGCTCTGCCACCAACAACATGCGCTCCTGCGATTCGCTCAACATAATTTCGTACGGCGTCATCCCCGTCTCGCGCTGCGGCACGCGCGCCAGATCAATTTCAATTCCCAACCCGCCGCGCGAAGCCATCTCCGAACTCGAACTCGTCAACCCCGCCGCGCCCATATCCTGAATCGCCACCACCGCGCCGGTACGCATCGCCTCCAGGCAAGCTTCCAGCAGCAGTTTCTCCATGAACGGGTCGCCCATCTGCACGTTCGGCCGCTTCTGCTGCGACTCCTCGCTGAATTCCGCCGACGCCAGCAACGAAGCGCCATGAATTCCGTCGCGCCCCGTCTTCGCGCCCACGTAAATCACCGGATTCCCCGCGCCCCGCGCCTTGGCAAAAAATAATTCCTCGCGCCGGCAAATTCCCAGCGCCAGTGCGTTCACCAGCGGATTGTTCGAATAGCACGGCTCAAACCCGACCTCGCCGCCCACCGTCGGCACCCCAAAACAATTCCCATAAAATCCGATACCGCGTATCACCCCGTCCAAAATGTGCCGGTTCCGCGCCATCTCCTCCGCCGTTACCCTGCCCATGCTTGGTCCCGCCGTAATCGGCCCGAACCGCAGCGAATCCATCACCGCAATCGGCCGCGCCCCCATCGTGAAAATATCCCGCAGGATCCCGCCCACTCCGGTAGCCGCGCCCTGGAACGGCTCGACAAAACTAGGATGGTTGTGTGATTCAATCTTGAAAACCGCCACCATCCCGTCGCCGATATCCACCACCCCGGCATTTTCCCCCGGCCCCTGGACGACGTGCGTCCCGCGCGTTGGCAGCCGCCTCAAATGCACGCGTGAGGATTTATACGAGCAGTGCTCGCTCCACATCACGCTGAAAATTCCCAGCTCCGTGAACGAGGGATCGCGCCCCAATATTTTCTGCGTGCGTGCATATTCTTCAGGTGTGAGGCCGTGCTCGGCGGCAATCTGCGGGGTAACCTTAATTTCGGTATCAATCATTTTGTAGAGAAAATTCCAATTGCGCCCTCTGGCCGCTGCTGGCGTTAACAATTGCGATACGCAGTACCCGAAGCAACCAACCAGCGCCGTTTTACCCTGAGAACCCGCCGGCGGCAGGTTCTCAGGGCGGCGCGGCAAAAGTCAGCCCAGCCCACCGAAGGGCTGGGTAAGTATGGCGCGATAGCGCCCTTCATTTCGCGGTGCCTTTCCCGCGAGCTTTTGAATTGCTTGCGCCCCACCGAGGACGCAGTGCTCGCGGAATCGCTGAAAATCCCGCTACGCCGGCACCGCCGCCGTAACTCCCGACGCGCGCTGCTGCGCACCAGCGTCAGCCGCCAAGCTAGCCACCAGAGACCGGAAAATCACCAGTCCATCCGCAGATCCCAGTCCCAACTCCACCGCCCGTTCCGGATGCGGCATCAAACCCAGCACATTGCGTTCGCGGTTGCAGATCCCCGCAATCGCCTGCAACGACCCATTAGGATTCGCCTCGCGGTCGTCAGCGCCTGCATCACTGCCATCCGGCCGCACATAATGAAAAATTATCTGCTTGTTGCGTTCCAACTCCTGGAGCGTCGCTGCGTCGCAAAAATAATTTCCTTCCATGTGCGCGACGGGAATCTCCAGCACCTGCCCGCGCGTCGCCGCGCAAGTAAACGGCGTATCCGTAGCTTCCACGCGAACATGCACCTGCCTGCACAAAAACCGCAGACCCTGGTTGCGCATCATCGCGCCAGGAAGCAACCCCGCTTCCAGCAAAATCTGAAATCCGTTGCAAATCCCCAGCACCAGTCCGCCGCCGCGCGCGAACCGCTCCACTGCTTTCATCACCGGAGAAAATCGCGCGATCGCCCCGGTCCGCAAGTAATCCCCAAACGCAAATCCGCCAGGCAGAATCACAGCGTCGCAACCAGCCAGGTCCTCCGATTGGTGCCAGATGAACTCCACCGGCTGCCGCACAATGGCGCCCACCGCATGGAAAGCGTCCGCATCGCAGTTCGACCCCGGAAATTGCACCACGCCCAATTTCATCGTCGCGCCTCGCCTTCACTCATTTTAGCATGTGCGCCGAAGATGCCGCAGTCCCTGTTTTGGCGGCACCGGCCCGCCTGTTCCGTTGCCGCCCCTGTTCTGGCTGCAAGCTTTGGCCTCGAGATCAATCCAGCAAGCCACAGAAGTTCGGATTTTGGCTTTGGAAAGGAGTTCTAACGGCGGGAACGTTCGGAGGATTTCTTCTTCGCGCGTCGGCGCACTTTCCCCTTCGCACGGTGCACGACCTTGCCGCGGCGTCGTGGTTTCTTGCGCCCTTGCTCACGCGCAGCCCGCGCCATCATGCGCCGTCGCGCCGCCGCCCAACCCAGCTTGTTGCTCTGTCTTCCGCGCGCGATGCCCAGCGCGTCCGCCGGAACATTGTGCGTAATCGTCGAACCAGCCGCGACGTAGGCGCCGTCGCCAATCCGAACCGGCGCCACCAGCGCGCTGTCACTGCCGATGAAAACGTGATTGCCGATCGCGGTTTGGTGCTTGGCCACGCCGTCATAATTACAAGTGATCGTCCCGGCGCCGATGTTCGCTTCCCGCCCGATGGACGCGTCGCCCAGATAAGTCAGGTGCCCGGCCTTCGCGCCTTCGTGCACCACGGAATTTTTCACTTCCACAAAATTTCCAATGTGCGCGCCCGCGCGAATGTCCGCCCCGGGACGCAGCCGCGCAAACGGACCAACCTGCGCCTTGTTCCCGACGCGGCTGGAATCGAGCGTCGAGTGCGCGCCGATAATTACTTCATCGTCCAGGCGAGTATCGCGCAAAACGCTCCCGGTTTGAATCGTGCAGAGCGCACCGATCCGCGTCTTCCCAAGCAGTTGCACGCACGGCTCAATCACCGTGTCGGATCCCGCGCTCACTTCCGGATCAATCACCACCGTCTCCGGCAGATAAATCGTCACGCCTGCTTCCATCAGCTCCGCGGCCTTGCGCGCGCGGAAAATCCGGTCCACGTCGGCCAGATTTGCGCGTGTATTGCATCCCAGAATTTCGTTCGCGTCCGGAGCCACCTGCGCCAGCACGCGTTCGTTGCGCTGGCGCAGCAAAGCGATCGCGTCGGTCAGGTACAGCTCGCGATGCGCATTATCCGGACGCAACGCGCTCAGGCACGGCCACAGTTTTTCCAGCGTGAAGCAATAAATGCTGGAATTCACTTCGCGAATGGCGCGCTGCTCGGGCGTCGCAGCCTTTTCTTCCACCACGGCTTGCACGCGGCCTTCGGAATCGCGTACCACGCGGCCATAATCCGTAGGATCGTTCAACTCCGCGCTCAAAATCGTCGCCGCCGCTTCGCCGCGGCGATGCGTATCCAGCAACGCCGCCAAAGTCTCCGCGCGCAGCAGCGGAGCGTCGCCGGGAACCACAATCACCAGCTTCGCGCTCTTGCGCATCGCGCGCCGCGCCACTTGCAAGGCGTGTCCGGTGCCGCGCTGCGGTTGCTGCTTCACGGTATCCGCGCCCAGCGATTCGGCCAGCGCGCCCACTTCCTCGGCCTGGTGCCCCACTACCGCCAGCAGTTGGGCCGCTTTCAGCGGATGACAGGCTCGGATTACGTGCTCCAGCAGCGGCCGTCCTCCCGCGCGATGCAACACTTTTGCCAGGTCGGAACGCATGCGCGTTCCCTTCCCAGCGGCCAGGATCACAATGACGGCATCGGCGGCAGGCATGCGAGAGGTATTGTCGCTTCCCCGCCCAGCTTTGGCAATCGAAACAGCCTCCTTGCGCTGCCGAGCTTCGGCGGGCGCGGGCCTCAGACCCGCCCCTGCTCTCGCGCTCACAAACTCCGCGCATTTGCTCCGGTGCGCCGTCATCCTGAGCGCAGCGAAGGATCTCTCGGCGTCTTTGACTTTTTTCAGCCGCATCCAGCACTCCGGCGTCATAAAGTCCGTGCATTCGTTAACCAAAGCGATATATTTCCTCGTAGGCAGAACCGGAGGCGCGCGATGTTTTGTCGAAACTGCGGAATGGCCAATCCCGATTCCCGGCAATTCTGCTCCAAGTGCGGAAAGCCGCTGCCTTCGTCTGCCGCCGCACGTACAACTCCAGTACCCCTGCCTGTTCCCGGAAATTCATCCGAAACTCCGCCGCCCTTCACCGGCAGCGCGCCCACCAGCGGCAAAGCCATCGCCAGCCTGGTCTGCGGAATCTTCCTGTTTTTCCTACCCGCCTCCATCGCCGCAATTATTCTCGGCCACATCTCCCTGTCCGAAATTCGCAACTCCGCAGGGCGCATCGGCGGGAAGGGCCTTGCGGTCACCGGCCTGGTGCTGGGATATCTGGGCCTCGTCATCATCCCCGTCATAATCGTCGCCGCGATCGCCATTCCGAATCTGCTGCACGCGCGCGTGGCCGCGAACGAAGCCTCCGCCGTCGCCGCGCTCCGCTCTGTCAATACCGCCGCGATTACCTACGCCGCAAGGTTCGAAAATGGATTTCCTTCCCGTCTGCAGGTTCTGGGAGACGGCACAGCGGGAGAATCAACTTGCAATCATGCTGTGATGCTAGACCCGTCGCTCACGTCAGGCCGCAAATTCGGATACCGATTCACTTACACTCCGCTGTTTCCAGACGGAGCTACAGCGCCGGTGATTTCACCGAAGGCCGCGGCGCAAGGCTGCACCTCGGGAGGCGCTTCCGGCTACACAGTGACGGCCGATCCCGTTCAGCGCGGCACAACCGGGCAGCGGAGTTTCTTTACCGACCAGACTGGAGTCGTTCGGTTTTCAGGTAACGGCAAACCCGCCACCGCCCAAAGTTCGATTCTCTTCCAGCGGTAATTTCACAGGACAATTTGGCCGCAACTATCGGATAGCGCGGATTTCCCGCGCCGCATAAATTGTGCGAGCATCGAAGCAGCAGGGATCAATAGAGCAGCGATGAAAACTCAGGAAGCATTCAAGACGCCGAAGACGATGCACAGTCTGGACAATCCGATCTGGAATTCGCTCTCCACGCTCCACACGCACTTGGCGGAAGGCGACGAACTCGCAAAGCGTTATCCGCCCGAAGTGACTTTGCTCGCCGGAATGGGTGAACCGACCAGCGAAGCATACGCTTCACTTGCGAAAACTCTGCAGCGTGCCGCCGCTGTGCTGTTCCTCGACCAGCCGCCGCAAATTCCCGCGGGATGGATCACCGTCCACGCCTCGCCGCTGCTGCAGATGGTTTGTGAGAAACCCAATCTGGCGCAGGACGGTTTTCCAGCCGAGAAATTAACGCCAGCAGATGTGCCGGAAATGGTCGCGCTCGCCGAATTGACCAAGCCCGGGCCGTTCGGAACGCGCACGCGAGAATTGGGCGAGTACCTGGGAATTCGTAAATCACGTCGTCTGGTGGCCATGGCTGGGGAAAGGCTGCATTTACCCGGTTACACCGAAGTCAGCGCGGTCTGTACTCACCCGGATTTTCAAGGCCGTGGATATGCCCGCGAATTGATGTCCATCTTGATGCGCAAAATCATGCAACGCGGCGAAACGCCCATTCTGCACGTACGGCAGGAAAACGTCTCCGCGATTCATCTGTACGAAAAGCTCGGCTTCCGCACGCGACGCCTGATTCATTTTGTGATTATTCGCAGCGCCTGAAAATTTCCTGGAAGCTAAGACGTCGCAGGGAGAGAGCCGCCGACGGATGGCCGCGCATCGGCGGAATCGTGCGCATCGGTCGTTTCGGTCCATAGCGTGTGGTCGGCAAGCAGGCGAGTGACCAGCTGCGTGTGCAGCGCGTGACCGGCCTTGTGCGCGACGATGCGCGCTTTCAACGGTCGTCCCACCAGCGCGAGGTCGCCGATCAGGTCCAGCGCCTTGTGGCGGCCGAATTCATCTGGAAAACGCAGCGGACCGTTCAGAATGCCCTCGTCGTCCAGCACGATCGCGTTTTCCACCGAGCCGCCGCGAATCAATCCCATCGCTTGCAAGCCCGCAAAATCCTTCATAAATCCGAAAGTGCGCGCCGGCGCCAGTTCGCGGCTGAACGACTGGCGGTCCACCGTCATTTCCACTTCCTGCGGACCCACATTCGGGTGTTTGTAGTCGACGAAGCAGTGCACGCGGAATTCGTCCGCCGGATAAATTCCGATGCGGCGGTCGCCGTCGGAGAATTCCAGCGGCTTGATCACGTGAATGTAGCGCCGCTGCCGTCGCAGCTTGCGAATCCCGGCCTGCGCCAACAGTTCGATGAAGGGTTTAGAGGAGCCGTCCAGGATCGGCAGTTCCAACGCGTCCAGTTCCACATACACATTGTCCACGCCGCAGGAGTACAGTGCCGCGAGCAGGTGCTCGACCGTGGAGAGCAGCACGCCCTGCTTCATCAAGCTGGTGGCATAGCTCACCCGCGCGACGTTGCGCACGTGCGCTTCGATCTCGAAATTGTCCAGGTCCACGCGCCGAAAGACGATGCCGGTATCCGCGGGAGCCGGAAGCAGCCGCAGGTGGCAGCGTACCGCAGTGTGCAGCCCGACGCCGCGAGTTCCAACTGGTCGTTGAATTGTAAGTTGATAGGACATTCGCTGGGCTGAGAGACTGTTTGCAGTTCGGTGGCCCCTCAGCTGTAATTATAGCCCTTTACAATCAATAGCTTATACCAGCAACGACAGATAGATTCGTTGCGGTGTGGTAATAGTACAACATAGTGGCAGGTTCACGCGTGGTTCAACTTGAACAGATCAGCGGAGTGATTTGGACGGCTACGCGGAGACGTTCAGATGCCGACCCTGCGGTGTGGTTGGGTCTGCTGGATTGGCAGCGGGTGGAGATGGCTGCCCTCCATCGGGTGCGAAGGAGTCTTGCAATTGCTGAAATTGCATAACCGCAGTCGCATTCTGTTGTGCGGTCGCTGCGCTTTGATTCGAAGCGTTGCTGTTCGCGCTGTCGGCTACCGGCGAGTTGTCGGACGTGGGATTTGTCTGCTCCGCCGGCGCCTGCGGTTGATTCGGCGTTGGCGGTTGGACCGGATTCTGATTGGCGCTCGAGCTGGAGAGCTCGGTCGCAATTGAAGTCGGATTGGCGGCGCCGACCGCAGCATTCGCCTGCGAACTATTGGCTGCGGACTGCACATTTTGTACGATTTGCCGAAGCGCCGCCGGATCGTTGACCCAGTTCAACATTCCTTCGCGGCTAATGAGGCTGAGACTTTGCGGATCGATGCCGAGCTGCTGCAGCACCCGGTCAAGCTGCTGAAGAGTTTGCTGCGGCGGGGCTGTGCTGGGCGCGCTTGTCGGCGTTGCAGTCGCCTCCGCGCTGGCAGCGGCTGTTGCAATCGGCGTTTGATTTGTGGCGGTGGCTTGCGCAGCTGACGCCGCAATGACGCTTGTGGCCGCAGTATTCGGCGTGGCGGCGATCACAGCAGATCCTTGATTCTGACCTGGCGGCGCGGTCGCGGCAGGTGGGAAAGCAGAAGTGGTGAATGCGGGGGTGGAATTCTGGCTCGGCGGAAATGTGATCGTATGAGCCAACAATGCGAACGTCGCCGGCTGAGCGTTCCCGGATGATTGCGCATTTTGTTGCCGTTGCTGCGGCGGGCGTGTTCCGGACAGTGACACGGTATCCTGCTGAGCTTTCGGCACAGACGCCTCAGGGATTTTGTTCGTTGCAGGGATCTCGCTGGTCGGCTGGGCCGCCGGAGCGGGGGCAACTTCGGCCACCTGCGCAGGCGATACATTCTGGAGCGCCGTGATTTGCAAGTCGATGGAGCCCATCTAAGCCTCAGTCCAGCAAGTTAAGTCGTGCACAATCAGCCGCTCAAGCCTCGCAACGGATACGCGATTTCCAGTGCGCATCAAGTTCGAAACCTATCTTTCCTGTCTAGCATATCGGCAGACACGCTTACGACTTTAGCGCCAATTGCCCCTCCCAGCCCGGTTGTCTCGCCTGGGCCGTTCCGCGTACAATGGATTTTCAGCCAAACGGACATGGCCACGCCCTTTACCATCCTTGCGAATTCCGCGCCGCCACCTTCGGCGCACCCGCGACCTTCCTGGCTGCGCGTGCGATTTTTCGGCGGACCAAAATATCAGGAATTGAAGCGCACCATGCGCACTCTGGACCTGCACACCGTGTGCGAGAGTGCGCGCTGCCCCAACATGGGTGAATGCTGGGAGCACGGAACGGCCACATTCATGATTTTGGGCGACATTTGCACGCGCGCGTGCGGCTTCTGCGCGGTGCCGAGCGGCAAACCTCTCGGCCCTCCGGCAGAGGACGAGCCGGAGCGCGTGGCGGAGGCTGTGGCGAGGATGGGATTGCGCTACGCGGTGGTGACTTCGGTGAATCGCGATGACCAGCCCGACGGCGGCGCAGCTATTTTTGCGCGTACGATCACGGAAATTCGCGCGCGTGTGCCGGGATGCAAAGTTGAAGTGTTGATCCCGGACTTTCGCGGCGATTGGAACGCGCTTGCGACCGTGATGGCTGTGAAACCCGACGTGTTGAATCACAATATGGAGACGGTGCCGCGGCTTTATCGCCAGGTGCGCAAGGGCGCGGTGTACGAGCGTTCGCTGGAATTGTTGCGGCGTGCCGGAGAAATGATTCCGGGATGGCCCACGAAAACCGGAATGATGCTGGGGCTGGGCGAAACGCGCGACGAAGTGCTGGCGGCGATGGAAGATATTGCGGCGCAGGGCACGCACATTTTGACGCTGGGCCAGTACATGCAGCCGACGCAGGAGCATCTGCCGATCGAACGTTACGTGCATCCCGACGAATTCGCGGAGTTCAAGCGGCGGGGCGAGACGATGGGATTCAAACACGTGGAAGCCGGGCCGCTGGTGCGGTCCTCCTATCATGCTTTCGAACAGGAAGAAGCGGCACACTCCTAGTATTGCAGCGTATTGAAGATTTGCAGTTCTCACCTCACTGAAACCTCATGAATCCCTGGCGCGGACTGAAAAATCTCCCTCGAGAAATGTGGATTCTTTCGGCGGCGACGCTGGTGAATCGCTCCGGAACGATGGTGCTGGCGTTTCTGGTTCTGTATGTGACGCACACGTTCGGTGTGACTCCGCCGCGGGCGGCTCTGGCACTGATGGTGTACGGCTTTGCGGCGCTGGTGGCTGTGCCGCTCGCGGGGATTTTGTCTGACCGCGTGGGGCCGCTGCCGATCATGAAAGCTTCGCTTTTTCTCACGGGTTTTCTGCTGCTTTTCTTTCCGCTGGCGAAAACTTACAGCGCGATTCTACTGATGACGTTTGTGTTCGCGGTGCTGAATGAGTCCGTGCGGCCGGCGAGCCTTTCGATGGTTTCGGATCTGGTGACGCCAGCGCAGCGCAAATCGGCATTCGCGCTCAGCCGCCTCGCGGCAAATCTGGGGATGAGCCTGGGGCCGGCGATTGGCGGAATTCTCGCCGTTTATTCGTTTCGTTGGTTATTTCTGGTGGACGGGACGACTTCGATTCTGGCGGGAGCGGTGCTGGCGCTCGCGCCCATGCGCAAATTGGGGCGCCAGAAAACCCACGAGCCGGATTGGGCGGATACCACCGACCTGGGACGCGAAATCGAAGCCGACAGTGTTGCGCCGCTTGCCGCGCTGCATCCGGCTGCGGATCTAGGCGCGTTTCGAAATCCGCGCATGCTTTATTTTCTAGCGGCGATGATTCCAGTGCAGCTGGTGGGCTTTCAACTGACGTCCACGCTGCCGCTGTTCTTGGTGCGGTATCAGCATTTTCAAGAATCTGTGTTCGGAACGATTTTCACGGTGAACACTTTGCTGATCGTGGCGCTCGAAGTCCCGTTGAACACAGCAATGGCGCACTGGACGCACCGGCGAACGCTGATGCTGGGCGCTTTCTTGTACGCGGTGGGATTTGGATCCTACGCGCTGGTGGGGATCGCGCCGTTCGGGAAAACCGTGGGTGTGTTTGCTGCGGTGGTGATCTGGACGTTTGGGGAAATGATCCTGATGCCGGGAAGCTCGGCGTACGCGGCGGAAATCGCGCCGCCGGAAAGGCGCGGAGAATACATGGGGCTATACACGATGTCGTTCAATATCGCGTTTGCGGTGGGGCCGTGGCTCGGCGCGAGCGTCCTGGGGAAGTGGGGAGCGACGACGGTGTGGGGCGCGGCGTTTGTGTCGGGATGCATTTCGACGCTGCTGATGAGCCATACGGAACCGCGAAAGGCAACGGATACAAGTCAGTCGACGCTACTGCGATGAGCCGAGGAAAGCTTTCGCGATTTCGCGGACGCGCGCAGAACACCTGGGGCACGACGGGCACGCCGAGCAGCAACCCGTCGCGGCGGGTTGATTCGCGATTTTCATCGCCGCTTGAAGATATTCCGCGGTTTTTACGGGGCGGCCCATTTCGGCATTCAGGTTGCCGAGCAGCAACTGGAAAACCGGATTCCCTGGATAACGCTCGACGAGCGGTTGCGCGACTTCGATGGCGCGTTCGTATTGGTAGTCAAAGGTGCGCAAATTTCTCGCGAGGTGGAAACGCATTTCCACCGGCGTCACGACCCCGCGATCGATTCCGATTTGCATCTGGCGAATGCCTTCGGTGCGGTTGCCGCCCGGGATGCCCATGAAGAAGCGCAGGATTTTCACACTGGTCGAGAGCGAATCCACGTAATAGTTGTAGAGGCCCAAGCCGCCGGTAGCGTCGGACATCTGCGGATCGAGCTCAAGGGCGCGTAGAAATTCAGCCCGCGCGGCGACACCGGCGCGCGCGACCGCGCGATTTTCGCCGCGCAAAACTTCCAGGCGCACTTTCAAGGCAAATCCCATTCCGGCGTAGAAGTGCATTTCCGCTTTGTCGGATTTAGAGATTTGCGCGTGTGCCAGATCAATTACTTTGTCCGCCAAAAGAAGGAACGGCTCGTCTTCCGGTTTCTTTCCGCGCTTCCAGGCGTCGATCATTCCGTACTTGATTTCCAGGTCGGCGCAATAAATCTGCCACCAGCGCGCTTCGCCTTCGAGCAGAAAAGGGAGGGGATTGGCGGGGTCGGATTGTTCGAAGTTGCGCAGCATCGCGATGGCGGCGTCTGGATCGCCGCTATACATTTTTTCCATGGCTTGCACGGCTTCGGGCGGGAGCTTGATTTCGCCGGCACGGGCAGGCGGCGCAGCGAGCAACGCTACGAACGGCAGGAAGAAGAGCGCACAGGTAATGTTCGTGCGAGCGATTCGGTGGCGCACGCTATTCACTTTATTCTTTTGACCCAGCCGAGGAGCCAAGCGGCGGCGACGTACATCACGAAACAGTCTAGCGCAAACGGGAGAAAACCTAGAAAGCCGGGAGCGGGCATCTCGAAAATTTTCCAGCGCTGAAACATGGGGAAGATGTATAGCCATTTTGCGTTTGCCCAATAATTCCAGAATTCCCATAGCCAGCCGCAGATCCAGCCAGCGAGCAAAAATCCGTAAAGGCGGCAGGGCATGCGTTCGGCCCAATCGCCGAGAAAAGACGGAAGGCCGAGGCGGTGATTGAGGGGATCGAGCAGCAAGAGAAATCCGACCCACACGAGCGCGAAAAGAAAAGCAGCCTCCTGCCGCGGCACCAGCAGGGGAACGAGCAAGCAGGCCGCACCGGAAGTCATCAGGATGAATTCGACGGCGCTCGAAATTTGTCGCGGACCTGGCGAGGGTTCAGACGACGGGACGATGCGCGACGCAGGAAGCACGGCCTGAACCAAGTCGGAAGTTTCGAACACGGCGGGAGTGATGGTGGCGAAGGACCAGCCGTATCCGAGCAGAGCGGCGGGCCAGGCGTTGGGCACGCCGACGTACCTCCAATTTTGCAGCCTAAGATTGTAGGCTTCAAAAATCAGCCAGAGAGGAATGGAAAGTAACGCCAGACGCGCGACGACGATGGGCGCGTCGTTGAGGCGCGAGCGATTGCTGAGGGCGAGGACCGCGGCATCGGCGATCAGGATGTAGGAACTCCAGGCGATGGGAGTGAAATAAGTTGCAACGGGTTCGATGCGCGCGCAGAGCAACGCTTCGGCGGAGAGCAGGGCTATCCATCCGAGCCATCCGTAAAGGGGAAAGGCGCGGAGGCGCCGGGCGCGGAAGAATCCAAGGAATAGTAAAGCGATTGTGGTGGCGGTGAGTGCGAGGCCGAGAGCGGTGCGGGCGTATGGCATTGGTAGAGGCGCGCGGTACTCGCGTTCATGATAACGCAGAGTGGAGAAGTCTTTGGGGCGGTGAACGAAGAAGCATTCGCGGGGTGGAGACGCGAAGCGCGATCCTTCGCTGCGCTCAGCACGACGGATTAAAGAAGGAGCACAGGCAAGAGCAAAAGAGCCGGCGGGACGCCGGCGCCACGAAGGCAATTGCCAAAGCACAGGCAAGATTGCCTGGGCCACGAAAGCAACTGCAAGAGGATCGGGCGGCGCAGTTTTCGGGGTAGTGCGTGCGCATTCTTGTTATGCTGACTTTTCTGTTTCTGCGGAAAATGACGGCAGGAGAAGAAATTTTTAGCGATGCGGCATGGCTGAACCGGAAAAACTCGAGCGCGGATTGGGGCTGATCGAAGCGACGTCGTTGAACATGACGTTCATGGTGGGGATCGGCCCGTTCATCGTGATTCCGTTCATCGTGCGTGCGATGGGCGGGCCGCAGTGCATTCTGGCCTGGGTGGTGGGAGCGGTGCTGGCGGCGCTGGACGGTTGCGTGTGGGCGGAATTAGGCGCGGCGATGCCGCAGGCGGGAGGGAGTTACGTTTTTCTGCGCGAAGCGTACGGCGCGAATCGGCTGGGCAGGCTGATGTCGTTTCTGTTTATCTGGCAGACACTTTTTCAGGCGCCGCTGAGCATTTCTTCGGGCGCGCTGGGATTCGCGGACTACTCGATATATTTGGCGATGAAAATTCCCGGGGCCACCGCTTGGCTGGACGCGCATACGGAATTCAGCAAGTGGGCTGTGCTGAACTACGACAAGGTGATCGCGCTGTTGCTGATCGCGATCGCCATCGTGCTGCTGTACCGGCGGATCACGGCGATCGGGAAAATTTCGACGGTGCTATGGGTGATCGTGCTGGGGACGATTTTGTGGCTGATTTATGGTGGGGCTACGCATTTTAACGCCGGCAATCTTTTCAGTTTTCCGGCCGGAGCGTGGAGTTTTTCGTGGATTTTTTTCGCGGGGCTGGGACACGCATCGGTGCAAACGGTGTACAGCTATTTGGGTTACTACAATGTGTGCAATCTGGGCGGGGAGATGAAAGAGCCCGGAAAGAATATTCCGCGGGCGATTTTCATTTCAATTTTCGGAATCGCGATTTTGTATTTTCTGATGCAGACGAGCATCTTGAGCGTGGTTCCGTGGCAGGAAGTGCAGCGCTCGAGTTTTGTGGTGAGTTTGTTTGTGGAGCGGACTTTTGGAATGAACTGGGCGACGCTGGCGACGGCGCTGATTCTGGTGCTGGCGTTCGGGTCGGTGTTTTCGGCTACGTTGGGATATTCGCGGGTGCCGTATGCGGCGGCGCTGGACGGAAATTTTTTCTCGGTGTTTGCCAAGGTGCATCCGACCAAGCGTTTTCCCCACGTGGCGCTACTGGCGCTGGGCGCTACTTCGATGGTGGTGTGTTTGTTCTTCGACCTTTTCTCGGTGATTCGCGCCATCCTGGCCATGCGCTGTCTCATCCAATTTGTTGGTCAAGCGGTGGGATTGATGCTACTGCACCGGCGCTGGAAATCCGAGCACTGGCCTTTCCGCATGTGGCTGTATCCCGTGCCGGTGGTGCTGGCGATTGTGGGATGGCTGGCCGTTTTTATTTCCACGGGACGCAGACCGATGCTGGCCTCGCTTGCGGCGATGGCAGCGGGTATTCTGGTGTACATGGGGCGCGCGCGCATGTTGCGGCAGTGGCCCTTTGAGGAGGCCGGCACTTGAATTGGATCAAGAGGCGGGGATTTTTTAGCGTGGTTGCAACGATTTCCTGCATGCTTTCTTTTGCGTGTGCGGCGCCACGGCCGGCTGGCGCGCAGTCGCTGCCCGAAACGGTGGAGGCGATACATAAAGCGCGGGTGAGCACGCGGATTCTTTTCATTACGGCGCACCCTGACGATGAATGGTCGAGCCTGCTGGCTTATCTTTCGCATGGATTGGACGCGGACGTGGCGCTGCTGACGATTACGCGCGGGCAAGGCGGGCAGAACGCGATTGGACCGGAGCAGGACGGCGAGCTCGGCGTAGTGCGCACGGAGGAATTGTTGGCGGCTGGGCAGCATTACGGTGTCCATCAATATTTCACGCGCGCGCTGGACACGGGATACTTGAAAAGTCCGGACCAGGCGATGAAAGTGTGGGGAAATTTGGCGCTGGAAGACATGGTGCGCGTAATTCGGACCTACCGGCCGGAGGTGGTGATTAACGGGTGGGGAGGCGTGCATTCCGGGCACGGGCATCACCAGGCGAGCGGAATTTTGACGCCGCAAGCGGTGGCGGCTGCGGCGGATCCGAAAATGTTTCCGGAACAGATCGCCGAAGGTTTGACGCCGTGGAAAGTGACGCTGGAAACGCGCGTGGCGCGCGGGGGCAACTCTGGGAACGCGGTGGCATTGCCGGCAGACGATGTGTCGCCGTTGTGGGGGAAAACTTACGTCGAGATGGGGATGGAGGGGCACGCGCAGCACCGGTCGCAAGGAACTCCGGCGTTTTTCGGGAATGC
>Ga0187851_10001396_pt1 | contig 23212 bp, 14 predicted proteins | sample June2016WEW_6_10_FD_132997 | JGI IMG/M metagenome (GOLD analysis project Ga0187851, IMG submission 132997) | Peatland microbial communities from SPRUCE experiment site at the Marcell Experimental Forest, Minnesota, USA - June2016WEW_6_10 | ecosystem: Environmental > Terrestrial > Soil >...
CCGGCAAGGCCGCCCAGGATAGCCATCAGGATGACTGCGCCGAGCAGCGACCGACCTTTCCGCCGCGACGGAATCCCCAGCAGAACGATGAAGGCCAGCGCCGCACCTCCTCCGGCTCCGATCCACCCGCGGTTGCCTTTTCCAGGGCGAGCGAGGGGCGTTGTGGTCGAGGTTGCGGCTGTGGTCGTAATCGTCGCAGTCACCGTTCCGCTTGTTGACGTGGAGCTTAAGGCGACGGTTGTGGGGGACAAAGCGCAGGCGGGCAAGTCAACCGCACCCGATGGCGAAGACGTCAACGCACAGGTGAGCGTGGCTGTGCCGGTGTAGCTGTTCGCTGTACTTGCGGTGATGGTGGAGGTGCCTGAGGCGCCAGCCGCAATGGAGGTCGGTGTCGAGGCCGCCAGGGTGAAGGTTCCCGTGCTACCTGTTGAGGAAGTCACCGTCACCGTCGCCGTGCCTGTCGCGGTAGCGTAGTTCGAGTCGCCGCTGTAGGTCACGGTGAGGACATCGCTTCCAGCCGACAGGCTGTTGGCGGGAATCGCAAAGGTGTATGCGCCGGATGCGAGCGTCTCCGCAGAGGAAGTGTATCCGCCGCCGGAGAGGGTTACCGTACCCGTGGGGGTTGTTCCACCCGATGTGGAAGCGGCTACGGTGACAGGCACGCTGAGAGCAGTGCCGGCGCTCAGGCTTGTAGAGGCGGGCGTCACCGTAACGGTGGCGGTTCCGGTACCTGTGGTGGTGCTGCCGCCGACCCAACCATTCACAACGTTGGCCACATTGAGCGAGCCCAGCCCGGTAGCGAGGTCGTAACCGGCAACGGCGGTAAAGCCGGGGAGTATGCCGATAAGATCGCCGCTCTTTGCTGGCGTGCAATTCGGCGAATCGTTGCCGGTGGTCCCAGGATCGCCTTCTTTCGCGCCGTAATCGCAGGGCATTGCGTTGGTGTTGGTGTCGATATCGTTGAACAGGCATCCGTTGGTGGTGGTGGCACTCTCTGCGCTGCAATTGGAATATGTCTGCGCCGCGGCAAGCGTGTAGAGCTGCGTGTTGGGACTTCCCTGCGAGGAACCTGCTTTTTGATTGATGAGGGCCATCACGCCAGCCATAGCCGGGGAGGCAACCGAAGTGCCGCCTATCTCCAGTGAAAAAGGCTCCTCGGTGGTGGAGTAGGTGCAAGCCGCGACATCGGAGATGCAAACCAGGTAAGCGCTGCTTGAAACAAAGCCGTCCGAAGCAAAAAGCGAGACGTCGGGGATGTCGCGCACACCATCTGTGGGGATGCCTGTGACGCCTGCCTGCCACGAAGGCTTGGGCCAGCCATCGCTGACCAGCGGAATGGACCCCACACCCGAACCAGTGCTTGTGGTGGACGACACGCAACTGGAAACGTCATTGCCATTGCTGACCACGCAGGCGCTTGCCCCGCCGCCGCCGCCCACCGTGTCAACGTAATAGGAAAGATTGGCGCCGGAGTTGGTCTGGACCGTCTGCCAGTTGTTGTAGACGAAGTTGCAGGCGCTCTCAGGATTGGTAACGCCGCCGACTTTGTTCGCATAACTGCTGGTTGCCCAGTTTTCAAGAAGTCCGACAAGGAGCGGGTTGGAGCACGTCTCATTCCACGGAACTTCAGGGACGTAGCCTGCGGCGCTGGAACCGTTGGTGGCGTTGCTCGCATTCCAGTAGGGGGAGGGGGTACATTCCGTGGAGGAGCCGGGTGTGCACCAGTTGAAGTCCGTGCCACCGACTGCCGTGTTGTAGGGTGTGGATGCCAGCCCATTTACAGACTGGCCGAATTGAGCCGAATAAGGGTTTCCGGCCCCGTCGCCGCCGTCGTCGCAGTCTGCCGACCCGGCATCTCCCGCGGAAACAAAGACCGCGATTCCTTCAGACGACGCGGTCTGCCAAAGGTTGTAGTACTGCACGTTTCCGGCCGTCCCGTTGGCGAGCTCGCAGAGTCCGTAGCTGACGTTCATAATGCTCGCCGTCTTGTTCTTCACGATGTAGCTTTCCGAATCGTACAGATTGTCGTCGGACGCCGAAGCCGGATAGGACGAGACCAGCACGATTTGCGCGCCCTTGGCCACGGCGCCGGCCCACTCCACATCCAGCGAATTTTCAATGAGGTCGTTGATACCGCACAAGGCGCCTGCGTCAGTGCTGGTGCAAACCGTTACGGGCTGGGTGTTGCCGGAAACGAAGGTCGGCTGGTTGGACGAGGTGTACGCCGGAAGGCCGAAGGTGCTGCGAAAGGTGGTGACGTCGGAAAGCACAACGCTGCTGGTTCCGGCAATGGCGATGGTTTGGCCGGTGCCATCGATGGGCGTGCTTGCTGTCCATAAAGGAAGCACGTTGTAGATGGTGGCAAAATCGTAGGGCGCCACGTCCTCCAGCTGGTATGCGCTATCGCCTCCGCTGGCCGGAACGCTGATGCCGAACTCAGGGCGAGGAAGGGTAGACTTCCCTTGCGCATCCGGCGCGGCAGAAACGCTGCTCACACGCTTCCATTTTCCAGTGGCGCGGTCTTTAACGACCTTGCTGCCGATGCGGTGCATGGGGTGCGGGAAGAAATTATGCAACGACTTGACGCCGACAACAACCGGCGCCAGTGCCGCAGGGATCTGGGGATCGGTCATGTTGCCGATGTGCGATACGCCCTTCACTTCAAGGTGATGGATTTCGGTGTGAAAGGCAATTTCCACCTGCGCGGCAGTGCCGCTGAACCGGATCGACATCCGGTCTTTCGACGTTTCGGCGATGGTGAATCCATGCCCTGCGAGCCACCTGGAAATGGCGGCGATATCGGTCTCAGACGGGCCAAAATCGGCGCCCACCTCGTCGGGCGAAAGCCAATGATGGAAGTTTGGAGAACTCGAATCGTATTGGCTCTTCACGAAAGCGTCGAAGGCCGCCTGTTGGCGCACATCGCGGCTCAGCACCAGAATGAGGTCGGTCATGGGCATGGTCGGGCTTACCCGGCCGCGGTCGTTCTTTGCGTTGGCCGCGGGATGCGTGTTGCCGTGAAGGGTCACAAGGTTGTTGTCATCGATTGCCTCGTGGATACGCACGGCGGCCGCAACCGACTGCGCCTTCACTGTTGAGCAGGTGAAAATGGCCGCAAACAAGGCAGTAAAAGCGAGGAGACGCGAAAGAGGCATGAGTTTTTTCCCTGACATGCGTGGAAAGCCCGCAATTTGTTGGACGGAAGCCGCATGGAACCGGAGGAGGAAGCCGGAAAGTGCCATTGCAAGGATGGTCTACCTGCGGAAGCGCGGGCGTCAACTGGGAGGCAGGGATTTCTGGCGCTGAACCGGGGTACTTCAGGAACAGCCAAATGGCTCAGAGTTCTGTTACCAAGGCATTGGGAAATCAGGCTTTGCCTATGCCGGAACCTTCATCCACTCGCGGGTGCCTTTGTAACGGCACGACTCGGCTGCAATACCCGTAGCTTCAGCCAGTGCGGCGACAAGTCCTTGTCCGCTCGCGGCATAGTAGCAAAATGCGCCATGGAAGATGTCTCCGGCGCCCATCGTGTCCACGCGCTCGACGGCAGGGACATTAACGGTTCCCGAAGAGGTGGCGGAGACGAATCGAACCGGTTCGCCGCCATGGGTAACGGCAATGTTTTGAATGCCGCGGCCTTGCAGGTAGCGCAAGACCTCCTCTTCAGTTGCGCACTTAGGAGGCTTGAAGTCGGACGAGCAGATGGCGATGTCGACGCTCTCGAGCAGCTCCGCAGTACCTTCTTTCCAACTTCCTCCGTCGAGCACAACACGGATGCCGCGCGCGCGGGCCGCTTTGGCCCATGCCCGGCAGGCGTCCATGAAATGCCCATCCACCATCACGATTGAGCAGCCTTCCAGCCTTGACTCATCCACCTGCGCGGGCGGCGGGCTATTGCGGCTGGAATTCGCCGAGATCACGTTCCGCTCCCCGGACCGATTCACGGCGACCGCTGAAATCGGAGGAGGTTGATCGAAATTGGGGTTAAGATCGACAAGCCCGACCGAAAACTCCTGCAGGTCGTGCTTGATAACGCCGCCGAGCGCGTGACTTCCCACCCCCGAAACGAGCGACGAGGCCCCTCCCAGATGTGCGAAGGCAATGGACGCATTGGTGGCAGGGCCACCGACATATACGTCCTGACTGCCGGCCACGACCTTGGAATTCGTTGCCGGGAACTGGTCCACTCGATAAACGACGTCGATTGTTGCTAGTCCGACAAATACCCCTTTTGGCATTCATCCTCACTTTCAAGGGTCGTGCCAATCTTAGACTCGTCTGTGCGCGAAGTAGGTTGCATGGGAGGTGAGAAGTGGGGCAATGTGTATCTGCTTCGTCACGAACCTGCCCGGTTACGCGTTCCCGCGCGTGCGATCCGGGTTAAAACCGCCATTGGTTCCGCTTGCTGCGCCAAGCAACTTGAGCACGTTGGCCGTCGTGTCAATTTCTCCCAATCGGGGAAAAATCTTCTCAACGCAGTGCTGGTGCGTGGCCGCATCGCGATCTGTCATTGCATCCGCAATGAATACAACGTTGTAACCGAAATCGTAAGCATTGCGCGCGGTTGATTCCACACCGAAGCTCGTGGAAATTCCTGCGAGAAATATCTGCGTCACGCCCCGCTTTTGCAAGACTTCGTTCAAACCTGTGCCCGCGAATGCGCCGGGGCACTGCTTGGTAACGAGAATGTCGCTCGGCTGCTGATCGAGTTCCGGAGCCAGGTCAGCAAAGTCTGGCGCGCGCGGGACAAGGGGCCGCACAAAATCGGTCCTTCCCTTCGGTCCGCCGGCAACGTTGACAAGCACCACGGGTAAGCGCCGATCTCGGAATGCCCGAGCCAATGTAGCCGAACGGTTGACGATTTCGATTGCAGGATGGACCGTGCCCATTGCGACAATTCCCTTTTGGAGATCGATCACGACTAAGGCGGCATGTGCATCGAGCTGTGTAACAGGCATGGTTTCTCCTCAAGATTTGAAATCTGTAGATGGCGCCGAGCCGGGTTCCCGCCGACTATTCCCGATGTTTTTTCGCAAAATTCAAGCTGCACGGAATGCTGATGGCGATGACTCCTGCGAAAAAAACCAACAGCGCCGCGAGATCCCCACTGCCTGCTTTTCCGACGCGGAAGAGAACGAACCCGATTGCCAGATTCAAAAGTCCCCAAAGGGTGTTCACCAGCGAAGACGAGAGGCCTTTTCCGGGTGGATGCGCGAAGGGCGTGGGAAAACGATTGCCGCTTATGCCTTGCACGTAGTGAGGAACAGCGTTGGCGAGGAACATCCCCGCGAAAAAACATGCGACAAATTCATACCACTCCATTTTGTTCGTTCCTTTCGGCTTCGAGATTCTAGAATTTGCTGTACCCTCCACTGAAAACGATCTTGTGCACCGCACAGATCGATGCGCAAGCCTGCCCCCTCTACTGGCACGGATGAATCCGTGCCAGTAAAGATGCCGGTACTCCGGGCAAAGTTCGTTGAAGGAGCAACTCTAAAACTCCACGACCAAACCGCTGGAGAGCCGCCAGAAGTTGGTGGGCAGGCCGGGGAGGTGAACCGGATTGATTTCCTGTAAATTGTTGATCAGGATGAAGTATGAGTACTGATATCCGCCTTCCATGCGGAACGCCAGGTGGCGGGTCAACCGAGTATCCAGGCCCCCGCCGCCAAATGCCGCAAACGACGCGGTCTCGCCCGGCGAGGCGTTGGGACCCCAATACCGGTTGATGCCGCCATCGCCGATCAGTCCCTCGCCGAACACCGTCTCGCGTCCGAGACGCCAGTTGTACTGGCCCCCGCCCATGATGAAGTAGGGATGTTGCGTCGCGCCAAGGTTTGTTCCCGTATATCCGGTGACGTCGATTTTGAAGCGCAGGTTGCGCCACGATGGGAAAGCGATGCCCGCGTCGAACCCGTTCAAGGCCTGATGGGAACCGGGAAGCCCGTTGATTGAATTGGAAAGATAGCTGTATTCGCCATACACCTGGTAATGCGCCGGGGGCTCCTGGTTCTGAGCACAGAGAAGAGGTGCCAAGCCGAGAAATGCGATTAAGCAGAAGAAACGAAAAGTCATCAGGCCCTCGCGCCAGGTGCCTCTTCATCTTATCCCGCAGGACAGCGTTCTTCAGAGCGGGCAGGCGAATCGAACATTGCTTTCAGAAAGGGCTCCCGATTCGATTGAGTCACGACCGGAGCCCATGAGGCGCTCACGACTTCACCGGGCCAAAAATCTTCGGCCGGTCTGAAACGGATTTGGATCTCCGTGCACCATTCCTCGAAAGGCGTGTCGCGCCCTGGTTGAGGAGAATGCTTTGAAGCGAGTCGATTTACAGCAGCGCACCAACGCCTTGCGCTTATTTCTCGGTTCGGGCCTACATGCGCACGGTCTGCGGTGGTTTCGGTCGGTGAGCCTGATTGTGGCGCTTCCTTTGGCCATCTGGCTCACAAGCGGCTGGTTTGGACTGATCGTTCATTGGAATCCAGGCCCTTCCGTGATCCGCCACCTCGACAGTGTGACCAGCGCACTGGGTCCTTTATTGAGGGTGCGAGGAGTTGGAGTTGAAGCCACCGCACAATCGTCCCGTACGCGCCAACTGCTCGGAGCGTCTCTGTGAGCGCCGCCGTACTGGATACACGCGCATTCCGCGAAACTGGTGCGCGCCGGCCGATGCCCTCCTGTGCTCGATCGCGCGGACTTCGAACCGCGGCGCTAGCGCCGATGCTATACTCGGTTCCTCCCGGGTCCGCGGAGACTGCGTTGCAATTTCACAGCTTTGACGCCATTTACGTTGGGAACCTTTGCGCAGGGGATCGGCAGACTGAAGAGCATTTCGTACGCTATTTTTCTGAATTGCTTCAAATGAAGCTCCGCTCAAAGCTGCAGGCTCCGCACGCGATTGACGACGTGCGCCAGGAAACCTTTGCGCGGGTTTTCAAAACACTGCGCAGAGACGGTGGCTTGCGCCAACCGGAGTGCCTTGGAGCTTTCGTCAATACGGTTTGCAACAACGTGCTTTTGGAGCAATACCGCGGTGCGAGCCGGGTTGAGTCTCTCGATGAGGAAGGCCGTCCGGAGCCCTGGGCCAAGGGCGCGGATGCCCTCGACCTGGTGGCGGGGAAGCAGATAAAAGCAAAGGTGCGTGAGATTCTGCTCGACCTGCCGGTGCGCGATCGCGGGCTGCTTAAGGCTGTCTTTCTGGATGAACGCGACCGCGACGAAGTCTGCACGGAATTTGGCGTGGACCGGGAATACCTGCGCGTATTGCTGCATCGGGCCAAGCAGGAATTCAAGGCCGAATTCGTGAAGCGCATGGGCCCGCAAATGCCCTGGAGCATAAATCCTGCAGGAGCTTGAAACGACGGCGCGGCGAGCAACACTATGAATTCGAGTCAGACCGCAGTGGGGATGGATGCAATGGATCATGCGCAAGCAGTGGAACAAATGGCCGCCGAGCAATACCTTTTGAACGAGCTCACGCCCGCGGCACGCGAGGCGTTTGAGGAACACCTTTTCGATTGCCAGGAATGCGCTCTGGATATTCGAGCCGGCTCCGCATTTGTGGACGAGGCCAAAATCCAGTTGCCCGAGCTTGCCGCAGAGCCGGTTCGACGGGCGGCATCGGGAGCAAGCCGGCCGGTTGACAGCGCGGCTGAGAAGAGTGGCTGGCTCAACTGGTGGCGTCCCGCATTCGCATTGCCGGCTTTCGCCGCCCTGCTTGCCGTGGTTGGCTACCAGAATCTGGTCACCTATCCTGCGTTGCGTGAGTCGGCAGAAGCGCCGCGGTTGACGCCGCTGGTTGCCGCGCATGGAGCCACGCGAGGGGCCGAGAGTATTGCGGTGAATGCGGATCGCAAGGCGGGCGTCGCTCTGCCGATCGAAATTGAGCAGGAACCGGGCATGCCCACATTCGCTTCCTATTCATTCCAGCTTTCCGACCCCGCGCACAAGGTGGTGTGGACAAGCACCGCATCGCTGCCCGAAGGGGGCGCGAGCGCGGATCGTAGACTCTCGCTTGAGATTTCAGGAGGAATGCTGCGCGACGGGACGTTCACGCTCGCGATCACGGGCGTGGGATCGAATGGAGAGCGGACCCCACTGCAGCGGCTCGTTTTCGAGGTCCACCTGACGAACTAATGTAACCCCTTGAGCGCGCTTGGAATGAAAATCTGGCGCGAAATCGATATACCCTTCAGACGACTTCAAAAATCGTAGGAGATCGAACGCGGGATGCCGTAGAATCCCGCTATCTTCTGATAGGGGTATCTCTGGCCATGACGGAAATCAACGGCAGAACTCATTTTTTCAACGCGGATGCAACGATACTTGACGGCTTCCTCAACCTTCCGATTGAGAAAGAGATCAAACCGCTGGGCGCTCTGGCGCTGTCGGAAAAAGGCGGATACCGGAGCGAGCGCGTCGAGGACTTTCATCTTGAGGAAGTCATCTCGTACCGCTCAGCGTACACGCAAGTGGCGGGAAATAACGACGTGAAAGCGGACCACGGCTGGGCTACGCTGGCCACGGTTGTGATTGAGGGCCTGAACATTCTTGAGGTGCTGACGGCCGATCGCATCGTGGGTCAGATCATTGCGGATCATCCGCCGGTGGGATACGTTCCATCCATTTCGTTTCTCGGCACGCGCTTTGAAAACCTGCGCATCGCAGGGCATCCCGTTCACCTGGAACTTGATCCGCATATCCTCGGCGTGAGGCCAATCGACGACACTTCTTATGGACTGGATAGCGGTGTTCGCGGGCGTGTCTCCGCGCAGCACGGGCGCATCTGCCAGCATGCCGAACTGCCTGCCGATCTGCGGGGACGGTACAATTCCCTATCGTCGAATGTGGGCGCCCGGGAGACCGTCGAATGCTCTTTGGTGAATCAAGCTTCTGGCGGCTACCCTGGGCTCACGTTTGGCAACGTCCTGCGAATACCCAACTTCGGGACCATCACGCTGGCCAAGGTGACAGTGACTCACGAGGACTTCAAGGACGGGACCAACGTTCCCGAGACAACGACCGTGCGTTTGCGGATGATCGATCTGGAGCTGGGTTGCGCGGTAGCTGGCCACGGCGGAGTGGGAACGGGATCGACGAACGGCAAAACGGTTCCGTAGACCGCAAGCTCCAACGGTGGACGACGGAGAGCAAGCAACGTCTGTTTGCTCCTCTAAACAGCGGCAATCGTCGCGCCAAACGCTATTTTCTCGACATCTTGGCGTTGCTTTTTCTCTGTCACCTGACAGACATGCGACCGGGTGGCACGAGACTTGCGTACGACTACGTCTGGAGGCTCTTTCAGCAAGGAAAGCTCGAAGTCTGTCAACACGTGGCATCCGAGGAGGCGAACGAATTTCGCATTTCAAATCCGGAATGGGCTTCGAGATTCGTGCTGCTTGAGGCAGAGGCAATGGTATGGCGGGGGTCGTTCACGGAGGCCCTTGGTCTTCTCGGCAATCAGAATGTCTCGGGCAATCCCGCGGATAGTGTTCACAAGTTGGCAATCGAGGCCGTCGCGCTAATCCACCAGGATCAAAATGCCGCTGCGTCGCAGAAACTTTCGCAAGCCGAAAATCTTTGCAACATGGCAGACTATGCGCCTTGCGGTGATGTCATCAGAGCTCGCGGCATTCAGGCGATTGAACAAGGTGATTCTGCAGCAGCGAGAGAGCGATTTCTCCAAACTTTCTCCTTTGGCGAGGCTCACGGGGACCGATGGTTGCAGGCGACCGCAGCCGCAAATCTAGGGCGAGCCTCGATCCTTTCCGACCATTTCGATGAAGCCCTCGACTGGTCGAAGACTGCCTACCGCGATTCGGAAGCTCTTAACGCGCAACACATTGCGCAAATAGCAGCAGGGAATCTTGGGTGGGCCTATTTCCAACTCGGCGATGAGGAGAGGGCTCTACAGCAATTCCTCAATGCGGAACAGAGCGCAGCAGCGCTCGGCAGCGTGAGCTCCGAACTGAATTGGATGCTCACCGCGGGCTATGTCTATCGCGATAATGACGATCTCGCGCGCGCAACTGAGTCTTACCGCAGGGCGCTCGCGCTTGCCAGGCAGATCGACAGCAAAGAAGACATTGTGAATGCGCTCGAAGACCTGGCGGAGATCTCGGTCGAAGCGGGCAAGCTGGACGAAGCCGACGCGTACATCGCGCAGCTTACGCCCATGGAGACGGCGAATGGCGACCATCTCAGCGCAAACGATTTGCTGACGAGGGGGAAGCTGGCAGCTGCGCGCAAACAGGATACGCAAGCGGAGTCGCTCTTCAAGCAGGTGCAAAACGACGCCGCGAGCGCCACAACCACGCGACTGAACGCCGGATACGAACTGGCGTTGCTGGATGAGACGCGCGGAGACCTTCCCGCAGCCGAGAGCATGTACAGGGCGACACTCGCGATCTTCGATACGGCGCAGGCCGCGCTCAAGAGCGAGGAGTCGCAGCTTCCCTTTGTGGCCAACGCCGCGCGCATTTACGACGACTATATTCAGCTGCTCGTCCGGGAAGGAAAAGGCGATGAGGCGTTGCAGGTTGCCGACCGGAGCCGCGCGCGCACACTGGCGCAAGGCGCGGGATCCGGTTCGGCGCAAACCTCCGCCCACAAAGGGTCAGTAGATCCGCGCGCGATCGCACGCAAGACCGGCGCAACGCTCCTCTTTTACTGGCTGGGACGGAAGCAATCGTATCTATGGGTCATCACACCGGCGAAAGTAGCACTCATCCCCCTTCCCGCGCAGCAAGAGATTCGCGAACGCATCGATCGCTACAGTAAGACACTGAATGACGTGCGCGATCCGCTTGCATCGCGCAACCAGGATGCACAAGCGCTCTATCAAACGCTCGTAGCTCCCGCGGCGCCCCTTCTGCGCCCGAATGCCCCTGTGATACTTCTTGCCGACGGGGCGCTGAGCGAATTGAACTTTGAGACGCTGCTCGCTCCGGCTAATGCGAAGGACGCGGAGGCAAGAATCTCGAATCCCGGCCTGCACTATTGGATTGACGACGCCACCGTGCTCTCCGCACCTTCGCTGGCAATGCTGGCTGCAGCGAAGCCTGCGGCGCAATCCGATGGAAAACTGCTTTTGCTTGGGAATCCGATTTCGCCGAGCGACGATTTTCCCACGCTTCCACTCTTCGGCTTTGAGATGACGCGCATTGCGAAGCACTTTGCGCCGCAGCGTGTGTCGGCAGTTGCAGGGCAGCAGGCAACACCCGCTGCGTATCTCAGCGGAAATCCCGCGCGCTTCGCGTACATTCACTTCGTAACGCACGCGGTTGCCAGCCGCACCGATCCATTGGATTCCGCGATTATCCTTTCTGACGCGCTGCCCGGCGCAGGTGCGTACAAGCTGTATGCGCGCGATGTGATGCAGCATCCCATTGACGCGGAGCTTGTGACGATCTCAGCCTGCGACGGTGTTGGCAAGCGCGCTTATGTCGGCGAAGGCCTCGTTGGGCTTTCGTGGGCATTCCTGCATGCGGGCGCGCACAGCGTGATTGGCGCGCTGTGGGAAGCAAGCGACGACTCAACGCCACGCCTGATGGACTCGCTTTACAGCGGCATTCAAGAGGGAGATTCGCCGGCGGCCGCATTGCGCAAGGCGAAGCTGACGTTGCTGCATGGCGACGGAAAGTTTGCAGCTCCGTTCTACTGGGCTCCATTCCAGATTTATACCGCACGCTAAGTTTCAATCTCGCTCATGCGGTCGACGCAGAGTTATCGCTTCGGTGTTTTTCTGAAACGACTGACGCGTTCTCTTCACTATTCAAGTGAATTCGAGACATTCCGCTGAAGCGGCTTCCCCAATTCCCATGCACCCAGTTGTAATTCGCGGGCACCCGTTTCCGATCGAAGCCGGTGCCTGAGAACTGCGACCAACAGATATGGCAATCGCGGAACCACTGCGGCAATGGGCTCGAAATTCAGGAGGAAAAATCGATGAACCTGCGTCACTTGAGTTTCATGCCCACCAGCGTCGGGGCGAGCGTTGCCCTGGCGTGCCTCTGCACCGTTTCAGCCTTTGGGTCGAACGGACCCAAGGCCACGGCCATCAACACATCCGCCGCGGCTAACCTCACTGAAGACGCGCACGCAGCCGTCGTTCAAGCGTATTGGACCGACGACCGCCTGTCTTCAGCAAAGCCGATGCCCGTGCCCAGGGTCGACCCCTCTACGGTGAGTTCGAGCAACGCGAAGGCGCCCTCAGGACCCGCCGTTTTTGGAAAAGGCGCGGCCCCTGAGATTGTGTCAACCGACACGACCGATGAGAGCACCGAAGCGTTCCCGTTGAATCAGAGCGCCGACGCGCAATCGGACACCACCGCGCTACCCGCGGATGGTGGTTTCAGCTACGAGATGCCCTTCAACAACTACCGCACCGGCATCAACTCGCAGTATCCGTACTCCACGATGGGTAAGCTGTTCTTCACCATCCCGGCGGGCGCTTCTGAACCGGCAGGCGAGTACGTTTGCTCGGCCACGGCTGTGGGCAACAACCGCATCGTCGTGACCGCGCGGCACTGCATGTTCGACTACGCAACCGGCACCTGGTACAGCAACTGGGTCTTCTATCCGGAATGGAAGAACGGCAAGAGCAGCAAGGTCGGCGGCAAGAAAGGCGCCTGGTATCCGGAGTGGGCGGCTACCTGGACATCGTCGAGCACGCTGAGCCTGACAACTGGCTGGGACATCGGCATCTTCGTGATGCACGACAGCCCCGGAACCGGTTGCGGCGGCGACAAGGGCAAGCAGCTCGGGCAGTACACCGGCTACCTGGGATGGGTTTACGGCTACGACTACGGGAATGCCCAGTTCAACGCATTCGGCTATCCGCAGGCTTCTCCGTTTGAAGGCAACTACCTGTATCAGGACAACGGCGCGACGGGTATTGTCGATCCGCTGGGCACAACCAACGTGGTCGAAATCGGCGATCCGCAAACCGGCGGAACGAGCGGCGGCCCGTGGGTGATTGGCTTTGACCCGGGTTCAGCAAAAACCGGGGCCGTGAGTAACAACCTGATCAACGGCACCAATTTTGACAGCGCCGTGAACAGCTTTGTGTGGACCAATCCGAACCAGCCACTGGCGATCAACGGAACGGTCTTCGAACAGAACAACTTTTATAACCTTTATACCTACGCATTGTCGTTGACGTGCTCTTAAGATTCCGCCGCGAAGCGGAATGGAATTCCTCGGCCGGTGGACACTCTCTGGTACGCCTACCGAATTCAGTCGTTGAGACACTCCCGTGTCTCAACGACTCTTCTTTTTGGAATACTGCGGCACCTCGTGCCATCTACCGCGAAACCGGAGTTGAGGGAGGCACGTTCTGTTCTCCCCAATGCGCAGGCTTGTTGCTCATGGTGAGCACGAGCCGGCCGCCGGTCATGATTTCGGCATGGCGGATCCAGGCGCGATCAAGAGGCTCGCCGTTTAATGTTGCAGCGGTTACATAGATGTTTTCGGGTGAAAGATTCTGCGCCTCAATCGTGAAATCGTTGCCGCCTGCAAGATGCAGCGTGGATTGGGGGAAGGCAGGACTACCGATCAGATAGAAATCCTGCCCGGCATTGGGAAAAATGCCGATCTGCCCGAAGGCAAACCACGACGACATCGCGCCCGAGTCATCATTTCCCGGCAGTCCTTCGGGACCCGCATGGTAGCTTTTGGCGATGATGGCGCGGACGTGCTCGGCCGTCTTGTCGGGCCGACCAGCCCAGTTGTAGAGGTAGGGAGCAAGGAACCCCGGTTCGTTGCCCACGTCGTAGCGGTCAGGCACGCGGAAGAAAGCGTCGAGCCGATCGACGAAGGTCTGCGCACCACCCGATGCTTCGATCAGCGAGGCTACATCCTGGGGCACAAACGTCGAGTACGTCCATGAATTGCCTTCGTAAAACGTATTGCCGCCCCAGCTGCATGAGTCCATCGCCGTGAAGGGCGCGAGCCAACTGCCGTCGCGATGGCGAGGCCGGATGAAACCCTTGAAGCCGCCGTCACTGAAGCTGGCATCCCAAAGCTTTTTCCAGTTGGCCGATCGCGCAAGATACTTGCGGTAGTCGGCCGTCCGTCCAAGCCCCCTGGCAAGCAGCGCAACCTCAAAGTCGTCGGCGGCGTACTCCATGTCGACGGAGGCGGACCGGTCCGAGCCTTCGATGGAAACATAGCCGAGCTTGTGCCAGTCTTCGAGCCCGCCGCGGCCTTCCTTGAGGTGGTCGGCCGGAGCAACTTCGGCGTCATTGATTTCGGCCTCGAGCGCGGTCTTCCAGTCGATGCCTTTGAGTCCTTTCACGAATGCATCGGTGATCATGAACTCCGCATTGCTTCCGCCCTGCGTGCGGCCATTGTAGTTACCGCTGCGCGCATCGGGTAGCCAGCCCTCGTGGCGATAAAGGTCGATGAGCGCGCGCACAATGGCCGTCTCCCGCGCGGGGGCGATCAATGTGAGCAGAGGGCCCGAGGTACGAAAGATGTCCCAAATGGCGTAGTAGTCGTCGTAGTAAGGCTCGTCCGATTTCCAGAGCGGGTTCTCGCCGGTGCGGTCAACGGGCATGAGCATGGTGTGGTACAGCGCCGTGTAAAACACCTGCGCCTGTTCGTTCGACTCCCCTCGCAGCTCAACCTTCCCCAGCGCATGGTCCCACTCGGCGATTGCAGCTGCATGGGTTGATTCGAAGTCGAAGGCCGGGAACTCCGCCTCAAGGTTATGGCGGGCCTGCTCAATGCTCACGAAGGAGATGCCGATCTTGACGAGCACGGTGTGGCCGGGAGCAAAGGAGAGCCACGCGCCTGCCGAGTCCCTGGCTGCGCCGTGCACGGACTTCTCTCCTGGCTTCAGCTCTCCGCCGAGCCACGTTCCCCAGCCGGTGGCAGCCGTGTCAGTGCGCGATACAAAGTAAACCGTGTAGGTATTGGGCTGCTTGTTCCAGCCGCCGGTCACGCTGGTGAAGCCGGCTACCTCGGTCGGCGAAATGACTTGCACTTCAGAAGCGGCTACCGACTGCGACTCGCCCCACTTCTCGCTTGCAAGCAGGCAATGAGCAACGTCGAAAAGGAGGTTGGCCGGGGCTTGTTCCGGATAACGAATGCGGTAGATGGCTGCGCGCCGTGCGGCGGTTACATCCACGCCGATTCCATAGCGGGCCAGGCTTACCGAATAGAGCCCGGCGGAGGCACTCTCCTGCGCGCGCGGAGAATGAGCCGTGACCGGCGCAACGTCGCCTGTGGTCGGCATGATTAGAATGTTGCCGTATTTAGGACCGCCCCCAGTGCCGCTTACATGTGTCTGGCTGAAGCCGCGAATCTCGCCCTTGTCGTTCCAGCCGGCATTGGCATCCTGGTCGGCGCCGTTGATCATGTCGGGACCCGGCTTGATCATGCCGAAGGGCACGGCCGGGCCTGGAAACACGTTGCCTCCGCCGGATGCGCCCAGAAACGGATCGACGAAGCGCGCGAATTGAGCCTGCGCGGAAGAAGCCAGCGTACCCGCAAGAGAGCAGGCGAGAGCGACACGCAAAAAGAACAGTCGAAACATTTTTTCCGGTCTCCAAGTCGTGGCCGGACCGCGAATTCTGCGGGATGTGCAGAGAATTCGCAATTGGACCACCCGCAATCCTATTCCATTTCCGCTCGCACGCCGTACAATTCCATGGAATCGATGCCAACAGCTTGCATTCCGCTGAAAGGGACCGTACGCACATGACTCCAATTCTTGATCGCCGCAGTTTCCTGATTGCCGGCTCGCTCACCGCACTCGCTTCGTCGCGCGCTCTGGGCGCCAATGACAAGCTGGGTATTGGGGTGATCGGCGCCGGCGGCCGGATGAACAGTCTTCTTGACGCTGCCGACAAAGCTGGACCGCACCAGATTGTGGCCGTGAGCGATGTGTACGGGCCGCACCGCGACGCCGTCAAGGAACGCTCGGGCGGACTCGCCACCACGCACGTCGATTACCACGAAGTTCTCGACGACAAGACCATTGACGCCGTAATCATCGCCTCGCCCGATCACTGGCACGTGCGCATGGCCGCGGATGCGCTGGCGGCCGGCAAAGACGTGTATCTCGAGAAGCCGGTGACGCACACGCTGGAGGAAGGCGCGACGTTGACCCACGCCGTGCGTTCGAGCAAGCAGATTCTTCAGTGCGGCATGCAGCAGCGCAGCTGGACGCACTTTCGCGACGCTGTCGATCTGATCCAGGGCGGGAGCCTGGGGCGGATCACGCAGGTCCGCACCTACTGGTGGCAGAACTATGGCCGCAGCGGCCCTTCCAGGCCTATCGATCCGCAAGCGCTTGACTGGAAACTGTGGCTTGGCGGCGCGCCCGACCAGCCCTTCAGCGAAGAGAAGTACAAACGCTGGCGCTGGTTCTGGAACTTTGGCGGCGGAGCCATGACCGACCTGTTTACGCATTGGATCGACGTGGTGCATTGGGCCATGAAGGTCGACGCACCGCACAATGCGCTGATGCTGGGAGACAAGTATGTCTTCGAGCAATGGGACTGCCCCGACACCATCCAGGCTGCTTTTCGCTATCCGGGATTCGACGTGGTCTACGAAGGCATGATGAGCTCATCGATTGACGATGGCGGGCTCGAGTTTCGCGGTACCGAGGCAACATTGAAGCTCGACCGAAGCAGCTTCTCGCTATGGCGCGAGAATACGCAGGGTGCGCAGAACCCGGTACTCGCGGAAAAGAGCTTTCGCGACGGCACCATTACGCACATGGAGAACTTTTTCGAGTGCATGCGCACGCGTAAGGAGCCGAATGCGCCGGTGGAAGCGGGCGTGGCTGCCGCGCGCGCCGGCCACATCGGCAACCACGCATACCTGCACGGAGGTCAGACGACGTGGCCGCCGAAAAATTCCGCCTGAGCTGTTGAGATGATTCGCGCTTCTGAACGCGCGGCAATCGCTATAAGATAGATGATCAGCAACCCTCCACGGAGCATGCCTGCATCGCATGCTCCTTTTGTCTCTTGATCGAATTGGCGCGCCCCGGCGGCATCCCCGCGCATTTACGCTCATGAACTGAAGAAAGAAACGTAATCCTTCGATTGCGCCGCACTGCCCGTAAGTCCTCGACCTAAGCAGCGAAATTGATTCGCGCCACTTTTGCTTCAACTCTGTGCCCTATCTTTTTGCTGGAGACGTCCGAATGCACATTCGTCCCTCGATCTTCTCTCTCGACCAAACGGCCGCCCGCCTGCTGGCTCTCGTCTTGTTCGTTTTTGCTTTCTGCCCCTCGGCAGGGGGGCAGTCGACCTTCGGCTCCGTCGTGGGAACCGTGCATGACTCCAGCGGAGCGGTTTTGCAGGGCGCACAGGTCAAGCTCACCAACACCGGCACGACAGCCGAACGCACGGCTATCACCGATGCTGGCGGCGATTATGCCTTCCAGAACATCGAGGTCGGCTTTTACACACTCACCATCACTGCGCCCGGGTTTGAAACCGACTCGCTGCCTACGATTCAACTCACTGCTCGCGAAACCCGCCGCCTGGATACGACCCTCAAGCCGGGCGCGGAGACCCAGACCGTTGTTGTTGTTGACGATCCAACGCCCGTGATCACGACCGATGTGTCCAATCTGGCGGAGACGAAGTTGGGCGATGAACTCGTGGAGTTGCCGGTTGCGATTTACTCCAGATCCACCGGGTCGACAAGTCCCATCTCCACGCTCACCACCGAAGCCGGCGTGCAGACCGACGACAGCGGCGAGCTCGCCGTTGCCGGAACAACGGCCGCGCTGCTCTCGGTCACCGTCGATGGCATTTCTTCGGTTGGCGTGGAATACTCCGGGCCTGTAAACGAAATGTTCCCCTCCTTCAATTCCATTGAGGAGATTCGTGTTTCTGAAGCGAACAACGGCGCGGAATTTGGAGGCGTCGCCGACATCACCACCGTTTCCAAGGCCGGCACAAACAATTTTCACGGCGGGGTCTTTGAAAACAACGAAAATACCGCCTACAACGCCAACGATCCGTTTGCACTGACCAAACCCAAGATCCTCATGAACGACTTTGGCGGGACGTTTGGGGGCCCCGTTGTTGTGCCGCACCTCTACGAAGGCAAAAACAACACCTTCTTCTTCGTCAGCTACGAAGGCCTGCGTTTGCCGCGCGAAACGCCCATTGTGCTCAGCGTTCCTTCGCTCGCCATGCGTGCTGGCAACCTTACCAGCTACCTCGCCGGACAGGGCGTCACCGCCATTTATCAGCCCGACGGCGTTACGCCCATCGATCCCTCCAACGTCCCTATCAGCGCCATCTCGTCGCAGCTCCTTCAAGTGCTGATGCCGCTACCAAACCTGGGGTCGCCGGATTCGTACGCCAACAACTATCAGATCAACTTTCCTTCGCCCATCTCCTCGAACCAGGGAGACGTCCGGCTCGACCACACCATCTCTTCGCGCCAGACCGTCTTTGCACGCTTTTCTTACAAGAATCGCCAGGTCACCACCGCGCCTTCTGCAACGTGCGTATTCACGTATTGCGCTGAAGCCGGCAGCCCCTTGCAGGGCGCCTACAACACGCCGGAGATTGACGAGGGCCTGACCTTTGCGCACAACTTCATCTTTTCTTCTCACTTGCTGAACGAGTTCCGCGGCGGCTACAACGCGCAGCACACTTCGGAGACCCAAAGTTATTCCACCTCGGCAATTCTCAGCCAAACGGGGCTCAGCGTCATCCAGCCCGACACCGACTGGTCTGAAGCGCCGCAGGTGCTCATCAACGGATTCATGTCCACCGGTGCGGGCAACCCCGGGACGCAACGCGGGCAAATCATCCAGGCACTCGACAACGTCTCCTGGTCGCACGGGAATCACTCGTTCAAGTTTGGCGCGGATTTCAAGCGTCTGTCCGATCACGACGACAACGTCTTCGGCAACTATCGCTCCGGCTGGTATGTCTTCGACGGCTCATCGGACGTCGGCGCGGCCATCGGCGACCCCTATACCGCATTCCTGCTCGGCGACCCTGACTATACCGAGGTCAGCTCCACCAACAACCCCACCATGAACGGGCTCGGCTACTCGTACGCCGAGTTTGCGCAGGACGACTGGAAGATTACGCCTCGCCTCACCCTCAACCTCGGGCTCCGCTACGAACTGCATCCGCCGATCCACGAGACGCACTACAACACGGCGACCTTTGCGCCGGATTATTCTGCCAGCATCGCCGGCCAGCCCGTGAATGGCGCCGTCGTCGTCTCAAACACGCAGCCTCTCGCCCAGGCTTCCACTGCGCTTGAGAGTGCAATCGCGCCCACGCCCATCCTCACGGCTGCACAGGAGGGCATTCCGCAAACACTTCGCTACACCGACACCACCGACTGGGGTCCGCGCCTTGGTTTTGCGTGGCAGCCGTATGCGGACGGCAAGACGGTACTGCGCGGCGGCTGGGGCCGTTTTATCGAGTCGCCGCTGGGCTTCTCGCTCGTTTCAGGATGGGCCGTCCACTCAAGCTATGTAGCAACATACAACCAGGACTATCAATCCGATGGCGTCACGCCTCTTCTCTCGTTTGCCAGCCCGTTTAACAGCGCAGCGGGCAGCGGTGCCGGAACGGCAGGCTTCTACTACGCCTTCCCCATTCACTACAGCGACCCCAGCGTGCAGCAGTGGAACCTGACCCTGGAACAGGACTTTGGACACTCCATCGGCGCGCGTTTCTCGTACACAGCAAGCCATGGAGAGAATCTGGAGGCGATGGTCGACCTGAACCAGGTGCCGGCCAATTCGTATGGCTACTTCAATAACGACCCCGCGCCGGCTTCCACTTCGGCCTGCATTTCCGACGGTGGCGCATCCGTCGCCGACCACCGGCCGTACCCGTGCTGGAGCGTGATCCAGAGCGTGACCAATCTCGCGAAGAGCAATTACAACAGCGGCACGGTCGAAGTAACGCGGCGCAGCGGAAAGTTTCTGACGTTCGATGTGAGTTACACCTACACGCGCGATCTATCCAATGCGGGGGGCGCTACTCCGAACGCATTTGCCGTTTCCGGCGGCAGCTATTTGACTGATCGCTTTCATCCGGGGCTCGATTACGGCAACGTGATCTACGATCGCCGCCATCGTTTCCTGGTGACGTATCTGCTCGACTTGCCGTTTGGCCACGGACAGCCGCTTCTGAGCTCGTCCTCATTTCTGAACACACTTGTGGGCGACTGGCAACTCGCGGGTGTCACCATTTTGCAGAGTGGACCCTTTCTGACGCCGTACGAACAGAGCGTGGACCCTGCCAATACGAACATCCTCACCACTGTGGGCCAGGCGCGCACCGATCAGCTTAGCGGCGTATCGCCCTACGCTCAACAGAAGACGACCACGCAGTGGCTCAATCCGAACGCGTTCCCTTATCTCAATCTGCAATCCGCCGATGGAAATGGAATCGGGCGCTTTGGCAATGCGCCCGTGGGTGGCGTGGTTGGGCCGGGCAGCGAAATCTTCTCGATGTCGCTGTTGAAGAGGTTCTCGCTAAGCGAGAAGAGCAAGTTTCAGTTTGGCCTGGAAGCAGCCAATGTCTTTAACCATCGCAATTACGAGCCGCCCAACATGCAGGTGGATTCGACAGCCTTCGGGAGCATCACGGCGCTGCAGACGGCCGAAGGCGCCGGGCCGCGCAGCCTGGAACTCACGGGACGGATTACGTTCTGAGGGTCGTCGCGGCCACATTCTTACCTCCTCTGGTCTAATTCGAATCCATCGGGAATGAATACCAGCCAGCAACATTTCGACGTGGTGATTGTTGGCGGCGGGATCGTCGGTTCGGCCTGCGCCTTGGCTGCCGCGCGCGAGGGCCTGCGCGTCGCCCTGGTCGAACGCGACATCCTCGGCGGGGGCGCGACGGCCGCAGGCATGGGCCACATTGTCGTGATGGACGATTCTGAGGCGCAATTCCTGCTCACGCGCCGCTCGCAACAGCTGTGGCAGGCGCTCAGCCGGGAGTTGCCCGCTGCTGCGGAATACAAAACTACCGGCACGCTTTGGGTGGCAGCCGACGAAGAGGAGATGGAAGAGGCCGCGCGCAAGAGCGCTTACCTTCAGGAGCGTGGTGTTCCCAGCGGGCTTCTCAGTGGGCGTGAGCTGGCAGAGTTGGAACCGAATCTGCGCTCGGGGTTGGCTGGAGCCATGCTTGTTGCCGAGGATGCGGTCGTCTATCCGCCTGCGGTGGCGCTTCACCTGGCCCGGCAAGCCCAGGCGCTGGGCGCAACGCTTCTCGTGGGCCAAGCGGTCGCGAGCATGGCGGACGGTCTTGTCGCACTGGAAGGGGGCGGCGAGCTCCACGCACCGCGGTTAGTGAACGCGACCGGTGCCGACGCACCCAGCTTCATCCCCGGCGTGAATGTAAGGAAACGCAAGGGCCATCTCGCCATTACCGATCGGTATCCGGGCTTTGTGCGCCATCAACTGGTGGAGCTCGGCTATCTGAAGAGCGCGCACTCCGTCACAGCGGACTCGGTGGCGTTCAATGTGCAGCCGCGCAGCACCGGCCAGCTCCTTATCGGCTCTTCGCGGCAATACGGCAATGAGGACTCGGCCGTTGACCAGGCTCTACTGACCCGCATGTTGCAGCGGGCGATGGCTTATCTTCCGGGCATCGAGCGTCTGCACGTTTTGCGCGTCTGGACCGGGTTTCGCGCCGCTACGCCCGACAAGCTTCCCTTGATTGGGCCAGTTTCGTCCGACCCGACGGTATGGCTGGCTACCGGGCATGAAGGCCTGGGGATTACGACAGCGCTAGCCACCGCCGAGTTGCTTGTCGCAGGGTTGGTCGGGCGACCGGCCGCAATTCCCGCAGATCCGTATTTGCCGGCCCGCTTTGAATTGAATCACGATTCGGGACACTGAAATCGGGAACAGCGGACGCCGGAGGCTTGGCGGAGACGCGGTTTCCGGATATACTGAAGATTCGGCAGGCCTGTGGTGTCGTGCGTTTTTATGCGGCCCGATGGCTGTTCCGGCTAAAACGCCAGGTTGGAGTGGTTACAAGGCACTCACCGGGCGGAAATCCGGCCGCGTGAAACAACAAGGATTTGGAGCGAAGTCATGGCACAGGTATGCGATATTTGCGGCAAAGGCCCGCAGTTCGGTAACAACATCTCCCACGCACACAACATCACCCGCCGCCGCTGGAATGTGAACCTTCAGGCAGTGAAGGCGCTGGTCAACGGCGCGTCAAAGCGCATCCGCGTCTGCACCAGCTGCATCAAGGCCGGCAAGATCGCAAAGGCGTAAACCCACTCCGGGTTACAGCCGGAGAACTGAATCCAAGCGTGTTCTACACGAACCCCGTCGACAAGTGACGGGGTTTTGTTGTGCCCGCAGCGAACGTTTTGCCTCGGGATCAAACAGGTTGCGGGAAACGGGTTCGTGCCCCAGAATTCATGACGGGCGATGTGTGCAGCAGAATTATTTTTTGCCGGGCTTGCGTAGAATTATCGCTTGTCGGTGCAAAATCAATTCAGTTCCGCTTCAAGGGCGGGCAGAACACGGCCTCAAGCCGGAAAAGGGGGCGAATTCGTCCCCGTAACTCCTTATCTGTCTAGATTCTGCAAATAACTCCTCTGGAATCAAGAATTTAGAAGGATAGATCTGCTCTATCTAACTGAAAACAGGGAACTTCTTTACAGAAATACCCTTTTTTTTCTTTTTTTTCTGCGAAGAAAAATACCCCAAGAATCAAGGTCGGGGCAGTCTGTGGAAAAAGTCCTTGATGTCTGCGTTTTGAAAGTGCCCGACTTCACAGCTTGGTGAAAACGCTCTCGGGCGGTAGGCACGGGATTTATCCCGGGGCGCGCGGGTTCGTTCGCTACGGGGCCGGCGTAGGGTGGGGCGCGAGGGGATCGCTCCACGGAAAAGATGCCGCGTCGAGGCCGCCGGGGGACCAGCGTTCCACGATGGCTTGAGCCAGCTTGCCGAGCGTCTTCTCGGCTTCGTTGTCGCCGGTCCAGCGCTGGTCTTCGTTGTCCCACGTGAAGGCAGCTATGACGACAGGGCCATTTTTCGTGGCTATGAGGGCTACATCGTTACGCACCTGGTCGAGAGCTCCGGTTTTGTTGGCGATGGCGGAGCCGGTCTCGCTGGTGTCGAGGTTTTCCAGGTAGCGGGGCAGGCTGTTGCGATCCTGCTGGCTACGCAGCATGTGCAGGATGGCGCCGCAGAGTGGGCCATCGCCCGCCTTCGGCGCCGAGCCGTCGAGGC
>Ga0187851_10001399_pt1 | contig 23199 bp, 28 predicted proteins | sample June2016WEW_6_10_FD_132997 | JGI IMG/M metagenome (GOLD analysis project Ga0187851, IMG submission 132997) | Peatland microbial communities from SPRUCE experiment site at the Marcell Experimental Forest, Minnesota, USA - June2016WEW_6_10 | ecosystem: Environmental > Terrestrial > Soil >...
GTTCGGTTCCTGAACGGAGTTTATTTACCCATAATTGGCGGTGTCACCACCGGGACCAATCACGTCACCGTCAGCGCCGGGACGCCCCTGTTTTTCACAATTCTGGCCAACTACGATGATAACACCACCTGCCCCATATCCTCCTTCACGACAAATACGGCGGATCAACTGGCGGCGGAGGTTGCGGGAGAGTGGAGTTACGTCACAGCGACCACCTGCACCATTGATGGAGTTGCGGTCGCCGGTTTGGCCAACCCGGCCACCACCGAGTATCTGGTGCTATCGCCGCCGTTCAGCTACACCACGGCGGATCAGGACAACGTGCTGGCGGGTTTCTTTGGTGAAACGTGCATTCCCGGGGGGTTCACGGTCTATCCGGCGGTGGCGGAAGGCGTGTATTTGATGCTTTCCCCGCTTTCGCCAGGGAGACACACGATCCACTTTGACGGAGTTGTCACCGTAGGCGGCACACCCATCGTCAACGAGGACATCACCTACGATATCACCGTGGAGGGCTGCGGCTTCTAAGGCAGGTCGATAGTGCGCGATTGAAAGTGAACATCCCGGTGGGAAAAATACCCGCCGGCGTCTGGGCCGGGGGGGTGCCGGGGAACCGGCGTCCCCTTCAACCACAGCACTGGCGCAACGCCTCGGAATCTGGTAACGTGGGCTGGTTGAGCGACGTTACTCGTATTCTCACCGCCATTGACCAGGGCGACCCGAAGGCCGCTGACGAATTGCTGCCGCTGGTGTACGGCGAGTTGCGCAAACTGGCGGGATCCAAAATGGCCAATGAAGCCCCCAACCAGACGTTGCAGGCCACCGCGCTGGTGCATGAGGCCTGGCTGCGTCTGGTCGGACATGACAATCAGCAATTTGCCAATCGCGCCCATTTTTTCTCCGCCGCGGCCGAGGCCATGCGCCGTATTCTTATTGACAAATTCCGCCGCAAACACGCCCAACGGCACGGAGGAGACAACCAACGCGTGGATCTGGACGGTCTGGAAATTGCCGCGCCGGGTGACGACGACCAGTTGCTGGCAGTCAATGACGCCCTCGACAGACTTGCCGCCACCCATGCCGTGCAGGCGGATGTGGTCAAACTGCGTTATTTTGTGGGCATGACCAACGTGGAAGTCGCCCAGGCCCTGGGCCTCTCCGAACGCACGGTCAAGAATTACTGGAACCACGCCCGCGCCTGGCTTTACACGGAAATCAAGACCCCTCGATAAACCGCGTAAACTCTCCTCCGTCTTCAAGCCGAAAGGCATCACCGGTCATTGGGTGCGGCCGAATTTCTTTTCGAGTTCGCGGAAGTTCATTTCGATCAGCGTCGGGCGGCCATGCGGACAGGTGTAGGGCATGACGCAATGACGCAGGTCTTCAATCAGATTCTCCAATTCCGGTCCGGCCAGCGGATCATTGGCTTTGACGGCATGGCGGCAAACGGTCTTGGCCACAACCGCTTCACCCAAACGAAGGGCGTTGACCTCCTGCCCGGCGGCTTTTAGTTCATCGGCCAGTTCCAAGATGAAACGGCGCGGCTGGCTGGCTTTGACAAACGGCGGCAGCGCGTCCAGCAAAAAAGTGCGCTCCCCAAATTCGCTCAGGCCCACCCCAAGGCGGGTCAGCGTCGGAAGTTGTTCGCGGAGAAACTGGGCGTCGCGCGCGGAAAGCTCGATGGTTTCGGGCAGCAGCAGCCGTTGGGAAGGCGAGGGGCCGCTGCCTTCGAGACGGCGCATCATTTGTTCAAAAAGAATCCGCTCGTGGGCGGCATGTTGGTCCAGGAGCACCAGGCCGCGGTCGGATTCGAGCACCACGTAGAGCCTGCCAATCACCCCAACCAGGCGCAACGGGACTTGAAGCAGGGCCGATGGATGGGACGAGACGGGTTGGTCGGGGACTTGGATCGGTAAAGGCTGCTGGCTCGCGGGGGGGGCCTTTTGGGCAATCGGCACAATCGGCGCCGGTGATACCGGCCAATTCAGCAAATCCCCCGGCTGGCGCTGCGGCGCAGGCGCGGGAGGAGACAAGAGTGCCTGCGGCGCGGGTGTGGGCGGCGTGATGGGGGCGGGCCTGGCTGCGGGAGCGGGAGCGTGGAATTTCAGCAGGGTCTCGCGCACCGCCTGGCCGATCCATTGGCGCACGGCTTTCTCGCGATGAAACTTCACCTCGCGTTTCGCGGGATGTATGTTCACGTCCACCTCGGCGGCATCCACCTCCACAAACAGGCAGCACACCGGATAGCGCCCTTTCATCAGCGCAGTATGATAGCCTTCGAGCAGGGCGAAATTTATGCCGCGGTTTTCCACGGGCCGCCGGTTGACAAATACGCGCTGGTCCTGCCGCGTCGATCTGGACACACCCGGCGCGCCGATCAGCCCCCAAAAGGCAAAAGACCCCGGCGCGGCGGCCGTCTCCGATTCGTCCTCCTCAATGACCGGCGGAAATTGGGCGGAAAAATCGACGGCCAACAGTTTCTCATCGCCTCCTTGCAGGGAGCGCAACCGCTCGCGGACGGCCAGCCATTTGTCCGCGGTTTTGACGGCGGGCAATTGCCAGACCAGGCGGGAGTCTTTCACGAACTCGATAGCCACGGCGGGAAACGCCAGTGCCGCCAGGGTGAGGTAATGCTGAATGTGGGCCGATTCTGTCTCTTCGCTGCGCAGAAATTTGCGGCGGGCCGGCAAATTGAAAAAAAGCTGGCGGACTTCCACCGTCGTGCCGGGCGGGCCGCCGCCGGCCTTGACGGCCAGGATTTTCCCGCCGTTGATCACGATCTGCGTGCCTTCCGGACTGTCGTCGCCCCGCTCCCGCGTGGTCAGGGTGAAACGGCTGACGCTGGCGATGCTGGGCAGGGCTTCGCCGCGGAAACCTAGCGTGGCGATGGAACTCAAATCCTCCGCGCGGACTATTTTGCTGGTGGCGTGGCGTTCCAGGCAAAGCAACGCATCGTCCCGGCTCATGCCCAAGCCGTCATCAGTGACCCGAACCAGGCTGCGTCCGCCGGCCTGTATCTCGATTGTCAGCCGGGCCGCGTCGGCGTCCAGGGAATTTTCAACCAATTCCTTGACCACGCTGGCCGGCCGTTCGACCACTTCGCCGGCGGCGATTTGGTTGGCCACTTGCTCCGGCAACAATCGAATGCGGTTCATTGCAACTCCGCAACGGCTTCTCTCAAGTGGGGAGGGGCAGTGAGAATTCAAAGAGCGCCCCGCCCCCCGGCACGTTGCGCGCCTGCATCCGCCCGTGATGATCATGCACGATCTTTTTGCAAATGGAGAGGCCCAAGCCGGTGCCGTTGGATTTGCCATAAGTGGCGAAGGCCTGGAAAAGGCGGTCCATGATCTCCGGCGCGATGCCCTTGCCCGTGTCTTGCAAACGCGTGATTATTTCCTTCTCGTTTACGCAAAAACTCAACTTGACCGTGCCGCCTGTTGTCATGGCATCCGCCGCGTTGGCGATCAAATTATGAAAGACGCGGGAGAGGCGCTGGGGATCGATGCGCACCACCACGGACGGGGGCGGATTCAGGTACTCGAGCGTGACCGATTTTATGGCGATCTCGGGCCGGATTTCGTCGATAAGCTGTTCAACGTACGATTTGTAACCGATCAACGCCATGACGACGTTGGTATGCGAGCCTTGCGTAAACTCGAGCAGCTCGTTGACCATGATGCTGATGCGTTCGACTTGTTTGCGGATCCGGACCGTCGAAGTCTGGCGCGACTCCGGCGTGGCGGTCGGCATCGCGGCCATGTCAGCCGAGATGCCGATGATATTGAGCGGATTCTTGAGATCATGCACGATGGAACTGGCAAAGCGCCCGACCAGGCCCAGCCGTTCCGCCTCCAGCACTTCGCGGACGTATTGCCGGGTGAATTGGCGCAAACGCAGGCTGACTTCGCGCACCAGGACTGCGGCCAGCATGGGCGTGTGGTCCAGAAGCTGATCCAACTCGCCCCGTCCGATGAAATAGACCGTGGTGGGTTCCTCCGCCATCGCGGTGGCCGACCGTGGTTGATTGTCCAACACCGCCATCTCGCCAAAAAGTTCGCCGGGCGGGATGCGGCCCAGCGCCTTCGATTCGCCGTGTGCCATCACCGCCTGAATTTGCACCAGCCCATCCTTGACAAAATAAACCCCGTCCCCGGCGTCGCCTTCCTTGAAAATGATTTGATTGGCGGCGAAGTTCAGCTCACGGGTCACCTCACGCAGCCTTTCCAGATCGGCCCGCCCAAGATCACAAAAAAGCTTGTTTGATTCCAGTAAGACCATCAGCCGAGACTAGGGCAGGGGAGGCCCCCCGTAAAGCAAAACCCTGTGCGGGATTTGTGCAGGCGCCCTTTGACAGGCAGGCGCGGCCAGCCTACCCTCTCATCATGTCGTTGCGCGGCAAAAAACTTGGCGTGCTGCTCTCCACCCATCCCGATCAGCCCGGCTTCAAACACGGCCTTTGCCTGGCGGAAGCGGCCTTGAACGAAGGGGTGGATGTCTATCTTTACTGCGTCGATGACGCCGTCCACGGCGTCAGCCGCCCGCAACTGCAAGCCCTGGCCGCCCGCGGACTCAAGCTTTATGCCTGCGCCTACGCCGCGCAACGCCGCGGCCTGCCTGTCAACGATAAGGCTGTCTTTGCCGGCCTGGCCGTGGTCAGCGATCTGATCGCCGCCACCGACCGGTTCGTCAGCTTCAATTGACACCATGAAATCCCGTGTGCTGTTTATTGTCACAGGCGATCCCCGGACCAGTCCGCGTCCCGCGGAAGCCGTGCGCATTGCGGCGGGCGTGGCCGCGTGGAAGAAGGCGGACATCACGGTGTACCTGCGCGGCGACGCGGTGGCGGCATTGGGTGAAACGCCCGGCCTGTTGCTGGAGGAGGAAGGCTACGCGCGGCATTGGCCGATTCTGTCGGAATCCGGCCAGGACGTCTATGTGCAACAAAATGTCGCGGCGTTGCGGGAATTGGGCCGGACCGCCGCGCCGTTCCGGGAAATCTCCGACGCGCAACTTGCCGCCCTCGCGGCTGCGCAAACATACGTCATCCGTTTTTAGCCATGCGATTATTATTGCACATACTCACCCGGCCCGACGATGCGCTTGCGAGGGAAATCATTACAGAGCAAAAGCGTGATGAAGAAAACCAGACCATTGTGGCGGATTTGACCCAGGCTCAGCCGGATTATAAAGCATTGCTGGAGAACATCTTCGAGGCTGATTCCGTGCAGACATGGTAAACCTTTTCGGTGGAACGTCCGATGTCATAAGTATTGTGCTACGGGATTTTTCAGTGTTTTTCAGGTTTGCGCGCCAGGTGGTTTTAAACTTGGTTTTGTGTAGTTTTAAGCGTTGACTTCTCCGCACAGTTCTTTAGATTAGTAGCGGATTTGATTCGGGTAGCGGTACGTTTCTTCAGCGGGGTTCCCCACCCCCACCTCCTTGGCGTCTGCTGCCCGAATCGCCTCTTTTAAGGTTGAACATTGACGAACGGGGAAAGTTTCAATAATGTTTTCCTCCCCCATGCGGGGGTGTAGCTCAATTGGTTAGAGCGCTGCCCTGTCACGGCAGAGGTTACGGGTTCGAGCCCCGCCACTCCCGCCACTATTTGCGAGGGAATGCGAATAGTGCTTGACTTTAGGGGACAGTTTAGGGACAATTTCACGCATGAAAGCGAAGCTTACCTCAGTCCGCCACAAACCCGTGGAAATCAAGCGCGGCAACGTCACCGTGAAAATTTATTCCGGCGCAAACCGTGTTGCCGATAAGGTCTATCCTCAATTCACCCTGGTCTATTACGATGGCAACCAGCGCAAGAAAGTGCGCTTCGCCGATATGGGCGAAGCCAAGCGCGAGGCCGAACTGGTGGCCACAAAGCTGGCCAACGGCGAAAATGAAGTGCTCCGGCTAACTTCCACCGACAGAACCATTTATGTGCAAGCGGTGGCCCATTTGCGCCCCTTGGACGTGCCTTTGAATGTGGCGGTGCTCGAATACGTTTCCGCCGTCAAAAGACTGCCAGAAGGCGCCACGCTTAAAGAAGCGGTGGATTTTTTCAAGAAGCGCAACCCCGCCTCTCTCGAAAAACGCACAGTCCGGGAAGTCGTTGACGAAATGCTGGCAACCAAGCGGGCCGCCAAGCTCTCAGAAGTCCATTTACGAGACTTGGACAGCCGTCTGGGCCGGTTTGCCGATGCGTTCGCAATGAACATCGGCGGCGTGTCCAGTTCCATGCTGCAAGCCTGGCTGGACGCCATGAAGGCCAGCGGGCGCACAAAGCAAAACTACGTGCGGGCGATTGGCTCACTCTTTCGGTTTGGCTCTGCCCGGCGTTACCTGCCCAAAGATTCCATTGAAGAAGTTGAAGCCGTCCAGCAAGCCAAGGCCGACAACAGCGAAATTGAAATTTTCACCCCTGCCGAATTCGCCGAAATCCTCAACACCTCCCGCGAGGAAATGGTGCCTTGGCTGGCCATCGGCGGTCTGGCCGGGTTGCGATCCGCAGAACTGGGAAGGCTCGATTGGAGCGAAGTCAATCTGGCGGAGCGGTACATTGAAATTAAGGCGAGCAAAGCGAAGACGGCTGCCCGCAGACTCGCCCCCATTACGGACAATCTTGCCGCATGGCTTGCCCCGTATGCCAAGCCGGCGGGCAAAGTCACCGGGTTTGAATCCTGGTGGAACCAGATTCCAAAACTTGTTGAGGAAATGAACCGTGTCCGCCGTGAGCGCGGCAACACGGCCAAATTCGTTTGGAAGCACAACGGTTTGCGCCATTCATTTTGCTCGTACCGCCTTGCGTCAATTAGAAATGCCGCGCAAGTGGCCTTGGAAGCGGGCAATTCCCCGCAAATGATCTTCAAGCACTATCGCCAGCTTGTCACCGAAGCCGAAGCCCGGAAGTGGTTCGCCGTCAACCCGGAAACAAAGCCAAACGTTGTCCAATTGGCAGAAGCGAGCGCGGCGTGAAAAACGAGGCTCTCGTCACTATCCTATCACAGATTCGTGAAATCGGGAGGGAGCAGACAAGGATTATCAGCGAGTCAAATATAGGTGAAAAAGAATTTTTTGTGGCGGTTGACCGCTATCAGGAGGCTCGGCTATTCGCAAAAATCGCCGATGCAGACAAATATCGAGAATCGTTGACCGGCCACGGCCTTTCAGATGCAGAAATCAAGGGGATGATCGAGCGTTTCCAGCAATCTCGAAAGCGCCCGCCAGAGATGCCTAGCGCCGCAATCGTCCAGTATGCGGCCAATCTTGAAAGGGCGAGAATGTTACAACAAGAGGCGGGACTATCGCCGGAAAAATTCGCGGATGCTTACCGCGAATTCCAATGGGATTCGCTCATGGCATCAAAAGAACCGCCATTCCCATACGTCGGGCTCGAATCGGCGAAGTCGTTGGAAGAACACAAAGCGATTTTGAGACAACACGGCTTCATGTGGTGGTGGCGGTTGAAAGGCGGCGAACTTTGGAACAGTCGCATCGTGATGGACACCATCACCATAAATGGACATGAGCATCGTGTCGCAAGGCAATTCTCGGTGCTTTTCCGTTATCGCTTTGAGCGTAGCGCGTTTGAGTACGAAAGGCTCGCAAGAGTTAAGGAACCCGGCAAAGAGGCGCAATTCGAGTTCGGAAAGCCTTGGTGTGCGTTGACCCCGCAACAGATGGAAGAACTGGCGCAGCGTTGGCCCATGCCGGACGGCAACCTTATTCCCTATATCTGGCGCACTGCCCACCAACCGTGGCCGAATGAAACGATCCTGGCTCACCAATCGTTTGATCTGCGCCAAAGCGACGATGCTTTGGCGAAAGAGTTCAAGGAAATCATTCGCGTTGAGCGGCAACGGTTGGGAGTCCTACGCACGCCCCGAACGGGCCATCGCACGAAATCCTACCCGTGGCGTCAACTTGAACTCCTTGATTTGATACGATTGAAGCAGTACCGCACAGAAAACGGCGAAACAACGCCGGACGAAACGGATCGTTCCCGGCTCTCGAAGGCCCGGAGAGGTTCAAAACGTCTTTGAAGGCGAGTCTTTTGTCCATCGGATTATAGACTCGTTGGCAAGGGGGCATTTTTGCGAATAATCGGATGGATATGCAAAGAAAAAATGCAAACATCCGAAATGGCGAGCAACCGGAAACCCCGGCTGCCGAACCTGTGGTGAGCAAACGCCGCTCAAAGACACACACCACCACCCCACACCAGCCCCTCAATCAATGGCTGATGAGTTTGAGGGCATCTTAAAGTCCAAGCGCACCCAAACTTCCGCGCAACCGGTCGTTCAGACCGGCACCGGGATGCCCCTTTCTGTCGAATTTAAGATTGGTCTTAGTTTCATTCTTTTCGTCATTGCGGCGCTGGGAATCGAGATGGTTTCTTGTGGTTTTTTCAAAAACATGGGGCATAGCGAACCTGACTATTATCAGAATTCCGGGTCTAGCTATAGCGCCCGAAGCGATCACGATGCTGGTGTTAAACACTGGGAAGAAACATTAAGTAGAAAAGATCGTGAACTTAACGGAATGAAGACGGAAACTGATGAGGAGATCCACCACGACGCCGAAATGCTCCAGCATGAGCAGGACGAAGGAATCTCCCCGGCGGGAATGCTGGAGCGCGAGATAGATGGAAGGAATGACAAATGAATGAGCCACAGGAATTTTTGACCTGCACCTGCGGTCACTGCGGGCAGACTTTGGAGTTCCCCGCCGAAATAGTTTTCCATCAGAGTGCCTGTCCCACTTGTGGGTATCAAGTGGTGCTCAAAGGAGCCAATTCAGTGCCGCCGGTTATTCCAAGGGCAGGAGGACTGCAAGTTGGTGGCGTGAAATACTTATTCTTCGCAATCGCCGCTGGCTTTATTGCCGCCGGCATAATCAATCATAACGACCTCTCAGCCAGCGCGGCCACAGAACGGCAGATGGAACAGGCAGAACGGGCGCAGAAGTTTGAGGATCAAGACCATCGGCAAACGCCTATGTTCATCGGCGGAGCCGCCGTGTTCTTCCTCGCCGGGACGATTATGTGCCTGAAAAAATAACCCTTGACGACCTTATGGAAAATGAACAGGCCACAGCCTACCACGAAGCCGGTCACGCTTTCGCCGACTGGCATTTCAATTTCCGAGTCAAAAGGGCCAGCATTGTTGCGAACAAGAAGGACAACAGTGCGGGCCATGTTTTAACGAAAACCGGCTTGCCTTTCCGCTCGTTGGAACACACGAGTCCAAGCGGCGCGCGCATCGGGCGCTTCCATGACCATGTTGTGTCTCTGCTCGCCGGGCAGGCCGCACAGCGGCGCTATCGGCAAAGCAGTGTGCGGAGTTATCATGCGGTCAGTGATCGGAATGCTATCGCGGACATTCTTTTTACATTACATTCAACAGGCGAACTGCCGCACGTCATCCGATACCTCGAAGCGAAAGCAAGAAACCTGATCGAATGCCCGATGCACTGGTTTGTCATTCAATATTTGGCTGAGGAACTACTGAGGCGCAAAACCATGACGGGGGAAGAAGTTGAAACAACCATCCGGGAAGGCTTTGACTTGCACCAGCGTTCCCGCCTGGAAAAACGGGAAAATAAGAGCCAACCAAAACGGCAAAGGGAAAATGCCCATGAGCGATGAAGTCAAATATTTGACCTGCAAGTGCGATTCCTGTGGGCAGAATTTAGAATTCCCCGCCGAAGGTGTGGGGACAGAAATTCAATGTCCGACATGCGGCCAAACCACTCGGCTTTACTGCACGGCTTCCGTGCCAGTCCCGCCGCCGATTCCGCCCCCTGCACGCCCCGCACGGCCACCGCCTCAAGAGCCATGCTTGGAAACTGATAGGCGAATTCTTCCGGCATTCTTGCTTTGCCTGCTTTTTGGCACTTTCGGTGCCCATGCCTTTTATGCCCGGCGCTGGCGGTGGGGTATCGTGTACGTGGCCGTGATCGGATTCTTCATTTGTACAACAATCTGGCGGGAGGAATCAGACGCTCATGTTGCATACAATGAAAGTTACTTTAACACAGACCCTGAGAGGATTCGTGAAAACTTTAGGATTTCGCATGGTGAACAAGGATATGAACTGTATGAAATAGATTTGCGTGGTGCTTTAGAAATAAAAAGAATCTACGAAGGAGCCGCATATCCTGTAAATCTGTCGCCGTCTGATGTCCAAGCAATCAAGGATGCGGTCAACCAAAGACGAACTAGCGACATGCTCCGTCCCATACCGGCGGTATTCGGGATTTCTTTGGCCATTTTGCTAATCGTCGATCTCGTCCAAATAATTACCGGCACTTTCAGAGATGGAGAAGGCATGAGGATTGTAAGGTGGACGTAACTGACAAATAAACAAGCCACGGGAATTTTTACCTGGCCTTGCGATAACTGCCGGCGGAATTTGGAGTTCCCCCGGCACGGCCTTGGCACGACGATCAAGTTCCCCACCTGTGGCTTGGACACGGTTTTGTATGCCGCCAGCGTGGTCTGAAAAGATCAGTGGATCAAATTGTCCTCACCCCGGCCTGCTGTTTTCGGGCGTGTTGGCGGCAAAACTATCGCCCGCCTGCTCGCTCGGTTTGCTTGTGTCAATACTAACTAATGGAGCCGTCCAGCGTATTGGCCCGGCCAGCGCGATTTTAGGGACAATTGGGGGACAGCAAGGCTTCGGTTTTCTTCGCAAATGCGGTTTGGCCGGAAAAGGCCGGAAGCGAAGAATCGTCAATAAAGACGGGCATTTTGCGCATTTTTGCGAAGATTGGCGAAGACTCCTTTTCGGGTTCGAGCCCCGCCACTCCCGCCATTTCCCCTCTGCCCAGAGCCGGCATTGGCGCGAAAGAGTTTCCGGGGAGGAATTCTTTCCAATCAAACAAAAGGGCTTGCAATTCCAATCCTTTCCTGCGATGAAAACCGGCGGCAATGGAGTTTGCCGTCTCGCCGCAGGGCGGGGAAACCGCCTGAAGGGTCTTCAGAGCTGATGACTCCTGCCGGACAATGTGTCGGCAGGAATTTTTTATGCTCAATTATATTTTGGTCGCCGTGGGAAGCGCAGCGGGAGGAGTTTTTCGGTTCTGGCTTTCCGGCCTCATCGCAAATCGCGTCGGCTCATCATTCCCATGGGGGACCCTGGTCGTCAATGTGAGCGGCTGTTTTCTCATCGGGCTTTTTGCGACGCTGACTTCAACGGAAGGGCGCTGGCTCGTCGGACCCTCCGGGCGCAATTTTTTCATGACCGGGATTTGCGGCGGCTACACCACCTTCTCCTCCTTCAGCCTGCAAACCCTGAATCTCGCGCGGGATGAAGAGTGGCTTTACGCCGCCGGCAACACGATATCAAGCGTGGTTTTATGTCTGGCCGCCGTCTGGCTCGGCCATGTCGTCGCGAAAATCATTAACCCAACCAAAGGAGCCTGAATATGCACCTCCCTCATGATGCGATGCTGTTGCGAATCTTCATTGGCGAAAGCGACCGCTGGCAGCACAAGCCGCTTTACGAAGCCATTGTCCTCAAAGCGCGCGAGATGCACATGGCGGGCGCCACGGTGCTGCGCGGACCGATGGGGTTTGGCAAGTCGAGCCGGATGCACACGTCCAAAATCCTCCGGCTTTCGTTTGACTTGCCTTTGGTCATCGAAATCGTGGACAGCGAGGAAAAAATCAACGCCTTCCTGCCCTTGATCGACGGAATGATGAAGGGGGGGTTGATCACATTGGAAAAAGCCAGGGTCATTGATTATCGCGCCGGGCCGGAAGTGGAAGCGCCGCCTGAGATTTAAGGAGCTGGAATGGACAACATCTGGTTCATCGCGGCGATTTGGATGGGACTGGCTTTCGCCGCCAGCCTCATCTCCATTCGCACCGGCATTTCGGTCGCGCTGATCGAAATCCTGGTCGGCGTGGCCGTCGGCAACATGTCGTTTGGCGGCGGGCATCATATCTTAAAAACGACGGAATGGACAAATTTCCTCGCCATGCTGGGCAGCGGTGTGCTGACATTTTTGGCGGGCGCGGAAATTGACCCCGCCTCGCTGCGCGCCAATCTGCGCGCCAGTCTGACCATTGGCCTTGTGTCCTTTGCGCTTCCATTCGCAGGGGTCTGGTTGTTCGCGCAATACGTTCTGGGCTGGCCCCTGCACCAGGCGCAGATTGCAGGAATCGCCCTGTCCACAACTTCGGTGGCGGTGGTTTATGCGGTGATGATCGAGGGCGGCCTGGGCCAGACGCCGATGGGCAAGACGATTCTGGCGGCGTGTTTTATCACGGATTTTGGAACGGTTCTGGCGCTGGGCACTCTCTTCGCCGACTTCAACCTCTGGCTGCTGGTGTTCGTTGTTGTAATGTCGGTCATGCTCTGGTTCATGCCGCAATGGACACAGTTCATCATCACCAAACTCGGCGCCACCCGCGTCAGCGAACCGGAGGTGAAATTCATTTTCCTGGTGCTCTTTTTCCTGGGCGGTCTGGCCAACACGGCCAAAAGTGAAGCCGTGCTGCCCGCGTATCTGGTCGGCCTGGTCGTGGCGGGCGTGTTCTTGCGCGACAAGACACTGGTTCATCGCATGCGGAGCATCGCCTTTACGATATTCACGCCGTTTTATTTCATCAAAGCGGGGTTGTTCGTGTCATTACCCGCGTTGTGGTCGGCCGTCGGCATTATCGCGGTGTTGCTCGCCTTGAAACTGGCGACGAAATTCATCGGCGTGTGGCCGTCCACCAAAATGTTCTGCATGCGCAACCGCGAGGCCAATTACACCACGCTGTTGATGGCCACCGGCCTGACCTTCGGCACCATCTCCTCGCTGTTCGGCCTCCAGCACAAAATCATTGACGGGCGGCAATACACCATCCTCGTCACCGTCGTGATTCTCAGCGCGTTTGTGCCGACGCTGATCGCGCAGAAGTTTTTCCAGCCCACAATTGAATCCATGGTGGAATGGGGCAGGATTTACAGCGAGCGGATCAACCACAAAAACCCGCGCCACCCGGCGCAAACCGGAAAGTGAGGAAATCATGCTGCCGATGTTCAGAAAGATTCTGGTGGGATACGACGGCTCAAAGGGCGGAAAGGCCGCCCTCGAACGCGCCGCCGTTGCCGCCAAACATTACAACGCCCAACTGACTGCGCTGTGGGTGCGGCAGCCGTTGCCGCAGCACGCGGATTTGCCGGGCGAAGCGGAGGGCGAAGCCGAAGCCGCCGCCGACTATTTTGAGGAGCGCAAAGGCGAAGTGGCGGAAATGGCCACGCTGCAAGGCATTGAAATCGCCTGCGAATGCCGTTCGGGCCACGCCGCTAAAGTCATGGTGAATTTCGCCAAGGAAGGCGGCTACGACCTGATTGTCATTGGCCACAGCGACCATTCCGAATTGTGGGGCCGGCTTTTGGGCGACACCGCCGACCGCATCAGCGACCACGCGCATTGCAGCGTATTGATCATCAAACAATGAGCCTGCGCGCTACCACTCCTGCCTGAAAATCGATTGACAATTCGCTCCTTTCCGGGCGACATTATCGCAGTGAAAATTACACGGACAGGACAGGTCACAATACCTCCGGCGATGCGCCGCAAGCACGGGCTGCTGGCGCAGGCTGAAGTGGAGTTGGTGGACCAACCCGATGGGGTGCTGGTGGTCAAAGCCGTGGGAAATTCGCGCGGCAAACGCGTCCTGGCATCCTTGCTCCGCGGAGGCAAGATCAAAGGTCGCACTAAAGACTGGCTGCGATTGACACGCGGATGATACTGGCGGATACCAGTGTCATCGCCGACATTTTCACCAAGGATCCTGATTGGTTTCAGTGGTCCAGCGCTCAAATCGAGCGCGCGGCCAGCCAGGGACCGGTTGCCTATGACGCCATTGTTTTTGCCGAGTTGGCCGTCAAGTTTGACACTCAAAAGGAATTGGAAAACCGACTCTCCGCCTTCACGTTCTTGCCGCTCCCGCTTAATGCTGCTTTTCAAGCCGGGAAAGCGTTTGAAAAGTACCGGCGAGCGGGCGGCAGGAAGTCGCGTCCGCTGCCGGACTTCTTTATCGGGGCGCACGCCTATGTCGCCCATCTCCCAGTGCTCACCCGCGACCCCCGGCGTGTCCGAACTTTTTTTCCTTCCGTGCGACTGATCACACCCTGACGTAAGCGTGTAACGACTTAAAGCAGCGCCGGCAGCAGCGCGTAAAATTCCGTGGCCCGCACCAGATCGGCCAGCGGCACTTGGTCCAACACGCCGTGGGCGGTGGTTTCGTCGCCGGCCGCAAAGATGATGGTCGGAATGCCGGCCTTGCCCATCCAATAAATCCCGTTGGTCGAGAAGTTCAGCTTGCCGGTCTTCGGCGTTCCGCCCCACAGCAGCTGCGCCGCCTTGAGGCCCGCTTGCACGAAAGGATGCTCTTCTTCCAGCGCCCAGGCCGGGAAATATTTTTCCACCGGAAAAACGAAGCCGGTGTAACTCGGTGTGTCGTAGTGCAGCATTTGCACGCTGATGTGGCTGCGCTGGTTCTTTGGAATAAGCGCTTCCACCTGGGCGATGGCCTCCTCTTTCGTCTCGCCGAAGGTCAACCGGCGGTCAATGTAGATGGTGCATTCGTCCGGGACGGCATTGATGGACGGGGTCAGGCATTCGATTTTGCTGACGGTGATCCGGCCCTGGCCCAGAAACGGATCAATATGCAGGCGGTCGTTGAGTTGTTCGATGCCGGCCAAAATCGGCGTCATTTTGTAAATCGCATTGTCGCCGAGCTGGTTGGAGGCGGCGTGAATCGAACGTCCCTTGGCGACCATTTTCAGTTCCACGCGCCCCTTGTGGCCCCGGTACACATTCATCTCCGTCGGCTCGCCGACAACGACATAGTCCGGTCGGAGGCCCTCGCGTTCGACCAATGCCTGGCAGGCCAGCCCGTCGCAATCCTCCTCCATGTTGCCGAAGTAATAGACCGTGAAACCGTCCAGCAGGCCGAGTTCCTTGGCCAGGGCCAGGCCGTAGAGCATGCCGGGCGTTGACTGCTTCTCGTCGCCGGCCCCTCGGGCATAGAGGACTCCCTTCTCGACTTTCCCCTGGAACGGGTCCCAGCCCCACGCCGACTTGTCGCCGACATCCACCGTGTCGAGATGAGAATCGTAAAGAAGAATTTTCGGGCCGCGCCCGATCCGGCCGAGGACATTGCCCATCCTGTCAAAGCGAATATCCTCAAATCCCAGCCGCCGCATTTCCTCCATGACCCGTTTCCCAACCTCGCCAATCCGCCCCATCACACTGGGAATGGCGCATATCTCCCGCATGAAACTAAGGATCGTTTCGCGCTGTTCCGCCACGTGCGCTTGAATTATTGGGACAATTTTGGTGGTCAGGTCTGTTTTCATAAATGAGGCCGTTGCCGGCGTTTAGCCGGCGTTGCAAAGCGAAGCGAGCGTGTTGGCCAGCACGGCCACGCCCGTTTTGATCTGCTCCGGCGAAGAGTATTCATCCGGGCGATGGCTGTATCCCTCCCGGCAGGGAATGAAGATCATCGCCGTCGGGCAAACTTGCGCCATGAATGAGGAGTCGTGATAGGCGCGGCTGATCATTCGTTTTGCCGCCACGCCCAGTGTCGAACAGGTCTGGGCGATCAAACTGACCAATTTCGGATCGCAAATCACCGGCGGATCGGTTGCCAATCGCTCCAGGTTGCCGGTTACGCCCCGGCGGCGGCAAATCTCCTGCACGGACCGCTCGATTTTGGCCAGGGCCGAATCCCGCGTGGCGGCCTGGGTGTCGCGCAGGTCAATCTCGAGATGAGCCTGGCAGGGGACGCTGTTGACCGCGCCCGGTTCGATGCGAAAGACTCCGGTGGTCCCCACCGTATCGGCGCTGCCCGACGTCAGGGCCGCCTTTTCCACGGCCAGGGCAATTTCGGCGCCCGCCAGCAGCGCATCGTGGCGCTCCGGCATCAGCACCGCGCCCGCATGGCCGCCCACGCCGGTCAATTCGAGGCGAAGCACGCTGGGCGCGGCGATTTTTTCCACAATCCCAATGGGAATCTTCTCTTTATCCAGGAGCGGACCTTGTTCGATGTGCAGTTCGACAAAAGCTGAATAGCAATGTTGCGCCAGGCGGACCGAGCCTAAATCGCTTTTGTCCCATCCCACTTGCCTGCGCCAGGCTTCAAGGCTTGTTCCATCGCGGTCCTTTAACAGCGCGGCCTTTTCGGGAGAAAGGGTTCCCGCGAGCATGCGGCTGCCGATGCAACCGAAGCCGAAGCGCGTTGGCTCTTCCGCGGTGAACACGATCAGCTCAACGGAGCGCCGGGGACGGACGCCGGCGCGTTGCAGGGCACGAATGGCTTCCAGCGCCCCCAGCACGCCCACCACGCCGTCAAACTTGCCCGCATTGGGAATGGCATCAATGTGCGAGCCGGTGGCAACAGCGGGCAAATCGGGATTCTGGCCGGCCCATCGAGCGAAAATGTTGCCGATGGCGTCCTGCCGCACATGCAGTCCAGCCTCCTCAGCAAGCTTCCTGACATAGGCCCGTCCGCGCAAGTCGGCCTCGGAAAACAGTATCCTGGTTACGACGGGCGGCGCATTTTCGGAGATAAGCGCCAACTCGTCAATTTGGCTTTGCAGCCGGTGTTCATCCACTGCCAGTTGCGCGATTTCGGCCATCGATCAGTTCGCCTTCTTTGGCTTCTCGATTAATTCAATTTCGTAGCCTTCGGGCGCATCGACAAAGGCGAAGCCCCCGCCGTCGGGATGCCGCGTTGGGCCGTCGGAATATTTCAGGCCGAGCGAGGCAAGGCGCCGGCCAAAACCGTCCAGGCTTTCCACTTCGAAAGCCAGGTGGGTCAAGTCGGGTTGCACTTGCACCGGACCGGCGGCCGGAAAGGAGCACAACTCAATCAATTCCGGGCTGTCCGCCGCCTGCATAAAAACCAACTCCGAGCCGCGCGGGGATTTGTGCCGGCGCAACTCGGCCAATCCCAGCACGTCCTTGTAGAATTTGACGGTCCGTTCCAAGTCATTGACGCGGTAGCGCGTGTGCAGCAACTTTCCCACTTTCATGCCGGCAGAATAATCCGATTTGGCAAAATGTCTAATGACAAAAGGATGCCGGTGAAATATAAAAAAAGGAATGCGAACACATAGAGTGCTGCTCCTGGTCGTGGCCACTTTGCTTGTGCATGGCACCCTCCTCGGGCAGATTGATCCGGAGAAGCGGGAGTTGGTCCAGGTGGGCTTCGACCAACCCTTGCAGGGAGCCTCGCCTGTTCAAGGCTACGGTTATTATTATCTAAATGAACCGAATTTCTTCCACACCAACGTCACGTTCCGCCTGGCCCTGGCGCCGGTTTATTTGGATTCTGAAACGGGCTTTGTCGGATTGCTGGGCCCAAACACCGATTTTGGCCTCGGTTTGGCAGGCGGCGGGTTCGCCGATACCTATTACGAATTTCACCAGGGAAAATATCTGCCGGAGGAGTCTTTTTTTGGACACAGTTTGGAGATATCCGGTTCCGTTTATCATCTTTTCAATCCAGGCGGCAGAATTCCGCTAAACGGGGTTTTCCGGATCAAGGAGCATTATTCAGTTTATGCGCGTGACGATACCAGTGGGGCTTTTGCGCTGCCCGACGATCACTCCACCATCGATTGGCGCGCCGGGTTGCGCTGGGGCGGGCGGGAACCGCTGTTGCGGCCCGACGTGGCGATGGAACTGTCCGCCTGGTACGAAGGACAGTATCGAACCGATCCAGGCTCCTACGGTTTTGACGGTGACCGCGTTCTAAACGCGAATTCGGAATTGTTTTGGGGGCGGGCGCTGCTGATTTACACGCTGCCCAAATCGAAGCAGAGGTTCGACATCAATTTGACCGCCGGCGCAAGCGTGGACGCGGATCGTTTCAGCGCCTATCGGTTGGGGGGGAACCTGCCAATGGGCTCGGAGTTCCCGCTGATTATTCCGGGTTATTTTGAAGGCGAACTGAGCGCGCGCGATTTTGTCTGTTTTACCGGGCAATACACAATTCCCCTGGACCCCCGCAAAAGATGGAGCCTGAATCCGATCGGCTCGATTGCCACCATGGATTATGTGCCGGAAATGTCCCAGCCGGGCCACTTTAATTCCGGCGCCGGCCTGGGGCTGTGCTATCAGTCGCGTTCCGGCTCCTGGCGGGCGGTGGCCAGTTACGGCTACGGCTTCGAGGCGATTCGTTCCGATGGCCGCGGCGGGCAGAGCATCGGGGTTTCGTTGGAAATCAATTTGGAAGCCGGCCATCCCAGCCGGCCCAGCGAACTGGAACATATCACCCGGTTTTTGCTCGCGCCCTTTTGACAACCCAGATAATTCGTGTCAACATAAAGCAAAAAATATGCAACCTGAATCCAAATCCTCCCTCGCGGACCGGATCGGGAAACCGATCAAAAATGTCAACCCGTTGCTCAAGGAGTTCCGGGACTTCGCCATGCGCGGCAATGTCATCGATCTCGCCGTGGGCGTGATCATCGGCGCCGCCTTTGGCAAGATCGTCGATGCGCTGGTCACCAATGTCATCATGCCCCCGCTCAGTTTGTTGACAGGCAAAATAGACTTGTCCAATCGGGTGATAATTTTGGGGGATTTTCCGAACCAGGACGCGGCCAAGGCGGCCCACGCGCCGATGATCCATTATGGCGATTTCCTCAATGCGGTCATTTCCTTCTTGATCGTGAGCTTCACGATCTTCATCTGCATTCGCACCATTAACAAATTTTCCCGCAAGGAAGAACCGCCGGCGAAAAAGGATTGCCCGTTTTGCTTCTCCAGTATTCCCCTCCAGGCTACACGCTGTCCGCAATGCACCTCGACCCTCGGGCCGGGATGAAATCTCAAATTTGAAATTCCAAGGGGCGCGCTATTTGGCCGGGCCGAGCCGCGCGGGGGTATTGGTCGCGGGCTTGCTGAGCGCCGTGTTGAGATTGCGCGTGATGCGGCCTTTCAGGACGTCGTACATCGAATTGGTCACGGCGTCCAGATTCCGGCGCGCCGCATCGTAATGGCCTAGTTTGAGGTTGATGCGCGCCAGATGAATATACACTCCCTCCCGTTCCACGTCGTCGTGGGCGATTTTTAGCGCCTCGTTCCAGGCGGCCAGTCCAGCTTCCCAGCGCGGCGGGTTCGTTCCGTAAAACGATTCGGCGTAATCGCTGAACAGCACGAAATTGTCCGGGTCCAACTCGATGGCCTTGCGATACAACTCGAGCGCCTTGTCGAAAACCTGTTGTTCGGTCAAATGATAATAGTCTTTGGCGTCCGTGCGGAACAAATAAACCGTCACGGCCAGGTTTTGGTAATAAACGGCTTCCTTGCCATCGAGTTCAATGGCTTTGGCGTAATATTCGAAGGCCTTTTTGACCGGCGAGCGGTGTCCGTAATAATTGGCCAGGTTGTTCCAGGGCGCGGGATTTGTTGGGTCGAGTTGGCGGGCTTGTTCCCATTGCGCGACGGCGCCCTCCTCGTCATGGGTGTCGTTGAGAAAACTGCCGTAAGCCAGCCGGGCGTTGGCATGTTTGGGATGCTGGGCGAGAAACTCCTCGTACTCGGCCTTGATTCCCTTCAGCCGCTGTCGGATGCGGGCGTTCAGCGTGATTCCCGGGTCGCCCGCGCCCGCGCGGGAAAAAGACTCGGCGTCATCCGACCATTTGAGAACGTCCTGCTCCGCGGCATCATCATCCTGCAGAATCTTGCGATAGGCCTTTTCCACGGGATCATTGGTATTGGCAGCATGGCTGCGCGCGCCGGTCACTGCGGAGGCGGGAGGGGAGGCCGTGGCGGGCGCATTAGTGGCGAGCGCCACGCCCAAGAGGCCGATGAATAAATTCGTCACATTGAAATCATAGGGCTATCCGCGAAAAATGTCGAACGGGGATCGATCCAACTGGGCGCAAAACCATTTACCACGACCTCACCAAGGGCGGTTGAGGTCGGGACGCCGTTTCCGGTTTTCCCGAACGCGCGCTTTCAGACTTGGGTTTGGGGAGGTTTCGGAAGGCGCCCGTGCCCGATTTGCCGCGCTGTTTATGGCCGTCATTTCGTCGTCGATTACCCCGAGCAACTCTTGCCGGCCCTGTCGGGTCCTTGCTGAACAGGTAAACACCGCCGGAAACTTTTCGAACCACGCCGAAATGCGATTGGTGAAGGCTGCGATGTTCGTCTGCGCCTTGACGGCGGGTACCTTGTCGGTCTTGGTGAATACGAAGACGAACGGCACGGCGTGGCGCACGAGCCATTCCACGAACTCCAGATCAATTTCTTGCGGCGCCAAACCGGACTCGATCAACGCAAAGACCAGGCAGAGGTTTGGGCGATTCTCCAGGTAATCGTTCACGCTTTGGTTGAAACGGGCCCTGTCCTCCCGCGCAACGTGGGCGAAGCCATATCCGGGCAGATCCACCAGCCGCCAGCAGTTGTTCATCGTGAAGAGGTTAATCAGCTTGGTGAACCCCGGGGTGGGCGAGACGCGCGCCAATCCCTGTTCGCCCGCGAGCATGTTCAGCAGCGAGGACTTGCCGACATTCGAGCGGCCGATAAAGGCAAACTCCGGCAGGGATTCGTCCGGACACGACTTCAAATCCGGCGCGCTGCAGTCAAAAATGGCGGATGAAATATTCACGATGGAAAACCCACAGCCCATTGTCGCACAAATCCGCCGGATTGATACCCGTTTTGTCAGAAAAGGGGTAATGCGTCAGTCAAGGCGGAATCTCATTAACACCTGGCTTCAGCCAGATGAATTTGAGGCGAAGCATGTGCGAAAATTGTTTCAACAGTTTCCCTGTTCCCGCCATCACTGACTCATTACGAAAAGGGGACGTTCAATCCTTTTTGCTGAAAACGCCACCGCGGCGCCTTATTAATTCACAGTCGGACGGATAGAAGTTTTCGCTGTCGCCAGAAAACAATTCCACAAATGATGCCGCCGCAAACAACCCAGAGTGGCAGGAATACGAGACCGCGTTCCAACGCATTGCCGGTGCTGCCGCCGACCCTGACGGCCTTAAGTACGAGGGCAAAGACGAGGCTGATAAACCCGTAGCCGAGATTGAAGGCGACGCCCTTGAAGGAAAGAACGGTGGCGCGATGGCTCGAAGCGACGACGGCGTTGAGGTAGTAAGAGGCGATATAGCCGAGCGCCATAATGGCTCCGGCCAACGGCACGATAAAGAGTACGCCCCAGTACTGCCATCGACAGCTCACACCGATCAAGCCGGCCAGGACGGTCAAAACAAGGAGGCCATAATTTCGTGCCACTGAATTGTTCGCCACCATGCGTCGGGCGAGGGGAGACACGGCCAGGCCAAGCCCTCCCATCGTCGCGCCGATGACTCCGAAGGCCGCTTCCGGAATCTCGATGAGGCGGAAGTAAGAGCTGGAGAAAGTCAGGAAAAGGCGGACGACACTGTCGATCATGACCCCATCCGTGATGACAAAGAGAGCCACCGGGGTTTTCACGATCCAAGTTCCGGCGTTGGCGACAAGGCGCCAGGATGTGGCCTCCTGTCTAGTCGCGTCCTTGGTCTCAGGCGCAACATGGCTGGCACGCACCTTTGGTTCTTGCAGGCCGAGCACAACGGCGAGCGTCAGTAGAGCTGTGAGAAGATTGAGGTAAATCGGAAAACGAAGTGTCGTGCCTTGGGCAAACGCGTGATTCCATCCGAAGGCTGAGCAAAGCCGCCCGACAAATGCGGGATCGTAAACGGCTCCGCCGACGAGCATGGCGATGACCATGCCCACGCCTTGCCAGCGCATGACCTGGTCCAGAACTTTGGGCCAGTCGCCGGACCTGTCCTGTTGCGCAAGTGAATCGAAGACAAGCGCCTCGTCGGCGCCACTCGCCATGCCCTCGGCCATGCCGCTGAGGATGCGATTGGCCAGACAGCAAAGGAGAAGAACGATGCCGCCGTGAAGAGGAGCCACCCCAAGCAAAATCATCTCCAGCACCATGAAAACGGCGGCTGCGACCACGAGGGGCTTGCGGCCGATTCGGTCGGCTAAAGCCCCGGCGGGTAAATCAGTCAAAACAATCGCAAGCGCCCAGGCAAAATTAAGCAACGTGTATTCGGTCGCTGAGACGCCCAGGTCGAGGAAAAGAATGGCAAGGACCGGATAATAAAACCGCGAATTGAAGAGAACACGAAAGAGAACGAACCGACGCCAGTTGCGGTCGGCGTCGGCCAGGTCTTGATGCGGTTCATTGGTCATCTTTCACCCGAACCTACCAGGGTATTGTTAGAAAAGAGACTGTTCAATCCTTCTCGCTGGACGCGCCATGGGCTCCGCGATCTGGCTTATTATAGTCCTGCCAGGCGGTTTTCTTTTCTGCTTCGCGCAGGTAGCGGATTTCGAGCTGGAGTTTGAGGAAACTGTTATACCGCTCGCGCGAGAGCGTGCCGGCGGCGAGCGCTTCACGCACCGCACACCGATTCTCCTTCGTATGGGTGCAGTCGCGGAAGTGGCAGCGCACAGACAGCGCGTCGATTTCGGGAAAATTTTGCTTCGATCCTTCACTGGCAATCCAGATGTGGAATTCTCTCATGCCCGGCGTATCAATGACCACGCCACCTTGGGGCAGGAAAATCATCTCGCGCCACGAAGTGGTGTGCCGGCCTTTGGCATCATCGGTGCGGACTTCCACCGTGGCCTGGATGTCTTCTCCGTAGAGCCGGTTGATAAGGCTCGACTTGCCGACTCCCGAAGTGCCGATGAACACGGCGGTGTCGCCGGGCTTGATCAGTTGCGCCAATTTCTCCACGCCCCGCCCGGTGAGAGCACAGGCCGCGAGCACCAAAGCGTCGCCGGCCACGCGAGTGGCGTCCGCGAGCCTCGCGCCAAGGGCGTCGCACAAATCGATTTTATTGAGAAGGACCACCGGGCGCGCGCCGCTTTCGTGGGCCATGGCCAGCATCTGCTCCAGACACGTGGCGTCGAAGCTCGCGTCCGCGGCGGCCACCATGAACGCCGTGTCGATATTCGTGGCGAGGATATGCTCATTGCTGCCACGGCCGGTCATTTTGCGACAGAGTTGGGTGCGTCGCGGAAGGATGGCCTCAATCATGGCCTTCTCCTCATTGGCCACGAGTTTTACGGCGACCCAATCCCCGACCTTGGGAAGTTTTGCATTGCACCCGCGGGCTTCGTGGAAGCACTTGCCGGTGACTTGCGCGAGAAGTTCCGCCTCCGCGGTCCAGACGCGGA
>Ga0187851_10001400_pt1 | contig 23195 bp, 17 predicted proteins | sample June2016WEW_6_10_FD_132997 | JGI IMG/M metagenome (GOLD analysis project Ga0187851, IMG submission 132997) | Peatland microbial communities from SPRUCE experiment site at the Marcell Experimental Forest, Minnesota, USA - June2016WEW_6_10 | ecosystem: Environmental > Terrestrial > Soil >...
CGATGGGGCGGAACTGCGGCGCACCGTCATAGCGGACCTCGAGGCTGGCTTCGGCTCGTCGCACTGCTGCGGTTTGAGGAATCTGATTGGCGATCACCGCTTCCCTGGCCTGTTGAGTGCCGGGAACGGATGCCAGCACGCTCGCCTTCGGACTGTCGGCGGGAATCTTCGCAAAATCGCCCGGAAGCTGGCTCCCGGATATCCAGGTCCATGGTCCGTTCAACGATCTCCCCTGGTACCACCGCCCGGACAGCAGCACGTAGTAATTCTGCGTGGGCACATCCAGGAAGATATTGTCATCGGTGTTGATAACGTAAAGCAGCTTTGTTTTCGAAATGGGCGAAAGCTGGGGCGCGCCGCGGGTCACCAGCAATTCCGCCGGCGTGGTGCTCACAAAGATCGCCGGAAGCGACCCGCTCATTGGTGGCGGGCCTGGATCTTTGGAGTGATCGTGGGGGTCTTTCTCTTCGGTTTGCTCGATCTGCGTTTTGGCCTGATCGAGGCCGGGCGGCGGATTCGTCGCGGTTGTCCACGGCCCGTCCAGAGTGGATGCCATCACCCAAACGCCATTGCCATCGAGGTAATAGGACGATGCGGAAGTATCGTAGAGCAGCGTCGCCGGCGTGTTGATCACGTGTTGGAAGGACGTGCCCTGAACGCTTCGCAGAACGGGCTGCCCGTCAACCACGATCAGCACCGCCGGGGTCGTGCTGTACAGGATCTTCGGCGGATCGTTCTTCACGGTGACCGATTCGTTCTCGCCTTCGGCCTGGGTCATGGCCATGTCGGCGAGCAAACGGTCCAGAGCAACCGTGTGCGGCCATTGAGGCAGGGTGTCGCGGATGGCTCGCTCCAGTTCGGATTCTTTCGATTTCGTCGCGGGAAAACTCACCGATGACACCTTCACGTCTTCCAGCCTGACCATGCGGCTCTCTTTGTCGACATCGGTGCGGGCAGTCAGGGAAACGATGCCATACTCGGGGGCGGGGCTGCCCTCGCGGGTTACGGTGACCGCCGCGCGGGCTTCGAGATGGTCCTTTTTCCATTGATCGACTTGTGGCTGGTAGATCGTCAGGTGGAAGCCCCGCGCATCTACTTCCTGGGGCCAGCCTGTGTCGGCGTCGGCGGGTGTCTGAGCCCATGCGCTCGACGCGGTTATGGCGAGGAGACAACAAACCGCCGGCAATGTGTTTAAGACGCGTGGGCGTCCCGAGGCACGCCGGTCCGCACACGACGATGTCTGACCCACGGTTCCCCTCCCTATCCGGCGAATGACCAAAGCCTCGCCGTCCGTCGCGAGACGGTTTGCGTTAGACTGTAACGAGCAATCGCGCATAAGCTGTTTCCCCCGGCGGGTTTGTTCGCCGTTCCTGTCAGTCATTACCCATGAGGATCAAGACGCCACGGCGTACATGGATCGCCTTTCGGAACCGCCATAACCAGCGCTGGCGGCCCTGACCAGATGGCCTTGAGAATTGACATTCCTCCATGGTTTCTCGCCCTGGGCAGCTGGGCTCTTCGCGAGACCCAGTCGTTGCATCCGGGCGATCAGCGATGTTCTGGGCAGCCCGAGTCTGGCCGCCGCCCCGCTGGGCCCACCCACCACCCAATTGGTTTCACGGAGCGTCGCCACGATGTGTGCGCGTTCTGCGTCCGCCAGAGTCCGGACCTCGGCCGACACCGGTTCCATCAGAAGTTCTGACAGCCGCGGCCGTAGAACCGCGCCAGTCGTCATGACTACGGCGCGCTCAATGAAGTTCTGCAGCTCCCGGATGTTGCCGGGCCAATTGTGGTTTTCGAGCGCTTCCATCACTTCTTCGGGTATGAAGTCGATCACTTTGCCTTGCCGTTCGGCGAACTTTCGAACAAAGTGGCGTGCCAGAAGGCGAATATCGCCCTCCCTTTCACGCAAGGGCGGCAAGTTGACAGGAAGGACATTCAGCCGATAGTAGAGATCGGCTCGAAACTTCTTCTCCTGGACCATGCCCCACAGGTCCTGATTGGTAGCGGCGATCACCCGCACGTTCACTGGTATGGTGCGACTGCTGCCGAGACGTTCGACTTGTTGCTCCTGGAGAACGCGCAGAAGCTTGGGCTGGAGTTCCAGGGGAAGGTCGCCGATTTCGTCGAGAAACAGCGTGCCGCGATCCGCGGCCTGAAAGCGTCCTTCGCGGTGCGTAACTGCGCCCGTAAACGCGCCTCGCTCGTACCCGAAGAGTTCACTTTCCAGCAGCGCCGCGGGAATTGCAGCGCAATTGATGGCCACGAACGGTTGGTGCCGTCGCGGGCTGGCGGCGTGGATGGCGTTCGCCACCACCTCCTTGCCGGTGCCCGTCTCCCCGCGAACGAGGACCGCGCTATCTACCGGCGCCACCATGTTGATCTCATCCAGTAAAGCCCGGAATTTGAGACTGGAACCAATCAAATCGGACATAGCCATGTTCTCCTCCTCACGGAACAGCTCGTAACCCAAGTCAATCCTCTCGTGCCGCACTCACCGCGAACTCAATCGCGCCCAACAGATCCGCGGCATCGAACGGCTTGCACAGGAAGCCGGCGGCGCCCTGACTGAGGGCGCGTTGTCGAGTCTCATTGTCATAGTGGGCGGTAATAAAGATTACGGGTAACCGAGGATATTGGAGCCTGACGCGGCGCTGCAACTCGAGTCCGTCGATGCCCGGCATCCTCACATCCGTAATCAGGCAGATCGCCGACTCGGGCGCCCCCGATTGCAGAAATTCTTCCGCGGAAGCGAATACCAGGGGAGTGTGGCCGGCCGAAGCCACCAGGCTCTCTATGGACTCACGAACTCTGTAATCATCGTCGACCGCCGCGATGATGTGCCTTGCAGAACCTGCGTTCGAACTGGAATCTCCAACCACGGTTCGATCATAACCGCAGGTGGAGGAGGAGCACCATTATATGTTTATTTAGCCTCCCGCAGCGCGCGTTAGCGTAAGCTTGTCGGCCATACGGACGAGTTCGGCGAGCGATCGTGCACCCATTTTGCGCATGATCTGACCGCGATGAACGCCAATGGTGATCTCGCTGGTGCCTAACTCCGCAGCGGTTTGCTTATTCGCCAGTCCCGCCACCACGAAGGGAAGCACTTCCCGTTCGCGAGGGGTCAGCAGGGCGTACTGTTTCCGCAATTCCGCCAGTTCCGCCCGCTCCCGCCGTCCTTTGCGATCAAGCGCTAACGCCGCGTCGATCGCCGCCAGAAGTTCCTGATCGCCGAAAGGTTTGGGAAGGAACTCGATCGCCCCGGCCTTCATAGCGCGGACCGAAGATGGAATATCTCCGTGACCGGTAATGAAGACGATCGGCGGCCCAGTGCCGTCGGCCAGTTCTCGTTGCAGTTCCAGGCCGCTCGGCCCTGGTAGTTGCAGATCCAGAACCAGGCAGGCGGGCGCGTCGGGCTTTTCGGCTTCCAGGAATTCCGCCGCCGAACCATATGCGTTCACTCGCAGCCCCACCGATGCGAGCAGACTGCACAATGCTTCGCGCACGCGATGGTCATCATCCACAACGAAGACAACGGGATCGTCGGTAATCATGACACGGGGCTCGGCGGAAGGGGAAGGGTGAAGCAGAACGTTGCGCCGGGACCTTCTCCGGAGGCCGCCCAAAGGCGCCCATTATGGGCCTGGACGATGGAGCGGCAGATCGCCAGCCCCATACCCATACCACTCTCTTTGGTTGTGAAGAAGGCGTCGAAGACTGTCTCCGGATCTTTCAACCCTATCCCGGAATCCCGTATTTCCACGAGGACGGTATCGTCCCGCTCCCGCCCGGAACGAATGAAAAGTCGCCTGGGGCGATCTTTCACCGGATCCATCGCTTCGATCCCGTTCAGGAGCAGGTTGAGGATCAATTGCTGCAGTTGCACGCGATCGCCGGTTACCGGCGGCAAATCGTGTCCCAGGTCGGTCTCCACGATGACGAGCCGCTTCGCGGTCTCACTCCGCAGGAGACTCAGCACTTCACCGATCACCTGGTTCAAGTCGAGCGAAACTTCCTCATGCGCGGCGCGTTTGAAAAGCGCGCGGACGCGGCGCACCACTTCTCCCGCGTCTTTCCCATCGCGGACAATCCGTTCGGCGGCTTCCACAGCCTTGGCGAGGTTTGGCGGCTGGGCGGACAGCCAGCGCAGGCAGGCGTTGCCGTTCGAGACTACGGCGGTGAGCGGCTGGTTCACTTCGTGCGCGATGGAAGCCGCCAATTCGCCAACGGTAGCGACCTGCGACGCAATGGAAAGGCGCTCCTGAGTGTTTCGCAGCGCTTCCTCGGTGCGCTTGCGGTCCTCCACGTCAATACAGATTCCGTACCACTGCACAACTCGCCCCTCGTTGTCGCGCAACGGCTCGCCGCGCACGTCGAACCAGCGATATGTGCCATCCGCGCGGCGGAGCCGGTAAGTGACCTGGTGAGAATCCCCGGTCTGAATGCTCTGCCGCCACAGGCGTATGGTGGAATCGACATCGTCGGGATGGAGCAACCGCAGCCATCCGTCGTTTCCAAAGTCTTTGAGCGGCTTGCCGGTGTAGTCCAGAACGCGCCGATTGACGTAGTCGATCTCGCCGTCCGGCGTGGTGCGCCACACAAGGGCGGGAATGGTTTCGGTGATCAGGCGGAGTTGGTGTTCACTGGCCCGCAACGCCTGCTCAGCCTGCCTTCGATCTTCGATATCGGTCAGGAGGAGGCACCAGCGGACAATATGGCCTTCCCCGTCGCGCATGGGCAGACCTCGCGTATGGAACCACCGATACACGCCGTCGGCTCGCCGGACGCGTTCTTCAGCGTCGTATGGATTGCCGGTTTCCACCGACCGCCGCCAGTGATCGGCTACGCGCGCGCGATCCTCCGGATGCACCTTTTCCGGCCAGTTTTTCAGTTCCTCGGGACTTTGTCCTGTATAAGCCACGAGTTGCTCGTTTACCCTTTCGGTGTCGCCCGCCGGAGTCATCGTGGTTACAAGCGCCGGAATGCTATCGACCATCAGGCGCAGTTGATGCTCGCTGGCGCGCAGCGCTTCTTCAGCGTGCTTGCGGTCTTCGATGTCCACGTACAGTGCGTGCCAACGAATGATCCTGCCCTCGGTGTCGCGCAGGGGAAGGGCGCCAGCGTGAAACCAGCGATACACTCCGTCGGCACGCCTGAAACGGACTTCGGTATTCAACGGGTTCCCGCTTTCAATGGCATACTTCCACTGGGCGATGGTGTCCGCGCGATCATCCGGATGCACCACTTCGGGCCAGTTCTTTAGGTTCTCCAGGGTCATGCCAGTGTAGTCGACGCACTGTCGATTCACCGTCTCGATCTCGCCTGTCGCCGTTCGGATGCTGATCAGCGCCGGGATGCTGTCGACCATCAAGCGTAGTTGCTGTTCGCGGGATCGTAGGGCTTCCTCAGTGCGCTTGCGATCCTCGATGTCGGTGAGCACGCAATACCAGCGGACCACCATGCCCCGGTCGTTGCGCAGCGGCAGGGCGCGAACGTGGAACCACCGGTATGTGCCATCCGCGCGGCGCATATGGTGCTCCACGTCATATTCACATCCGGTCTCCACCGACTGTTTCCATCGAGCGGCTACACGCGGCAACTCTTCTTCAGGCACAAGTCCGGTGGCCGACCAATCCTTGAGCGCGTCAAACGCCAACCCTGTATAGTCCTGGACGGGCTGATTGATGAGTTCGAGGTCGCCTTTCGGTGTCATGGTGGCGACCAGGCCGGGAATGCTATGGACGATCAGACGAAACTTGAGCTCACTGGCGCGTAACGCGTCAGCCGCTCTTTTTCGGTCTTCAATGTCGATACATGTGCCATACCACTGAACGACGTTCCCCGATTCGTCGCGCAAAGGACAGACGCGGAACAGGAACCAGCGATATGTGCCGTCGAAACGGCGCAGACGCGCTTCCAACTCACGATCTTCCCCGCGAGAAGCCAGAACCGATCGCCAGTACTCCATCGTCCGATCCAGGTCGTCCGGATGACACACAACCTTCCAGCCCCAACCCAGTGCCTCTTCCGACGCGATGCCGGTATAGTCCAGCCAGCGCTGATTGATAAAATCGGCGGCGCCGTCTGCTCGACTGGACCATGCCGGCACGGGAATGGAGTCGATGATGAGGCGCAGGCGAGCTTCAGACTCTTGGGCCTGAGCGAGAGCGTCGGCCGTAACCTGCCGGTATTTGGCGTCGATCTGGCGACGGGCTTCTTCCTGCCGGCGTTTCGCCTCGATCACCAGCATGATCAGCAGGACCGATCCCAGAAACGTCGCGAAGCGCGGGTACGACGATGGCTCGATCCAGAAGTTGTGTTTCGGCGGAAGGAAGAAATAATCGAAAGCCAGGGAGGATAGCAGCACCGACAGGACGCCCGGCCCCCTCCCGCCATAGAAGCCGCTCACAATGACGGCGAGAAAGAAACAGGAGGATGGCGAATCCAGGGGGATAGCCAGGGCCAGCGCGACACCGCACGAGATTATCGCAAGCCCATACCGCCAAACTTTGGAGAGAACCCTCATGTGCCACCAGTTCGCGGCCAGAGGCTCCAGTCAATTGGCCGCGTAGAACAGCACCCTTCCCCATATGGTGCCAGATTCCGTCCCGATTCGGCGCTGAATGTTTATTCAGATGGGGCAGAGGGTTGGTCCGCAGAATTACATTGCGGTCAGACCTTCGGCAGGTTAGCGACGTTCCACCCACCACCCAACGCTTTGATGAGGAGCACGCTGGCGTCCATCCGCCGGCGCTGGATATCCACCGCGGTTCGTTCGTTGGCGAGTGCCGTGCTCTGCGCGGTCACCACCTCGAGATACGTGACCAGTCCGCCCGTGTAACGGTTCATCGACAGATCGAGCGATTGCTGCGCCGACGCTACCGCGTTGCGTTGCGTCTCACTCTCTCCGGCGAGTATGCGCAGAGCCGCCAGGTTGTCTTCCACCTGTTGAAACGCGTCGAGAGATGTCTGACGGTATGTGGCCACGCTGGCGTTCCACGCATCGACTGCAGCGTCGTTATTCGCCCGGCGGCGGCCGGCATCGAACAAGGTCTGAATTGCTTCAGGACCGACGGCCCAGAACCGGCTCGGCCAGGCAAACCAGTTTGCGATGGAGTTGCCCTCCAATCCTACGGCTGCGTTCAGGACCACCGTGGGATAGTAGGCCGACCGCGCTATCCCCACCTCGGCATTGGCCTCGGCCACACGGCGTTCGGCGGCGGCGATGTCCGGCCTGCGCTCGAGAAGTTGCGATGGGACACCGGCGGGGATCAGCGGGGGTTCGGCGTTAAGCGGTTTCGCCGCAAGGGTGAACGCGGCCGGCGGTTTGCCAACCAGAACGGCGATGGCGTGTTCATACGCCGCCCTTTGCACTCCTACATCCCGATCCTGCGCCACCGTGGAATCGAGCTGAGTTTGTGCCTGGGCCACCTCCACGCCCGACGCCGCCCCGCCGGCGAACCGCCTCTGCGTAAGATCCCGAGCCTCGCGCCAGGCGACGACGGTATCGTCAAGAAGCTTCTGCTCGGCGTCGGAACTGCGCAGTTCGAAGTAGTCGAATGCCAACTCGGCATGCAGAGTCAATCGCACAGATTCCAAATCGGCCGCGCTGGCCTGCGCCTCTTCCCGCGATGCTTCCACCTGATGACGAATGCGGCCCCAGATATCGGCCTCCCAGGAGAAATCGAGCGGCAGAACGAAGTCGCCGTAGCCCGAGGAAGCGGCCTGATTGGTGAGCACGACATTCGAGGATGTGCGATTGGCCGTAGCGCCCGCGCCCACCGTGATGGTGGGGAAGTAATTCGCGCGGTTCAACCGGATCAGCGCCCGAGCTTCATCGAAATGGCTCTGCGCGATCTTCAGATCCTGGTTCGAGCCGTCGATTTGTTCCTCCAGCGTGTTGAGGTCGGGGTCGGCGAACACCTCCCACCACTTGCCGCGGATCTTTGCATCGGCGGGGTCGGCGGGTTTCCAGTTGCCAGCCTCCTTATAGGTCTGCGGATCGGCCTCTTTCCAGGTGGGCGGAGCGGGCACGGCCGGCGCCTGATACCTGGGGCCCACCGAGCAGGAGGTTGCAAACAGGATGAACAGTGCAAGCAGTGCGGTCGGCAGCGGTTTCATGGTTATCTCTTTCCTTCAATCGGCGCGGCCGGCGATGTGGACCTCAGCGCCCGGCTCCAACGCGTCCGATGGGTTCACGATCACCTGGTCGAGCGTGGACAGACCGTGCACCACTTCCACCGAATCGCCGAAGTCGCGGCCGATGGTTATGGGCACCAGTTGTGCGTGCCCGTCGCGAACCACGCCGACGCGCAGTCCCTCGGCGCGGAACAGCATAGTGTTGGCGGGGATAGTCAGTGCCACCGCCCGTCCTGGCGCTTTCAGGTGCACCATGACGTATCCACCGGGCAACAACTCGCCCCTGGGATTGTCCACATCCACCTCCACCAGCAGCGTTCGGGAGGCCGGGTCGATCGCGTTGGAGTTGCGCACGATGGTTCCGGAGAACGTCCGCCCCGGAAACTCATCGAGCGTAAGCGTCGCTCTGTTGCCGGACTGCGCCGCGCGATCGTCCTCCTCCGGCACGTTCACGAAAACACGAAGCTTTCCGAGCGCGGCCAGATGGAAGAGTTCGCGCGCATTGCTCGGCGTGGTGCTGGCGCCCGCATTGATCAAATCGCCGACATCGATATTGCGCGCGGTGATTATCCCGTCGAACGGCGCGAACACCTTCTCGTAGGACTGCAGATCTTCGAGGCGGTCAACATTGGAAGCGGCCGCATCCACCATCGCTTTCTTCGCGTTCAGATCGCCTACCTTTTCGTCGGTCTCCTGCTGCGAAACCGACAACGACTTCAACAGGAACTGCCAGCGAGCCGCGGTGGTCCCGGCGAGTTTGTAGTTGGCCTGCGCGGTGTCGAGATCGGCTTTCGCCTGCTGCAACTGCTGGTCGGTTTCAGGCGTGTCGATGTCGGCGAGAAGCTGCCCGGTCTTCACTCGCGCGCCGATGTCAAAGTACCAGTGGCGGAGGTAGCCGTTGGTGCGGGCGTAGATCGGAGTGTCCGTGAACGCCTGGATGTTGCCCGGAAGCAGCACCTCGTCGGTGGGGGCGCCAGGTTTCGGATGGATCACCGACACCGTTTGCAGGGCGCTCGCACTGGTCTCCCGCGCGAGGCTCGCGGCGGCGCTCAGCCGGCTGGCGATGCCCGCATGAATCAGGATGCCCAGAGCGACCGCCACGACGACCACTACGATCACGGCCGTCAGCCCGAACCGTGCCGTCTTGCGGGTGCCGTTTTCTTCCTGAACGGGTATGGGTTGTTGAAGTTCGGTGTTCACGGTCGCCTCCTCCTGTCTTGTCTCATTCATCGCATAACCGGTTCCAGGCTGGCCGCCGGTTGCGGTCGCGCGTCAGCCGGATGCCGCCGCCGATGCAGCAGGCTGAACAGTGCGGGGACGAAGAACAGCGTGGCCACGGTGGCGCACAGCAGACCGCCGATCACCGCTCGTCCCAGAGGCGCGTTCTGCTCTCCACCCTCGCCCAGGCCGAGCGCCATCGGAATCATGCCGATGATCATGGCCAGAGCGGTCATCAGTACCGGCCGGAAGCGCGTGAAGCCGGCCTCGATGGCCGCCTGCAAGGGATCGCCGTGGTGCCCCAGCCGTTCCGTCGCGAAGCTCACCACCAGAATGCTGTTCGCCGTGGCCACGCCCATGCACATGATGGCGCCCATCAGCGCGGGCACGCTCAGGCGTGTGCCGGTGAAGAAGAAAATGAGCACGATGCCGGCCAGCGCCGCCGATAAAGCGCTGATGATGATGAATGGGTCGAGCCACGACTGGAAGTTCACCACGATCAGCAGATACACCAGAACGATGCTGGCCACGAGACCGCCCAGCAGTCCCGCATACGATTTGTTCATGGTGTCAAGCTGGCCGCGAATCACCACGCGCGATCCGCGCGGCAGCTCTTTCCGGGAAGCGTCGACAACGCGCGCGATGTCGCGCCCGGCGCTGCCCAGGTCCCGCCCCTCCACCGAGCCGTAAACATCGAGCACGCGGCGAATGTTGTAGTGCGACACCTCGGCCATGCTGGTGCGGCGAGTAATGTTGCCGACATCGCCGAGGATTTCGGGCCGGATCATGGCAGGTCCGGTAATGGGGATGTTCTGCAGATCCTGCAGCGATTGCACGCGATACTGCGGCGCCTGCGTCACCAGGTTGTAGTTCACGCCGTTGCGCGGATCCAGGTAGAACGTCGGCGTCGTCTGGAAGCTTCCGCTCAGGGTCACCAGCAGACTATTCGCAATGTCGCGCGACGTGTACCCGCCCTGCGCGGCTTTCGTGCGATCCAAAGTGATGTGCAGGAACGGTTCGTCGAAGGGCTGCTGGATGCGCAGATCGGTGAGCCCGGACACTCGCCGCAAACGGTTCAGCAGGTTGAAGGCATACTGCCGGTTGCCCTCATTGTCGCTGCCTTCCACTTGCACGTCGATCGGCGCGGGCAGGCCGAAGTTGAGAATCTGCGTGATCATGTCGGCGGGCAGAAAATAGAATGTGACTCCGGGGAACTCCGTAGTCAGCTTCGCGCGCAGAGCGTGCACGTACCCGTCGGTGGGATGGTGGTTCTGGTTCAGCGAGACAAGGATATCGGCATCCTGGGAACCGATCACGCCGGAATTGTTATAGGCGGTGTTGATGCCGCTAAAGGGCAGTCCGATGTTGTCGACGATGCCCGTCAGTTCCGCTTTCGGAATGCCGCGGCGGATGGTTTGATCCACCAGCTCGCACAGCCGCGCCGTCTCCTCGATGCGGGTGCTGGTTCTGGCGCGCATGTGCAGGCGAAACTGGCCGCTGTCGGTGGACGGAAAGAAGTCCTGTCCCAGCCACGGCACCAGCAGAAAGGTGAGGCCGCACAACCCAAGAAACACCGGGATAAAGATGGTGCTGCGGTAAACCGCAGTGGTCAGCAGCAGTTCATAACCGAGGCGAATGCGTTCGAACCCGCGCTCGAAACCGTGCTGGAACAGTACCAGCGGGTTGCGTGTGCGGCTGGCGAGGTGGCTCTTTGCCCGCAGCAGATAGATAGCGAGGGTAGGTACCAGCGTTCGCGACAGGATGTACGAGGCGATCATCGCGAAGACCACCGCCTCGGCCAGGGCCACAAACAGGAAGCGCGCCACCCCGCTGAGGAAGAACATGGGAAGAAAAACGATGCAGATGCAGAGAGTGGAAACCAGCGCGGGCACGGAGATTTGTGCCGCGCCTTCCAGAATCGCCTCATGAAGGGGCCGGCCTTGCTCGAGGAAGCGTTCGATATTCTCGATAGTGACCGTGGCGTCGTCAACCAGAATGCCCACCGCCAGCGCCAGGCCCCCCAGGGTCATAATGTTGATGGTCTGGCCGAGTGCGCTCAGACAAATGATGGATGTGAGAATCGACAGCGGGATGGAGATGGCGATGATCAGCGTGCTTCGCCAGCTTCCCAGGAACAGCAGGATCATGAGACCGGTGAGGCAGGCGGCGATGATGGCTTCGCGAACCACTCCGTTCACCGCGGCCCGCACGAAGACGGACTGGTCGGCCACTGGCTGGATCTTAAGTTGCGGGGGAAGCGTGGGGGCGACGCGGGGCAGCATGGCACGCACCCCGCTCACCACGTCCAGCGTCGACGCATCGCCCGCCTTCAGTATTGATACGAGCACGCTGCGATTGCCGTCCATCCGCACGATATTGGTTTGCGGCGCGAAGCCGTCGTTCACCTGAGCGACGTCGCGAAGGTAGATGGGCGAGCCGTTCACCACCTTGATTGGCAGATCGTTCAACCCGGCAACGGTTTTGGGCGCGGCGTTCAGATCCACATCATATTCGAACTGGCCGATCTTCGCCGTGCCCGACGGCAGCACCAGGTTCTGCTGGCCCACGGCGTTGACGATGTCCGCCGGCGAAAGCCCCTTCGATTGCAGCAGCGCGGGATTCAGGGATACCATGATCTGACGCTGCTTCCCGCCATATGGATAAGGAACGGCCGCGCCGGGGATAGTGACGAGCTGCGGGCGAAGGAAGTTCAGCGCCAGATCGTTCAACTCCGCCTCGGACAATCCCTGGCCCGACACCGCGAGCTGAATGATGGGCACGGTCGATGCACTGTACTCCAGAATGAACGGCGGCTCCACGCCTTGAGGCATCTGACCGAGGATGGCCTGGGAGACCGCGGCCACCTGGGCCATGGCCAGATCCACGCTGGCGCCCGGCTGCAGGAAGATCTTGACGATGGCGCGACCGTCCATGGTCACCGATTCGATGTGTTCAATATTGTTTGTGGCGGTGGTAAGGACGCGCTCGTATACCGAGGTCATGCGGCCTTCCATTTCCTCGGCATTGAGGCCGCTGTAATTCCAGATCGCAGCGATGACGGGAATGTTGATGGACGGGAAGATGTCGGTGGGCGTCCTGAGAATCACCAGCGGCGAAAGTATCAGGATGAGCAGCGCGACCACTATGAAGGTGTAAGGTCGATTGAGAGCAACTCTGACAATCCACATAATGTGCCTGATCCCGCAAATTGCAAACGCCACGCCAGCGGCAAAAAGCTTTAGTAACAGTAACTTATGCGCGAAGCCCGGGGAATGCGTGTCGCCGACACGTCGTCTCCTGACCTGCAGGCGACGCCGATTGGGGGCGTATGGCACTTTCGTTAAGCGATGCCTGGGCATTTCAAGGGTTGGCGGCGCAAATGCATGCATGCAGGCCGCACCGAGCTCTATTCGGTGATTTCGATTCGCGAGGGGGACGCCGTGCGGGGAGCGGTACTGTCGGCGAGATGACTCAATGATTCCTGGAGATGCCGGATACGGACGCGAAGTTCCTGTAACTTTGATGGGATCGTGTTGCTCTAAGGAAGAGCGGTTCGAAGGTCAACCGTCGTAGTGCGGCGGAAGCGAACATATGCAGAATCGCAAGTCTGCGATGCAGCAGGACCCGGCACCTGCCAAGAAAGCCGGCGAATTCCTGATCGGAGGCGATCTCCGAGTAACACGACTGGGCTTCGGCGCGATGCGAATCACGGGAGATGGAGTTTGGGGCGAGCCTGCAGACCGGGCTGAGGCCGTCCGTGTTCTGCGACGCGCCGTCGAATTGGGAATTGATTTCATCGACACCGCGGAGTCTTATGGTCCGGGGGTGAGTGAAGAAATCATAGCGGAGGCGCTGCCCCCGCATCCGAGGGGGCTGGTGATCGCCACCAAGGTCGGCTACACGCGGCCAGGCCCAAACCGATGGGTTGAAAATGGAAAGCCGGAACACCTGAGATCTGCCTGCGAAGGCAGTTTGCGCCGGTTACGCCTGGACCGGATTGATCTCTATCAATTGCATCGCATCGATCCCAAAGTGCCGGCCGATGATCAGATCGGCACTCTGAAGGATCTGCAGGCGCAGGGAAAAATCAAACACATCGGCTTATCGGAAGTGAGCTTACCCCAGATCCGGCATGCACAAACGATTGTTCCGATTGTGAGCGTCCAGAATCGTTACAGCGTGACCGACCGCGGATCGGAAAGCGTTCTGGAATATTGCGAACAAGAGAACATGGGCTTTATTCCCGGGTTCCCACTGGCGGCTGGTCGAGTTTCAGCGAAGAGCGCCCAGGGGTAAGCGAAACCCCGCAAAAGGAAACAACAAGGAGGTTTAAACATTTGTTGCCGAGGGCCTGGTAGATCTGGTGATCTACTTCCAGAATCGCAGCGCTGCAGGCTCCGGCTGGATTCTGGTCGACGGAACCGTCACCTTGATTCTCGGCCTGATGGTCTGGCGGCAATGGCCGTCGAGCTCACTGTGGGCGATCGGGACGTTGGTGGGTATTAGCATGATTTTTACCGGCACCACGCGCCTGATGCTCAGCGTCGCGGCCGGACGTCTGGAGCACGGCACTGCATAAAAGGCGAGCGGGCGGAGGGAGATCGAAGTCTTCGACGGAGTGAGCCGACGCACCGGGTCCGTCGAGGATGAACGATGCCAGGAAGGGAGAGAGACACATGCCGGTTTCCTTTGAGAAGGACATCAGACCGCTGTTTAGGCAGATTGATATCGACCACATGAATGGATACAACGTTTTGCTTGCCAACTGCATATATATGTCGGATCCTTCAAACGGCCACGGCAATGCTCAAGCTGTCGAGGACAGTCTCACAAACCACTCCATGCCTCCCGGCGGCCCTTACTGGAGCAATGAGCAGTTGATTCTTTACAAGCAATGGAGAACTGACGGGTATCTGCCTTAGTCACCGCTTGCGATATCTCCGATGCCGCCGATCATACAGAATCTCACGCAACCGGTATAGCATCCATAGCCTTCGTGAGAACACCATGCGATGAAGCTGTAATTCGATCGACAAGCGCCGGAGTCCCTTGTCGGGCAGAGGCGAGAATCTGGATACTCGTTGCGACCATTCTTGGCTCCAGCATGGCCTTCATCGATGGCACGGTGGTCAACGTCGCTCTACCCGCAATCCAGGCCAACTTTCATGCAACCGTGGTCGATGTGCAATGGGTGGTGGAGTCTTACGGACTGTTTCTGGGCGCGCTGATTCTTGTGGGAGGTTCGCTCGGGGACTTGTTCGGGCGCCGACTGATATTCGTTGTCGGTATAGCGATATTCACCGTGGCTTCAGCGGTGTGCGGCTGCTCGTTGAACATTTATCAGTTAATCGCCGCGAGGAGTGTCCAAGGGATTGGCGCTGCACTCCTCGTGCCCGGCAGTCTGGCAATCATTAGTGCGTCTTTTGACGAGAAGAGTCGTGGCCGCGCGATTGGATCCTGGTCGGGCTTTACCGCGATCACTACCGCCATTGGACCGGTTCTCGGCGGCTGGCTGGTTGAGCATGGTTCCTGGCGGTGGGTATTCTTCATCAACCTTCCGCTTGCGGCCGCAGTCATAGCCATTTCACTTCGGCATATTCCGGAGAGCCGCATCGCGAGCGCAGGCCGGGTAGATTGGTGGGGAGCGCCTCTTGCCACCGTTGGATTGGGTGGCCTGGTTGCCGGGTTCATGGAATCGGTCAACCTCGGCTGGCGGAATCCTCTGGTCTTCGGGAGTTTGATCGTGGGCGTCGGCTGTCTTATCGCCATGGTGATTGTCGAACACAGCGTCGCTGCACCGATGCTCCCACTGGCAGTGTTTGAGTCCCGCAGCTTCACTGGCGCAAACCTACTTACGCTGTTCCTATACGCCGCTATCGGAATCTTCTTTTTCTTGTTCCCCTTGAACCTGATCCAGGTCCAGGGCTATTCCGCTACAGTCGCCGGTGCTGCCGTCCTTCCGTTAATCCTGTTCATCTTCTTTCTGTCTCGTTGGTCGGGCAGCCTTGTCGCCCGCTATGGGCCGGAAATTCCGTTGATCGCTGGTCCTCTGATTGTCTCTCTTGGGTTTGCGCTGTTCGCGTTACCGTCCGTTGGAGAGAGCTACTGGACGACATTCTTCCCGGCGATCATGGTTCTCGGTTTTGGAATGGCGGTCACGGTAGCTCCTCTCACCACTGTCGTTATGAACTCGGTAAGTAAAGACCGAGTCGGCGCGGCTTCCGGAATCAACAACGCCGTGGCACGGGTAGCCGGAGTACTTGCGATTGCAGTATTCGGGATTGCGATGCTCAAGGTCTTTGGTTCTCAAATGAATCACAGCCTCGCTCACCTTTCGGTGCCGGCTGCCGCCATGAGGCAGCTTCATGCGGAGGAGATCAAACTCGCGGGTTTGCAGATTCCCCCTGGTCTCAGCCCCAAGACCGTTACCGCAATCGGGGAATCTGTCAAGGAATCGTTTGTATTCGGATTTCGAATTGTCATGTTGGCTTGCGCAGGGCTGTCTCTGGCAAGCGCCGCGGTAGCCTGGCTGACGATTCGCAAAGATACCGAAGGTTAGGACTATTAAGCTAAAGGAGCGAGACATGCGCGCATTCGCTGTTCGGAGCTTTGGTGAAGCTCCGGCGATTCACAATCTACCGATCCCCGCCGCGGACGGCGTTTTCCTCATACGCGTAAGGTGCGCGGGGGTCAATCCGGTCGACTACAAACTCGTCGAACGGCTGACCGCCAGCTCAGCATATCCATTTGTCATGGGCGTAGACTTCGCGGGTGTTGCCGAACGTGTTCCGGCGGGAGAACGCGATCTCCATACCGGCGACCGCATCTTCGGCATGGCACGGACGCACGGCGCGTACGCCGAGTACACCGCGGTCGCACCGGGAGCGAACGCAGAACCGCTGGCCCGTATCCCGGACGGCGTCACTGACGAGCAGGCAGCGGCACTTCCCGTTGCGGCGGTCACTGCGCTCGGGTCGCTCGAGCTGCTGGGCGTCACTGCGGGACAGCGCCTCGTTGTGATGGGCGCGACCGGCGGCGTCGGCGGCTACGCGGTCCAGATGGCGCGCTCACGCGGCGCGCACGTCATCGCGACAGTTCGCGGCGACGCCGACGAAGCTCGCCGCCTCGGTGCCGAAGAAGTCTATGACACCAAAGCCGTCGATGTGATCGACGCGCTGCGCGCGTCTCATCCGGACGGCGTAGACGCGATCCTCGATCTCATCAACGGTTCGGACGCAATCCGCCGCGACGCCGAAATTCTCAGGTCCGGGGCCGGCCTGGTCTCGACGATTTACGCGGCGGACGAAGGGTGGTTCGCCATGCGCCAGATCACGGCGCACAACATTGCAGGGAACACGAATCCTTCGTTATCGCCGCAAGGGCTGAGCGAGGTTGCGCGCATGGTCGTGGACGGTACGATCACTGCGCGCATCCGTTCCATGGTCGAACTCGACGGCGCGGGCCAGATCCTTGAAAAGCTTCGCAAGGGTGGCCTCCAGGGCAAGGCCGTCATCCGCCTCTAGTGGGGCGCTTTGGCAATCCGGGTTTCGTGGGTGTTCACGCCCTCTAAGGCAAAGGAGCCGGCATGCGGTGGAAACAAATTGAGGATGAACCGAAGGTGTTCGCGCTGATCTTTGAGACTGGCGATGAGATCGCAAGCACGCTGCACCAGTTCTCGAAGGAACAGGGTTTGGGGGGAAGCAGCTTCAAAGCCATCGGCGCTCTTTCTTACGCTAAGCTCGGTTGGTTCAACTGGGAGACGAAAAGGTACGATCTGGCCAGCGTTCTCCATGAGCAAGTGGAACTGCTTTCGCTGATTGGCGACATCGCCCTCAAGGACGGAGAGCCGCAGGTGCATGCGCACGTGGTTGTAGGGCGCTCCGACGGGACCGCCCACGGTGGGCACCTCCTTGAGGCTCGCGTGCGTCCGACATGCGAATTGATTTTGACCGAGAGTCCGATTCATCTTCAGAAGAAACTCGATCCGGAATCGGGAATAGCGCTGATTCAAATCTGAAAGATGAAGGGGTCAGGACGTTCCAGCGCACGGAGCCTCGCGGAGGCGTGTCGCCGGCGCGTCGTCCCCTGACCAGCAGGCGACGCCGATTGGGCGCGTTTGTCACTTTCGCTCAGCAATACCCGCGCGGTAACGGTTGGCAGCGCAAATGCATACGTGCCAGTTGAGTTATGACACCTCTTGAAAAAATCACCACGAATCATCGGCTGGGCTTCATCGGCCTCGGACACCTCGGATCGCCTATGGCGCGCCGGCTTCTGTCCGCGGGGTTTCCGATGGTGGTCTACAATCGCGACGTTAGTAAGACCAAAGAACTGTCCGCTTTGGGCGCCGAGGTCGCGCTCGACCCGGCCAAGCTGGCGGGCGACGTCGATGTGGTCTTGTCCTGTCTCGTCGACGGAGCGGCCGTAGAGGATGTCTACCTGGGTGCAGGCGGCGTTCTACGAAACACCAAGCCCGGCGCGCGGATTATCGAGCTGAGCACGGTGGCTCCGGAGACCTCGCGGACGCTCTACCGAGCTGGCCGCGAGATCGGCATCTCCGTACTGGATGTAGCCGTCTCCGGCAGTGCTCCTGTCGCCGAGGCCGGGACGTTGACGCTTCTTGGCGGCGGCGATCGCGAGGACTTCGAGGCCGCCGAAGCGGTGTTCGCAGCCATCGCGAAACAGTGGTTCTATATGGGACCGAGCGGCAGCGGTGTGGCCATGAAACTGGTAGTGAACACCCTCCTGGGTGTTGGCATGCAGGCTCTGGCGGAAGCTGTCGCCCTGGGTGGCGCGCTGGGACTGCCGCGCGATCTGCTCTTCGAGACGTTAGCCAAAACCGCCGTCGTTTCGCCCGTGCAAGTCGCGAAGCTGGAAAGCACAAAACGGGACGACTACACGCCTCAGTTTCCAATTCGCCTGATGCACAAAGATTTCGGATTGGCTCTAAGCGCCGCCGGGCGCGCGGGGATTTCGCTGCCTGCGGCAGAAGCGGCGGCGGCTGTTAACGCCACGGAGACCGCGAGCGGCGGCGAAGAGGATTTCTCGGCCGTGGTCCGCCGCATGGAACAAGAGGTCAGCGCGAAGAGCTCTCTGCCGGCGTCGGCTGCATAGGAGCGAATCGTTCATATATCTCGCAATAGGAGGAATTTAGAATGAACTTACGAAAACTGGGACAGAGTGACCTGGACATCACGCCAATTGGCATCGGATCCTGGGCCATTGGCGGCGGAAAGTGGGAGTTCGCGTGGGGCGCGCAGGACGACAGGGAGTCTGTCATCGCAATTCACGCGGGCCTTGGGCGAGGCATCAACTGGATCGATACGGCCGCGGTCTATGGGCTCGGTCATTCGGAGGAAGTCGTCGGCCGGGCCGTCCGCGGGCTCAGTAAACGTCCTTATGTCTTTACCAAGTGCAGCCTGGTCTGGGATGAATCCGGAACCATTTCCCACAATCTGCAAGCGCCCTCTATTCGAAGGGAAGCCGAAACCAGCTTGAAGCGATTGGGGCTCGATGCGATCGATCTCTATCAAATCCACTGGCCCGCCTGGAAGGGCAACCCGGAATCGGCCTCGCCCGGGTCGATTGAAGAAGCGGTGGGCGAACTTGCGAAACTCAAGGCCGAAGGTAAGATTCGGAATATCGGTGTCTCGAACTTCAACTCGCAGCAACTAGCGCGCGCCATCAGGGTGGCGCCGATCGCTTCGCTTCAGCCACCGTATTCGCTGCTGGCTACCGAAGTTGAGGAATCGACTCTTCCGTTCGCGATGCAGCACCAGATTGGCGTAATCGTCTACTCACCAATGGCCTCCGGTCTACTGAGCGGCGCCATGACGCGGGAGAGGATTGCGGCGCTACCCGAAGACGATTGGCGAAAACGGAGCACCAACTTCCGGGAGCCGGCGCTTACCGGCAATCTGCACCTGGTGGAAACGCTGCGCGCAATCGGCCAACGTCACAACGTGACGCCTGGCGCGGTAGCGATCGCCTGGACGCTGCGGAATCCCTCGGTTACCGGTGCAATCGTTGGCGTCCGCAGCGTTCAACAGGTGGACGGCGTGATCGGTGCGGCCGAGATCGAGCTCAACAACAACGATCTGTTGGAAATCGATCAGGTGATGGCGCTGCAGGCGGCGTAACTTCCTGCAGGCTCGATTGCCCGCGCCACTTCCCTCAGTGTGTCGATTGGTGTCGACGGGTCGACACTGACGGCGGAGTGTGTGCTAGAATCGCGGCCTGAATGCGCGCTGGGCCGTCGATTGCATAGGGGGGCGAAGGCTTGAGCTATGATCCGGATCTCCATTGACGGGATTCCCCATGATGTTGCCGCGGGAGATCGTCTGGTCGACGCGATCAATCGTGCCGGCGTTCCACTTTCGCAGGTCTGCTACCTCCCGATCTTAGGACCGATCCAGACCTGCGATACCTGCATCGTGGAGGTGGATGGCAAACTGGTTCGCGCTTGTTCCACGCTGACATCTGCCGGAATGAACGTCTCCACCACCGAAGGCCGCGCCCGAGCCGCCCGCACCGAGGCGTTCGATCGCATTCTCCGCAATCACGACCTTTATTGCACGGTGTGCGACAACAACAACGGCAACTGCACGGTCCACAACACCACCAAACTGCTCGCCGTGGAACACCAGCGGTACCCCTATCAGGAGAAGCCGTACCAGGTCGACAACAGCAATCCGTTCTACCGCTACGATCCCAATCAGTGCATTCTGTGCGGCCGTTGTGTGCAGGCCTGCCAGGATCTGCAAGTTAACGAGACACTATCCATCCACTGGGAAGATCCTCATCCTCGCGTGTTATGGGATGGCGGCGCGGCGATAGGTGAATCGAGCTGCGTGTCCTGCGGCCACTGTGTGACGGTGTGCCCGTGCAACGCCCTCATGGAGAAAACCATGATCGGGCACGCGGGCTTCCTGACCGGCTTCAGCGCTCCGGTTTTACACAACATGATCGACGTGGTGAAGGGTCTCGAAGCAGAAACCGGCTATTCTGCAATCCTTGGTTTATCCGAAGCGGAATCCGCCATGCGGACTACCCGCGTCCGGCGCACCAAGACGGTCTGCACCTATTGCGGCGTGGGATGCAGCTTCGATGTGTGGACCAAGGACCGCCACATTCTGAAAGTGGAGCCCGGCGAGGGCCCCGCTAACGGCGTTTCCACATGCGTCAAAGGCAAATTCGCGTGGGATTTCGTCAACAATAAAGATCGACTCACGAAGCCTCTGATCCGCGAGGGCGACCGTTTCCGAGAGGCCGAATGGGACGAGGCCCTGGATCTGATCGCCCGGCGCTTCGGCGAGATCAAAGCAGCGCACGGTCCGGACGCGCTGGCCTTCATCGCCTCGTCGAAATGCACCAACGAAGAGGCCTTCCTGATGCAGAAGCTGGCCCGTGCCGTCGTCGGGACCAATAATGTCGACAACTGTTCGCGATATTGCCAGGCGCCCGCCACCACAGGGTTGTTCCGTACTGTGGGATACGGTGGAGACTCGGGATCCATCGCCGATATCGAGCAGGCCGATCTGGTGCTCATCGTCGGCAGCAACACGGCCGAGAGCCATCCGGTGCTCGCAACACGTGTGAAGCGCGCCCACAAGCTTCACGGGCAGAAGCTCATCGTTTCCGACCTGCGTGAAAATGAAATGGCGCGGCGCGCCGATGTTCACCTGCGAGCGACGCCGAGTACCGATATCGTGTGGCTGTGCGCCGTCGCCCGTTACATTCTGGACGAGGGTCTGGCCGATTCCGAGTTCCTCGGCCGCTGGGTTAACGGCCTTGCAGAATATCGCCAGAGTCTTGAGCCGTTTACCCTGGAGTTCGCATCTCAGACCTGCAATCTGCCGGTAGAGACCTTGAAGAGCGTGGCCAGGATGATTGCAGAAGCGAAGGGTGTCTGCATCCTCTGGGCTATGGGGGTCACTCAGCACAGCAATGGGTCCGACACCTCTACTGCTATCTCCAACCTGCTGCTCATTACCGGCAACTACATGCGCCCAGGTACCGGAGCATATCCATTGCGGGGGCATAACAACGTCCAGGGAGCCAGCGACCACGGGGCAATGCCCAACTTCCTCTCCGGTTATCAATCGGTGGACAACCCCGGCGTTCGCGCGCGCTTCCGAAGCGGTTGGGGCGTTGACCTGCCTGTCACCAAGGGCCTGGACAATCATGAGATGGTGGACGCCATTCAGGCCGGTAAGCTGCGGTCGATGTATCTGTGCGGCGAGGAAATGAGCATCGTAGACTCGAACGCTAACTACGTGGGCGAGGCCTTCGCGAAGCTCGAATTCTTCGTGATCCAGGATGTTTTCTTCAGCACAACTTGCCAGTTCGCGGACGTAGTGTTGCCGGCCAGCCCCAGCCTCGAGAAGGAAGGAACGTTCACCAGCACGGAACGCCGGGTGCAGAGGCTCTACCAGGTATTCGAACCTCTGCCAGGGAGCCGGCCCGACTGGGTGATCATTCAGGACGTCGCCAACCGCCTGGGCGCGGGCTGGAATTATCGCCATCCTTCGGAAGTGATGGATGAGGTGGCTGCACTCACGCCCATGTTTGCCGGCGTCAATTACCAAAGGCTGGAAGGCTACAAGTCGCAGCAATGGCCGGTGGCCGCGGACGGAACCGATCAGCCGCTGCTTTATACGAAGAACTTCGCGTTTCCCGACGGCAAGGCCCGCCTGTATCCGGTCGCCTGGCGCGAACCGCAGGAGTGCAGAGACTCCGAATACGACCTTCATTTGAATAACGGCCGTCTGCTGGAACATTTTCACGAGGGCAATCTGACTTATCGCAGCCCCGGCATCCGCGAGAAAACGCCCGACACTTTCGTCGAGGTGTCACCCGAGTTGGCACGCTCACGCGGTATCGAGAGCGGCAGCCTGGTCCAGCTCACGTCGCGGCACGGCCGAGTGCGCGTGCGTGCGTTGGTTACCGACCGGGTGCACAACGGCGAACTCTACATGCCGATGAATTCCACCACCAGCCCCGTCAACCTGCTCACCGGCAGCCACACGGACCCTGCGACGCATACGCCGGCTTACAAGGAGACAGCGGTTCGCATGGAGGTTCTCGCCCAAGCCGGCGAGAGTCCTTTGCCACGCATCAATCCCCGTTTCGGGCATCCCACTCCACAGAACGGTGTGGAAGTAGAACGAAAATGGCAGCAGCCCGGCTATCGCTTCCCGGGCGATCTGGTGCAGATCGAGACGAAGCGGGAGGCATAGAGTCCCATGGCACAACCGATTCCATTGACGCTTACGCCCAAAGCTTCAGACCCCGCGGAACGCCTGGAAGATGCGCTAGGGAAGCATACCGATGCCATCATTTCCGCGCTGGAACTCTTGCAGCTCCTGCACGACCGCGGCGTCCTCGACCTGCTGCGCGGATTGGTGGGCGCCGGGGACCAGCTAGCAGGCATCCTGACGGCCGCGGCCGGCGCTCCGGACTCCCTCCATGGGATACGCAATTTCATTCTGTTGACGAAGTTTTTTGCCAGCATCCCACCGGACGTTCTGGACAACCTGGTTCGCACTGCCTCGGAAGGAGCGGAGCGCGAGAAGGCGCACCGGGCGCCGGGGGTGCTGCAACTGCTGCGTCGGGCGGGTAGCGAGGATAGCCGTCACGCGATCGCCGTCACACTCGATCTGCTGGAGAGCGTAGGGAAAGCCCTGTGACCGTCGCGGTGGTTCCTCCGGATCGACCGTGCGGCGGCGGCCGCAGGAGCAGAGGCAGCACCGCGATCACTAATGCTGATTCTAAATTGTCGGAATGGTGGGCGCGGCAGGACTCGAACCTGCGACCTCCTGCGTGTGAAGCAGGCG
>Ga0187851_10001403_pt1 | contig 23134 bp, 14 predicted proteins | sample June2016WEW_6_10_FD_132997 | JGI IMG/M metagenome (GOLD analysis project Ga0187851, IMG submission 132997) | Peatland microbial communities from SPRUCE experiment site at the Marcell Experimental Forest, Minnesota, USA - June2016WEW_6_10 | ecosystem: Environmental > Terrestrial > Soil >...
ACTTCGTCCGGGATCGCCTCATCGCGACATTTGGTTTCGCAGCAAAAGGCGTGAATCTCGGCCGCGACTCGCGCCTGCTGATCCGCGCGCAGCTGCGGGAACATGGGGAGGGAGACAATCTCGGCCGCCACGCGCGAGGCTACAGGAAGATCCTCGCGCATGTAGTTCAAGAAGGTATAGGCCTTTTGCAGATGCAGCGGGACTGGATAGTGAATTCCGGTCCCGATTCCTTTGCTCTTCAGGAAATCGATCATCGCGTCGCGGTCGGCAGTGCGCACAACATATAAGTGATATACGGCTCGAGACCAGGAAGGCTCGTGAGGGACAGTCAGAGACTGGTTTGCCGAAAGCAGCTGGTTGTATAAGGCGGCACGCTCGCGGCGCTGCTTATTCCATTCCGTCAAATGGGGCAACTTGGCGTGCAGGATGGCGCACTGAATGGCATCCAATCGCCCGTTGTAGCCTTCCAGATCGTGGAAGTACTTTTTCACTTGTCCGTGATCGCGAAGCGTTTTGATCTTAGCTGCCACGGTGTCGTCGTCGGTCGTCACCGCTCCGCCTTCGCCGCAGGCGCCAAGGTTCTTACCGGGATAGAAACTAAATGCCGCAGCGCGGCCCATCGAGCCGGCTGTCATCCAACGGTTGTGCTTTTTTGAGAAGTACTCCGCGCCGTGGGCCTGACAGGCGTCCTCGATCACGATGAGGCCATATTTGTCGGCCAGACTCAGAATGGTGTCCATCTCGGCCATTTGTCCGTAAAGATGGACGGGGACGATGGCTTTGACGGGCCGGCCGCTGCGCAGGCTGACCAGCTTGCCGGCGGTGTTACGCACGCACTGTTTCTCGAGGAATCGCGCGAGCATCTGTGCGGACATGTTGTAGGTGCGCTCATCCACGTCGACAAACTCGGGAATGGCGCGCGCCTGAGAGATGGCTTCGGTGGTAGCGATAAAAGTATTGGGAACAGTGATTACGACATCGCCAGCTTCAACGCCGCAGGCCATGATGGCGAAACGCAAAGCATCGGTACCGCTACTGACAGCGATGGCGTGGCGCGTGTTTGAGAAACTCGCGAAATCTTCCTCGAATTTTTCGACTACCGGTCCGCCTACAAAAGCGGCGGTGCGGAGTCCCTGGCGAAAGGCGCTGACCAATTCGCTCTCCAGCTCCATGTGGGGTGTGACCAAATCGAGAAAAGGAATCGGGCCGGCTACGTGACTCTGCTGCTGCGGACTGATGTAGCGCAAGATTCTAGCCGGATTGCCGGCGACGACCGCGTGCGGCGGAACGTCTCTGGTGACGACGCTACCTGCACCGACGATGGCCTGCTCGCCAATTCTGACGTTGGAGAGGATAGTCGCGTTGGAGCCGATGGACGCACCTTTTCCGACGACGGTGGGTTCGACCTTCCAGTCCGCTTCGGTCTGGAGCTCCCCCGATGAAGTGGTGGCGCGCGGATAGGTGTCGTTGATGAACATGACCCCGTGCCCAACGAATGCGTTGTCTTCAATGACAACGCCCTCACAGATGAAGCTGTGGCTGGAAATCTTGCAGCGCCTGCCGATCACCGCATTTTTTTGAATTTCCACGAAGGCGCCGATCTTTGTCTCGTCACCGATCTCGCATCCGTAGAGATTGATGAATTTCGACAACCGCACATTTTCGCCAAGTTTGACGCTTTCCGAAATTGAGTTCCAGGGGTTCATAGGCGAACAAAGGCTCCTTTTCTTGACAAAGATTCGCTGGCAGCTTCGAGCATGCGAACAACCCTGAGGCCCGCGCAGCCGTTGTTGAAGGGCTCCTGCCCTGTAGTGACGCAATCGACAAAGTACGCAAGCTCCTGGCGCAAAGCCTCAACTTGTTCTAACTGGGGCGACCACATATCGCCGGAGCGGTAACTCACCAGCAGTTCGTAGACGCCTTCCCGGCTAGTGATTTTTACGCCCTTGTCGTAAACCTTGACCTTTTCGTCCGCTTCCAGGTCGTTCCAGACGATCATTCGCTTTTCGCCGCCGATCAACGTGGTTCTGACTTTTACCGGGGACAGCCAGTTGACGTTGATATGGGCGATGACTTTGTCGGGGAAATAAAGCGTCATGAAAGCCACGTCCTCGTGTCCATTGAGATGCCCCTGACCGGTGGCGACGACAGCCTCGGGACTGGCCTTGATGAGGTGATCCACAATGGAGAGGTCGTGAGGCGCGAGGTCCCAGAGGACGTTGATATCGTGCTGAAACAAGCCAAGATTGACGCGGGTGGAGTCGTAGTAATAGAGCTTGCCCAACGCACCTTCATCAATCAGCTGGCCGATTCTCTTGACCGCACCGGTGAAGAGAAAAGTGTGATCAACCATGATCTTGAGCTTCTTTTTCTGCGCCAGCTCGATCAATTCTTCACCTTGCGCGCCAGTGCTCGTGAAGGGCTTTTCGACAAAGACGTGCTTGCCGTTTTCGAGCGCGGCCTTGGTCAGCTCATAGTGCGTCCACACGGGAGAGACGATGGCGATGGCATCGATCCTGGGCGAAGAGATGACTTCCATGGCGCTCGACGTCACGGTTAAACCGGGATATGTCTTGCGCGCCCGAGCCTGTGCAGCGGGATTGATTTCTGCGATAGCGCGCACCTCTGAGCCATCGAGGGCCATGAGGTTCCGAACGATGTTTGGGCCCCAATAACCGTACCCGATGACACCAAAATTCATAACGTAATTTCTCCTTGATCACTTACGCTTGCTCGGCGACGCGAAAAGCCGACACTATCTATGAGCACGCCGGACATTGCAACCCAAGATCTCTGCTTTGATCTATCGCCCGAAACGGCGCGCACTTCTGGTTATCGCGGTTACGAAGCCCGCGGGGCGAAGCGAACGACTTGATGGTGAGAATGGGCTGGGGATTCCTGCCGCGCAGCTAATATGCGCCGGATCCTCGGATTACTGCCAGGGGCGTGCGGATGAGGATTTTTATATCGAGCCAGGGCGTCCAGGTGGAGGCGTAGCGCAAATCGAGCCGCACCATCTCGTCAAATTGAACCCGGCTCCGGCCAAGCACCTGCCAGAGGCCGGTGATTCCAGGCTTCACGCCGAGCAACCTGCGGCGATGCCAGGTTTGATACGCGGCAAGTTCATAAGGAATCGGCGGGCGGGGCCCCACGAGTGACATGTCTCCCATCAACACGTTGAGAAACTGAGGAAGTTCATCAAGACTTGTCCGGCGCAGGACCTTTCCAACGCGTGTCACTCGCCTGTCATCGGTGAGCTTGTAGACCTGCGTCCTGGTGGGATTCTCGCTGATCTGACGCGTCCCACTGGCAATGAGGCGGGTGACGAATTCTTTGTGGACATTGACGTCGTTATTCGCGTGCATGGAGCGGAACTTCAAGAACGTGAAGGTCTTTCCATAACGCCCGACGCGCTGTTGGCGGAAAAAGATCGGGCCCTTCGAGGTGAACTTAACGGCCATGGCGATGGCCAGAAAGAGCGGCGCAAACATGAGCATGAGCACTGTGCTTCCGAGAACATCGATGACGCGTTTAATCGCCAGCAACGTGCGGCGTCCTTTGTCGTGACTGGCGAGATCGGGATAAAGAACCGCATTGCTAGGCCTTCCCGGCTTGTCGTGGTCCCAGTCATCGGGGAACAAGTGAAACGAAATCCTAACCTGATCAAACTGTTCCGGAGTAAGTTCTTCGCGAAGCGAATTGGTCACTCTTGTCACAAATGTATCGAGGACAGCACGCTTGTCGTGGACAACCAGGCCAGTAAACATCGCTCCAACAATGGCTCTGTCGTTGTACCAGCCGACAAGATCGGTGTCTCTGCTGGAAGCCAGCAAGGCAGACGCGATTCGGTCCAGCGTCCTGCGATCCCGTTTTGGTTCCTCGTCGGTGACCACTTCAAGCAGCATCAGCAGGAAGGGCGCCTTTGAACGTTCGGTGCGCTTTCGCTCAATGGCGATCATGCGGCGAAAGATCGTCTCGTTGAGTGGCGCGCGTTCGGCTGCGGGTAAGCCATCGAGCAGCGGATCGGATTGATTTGCGTTATCGTTCTGGCTTGAATCAGTCACGAGATACTCCTCCTCCGGCGACCGCCCTTGATTAACGATTTTGGGACTGGCCGGCGAAAGAACGATTAAATTTAGGAATATTCCTAATATTGCTAACGAAGTTAATGGGCATTGCGGCGTTCAGCAAAGGTTCTGAGGTTATCGGATGCTCGGAAGGGGAACCGGCGCAGGGCCGGTATTCGAACCAAGGAGTTTATTGCAATCTCAGGTCATTCCGTTTGGCTGGACGCCCGGTAATAATACCCGCTGTATGCAGAGGGAATTGCTCCATTGACGATGGCTCCGAGCACCTTCTCCCCGTCCAGCGCTTCCAAGCCTTTTTTTAACTGTCTTTTCTCAGTTGTTCCCTGACGGGTAACTAAGAGAATTCCGTCCGAGAGCCGCATCCAGATGCTGGTGTCGGCCAGAGGCAGGACTGGAGGCGAATCAATAATGATCCAATCGAAGTAGCTTGCCAAGTGATCCAAGAGGACCGGCAAAGCGGTCGACTGGAGAGCTTCGAGAGGGTTGCCGGGGGCACGGCCGGCGGGCAGGATCCAAAGGCCCGCTTCCTGAAGATGATAAATTCCTCGCAGAATGGCGGTCTCGTCCTGCAGGCACTCGCAGACGCCCGATGAGGAATGGATTCCGAACATGCGCGACAGAGATGGACGCCGCAAGTCGCCCTCGATCAATAACGTGCGCTCGTTCGTCGCGTGGGAAAGGGCGCAGGCGAGATTTCCGGCAATGGTGCTCTTGCCCTCCTGAGGAATCGTGCTGGTAATCAGGACTTTTTTCAGCGGCCTGATTCTTCGGTAGTCCTTTAGACGAACAGCCAGCAGCCGGAGAGCTTCTGCGGTTGGGCTCTCCCGATCGGTGAGGCACACCAGGCGGCTCTGAGGCGGAAGGGAGATTGGCAAGGTCTTCAGGCGGACGAGGAAATTCCGCCTCTCCTGGGCGGACAACTCCGCTAGATCGGGAGCTTCCAAAGAGGCTGGCAAATCATTGAATGCCCCGCCGGCACCACTGATTGAGTTGCGGACCGCAGACTTGATGGTAGCGGGCTCCTGCTCGAGTCCAGTTTCGGCCGGCTGGGACGGAACGCGGCGCGCGGCGCGGTCGATGAACTCCGCGCCTTCCGGCAAGGACGAATCGACGCCGTTGCGTTCTCTCTCAGCCCGCTGCAATGCATCAAATATCCGGCTCATAGAATCTCACCTTTGCGCAGTCCGCAACGCCATCCGAGAGCCCACCTGCGGCGGGCGAAATCTCGGGATTGACCGCGGATCCGGGAGGAGTTGTTCAAGGGCAAGTCCATTGGGCGGCATCTCCGTCGTGAGGCATTTGCGTGGTGAGATGACATCTAGGTCTTCCCCTGAGTCGAGAGCGCTGGTTCAAGCCGGAACTCGGAGGCGACATCCTCAACCATGCCGGGGGTGACCGATGACGCCTGGCGTGCATAGGCTCCGACCAATGCATTTTCGCAAAGTGTGTTAATGAGGCGCGGGAAGCCGCGCGAATAAGCGTAAACTGCGGCGACCGCTTCCGGCGAAAACAAGGGCGGTGCGTTCGGGTCTGCGCCGGCGATGCGCAGGCGCTGCTCGATATACTCTTTCGTCTGCTGGGGGGTGAGCGCACCAAGCTGCGCGCGCAGTGCGATGCGCTGCTTCAACTGCCGGAGTTCAAATGAGTCAAGCTTCTTGTCGAGCTCCGGCTGTCCCACCAGAACAATCTGCAGCAACTTGTCTTCGGTGGTTTCAAGATTGGAAAGCAGACGAAGCTCCTCGAGCGTATCCGCAGGCAGATCGTGGGCTTCGTCGACGATGAGCACCGTTGTCATTTGCTTTGATCCCCGGCTGACCAGGAATTTGCTGAGATCGAGCAGGAGGTCGACCTTGTTCTTTCCTGACGCAGGCAATCCAAAATCGGATTGAATGTACTGTAGGAACTCAGTTGGAGATAGCCTGCTGTTGAACACATACGCGTACGCAATGTCCTTGCTATTCTCCAGGAGCCGCAACAGGCATCGCAGAAGAAGCGTCTTTCCCGTTCCTACCTCCCCGGTGACGACGACAAATCCCTTATGGCGCCGAACTCCATAGTAAAGCGCGGCCAGGGCTTCGTTGTGTTTAGGCGTAGGCACAAAGCAATTCGGATCCGGAGTGAGATCGAACGGATTGCGTGCAAGATGAAAATAGGCTTTATACATTTACCAGAGGGCCTAATTGTGCAGGAAGCTAAAAACCGATCCAGCCAGGATGATACAAAACACGAAGGCGGTAGCCGCCCAGCCGAGCAACAATTGCCTTTTCCTTTTGTGCTCATCATCAGGGTCCGAGACTTCAGGGACCTCTGAAATCACGGGCATGACCAGCAAATCCTTGATTTCTTTCTCACTATGCAAGCGGTCGTCGAGGAATTCGAATGCGCCGGCGACAAGAAGCCCCAAGGCCGCGCCAATCGCGAACCCCGCAGCGCAGAATTTGAGCCGATTGGGAAAATCCGGTTTGATGGGCAGACTTGGGGGATCGAGCACGGTGAACCGCTCGCCCTGCTGCATCTGCTCCATGCTGGTGGCCATCTCGGATTGGTCCATTTTCTTCAGCAGGTCGTCGTAATTGGCCTTGGATTGATCATAGCCGCGATTCAGGTCGGCCAACTGCTGCTCGGTTGTCGGCTGAGCATTCAGGCGGCCTTGATATTCGCCAATTCTGGACTTTAACTCGTTGATCGCGCTCTCGCGGTTTTGGATTTCCAATTGATTTGACTGCAATTGGCTGCGTGTCTGCTGCACCGGCCCGCTCAGAATGGGATCGATCTCATCGCTCGAGGCAAGATCGCTGGGCTTCGGCTCTTTGCTTTTCGCCTTTTCCGCTGCAACGATACTCGCGCGCTCGGCCTGCAGGCGTGAGATCTCGTGCTTTGTGGCCAGGACGTCAGGATACTGGTCAGTGTAGCGGGAATTGAGATCGGCGAGCTGGCCGCGCAGTGTGTCGAGCCGCTCGTCAACTGCGGCCAAATCGGTTGGGCCCATGACTGCCTTATCCGCTCCAGAGGGGCGGGCTTTATTCAAAGCGGCCTCTTGCTGCTGCAACATGGCCTGGAGGTAGGCTCTTTGTTGCCTAGCCGAGTTGAGCGCATCCTGTTCATTTTGCAGCTGCGATTGCAGGCCGGCAAGGATCTGCAGATTGCTGGCCTGCTGTGTGGGCAGCGCGCCTTCATGCTGGGCTTCGAACTGTTGTACCTTTGCCTCCTGGTCGGCGAGACTTTGGCGGGCAGCCTCGAGTTGCTGCTGGAGGAAGTTTGTAGTTCCTTGCGATTCCTGCTGCCGCACTTTGTTGTTCTCGCTGATGAAGAGATCAGTGAGCTCGCCGGCGACTCTCTGCGCCACGCGAGGATCGGACGCAGCGTAGGAAATTTGAAAGGCGGCGACATCCTGATGTTGGGGATCGCGAACCAGCTCAACGTCGATCGCCTTGCGCATTTCATTGATTTTTTCTTCTTCCGCCGGTCCCGGCTGGGGGCTGTTATATAGATGAAGCCGGTTAATGATCATGAGCAGGCGGGTTTCACTTTTCACCTGGGTGGTAATACTCTGCAACCGGGTTTGCAGATCGTCGGTGACGTTGGGAACGACATAGTTTTGGGGCATGGTTGGCTGCTCAACCAAAATGGTCGTCACCGACTTATAGCGGGGGGGCAGCACCCAGCTGGATGCCCAGACCACCGCCCAGGCCAGAAACAGAGGTATCAAGAATTGCAGGTGCCGGCGGCGAACAATGCCCGCAATGCGATGCAGATCGAGTTGCTCCGACTGTTGTTCTTCGATGTGGTCGGCCATTTTCATTTACCCAGAGGCTTTTCGAAGTTGCAGGTGAGGCTCATGAATGCGCGGTCAGTATTTGGATTGGCGTTAATCGCGTTAATCTCGGTGAATTCCTCATGAAGTCGTTGATATCCCCACTGCATAGCGAGGTGCTCTCCCCAGGAACGCCCCACCGTACCCTGCGCCATGAGTGAGTTTCCTCCCTGATAGATGATGACATTAGCCAGAGGGGAAACAGGTTCAATGTTCTGATAGGTGAACGAAGCCGAGGCATTCCAAAAGCGGGACAGCTTCCAGCCTGCATTGAGATTGGCGCTGACAGAATTGAAGGCCCCAATCAAGCCCGGACCCGAGCTCACAGTGCGGAGAAAGCTCGAGGATACGCTACCCTTTTCGCCCTGCCACGCCAAACTGAGAACCGTTGAGGCGGACCAGGATGAGGTGGTGGGCTGCTGGGCCTGCGAGACTGCAGTGCGAGTTGCTCCCGCGGCAGCAGACAAGGATATCGTTCGACTGAAGAATACGGAATAGAAAGGCAGAAAGGTTTGCGTCTGGCTTTCCACTTGAATAGTCGAATTGCCGCCCACGATGCGATCGTATTCGTACCTGACTCCCAGATATTGCCTCCGCGAGACGCGGCGGCTGTAGAAAGCAGCGCCACCTTCCGCGTCGGAGTTGTAGAGGCCGGCAGCCTGGGATGGATTGGGGTAACGCGATTCAGAGAATGTCGCACCGCCGCCGACCATCGCATCGCGCGCGTACTGGTATGAGAGAACAGCGTTGGCGAAGTTTCTCACCTGCTCGGCGAAGGGAACGATCGCGGCCGGCGTGGGTGTTTGGGTCGAACCGGTCAGGCTCCCCGAGGAGAACGGATACGAAGAGTCGAAGATGTTGGAGGTTCTGATGAAATTGTCCTGCAAGTCAAGTGAAACATGTTGGGTCAACCGGCCGTCGAAACCGCCGGTCGCGCTCTGGTTGAAGGAATCGAGACCGCTGGTATTCGAGTTGAGACCGCTAGTGGGCACGTAATATGTAAAACCCGGACTATAGTCCACAGTTGCCTCCTGGCGCGGGGTCGCGCGCAAGTAAGAGAAACTGGGAAAAAACGAAACTGTTTCGTCTGCGACGGGGGGTTGTCCGGCAGAGCTTGTGGATTCGCCAGGGAAAACATTATCGAGCCATGCTCCGGTCACCGTGAGTCCAGTCTTGAAAACATTCTTGCGGAGGTCGGCGCCAGCCGTTGCGGAGTATGGCGATCCACTGAGCAGGGATGGCGTAAGCATGCGCGTGTCGTTTTCGGGGGCAGGCTCGCCGCCCGCCGCGCTGGGCTCAACCTGCGCCATGGCCGAGGCGCCGAAAACGGCCACGATCGCGATGGCCAGGCAAACGTGAATGAAAGAAGCCCGAGTAAACATAGCAGGCCCTCAGGGTACGACAACGGTATCGTGAGACTTGAGCACGATGTTTTGTTTGGGGTTCTTGCCTTTGACAAATTCTTCGTAGTTGAAGATGTATCTGAATTCTCCGCCGCCGGGGTTCTGGCGAAGCACATAAATCCCTTTTTTCTTTGCAAAGTCCTTCAACCCGCCGGCGGCTGCAATGGCATCGACAACCGTGGTTCCGGTGGTCAGCGGATAAGTTCCCGGTTTGGTCACCTGACCGAGGACGTTGAACTTCAGACTATGAATCTCCTGAACGATGACCGCCACCTGAGGGTTGGTGATGTAGTTCTTATATCGTTCTGTAATTTCCATCTCGAGCTGAGAAGGGGTCTGGCCCGCCGCCTGGATGTCGCCGATCAGAGGGAGTGAGATTTTTCCGTCCGACCTGACAGTCACCTGCTTGGAAAGCTCAAGTTCTTTCCAGACGTTAATGGCGAGAATGTCGTCGTTACCGATCACGAAGGGATCGCCGGTATGGATACTCGGATCCACTGGCGCGGCAGTTGGTGCAGCTGGGATACTCGATGGTTCGTTACCCGCGGCCTGGTCCGCGGGCGATTGTCCAAGAGCCGCAACAGAGACAAGGCAGATTGCAGCCAATAGCAGATTTCGTTTCAACGTAATGTCTGTCGAGCTTTTCATCACACTCCCGCGGAGGATTGGAGGTTGCGGCGCACCTTGAATTGGCAGCCGCCTGCCGAATTGAGTCAGCGGCAACTCTTGGCCGGAATGCCTGAACTTCGCCTCATGGCGAGCCAACGCGCTGCAACAAGGAACAGCGGCGGCCCCGACATCGGCAGAGCGCTCAGAATGCCTCGCTCGGCTTGTCGAACCGGTGCGGAGCGATCTGATTTCGTAAGCCGGGCGTCAAACATGGCTCAACATCAGCCGCGTGAACTTCCACTGATACAGACTGGGCGAGCATGTCTACGGATAGTATCAGGCGGCAGAGATTCTTTTTGCGAATCAGGATGCCTTCGACGCCATCCAGCGCGCCCCGCACCACCCGGACTCGCATGCCACATTTTAAGAAAGGATGCGGCTCGACGCGGTACGAACCGGCCACGGCTCTCTGAATTGCCTCGATCTCGGGTTGGGGGATCGTGGCCACGCGATCACCGCGGTAAATGATCATGTGGATGCCCGGCGTCGTCAAAACCTGCAATTTGCGTTCCAAGCCTCCGCGCACAAAAAGATAGCAGGGAAACAGCGGGAGAGAAAGGACCTTCGTCCTGTCTTTCCACCGACGTGTCGACTCGTAGAGCGGAAGAAACACATCGAAGCTCTTAGCCGTGAGCATCTCGGCGACGGTCTTCTCGTGCTGATGGCGAGTATAAAGAGCCCACCAAGAGGACGAGTCGGCCAGAAGCGCATTGCTATTATCGAGAGCCGACATTCGTTTCTCCCCTTGAAAGCCGATGAATCTGTGAATCAGGATACAGCTTCGCCCTGTGAGTCACATCCGATGGATATGACCACGCTTCAAGCCGACAAGCTTTCCTCCTCGCTGAGAGCACCCGTTCAGATGGGGGAGGAAGGCATCGTCTGCCAAGAGGGCTTCAAGGTGCTGCCCTCATCATCGTGAATCAGAGAAGCGGGTACAATGCCCCAATGGTGCTAGGTTATGAGTACAGGTAACCGCTTCAAAAGACTGCAAGTAACATCCAACTTATTCCAGGTCCGCGAGCCCATTTTTCGGGCGCCGAACAGCCTGGAATCGCTATGACTCAGGAGGAAACCTCCTGTGAGTCCTGCGCCTCTGCGGGATTCCGGCTTCGCGCAGTTTGTAAAGCAGCGAGCGGTAGCTCATGTTCAGATCCTGTGCAGTTTTTCGCCGATTCCAGCGGTTCGCCTGGAGGGCTCTGAGGATCACTGCGCCGCTTGCCGCCGAGGTGGCCCGGCGCGATGCTTCCTTTAGGTCGCTGCCTCGCAACTGCAATGTGCTCAATGAGTAGACCGCCCCGAGCCTATGCTTCAGCTCCACTCGGAGCGTTTCGCCATCTCCCAGGATGATCGCGCGAGCGACCCAATTCTCCAATTCGCGCAGATTTCCCGGCCAGTGCCACCGCATGAGCAACTGAAGTGTCTCGTTATCGACATGTGGAACGCTTCGGTCAAATTGGCGAGCCAATTTTTCGAGGAAATGCTGGCACAGCATGGGGATATCGTCTTTGCGGTCCCGAAGTGGGGGAAGACGCAACGTTACCCCATCGATGCGATGAAATAAATCCTGGCGGAAGCCGCCCGATGCAACGGCTTTTGTGAGGTCTATATTGGTAGCGCAGATCACACGAATGTTGGCGACTTTCTGTTCCCCTCCCCCGATTCGAGTGAAGGAGCCGTCTTGCAGAAATCTGAGCAGTTTGCCCTGGAGATCGCGATCGAGCTCAGCGATCTCGTCCAGAAAGAGCGTGCCTCCGTCGGCGATTTCTATCAATCCTGGCCGGTCCTCCCGGGCCCCGGTGAACGAGCCTTTCTGGTAGCCAAACAGTTCACTTTCGAGGAGGCTCGCGGGAACGGCGGCACAGTTCAATTTGATAAATGGCGCTTGCCGCCGGTCGGAGCGGAAGTGCAGAAAGCGAGCGATAAGTTCCTTGCCGGTCCCGCTCTCGCCCTGAATAAGCATGGGAAGATTGGAGGCGAGCACACGATCGATCCGCTTTCTGATTTCGCACATGGCTGCGGTCCGGCCGAAGATGACGGATTCATCCGGCAGGTCAGCGGGGTCAATGCGAAAATTCAAGTCTGCAGTCATTGAGAAGCGAGTCGAGGAGTCTCCAAGCCACTCTTGGAGCACGCGGGACGCCATAGATGGGCAGCTCAGGAAAGATGGAATGGCCGTCCAAATGACTGATTTTAATTTGATTACATCCAACGGTGAAGTGACGGGCAAAAGAGCTGACCGATGAATATGCAAACTCTTGCATACAAATTACCAATCCCTTGCAGATTGTTACAAACCAGCCATTTTGAGCTTTCGAGGAGGCACTCGCTCATTACGGTTTAGTTCGTTTAGGAAGAAAGCAGCCCATCGGGCTGCGGATCTGGCTTGGTTTGGCTCAACAATGCGCCGGAAGCACGGGTTGGGCAGCCGGCAAATGTGAACTGGATCAACCCCGCGCCCCCTCGGCACCTGCTCGCTGCTTCGCATTCTGGCGGACCGAGCGGGAGTTCTTAAAGAGTTGGAGAGGGTCCAGGGCGGGGACAGGGCGCAATCGATGCTGCTGGATCTTGTAAAGCAGTGCGCGGTAGCTAATGTTGAGGTATTGCGCAGCTCGCCGGCGGTTCCAACCGAACGCATCGAGCGCAATCTGGATCATTTGAACCTCGGTCCGGTCCTTTACGTCGCGAACGATGGAGCGGATGCCGGCACAGGGCAAAGAAACATCCATGGCTTGATTTTGCGGATTCGCTGCAGCGGACGCGGCAACCTTTTCCTCAAGCTCCCGAGTAGCGGCGTCGACATCGCGCATCACGATGGTCCGGGTGACGAAGTTGCGCAGTTCTCTAACGTTGCCGCGCCAGTCGTAGGAGAGCACCACATCGATGAGACGAGATGGCAGATTTGTTGCAAATCCGTTGGTCATCTCGGCCGGAGCCCGCCGGATAATCTCCTCGATGAGAAACGGAATCTCTTCACGCCGCTCGCGCAGCGGCGGAACTTTGATGGTGAAGACGCTGAGACGGTAATAAAGATCCTCACGGAATGTTTTATCGAAGAGAGCGTTCTCGATTGGAATATTGGTTGCCGCCAGAACCCGCACATCGACTTTGGTGGTTTCCTGTGCGCCAAGACGCGCGAATTGTCCATCCTGAAGGACGTGAAGCAGCTTGGCCTGCATTTGCACATCGATCTCACCAATCTCATCGAGAAGCAGGGTGCCGCGATGTGCTTGCTCAAACTTGCCGAGGCGGTCGTTGATGGCGCCTGTGAAGGCGCCCCGCCGATGCCCAAAGAGCTCGCTTTCAAGCAATTCAGCGGGCAGCGCCGCACAGTTTACCTTGAGGAATTTTTCTTTGAAACGGCGCGAGTTCTTGTGAATGAGCTGCGCGATGACTTCCTTGCCGGTGCCGCTTTCGCCCAGGATCAGCACGTTTACGTCGATATCTGCGAGCAGCTTGACCTGGCGGTGAACCTCCAGCATCTGGGGTGAGGCCGCAAGAAAAAAGTTGCTGCCTCCCAGCTCTTCAAGGTAGGGCGCAGGCGGCGATTGAATCGGGCCAGATGGATTGTCCGTCGCGCCGCGTAATCCGTGAATCATCGTCTCCACATCGGAGGCGCCATCCTCAGCTGAACGGGTCATGGGTTCGATGACCGATTCAAGATCGTCGCGTGTAACCGGCTTGGCAAGGAAATGTCGAATGCCCATCGCAGCAGCCTGGTCGCGGGCGGCCTGCTCGCCGGCTCCCACGATCATGCAGGCGCGGCGCGAAGGAACAGAATCCAAGAGCTGACCACGAGACAACGACGCGAATGAATCGAGAGCAAGGCCCTCGAACAGCACGATGTCCGGATCGAGTCCATTGATGAGAAGAGACCGGGCCTGCTCCGACCCCGTAGCCTCGACCACACGGTGGCCGGAGCCCCCAAGGACCATCTTCGCGAACGCGCGCAACCTCGCGTCTTGAATCGCGGTCAAGACTAACAGCAACGGTCTCACAAGGCCTCTCTCTCCGAGAAAGCTGAAAATCCGCGTGCTCGTTCCGACTTGTCACACTGCACAACCGAGTGCCGTCAGATGCACCAAATCCTCGCCCAAAGCAGACAATGACTCAGATGCAAGGCCCGGTATGCAGAGAAAGAAAATTAGCAGCTGCAACTAGACGCTTGCGCGTGCAGCAACATCGAGGGAGCGAGCGCGAGGACTAGCCTCTTGAGCGGCCATTCGCAATGACTGTTTGGGGGAACATTCTTTAGAGCAATAACCAACGATCCATTGCAATGCGTGTTGCCTTCCGACAACCTCCCTAGGCAGCAAAACCTTCAAAAACCGCAAGAAACACTGCGAGCATAAGCAAATCGTGGTGCCCGCAATCATCAAACCGTCCCTTGACGATAGGAGAGAACGAGGGCGGTGTCAACAAAACAATAGTCATGGCAAGTTTGGGAAGGTAACTACCCATCGTAACCGCAGGTACCCGCACTGGGAGATCCTTGGGATTCATCCGGTTTTCTTCAGGCTTATTGCATGATTCTTCGGCGTAGATTCATCGATTGGCCTGCTGACCCAGAGGGATTTAGCGAAGAATTCACGTCGGAAGAAAGAGGTGAAGAAGCTTGTCGGCGGGATCGAAACGTGCACCAGCGCCAGACCCAGGATCGAATCATTAGGATAACGGCCGGGGCGGATTTGGTAGACCTGGTCGGGATCGAACCGACGACCTTCCCGGCGAGCCGGGACGCGCTCAGCGGCAGGCAGTCTCGCCCGCAATAAGACGCTGAATCGATCGATGGGACTTCCAGCGCTTCAACTGACGCTCACGCCGACGCGCCTCTGACAGAGTTGCGAACACCTCTTGGTACATGAGCACTCCACGGCCACGGCCACGCGTCGAAACAGTCTGGCCGCGGTGGTGTTCGGCCAGCCGAGCCTGCGACTGCTCCGCGCAGCCGATCTAGAACTTCGAACTACTCTGACTTTGCAGGACGTCAACGGCGGGCATAATCTAAGATTTTGGTGGACCTGGTCGGGATCGAACCGACGACCTCTTCCATGCCATGGAAGCGCGCTCCCAGCTGCGCCACAGGCCCACAAGGAAGGGACAGCTCTTTCATTGTCGTAGCTTGCGGCGGGTTCGTCAAACGATTCGCCGCTGATTTACGACCCATCGCCTGCATCGATCCGCCGGCTACTGTTTCGTAGCGTACCTGGCGCCGAATTGCTGCAGTTTGGCTAGGGTGGCGGCGGCCTGGCCGGATTCGATTGCTTCAGCGCCGAGAGCGACACCTTCTTTGAGGTCGCCGGCGAGATTTGCAGCAACCAGTACTGCCGCAGCGTTGAGCAGGACGATGTCGCGGCGGGCTCCGGGAACGCCCGTGAGTACGTCGTAGAGCTGAGACTGGTTGGTGGCGATGTCGCCACCGGTGAATTGATCCAGAGTGGCGCGCGGCAGGCCAGCCATCTCCGGCGTGACGCGTGCGGCCTTGAGCTCGGGCTTGCCTTCGGCGTTCTCTTCGACGCGAGCGACGACGGATTCGCCGGTGGTGGTGAGCTCATCAATTCCATCGGTCCCGTGGACGACGAAGGCGCGTTTGGCACCGAGAGCTGCAAGGGTGCGGCCGACGAGAAGCACACGGCTGGGCGCGAGAACCCCAATGACCTGCGTGCGGGCGTGCGCGGGGTTGGTGAGCGGGCCCACGAGGTTGAAGATGGTGCGGAAGCCGAGTGCACGGCGGAGAGGCCCGAGGGCCTTCATGGCCGGGTGATAGAGCGGCGCGTAGAGAAAGACAAAGCCGGTTTCGCGGAGACATTCGACGGCGAGCTCAGGCGAGAGTTCGATGGGAACGGCGAGAGCCTCGAGAACGTCGGCGGCTCCGCAGCGCGAGGTGACGGCGCGATTGCCGTGCTTGGCGACGCGTGCGCCGGCGGCGGCGGCTACCAACGCCGCCCCACAGGAGATGTTGAAGGTCTGGGGTCCTCCCCCGCCGGTGCCAACGCAGTCGACGAGTTCGTCGCGCTCGCCATCGGTGAAGGGTAGGGGAACGGAGTGCTTACGCATCACATCGACAAAGCCGGCGAGTTCCGGCGCCTGCTCGCCGCGCGTGGCCATCACGGTGAGCAGCGCTGCGGTTTCCACGTCGGGCACTTTGACCAGGAGGATCTCCTCGAGCGCTGCGGCTGCCTGCTCGCGCGTGAGTTGCGCCCCATCTTCAGCCAATGGACGGAGGAGTTCCTTCACCAGAGACATGAATGAAGTATGGCAGAAAGAAACAGTTTTTAGCTCTTGGCCTCTAGCTTTCAGATATTAGCTTTTAGCTCATCGTGCTACGCGGGCGGCGATGATTTCCCACCCTAAACGCATAGAACGCGTTTAGGATGGGGCACCCAGCGGGTTGCCTGGGGCGCGCTTCCGTCGCCCCTACAGGGGCTTGCGGTTGAGGCCGCGAAAGAGCGTGGTTCGCGGTGCGTTTTGTGGCGCCGCCGCCTGCTTTGAATGATGCGATTCCGCCCGAAATCTGCGTGATACTCTGGGATTTGCTCGAGGTTCCAGCCCGTTGAAAATCCACGAATACCAAGCAAAAGAAATCCTCGCCAGGTACGGGGTTGCCGTGCCCAAGGGCGAGATGGCGGCGAACTTTGAAGAAGCTGCAGGAGCAGCGCGCAAGCTGTTTGCCGAAGGCGCAACCGGCGGAGTGGTAAAGGCACAGATCCATGCGGGAGGCCGCGGAAAAGGCGGAGGCGTGAAGGTGGCGAAGACGCGCGAAGACGCCGAGTTGCACGCGAAGAACATCCTGGGCATGCAGCTGGTGACGCACCAAACCGGGCCGCAGGGGCAGAAGGTGCAGCGCCTCTTGATCGAGGAGACCGCGGCCATCGATCGCGAGCTGTATCTGGGGATCGTGCTGGACCGCGCGGCGGGGAAGCTGGTGTTCATGGCCTCGCAGGCGGGCGGCATGGAGATCGAGGAGGTTGCCGCGCAGACGCCGGAGGCGATCTTCAAGGAGACGGTTGATCCGGCGGTGGGATTCGGCGCGTGGCAGGCGCGAAAGCTGGCGTTCGCGCTGGGGTTGAAGCCGACGCAGATCAACCAGGCGGTTACGTTCTTCCAGAACCTTTACAAGGCCTTCGTCGAGACCGACGCTTCACTGCTGGAGATCAATCCCTTTATTACGACGAAAGATGACAAGCTGTTTGCCCTCGACGCGAAGATCAACTTCGACGACAACGCACTCTTTCGCCACCCTGAAATCAAGGCACTGCGCGACGTTGCCGAAGAAGACCCGCTGGAAGTGGAAGCGAGCAAGTACGCGCTGAACTACATCAAGCTCGACGGCACGATCGCCTGCATGGTGAACGGCGCGGGTTTGGCGATGGCGACGATGGACATCATCCAATACGCGGGCGGGAGCCCGGCCAATTTCCTGGACGTGGGCGGAGGCGCGACGCAGGAGCAGATCGAGCACGCGTTCGAGATTCTGCTTTCGGACGCGAATGTAAGGGCGATCTTTATCAATATCTTTGGCGGCATTCTGCGTGTGGATCGGCTGGCGACGGGAGTTGTCGCAGCTGCCCGCAAACTCGACGTCAAGGTCCCTATCGTCCTTCGCCTCGAAGGGACCAATGTCGAAGAGGGACGCAAGATACTTCAGGAATCCGGCCTGAACTTCCAAGTGGGCGCAACGATGAAAGAAGCGGCGGAGCTGGTGGTTGCCGCAGCGGCGGGAGCGAGAGCATAAGATGTCGGTTTTGGTGGACAACAACACGCGGCTCATTGTGCAAGGCATCACCGGCAAGGAAGGCACTTTCCACGCGAAGGGGTGCGCGGAGTATGGCACCAAGGTGGTTGGCGGGGTGACGCCGGGCAAAGGCGGAACGACGCACGAGGGCTGGCCGGTGTTCAACACCGTGGCCGAAGCAGTGGAGAAGACGGGCGCGAATGCGACCATGATTTTTGTGCCTCCGCCGTTCGCTGCCGACGCGATTCTCGAGGCTGAGGACGCTGGGATTCCGCTGATCGTGTGCATCACCGAAGGCATTCCAACGCTGGACATGGTGAAGGTGTGGGCCAAGCTGAAGACCTCGAAGTCGCGGCTGATCGGGCCGAATTGTCCGGGCGTGATTTCGCCGGGCAAAGCGAAGATCGGCATCATGCCGGGACGCATTCACAAGGAAGGGTCGATTGGAATTGTTTCGCGCTCGGGAACGCTGACGTATGAAGCCGTGCATCAACTGACGCAGCGCGGCATCGGACAGTCGACAGCGATTGGCATCGGCGGCGATCCGATTGTCGGCACGACGCACATCGATGCGCTGCGCCTGCTGAATGACGATGCGGAGACGGAAGCGATCATCATGATCGGCGAGATCGGCGGATCGGCGGAAGAGGCTGCGGCGGATTTCGTGAAGAAAAACGTGAAAAAGCCAGTAGTGGGATTCATTGCCGGTCAAACCGCGCCACCAGGGCGACGGATGGGACATGCCGGAGCGATCATCAGCGGCGGGCAAGGCACCGCGGCCGACAAGATGAAGGCGATGACGGCGGCGGGGATCCACGTGGTGGTTTCGCCGGCGGAGATTGGGGCAACGCTGGCGAGAGTGATTGGGCGTAGCTGACAGCTCTCAGCTCCAGCTATCAGCTTTCAGCGCTGCGGCACTCCACGCTCCTGTCGAGTTTCCCTTCTTGCGGTCCGGGGGTCTACCCCTGCATGCCGGCGATCACATTATTCCGTGCGCAACGCCTGCATGGGATCGATAGTCGCGGCGCGCCGGGCCGGCAGAGCGCAGGCTGCGAAGGCAACCGCGATGAGCGCGATAGAAGCCGATGCCAGCGTGACTGGATCGAGCGGCGAAATGCCATAGAGCAGGCTGGCCATGCTTCGCGCCGCCAATACCGTTCCCAAGAGGCCCACGGCAACACCGGCAAAGGCCATGCGCAATCCCTGCGATGACACCAGCCAGACGACGGCACCGCGAGGCGAGCCGAGCGCGAGGCGAATCCCGATTTCCCGGGCCCGCTGCGCCACAAGATACGCAGCCACGCCATAGACTCCCATCAGTGCAAGCATCAGACCCATGCCGGCAAAGCCGGAGAGGATCAAGCTGGTGAACCGCTGCACGGCAGTCAGATCGCCAAGGTATTCACTCATTGTCTCGACGGCAGGCAGCGGGATCCGCGGGTCGAGCGCGTGGAGCTGCCGTTCGATGGAGGGCGCGAGAACTTGCGGCGCGACGTTGGACCGTACCAGCAGATCCTTGAATCCAGAATTCACCGGCGGCGGCATCTGCCGGAACAGCCCGATGAGCTGCGGGGCCACGGGGAGCGCCAACCCTTGATCCCGGTTGTCGCGCATCACGCCGGCGATAGTCACCATGACCCGCTCGGAACCCATCCATTCGTCGTCTGGAAGCAATCGCGGCGGCGCGCCCACCTCGATGCGCCGCCCAATCGGATTTTCGCCGGCGAAAAATTTCTTCACAAAGGCCTGGTTCACGATGGCTACGGGCAGCGTCTTCTCGCGGTCCGATTGGGAAAAGTCGCGACCCTCCACGATCGGGATGCCTGCGGTCTCGAGATAGTTGGCATCGACCACGCCAAAAACCGTGCTCGGAATGTCCTCGATCCGCGAAATCGGCTTACCCTCGATCGAGAACATCATGCGCCACCGGTCAGACGGAGGATAAATTTGTGTAACCGAGACAGCCCGGACCCCGGGAAGCGCGCGCAGCCGCTCCGTCAGCCGATCGGAAAATTCATCGATCGACTCGGGCGTGGGATATTGCGCCGGCGGCAGATATAACCGACCTTGCACGAGGTGATCGATGCGAAATCCGAGGTCCTGGCTCTGGAGCCGCTGGAGGGTCTGGATCAACAGTCCGGCGCCAACGAGGAGCATCATCGAGAGCGCGATCTGCGCGGTCACCAGCATCTTCCTAAATGCCTGCCGCGAAGCCCCGCTGCTGGACCGTCCTCCATCCTTCAGCACGCCGGCCGCCTCGACGCGGGTGCTGACCAGCGCCGGCGCCATGCCGAAGATCAGGCACGTCCCCAGCCCAGCGACCAGCGTAAACACCATCACCCGCCAGTCGAGAGTCAGTTCGAGCAATTGAGGCAAATGTCCCGGATCGCTGATTCGCAGCGCTCGCGTGGTTCCCCATGCCATGCCGAGCCCAAGTCCGCTTCCCATGACCGAGAGCACCAGCATTTCGGCCACCACTTGCCGCACCAGCGCCGCTCGTCCTGCTCCCAGCGCCTTGCGCATTGCAAACTCGCGCTGCCGCGCTGTGTTCCTCGCCAGCAGCAGAGCCGCCAGATTGGAGCATGCGATCAGCAGGATCAGGCCCACGGCCCCCATCAGCACCAGCAACAGCGGTTTGAGATCACCGCTGCGCATGTTTTCCAGCGGTATCACGTCGACGCCCATATCTTGATCGGCAGGATAGGACACCGCGAGATTATGAGCGATGGTCGCAAGGTCCGCCTGAGCCATATCCCGAGTCACGCCGGGCTTCAGCAGTCCAATCGTCCCGAAGCCACGCCCGCTTCGCGACTGCTCGCTCCACACGTCGGCCATGGGCAGAAACGGCTCCCACAGGGACAACCCGCGCAATTGGTTGTAGCTGGCGTTAATCCAACCCGGAATCACATCGGGGATGACGCCGATGATGGTGTAGGGCTGATCGTTGATGGTCAGCGTCCGCCCGAGGATTTTGGGGTCGCGCTGAAAACGCGTGCGCCAGAAGCCTTCGGTGATCAGGGTGACGTGATTCCGGCCAGCGAGCCCCTCTTCCGGGGTGAATAGCCGGCCCAGCAGCGGCTGCACGCCGAAAGCCTCGAAGAGTTCCAGCGGGGCCAGGCCGACCATCAACTCCTGAGCGTTGTCACCCCCCGGAGAAGCACTCACGTTCTTGCGCCACTCGTCGTACACCGCGATCTTTTCGAAGGTGCGACTCTGCGCGGCAAAATCTTTCACATCCGGCGCCGATGTTCCCACTGGCTTGCCATCCTTCAGCGACGTAATCTCGACCAGGCGATCGGCGTTGGGGAATTCCAGCGGCCGTAGCAGCACGGCATCCAGCACGCTGAATACCGACGCGTTCGCCCCAATCGCGAGCGCCAGCGTCAGCACCGCCACGGTCGCAAACCTTGGCGACTTGCGCATTTGGCGCAGCGCGTAGCGAACATCCTGCCAGAAGCGCTCGAATGGGGCCCAGCCCCAGGCTTCATGGGTTTGCTCGCGGATGAGCGTGGGGTTGCCAAAGGCGCGCTTGGCGGCATAGCGGGCCTCGTTTGGTGGCAGACCGTTTTCGCGCTGCTCGTCTTCCTCGAGGTCAAGGTCAGAGCGCAGTTCGCGTTCGAGGTCGGCGTCGCGTTTACGGATTTGCCACCAACGCATCTCAGCTCTCCTCGGCACCAAGCTTGAACCTAGTCCCCGTTAGGTCAGCGTCCTCTATTCGTGACGCAATGCCGTAACAGGGTCCACGCTAATAGCCCTGCGTGCTGGAACGTAGCAGGCCGTCAGCGTCACTAGAACAAGAAGCAGCACGATGCCTGCAAATGTCAGCGGATCAGCTGGGCTGATGCCGAACAGCAGACTCGAAATGAGCCGTGTCGTCATCAGTGACCCGATCACCCCAATGGCGACGCCGAAAACGGCCAAGCGAAGTCCTTCTCCGACCACCAGCCGCAGAATAGTGCCCCGCTGTGCCCCGATTGCCACGCGAATGCCAATCTCCTGCGTGCGGCGCGTCACATAGAATGCAATCACGCCGTAAAGACCTACGCCGACCAGCATCAGTGCAGCGGCCGCGAAAGTGCCGACCAGCAGCAGCAGAAAACGGCGATCGGCAAGCCAACCGCCCATCTCCGTTGCGAAGGTCGAGAACGCGACGGGAGCATCCGGAGCAAGATCGTGAAAGATGGACCGCGCAGGAGGAACTATCACATCTTCCGGCGCGGTTGTGCGCATAAGGATGGTGGGCGTCGAGTTGGCGTTCATCCCGCGCTGTCGGTAATTCACATAGATCACCTCTGCCGGGGGTCGATCCAGGCCGCGTGCGCGGACATCGCCGACAATGCCGACAATCGTCAGCGGCTTCGGGTTCCCGTCCATGTTTCCGAAGTAGATCACCTGGCCAATCGGGTCCTGATTCGGCCAGCGCTGGCGCGAAAGCGTCTCGCTGATGACGGCGGCATTGGGTGAATTTACGCCGTCCTGCTCGTCAAACAACCGCCCATGGATCAGCGGAATTCCGAGCGTACTGAAGTACCCGCGGCTGGCAACGCAGTACAGCGCGTGACCTACGTCGGCCGGGCTATGATGAATCACATCCCACTCGTCGAAATTTGTTGGCGGCTTTATTCCATTCAGAATCAGGAAGTCTCCATCGGCAAGGTCGTCCCCGGCTGCAACCGGAAGCGCGCCAACCAAACTTACGCTCTCAGCGCCGGGCAGCGCGGCCAGGCGACTCAGCAGATCGTCCATCAGATGCGCCTGGCGCGCAATGGCTGCAGCCTCGACGGTTTCGGTACCACTATCAAGTGTGTTCATTCCTGAAGGAAGCGAAAACTGCATCGTGATCAGGTGGTCCGAACGAAAGCCTGGACTGGTCGCAATTAGCCGCATAAAGCTGCGCCCAAGCAAGCCCGCGACAACCAGCACCATCAGCGTCATCGCGATCTCGCCCGTCACCAGAGCACTGCGCAGGTGTTGTGCCGCGCTCGACCCCGAATGCTGGTAGGCTCCGGCGCTCAGCGCATCTCTCAGATTGGCGCTGCCCGCACGCCACGCGGCAAACGAGCCCAGAGAAAGCGACCCAGCAACGGTTACCGCAAGGGCAAACAGCAGCACCGGCACATTCATGGCGATTCCCTGCTGACGCGGCAGGTCCGCGGGCAGAATGGCCGGAAGTATCCTGAGTATGAGTCCTGCAATCAGCACGCCAACCACGCCCGCGGCCAGCGACAGCACGAACGACTCCACCATGAACTGATGCGCGAGCCGCCTGCGGCCTGCCCCCAGCGCCGTTCGTAGCGCCAGTTCCCTGGTGCGCGCCGAGGTTCGCGCAATCAACAGCCCGGCGACATTCGCGAACGCAACCAGGAGCAGCATTCCTACGGCTCCGAACAGCACCAGCAAGGCTGTCCGCACATCGCCTACCATC
>Ga0187851_10001404_pt1 | contig 23125 bp, 19 predicted proteins | sample June2016WEW_6_10_FD_132997 | JGI IMG/M metagenome (GOLD analysis project Ga0187851, IMG submission 132997) | Peatland microbial communities from SPRUCE experiment site at the Marcell Experimental Forest, Minnesota, USA - June2016WEW_6_10 | ecosystem: Environmental > Terrestrial > Soil >...
AGGCCTCCTCGGTGGCAAAGTCGGACTGAAACTGGCGAAGCGTCTTGGGAAACGCCGGTCGGGGCACCTTTTTACACTACCCATGGGGGCCTGCTGAAGCAACCAGATAATTAGAAGCTAGCTAGGTATTTTCCTTCCGAGTCGAAGGGTTTCCACTTTGGGTGCTGACGGTTGGCCCAAGGAAGCGCGATACACGAGGCCACGGCAATCAGTCGAGAGGTTTCAGTTTATCCTTTTCCTGCGCAGAGGTGCTAGAAAAGAGTTAATTGTCCACGTTGTGCAAAGTGGTGAATGACGTTTCACGGGCACGAGGTGGTTTTATCGGTGACGAAGTAAAAAACATTTCCCGTAAGAGTGTCGCCCGAGGCTACATTTGCAATTCCCACGGGAGCTCCGAAAATATTATTGTTTTCCGCTGCGACCTGGTCTGAACAATCCAAATTGATAGCCGCAGTGCTACTCAGGACGATTGCATTCGCTTTGACAATTTTCTCGCCGGAGAAAGACACCAAAATACCAGTGCCGTTATTGAATAGATAATTGCCATCGATGGATGTAGGCGTTGGACCTTCGTTGGTGCCCGCAACGATTCCCAGAGTCGCACCGATGACTGTATTGCTTCTAGCAGTCATGCCCGAAAAAAGATTTGCCAACTCTAGGCCGGTTCCACCAGACAGGACAACGGCATTGCGCTCCGCCACGCCGTCAGTCAACAAATATTCTATTCCTGACTGCACCGAAGGCCGAACCGATACCACTGAATTCAAAGTGAGATTCACTAGAAAACCGGTTGCCCCATCCGAGGATGCAAAAATGCCGAACGCATCAAAGTCCTCGATCCGGCTATCCAAAACGTTCACAGTATTAACAACGAAAATGCCGCCCGACAGCTCAATCCCAATTCCGCAGCCGCCCGGACTTTGGTGCCGCACGTTGACATGCTCGACGGTACCGGAGGCGAACACATATTTTATTCCCGTGAGGCTGCCGGTAGAGCATTCGACGCCGGAACCGGTTCCATCCACCGCCAAGTTGCTTATGTCGACCGCGAACGGAGCATCATCTGTCCCTTGAACGGAGAGCTGTGCATCATCTCCCAATAAGCCGCCACTCGGCACAGTGATTACCGGCTCCACGCCTGTTGCCGACTTTAGACCCATTAGTATGAGCGGTTGGGCAATTGTGACCTGCTCCGGGTAGGTGCCGGGGCAAACCAGCACGGTCCCGCCGTACGGCGCGGCGGTCACGGCAGCGGAAATGGTGGAATAGCTGGTTAAGTGCGGGCGGCAATTTCCGACCGCCAAAGTCTGAGCGGCGGAAGTTGCGGTCGCTAGAAACAGACAAATGCCTACGGAGAATAGAATTGAGGGAGACTTCACGGGGCCCTCCTAACGTAGATCTTTTGGCTTCCCAGTAGATTTTGGTGGCCCGACCGACGAGTTCAATTTTCGAGCGCGATCAAAGGGGGAATCGCGGGCGGAAATTCTCCGTAAACATTGAGCGAAAAGAAGGTGTTTGTCAATGCCCTAAGTTGGTGCGACTCATAACTCTCGGCCGTGCTTGTTACGAAATCCGAACAGGTCACACTCGCGGGCCCATTCACGTCGGATGCGGAAGAACGCGGGTTGAGGAAACTACACATTCCTAATGCCGCGATGCTCGATGCAAAAAAGTGATGTTTATGCGGTCGCGCGAAGGAACACTCGCCACGCTGCAATATCTTGAGCGCCCGACTTCTTACCAGGTGGGCTCCAAGAGTTTCACTGAACCGTACCTGGATTCCTGCGGCACCCTTCAAAGGCGTAGTGATTTCTCTGCTGGGGACCATGGCCAAGCAGGAGCGGATTCGCATGGGTGAGAGGGTCCGTGCAGGCATAGCGCAAGCTCGGTGCTCTGGCAAACGCCTCGCACGTCCTCCGCTGCGTGTATTGAAACCCAAGGATGTGGCAGAACTACGGAAGGAACGAGCGCGGACGGAAGCACCTTCCAGATCGCTAGTCACGAAATACGGGATATCGGTTTTCACTGCTTGCAAGTTGTGTGCAAAACGGAGCTAAGGCTAACAGTATGGGAATCTACCTTAGAGGAAAAACGGGGTGGATTAGCTATTTCGTTGAAGGGCGGCAGCGATTCGAGAGTTCGCGTTCAACCAAGAAACGAGATGCTCAGCACCTACTAGACATCCGCAAAGGCGCAGCCAGAGAAGGCAGGCTGCGGCTGAGAAAATCCAATGCTCCGCGCTTTGACGACTACACGCGCAGCTTTTTATTGACAGTTCAACATCCAAATGCCCGGAAACGATACAGATCGTCAGTCCGTAATCTGGTGGCTTGCTTCGGGAATGTGAAGCTTTCCGACATCACGGGAGATGTGATCGAAGACTTCAAAGAAAAGCGTTTGGCACAGGGTGTCCGCACCGCGACACATAAACCGTGACCTTGCGGTGCTCCATCGGATGATAAAGTTGGCAGAACGCAAGATGCTCATTAATGAAAGTCCGTTTCGCTGTGGACGTCCTCGAAGAACGCAAGCAACGTCGTCGCCCGCACATTCTCACTTTTGAAGAGGACCGCGTGCTCGTAGCTGCGGTGCCTCACATTCGCGCCTTAGCTGTTCTAAATCTTGAGACGGGTATGCGGTCACGGCGAGAAGCATTGTCTTTGCTTTGGAGCGATGTGGACCTCGTGAACGACATAATCCGCGTGCGTGAATCCAAAACTCGAGCCGGAGAGCGTACGATCCCCATCTCGGATAGGTGCAAGGCCGAGCTCTTGCGCTGGCGTAACCTCGTCGGTCCGGAATTCTCTTCTTATGTATTCCTCAGCACCTACGCCCGCGCCCTCGATGAATACCCAAGGGACGCAATTCACCAGCTCGAAGACCTCCGCGACAGTCATGTATCCACGCAAAAGCCGCATCAGTTTTTGGGGCTGTGGGAGAGGGCGCTTCCCAGGCATTGGGAATGCTCACAACTAATTGCAACCAAAAGGACTGGCGGAGAGGGAGGGATTCGAACCCCCGGTACGGTTTCCCGTACTCCAGTTTTCAAGACTGGCGCCTTCAACCACTCGGCCACCTCTCCGCGCTACTACAGTTTTACTACAGTTCCCAATTCTTTCGAGGGGGCCCGTCGGACATCCCCTATGACTTCAATCGATTACGCCCCGCCGATCTTTGGGTACATGGGTTTTCAACACCGGAGCCATCAACCACTCGGCCACAGCTCCGCTCTACTACAGTGTTACTACAAACCTTATTATTCGGCGCCGAGCTCCGTTTTCTCGGTTTGCTCGCGCCACGTGGAATGCGAAATAAGCGGAACGTAACTCTTGTCCCGTCTTTCGGCGCAAGAATGCAGGAATTTCCTGATGGGATGGTGCTCGAGAAAGTGGCATCCAAGATGAGTGACCTTTGCCAGCATCAGACGGGTGATCGCGAAGACTTGTCGTGACGCGATCAAGAATCAGACCGTCCAGGCCGCAGCGGCGCTCTCCTACTACTCCATCTTGTGCGTCTTTCCCGCCTTGATTCTGCTTTCGGCGGTGGTGGCGTATATTCCGCTGCCCAACTTTTTTGAGGCCGTGCTCGTGGGAATGGGGCGCGTGGTACCTCCCGGCACTATGCCCGTAATTTACGGAGTTCTCAACGACATTCTAGGTAAGAACTCCGGCGCATGGCTTTCGCTGGGCACGCTGGGCGCGATCTGGGTAGTTTCGGCTGCGTTCGACGAAATGATTGAAGCGCTGGACGCAGCCTATGGCGTCATTGATCGCCGCCCTTTTTGGAAGACGCGTCTTCTGGCTGTGGGCTTGGCCGCCGTCACCGGATTCTTTCTGACTTGTGCGATTGCGACCATGGTGGTCGGACCGATGATGGGCCGCTGGCTGGCACAGCGCTTCTCTCTCTCAAGCACCTTTGTTTCTGTTTCTATCTGGCCGATCATCCACTGGACCATCGCCGTCAGTTTCACGGTTGTTGCGGTCGCGACCATCTATATTTCTTGCCCCGAACATCAAGCAACGATTCCGTGCGACCATGCCGGGCGCATTTCTCTCCACCGCCTGCTGGATGGGACTCTCTTATTTGCTCGGGATTTATTTTCGATACTTCGAGAACTATAACCGCACCTACGGAACCTTGGGTGAGGTGATAGCCCTGATGACCTGGCTTTATTGGGTCTACTTTATTCTGCTGGTGGGCGGCGAGCTAAACGCAGAGCTGGCCAAAGAGAGAAATGGCGAACAATCAGAAAGCCGCACTCCCCCACCTGCTAGGCGCACAGACAGTGTGGCATAGAACATAGACAACATAGACAAAGGGAGGCGAAACTTAAAGAATGCTTCTAACGAACAGCTGCTTCAGAACTTCGTGTGGTACTTGCCATTTACGGCAACTCCTCCCACTTCGTCACGAGTCACGCCCACCGACCAATGCTGGTTGATCTGATAGTCTCCCTGCACGATCTCACTTCCAGGCTGCGATAAGTCAGTCGAAAAAGTGAATAGAAAATTCTTTGTCACGCGCTGCTGTATCGCGACGCGGGCGGAAGGATTTTGATTGTTTCCGCCGAGTAGTGGATCAATCTGCAGGCTGGAAATCCCAGCGAGATGCTGAATGCCGCCCGTAACTTGGCTCGCAACCTGGGAAGCAATCATGGAGTCAGTGGTCTGGCCGGAGGCGCTCGCCTCTTGCGTGGTTTGGCCGTTGGCGATCAGATTAATAATGTCGGTCGTGGCCAAAGGCGGATCAGATGTATACGAAGTGGTTAACTTATCAAACGGCCCGCGCAGCGTGATCGTCAGATTATATTGTTCAACGGTGGTTGTGGCCGAGATATTCAGTACAGGTTCGGTTTCGTTGGGATTGTTGAAGCTGATAATTCCACGCTGAAGCTGGTAGCGCACATTGCGGTAAAAGAGTTCCCCGGATGTCAGGTCAGTTCTGCCGATAATCACTGGATTCGCAGCAGTGCCGACTACCTGCAGATTAACTTGTCCCGCGAGGCTGACCTGAGAACTTGTCGCGCTGAGATCGCTCTTTGACTGAACACTGACTGCAAGCTTGACGTTGTCGGCGAAACCAGGTTGCGAGGGGACGACATTGCCGCTGAATTGGCCGCTGAATTTTGTGAGATCGAAGTCAGGTGTGAACGAAAGTGAATCGATCAGCACGCGGCCGTTCAAAGTAGACGCGTCTTTGGTTCCGCTCAGGGCTAAATTGCCGTCGAGGAGCGCTCTCACTCCGTCCGGATAACGAAGTCGAACCGACTTACTCTGAAGCGAAACGCTGAACTGCAGATTGGGACGGTAAGAGATAGATCCGCCCAGAGAAACTTGTCCGCCTCCCACTTCACCGTTGACGCTGGAAAACTGAAGGCTGCGATCGTTGACGGCGAGAGTGCCATTGAGCTTCTGCACTCCGAGGGGAGCTGTGGCACTGGATAAGGCAACATCCCGGATGTGAACTTCGCCCTGAACCGCCGGCTCTTTTGTCGTTCCGGACGCACGAATGCCGAACGATAGAGTTCCTGAGCTTCGCAGGTCAGGATCCATGATTCGAAGAACACGAACGTCGACAATGCCCTGCGCAGTAAGGTTCGATGCCGTTGTTCCGTCCAGCGGGATGGTGCCTTGCACTCGCATCGATGTTGCCGTGCCGCGGATTTCCGTCGGCTGAAGAGTGATTGCGGAATTGGAGTAGTCCGCGCGTAGGGGGCTTGCCAGCCCAATCTCCAGAGACTGATAGCTGGCCTTGAGGGTAGGTATCGTAACGTGGGCTTCGAGGCGGGACTTATCCTTCAGCGGACCTTTGAGGGTTGCGTGCAGTTCAGTCTCGCCCTGAAAGCCTTGGGGAGCATGGGGTAAGTACAACGCGAGTAGCGGCTCCAGGGGGACGGCACTAGTGTCGATGGAAGCCTCAGTGTGATAGTCGGCGCTGAGACTAACGGTGGCGCGAGAGTGGAAGGAGGCTTGCGCGACTTGCGAATCCAGCGTTAGCTGTGCCCGCTGGTTCGCCACTTGAAGTTGCCCTTTGATTTGCGAAATCGATTTGTCGCGCAGGCGCAATTCAGGCACCTGCACTGCTGCGGTCAATTGCGGATTATCCAAAGTTCCTGCACCGCTGGCGGAAATGGTTAAAGTGCCGGACACGCCGAGGTTCTTCGCTTGCACCAGCTGCAGCTTCTGCAAAACCAACGACGGAGCATTCAGACGCACCATGTAGGCCTTGGTCTGTGGCGTATAGGAAATGGTTCCGTTCGCCGAACCCGCCGGCAGGCTGATGTCAAGCGTTGAAGTAATGGAGTTCCTGGCGGCGTGAAATGTGATTCCAAGATGTTGGATCGACTCGTCGTAGGCGCGCGCATTCTCAACTCTGACGGAGCCGCTTCCAGCGGGGTTGATTTGAGAGCCATGAAAGTTAACTTCCCCTGACAAGCTCCCCGCAACCGGATAGTGCAAGTTTGCCAGTCGCCGCAAATCAACGATGGCCATGCGCTGCACTGACAAGCTGGCGGTGGCCGGGCTGGACGGATGATACGACCACTCTTGCAGCGCAAGGTTGGCATTGAGCACGGCCTTGCCTTGATGTGCACTTTCGAGAACCGCATCGCGCACTGCGATCTGCGAAGAGCTTGCCCGAACGCCAAATTTTGCCGTGCTCCATTCACTGCCCTGCACCTTCAAATTTTGCGCACTGAACTGGGCTGTCAACTGAGGTTCCTGCAAAGAGCCTTGCACAAGCGCTTGCAAGGATGCGGATCCTGCTATTTCCAACGGCGCAGACCGCTTGCCGTTCCAGGCCGAAACGATGCCGGCAAGCTCGTGCAGGTCGCTGGCTGCGGCTTGAACCCGCAGCGTTGAATGCTTGCTGACCTCGCCTTGCGCCGAAATAGTCGTCGAAGGAATACGAAGCGACGTATCGCGAAAAGCAATAACGTTTGTCTGAGCGTCGTAGGTCGCATGAATGGTTCCGTCGACCGGTATTGCCTGCGGTGGGGGCTGAGTCGTACGAGTTGAATCGCTTGCCAGAATCAAGTCTGCGCGAACAAGGATGTCATTTAAGCTCCCCGTCCAGGAAGCGTCGACGGTGCCGTCAACTCCGCCTATCAGACTTAAACGCTTCGCTTCCGCCGTAAAAGCAGCTTGCTGCACAGCTTGCAGCGAGATTCCGCGTAACGTTGTTCGGAGTCGACCAACGACCGTCGTATCCAGATGGCTAACTTCAATATCCGCGGAGACCTTCCCACCGAGCGTTTCGAAAGCAACGTCGCGTGCTCGGAAAGTACCGTTCCGCAGCTGATATCTACCTTGCAGCCCACGAAGGTCCAGCTGGCCGTTAAAGGACGAGGTCGCTAGCTGGGTGCTGGCCATCTGGCCGTCGATCGAAACGCTTCGCAGCAGTTGCTCATTCTCCTCGCCCCGGTAGTGAACTGTTCCCGATAGCGACACATCTCCGGCGGGCGTTACCGGCCGCGAAATCGCAGAAAAATCCTGGGTGTGAACACGAAGATCGTAGTTGCCATCGAGTGTCGGATTTGCGTAATTGGTCAACTCCGCATTTAGAGAGAGTGCAGAAGATCCCGCCTTGAGCAATGCCGATTGGAGCGAGAAACCGGTGGGAGTCGCGCTAAATCTGGCATCCAGACCGTGAGGCAAGGCCGGTTCGCCCGCGTGGCGAAGGGTTCCGCTTTTATAGGAAATCGATCCTTCATAGCGCGTCTCGATGGGCACGAAGTGGATTTCTGTTGTCAGGCCGTACAGGTCCGCGTCCAGTGGAATCGATTTATCGTTGTAATGGACCTGGCCACCAGTCAGAAGCGCATGTCGTGCCGCCAGATCGAACACGCTCGTGTTGCTGCCGCCTTGTCTCTGGGGGAAGTGCGGCAGATTGCTTTTGCCGTTGTGCTCAACTTCGACGAATGCGACAGGATGCTCGATCAAAAGTTGACTAAGGGAAATTTCGCGGCGGAAGATGGATTGAATCTTTAGGCCAACCGTAAGTTTGTCGATGTGCAGCAAGGGTGGCTGGCTGGGAGGCTCACTGCCATGAAGCGTGATGTTGTAGAGATGCGCAGTAAGAGTAGAAAGCTGGAAATCGACTTTCCCAATCTCTGCCCGGCCGCCGGTTGCCTCGTTCGTATCCGTTACGATGGTGCGGATAGCTAGCTTCTGGAGGCTCTCACTCTGGAGAAAAAAATATGCACCCACACCGGCGGCCACAATCAAGATGAAAATCCCTGCCAACGCGCCGCCAATGATTTTTCCCCGTCGCATAATCTCCTAAAATGCCTGACCGAGAGTGATGTAGTACTGGGTCGGATTGATGCCCGGAACCGGATTCAAGTTGTGACCCAAATCGATGCGAATCGGCCCGATGGGCGTTGAATAGCGCAGGCCAATTCCAATCGTGTTCGTGTAATTGGATGTAAAATTGTTGAAGTTGATGGCGCTATAGACGTTGCCACCGTCATAAAACACTACCCCTCCCAGATTTTTCATCAGCCGAAGCGGAAAACGCATTTCCGAATTCAGAATGAATAACTGTCTTCCGCCGATAGGCACGGTGACATCGACGCACCCCGTCTGATTTTTCAGGACGTTGCAAAAGGGTATCAGGCGTTGCGGTCCCGCTTCATCAATGGGGAACGATCGCAGAGTGGTTCCACCGCCAGAGAAATAAAGCTGGCTGGTGGGCACAAAACTTCCGTTGAACGCTTTCGCCAGGCCCAGGCGCACGCTATTTGCGAACACCAGGGAATGAAACGGTTTGTAGAACGCATATTGTCCGAACAATTTGGCAAAGCTGGCGCTGGAACCTAGACTCGCCGGCGTGATGTCCACATTGAGGTTTTCCAAGATCCCTCGATGTGCATCGAGAGGCTTGTCCCTTGTATCGCGGATCAGAGTGGTCGAGAAGATAGAGAGGTGTACGTTCTGGTCCTGCGGCAGCACCAGCCCGGGAACCAGCAACTGCGAAAGAATGGTCTTATTGAAATCGTAGCGGAGCTGGAGGCGCGTGTTCGTTTTCCGCTTCAAAAGTTTCTCAACCTGGAATGACATGTCTCCAAGGCTTGCCGCGAAAAGTGGATTCTCCGTCGTGCGCTCGATCGAAAGACTGGTCAAGGAACTCCATCCTGAACCCAGGAAGTGCGGTTGCAGATAGCTGGTAATCGCCCGTTGATCAAGGCGCGAAAGCAGAATCGATCCGCTCGCGGTCTCACCTAGCCCCCGCATATTGCGCCGCGTGAATTCAATCGAGCCCAGAGGACTGGCATAAGTGGCTTGGCTGGGGGCAATCCGGTTACTGCCGAGCCCAATCGTTGCTCCTCCTCCAGGCAGGGCTACAGTGCCGGTCGGAACGTTGCCGCCACGATGCGAAACCTCAAAGCCGAACCCATACGTGATCTCATTGCGCGCCGCTTCGTGAACCTTTACCAGTGTGTCTTCCCCGGTCTGATCTGTAATCGGCTTTCTCGGGCCCACGCTCGCCCAATCGAAGATGTTAAGGTCATAAAGGCGAGTCTCCGCCGCCAGCAATTGAACTCTTTTCATGGGAGTCTCGGGCGGCAAGTCCGCGGTTTTTTGAACCAACGCAAGCCGCGTGTGCTTTTGTCCAAGATAGATCACCTTGTCCACTCGTACCATTTGCTGCTCAGAAATGGTGTAAGCGACGTCCACGAGGTGAGGATTGTTCGAATGGCGGCTTATGGTTGTTCTTATTTGGGCATTTAGATAGCCGCGATTCAAATAGGTTGCAGAGATGCGGTTCCGGTCATCCGATAACTCTCGAGAAGAAAATGGCGCGCCGGCTTTTAATTCGAATCCCTTCGGAGCGGTAAGCTGGGCTTCAGGAACGCTGCGGTTCCCCGTGACCTCAACGTGGTCTACCAGCGTCTGTGCGCCTTCTTCGATTTCAAATGCGATGTCGATCTTAGGCTCACGGTCGGTAACTTGCGGAGTGACTTTCGCGTCTTCAAATCCTTTATCCCGATAAAGCGCGAGAAGATTATCGGTGCTGCGTTTCAGCAGCTTTTGACTGATCTTGCCGTGCGTCCATAAGTGCGAGCGTTTCACTTGAACCAGAGGCGCCAATTCCTTGGCGGATATCTGAGAGTTTCCATGGAAAGATATCCCATCCACTTTGTGCTTGGCACCGCGATCGATTGTGTACGAAAGCACGATGCGATCGGGCTGACGCCGAAGGTCGGTGGTCACCTTGGCGTCGTAAAAACCTTTATTCTGAAAATAATTCGTAAGATTCTGCTGCCCTTCCAGCACCAAATCAGAATCAACCGTTCCCTCGGAATAAATGGGAATGAGCTTCTTCATCTCCCTTCCAGACATGAAAGGGATTGCGGAAAGACGAGCGCCGGTGGTTCGGACCACCACCTCCGGACCGGCCTCCACCTCGAATGCCACATCCACTCGATTGGTCTCGGCGTGATATTGCGGCGATTCTTCCCGAACCTTGCTCGCCAGGCGATGCTGTCGGGCCAGGGACTTCTTGATCAGCGCCGTCGCAGCTTTCATGCGCTCGGGCGTGTAAGGTTTCCCCGGCTTGAGCAGGGCGCCCGTGAATCTAGCGCGGAGCGCACGCGTTTTGTGAAGCAACCATGTTTGCTCCGAGCCGGAGGGACCGCGGAGTTCTATGCTGCCGATTCGTGCCCGCCTTCCGCTGACCACGGAAAAAATGACATTCACCAGCTGGTTGGCGTCGTCGACCTGCGATGCGGCGTGAACCTTCGCCTGGAAGTATCCATTTTGCTGAAGAAAATGCGTCAGTGCCGTTTCCGCGATGGGGATGCGAGCCTGATCGTAGGGATCTTGATCCTGCAGATTCACCACTTGCAGGAGCCGCACGTAGGAAAGAGATCGCGGGACTCCCTGAAAATCGACGATCCCCAGGTAGTAGACGGGCTCGAGAATAAAATTGAGCCGCAGCCCGGAAATATCTGGAATCACATCGGCCGTAACTTTTTTGAAACCTCCCGCATGTTGCAGCGCCCTGATACTAGCCTCCACATCCGCTTGAGAATAAGGTTGCCCCGGTTTCTGGACTAAAGAGCCCCGCAGAGGGTCCACGTTCCGATGGGGGTTGGCAATCAGATCGATCGTAGTGACGGTTTGCCCGTCATAAAAGGCTTGTGAACCAGTCGATGAAAGCTGGGCCATCCCGGCGACAGAACTTGCTATCACCACAATCAGAATTGCCAAACGCATAGGGAGCCGGTCCACATGGGTGCGCCTTCGTAATTTCAGGTCCCGACGAGATGCGGGCGGATTTAGCAGCCCAGCACTCTGCAAGCGAGAGAATGGGATGCTATTGAATACGGGGGAGTTGGTATTGATCATACTTGTCGAGGCGCCTCCGCTGGCTGCATCTTCTGTGATTAAATCAAACTATGTTTGCTCGTAAGATTCGCGTCGACTATACTCTGCAAGATCAAGCTCAAAAGCATCCTTGCCCGCTTAAGTGGATGGACAATTTCGCCATGCGCAACTTTACCAACGCCAGCATTTTTGATGACACATTGCCCACCGCCGATGGGCAGATGGAAATTGGCACGGCCGTTCCGTTGGATAAGCTTTGCGAAGCGATGGAGGATTGGTTTCGGCGCAAGAGCTATCTTCCGAAGGACTCCAAGCTGTCACTGGAAGAGGTCCCCAAGGCTGGCTAGATTAGGTTGATCATCGTTTCCGGCGGCAGGTGTAATACCGGGAACATGGTACGACCGAAGGCAACGTTGGGGCGTACGGACATCAAATAGGGACTTTTTTGCCCGGTCAGGATTTTTTGAGCAACGGCTGTGCATTGCAAGTCGTCTTAGTTTGAGGCACTTGCGATCTCTAACGAGATGGCAAGTGCTTTGCATGTTCACTTTATCCGGAGGTGCGGATAATGAGCTCTAAAAAGCTCTTCCCCCTGTCCAGCACTCGCCAGGTGTCCGGTGGATTGCCCCCTCGAAGTTCGCGGAGCGAACCGCCGGTTCATTTGGAGAACGTGAGGCTTCTCTGCTCCCTGGTGGTCGACGATTCTGAATTCCAGCATTATTCCGTATCAGGTCGCAGCCATCGAAGCATAGCCCTTGGTCTCGCGCTGGCGTTTTGCGTCAGTGCAAGTGTCTGGACTGGGATTGCGTTTATGGTGGCGCGGGTGTGGAAGTAAGCTGCAGCTATTTGTCGTAATGCAGCAATGACATCACCTCGTAGCCTTTGAGTCTCTCGCGGCCTTTCAGGAAATCCAGCTCTACCACAAAACCGAGGCCGGCGATCTCCGCACCGAGTAAAGTCGCCAGCTTGGCGGTGGCCTCGGCGGTTCCTCCGGTGGCCAGCAAATCGTCCACAATCAGCACCCTCTGGCCTTTCTGAATAGCGTCCTTGTGCATTTCCAGCGAGTTGGTGCCGTATTCCAGGGCGTAATCGAACTTCACGGTTTCCGCCGGAAGTTTCCCAACCTTGCGCACAGGAACAAATCCGGCGTTCAAGCGGTAGGCCAAGGCGGGAGCGAAGATGAAGCCCCGGGCTTCCATCCCGAGAACGAGATCAATCTTTTGCGCAACATAGTGCTCGGAAAGCCGGTCGACCAGTGTGGCGAACCCGACTTTGTTCTTCAGCAGAGTGGTGATGTCGTAGAAGAGGATTCCCTTCTTGGGGAAGTCAGGCACTTCGCGGATCAGGCGCTTCAGTTGGTCGGCACTCAAGCTTAAGTCAGGGGACAATCTACCATGCTCCTTCAATGCGAAATGAACTGAGTGCGGAGATCAAGCGAGCTTCGGAGTCCTCCACGGCATCGACGCGGGCGGCGCGTGGGCCCTCCCGCAGTCGCGATCGCAGTCCCGCAAGTTGATCGCGCGTGCCCTGAGCGTGCACTTCCACGCTGCCATCGGAGTTGTTGCGCACCCACCCGGCAATCCCAAGAATATGCGCTTCCCGTTCCGCGAACCAGCGGAAGCCGACGCCCTGCACCCGTCCGCGTACGACAAAGCGGCGTGCTTCAACTGGCTTTTCGCTGGGAGTCATGACACTGATGAATGCCGATGGTCGATTTCCAATTGCCGATTAAAATCCCACCGCATCTTGGTTTTCAAACGACAATTGGAAGTCGACAATCGACAACTTCCTTTAGGCCCGGGACAAATACACGCCCTCGGCCGTGTCCACCTTGATCTTCTCGCCTTCATTAATAAACGGCGGTACCTGCACCACCAGCCCGGTCTCAGTCCTGGCTGCCTTGGTGACGCTGGAGGCGGTTGCACTCTTCAGTCCGGGTTCGGTCTCAATCACGGTAAGTTCCACGGTTTGCGGAAGTTCAATACCCACGGCCTTGCCGTCAAAAAACTCGACTTTGATCTCCAGGTTGGCAATCAGGTAATCCACAGCGTCCCCCAGAACCTCTTTGGTCAGGTGGGTCTGCTCGTAGTTCGCCGTATCCATGAAGTAGTAGTTGTCGCCGTCGGCGTAGAGGAACTGCATGTCGACCTCGTCGACATTGACCTTCTCGATGGGATCGGGCGAACGGAAGCGATGTTCGAACATGGCGCCGGTACGAAGATTGCGCAGCTTGGCCTGGATGAAGGCGCGAAGGTTGCCGGGCGTGCGGTGTTCGACGCTGAATACGGAATGCAGATCATTGTTATGCTTGATGATCATGCCGGGGCGCAATTGAGTGGCAGGGATCGACATTGCTTGAAACAGTCTCCTTCAAAAAATGCGGTTGGCTGAGCAGGCGGAAGGCGGGCAGGCCACATTTTCCGCCGCACACGAGGACCCAATACACGATTCTACACTCGGTACCCGAGAAAGAAAACCTTTGCCCGGTTTCGATTCATCCCCACCCCAACTGCAATTCTTCTGGGCCAAGTCGCACAGTCAGGCCAGCGGGACTAGAATTAGCTCTTAGCGTCAATGACGGGCGCACAAATCCGCCCTGATGGTTCCGGTTTGTAGAAAATAAATGAGGCCAAGATTATGAGTTCTGGACGTTATGAGTCCTCCGACGGCAACACGATCGGAACGGCTGTCACCTTCTTGCTGATTGGAATTGGTGCGGGGGCGCTTGCGGCACTGGTGCTTGCTCCGAAGACCGGCAAACAATTTCGTCGCGACCTGAAACGCGGCTATGAAGACGCGAAAGACACCCTGCAGGATTGGACCGAAGAAGCGAAAGACCGGGCTCGCGACGCCAAGGAACGCGTGCGCGACGTAGCCGAGCGCGGTGTCGGCCTGGCCGACGAGCTGCGCGAAAAAGTAGAACCGTTGCGGCGAGCCATCAATCGGGGATAGCTTCGGAGCCCGGTGCTAGATCCTCCGAACCGGATTCATCACCCAAAGACCGCGGTGAAGAAAACCTTGATTCGGCGAAGAAGTCGGCGGGGTGGGGAACCAGACTGAGGCGAATCCCTGGTTTCTGGCGCTGCTTGGATCCGTATCTCCAACTCGGGTGGGGCTTGAACTTTCATCACGGGTAGCGCCGCAGCCTCATCGATGAGTGCCGACGGGGGGGCGGAGTTCTTGTTCCCGCGAAACACGAGGGGTGCGTCGAACTGAATATGGATGCCGTTCGGCTGCGAAGATGGCAGGGCCCGAGTCTCCGGACCGCGGGAAATTGTGCCAGGTTCGTTCGCACTGCCACCCTCTTGTGCGCTTTCCACCTGCGTGCCGGTTTTTGCCGGCGTCTCGCCTGGAACCAGTCTGGTATCTGTGGGCAACTCAGAAGTTGGAGTCGCTTCCGAATTTGCCAACATCACGGGAACTGGCGGCGGACAACCGCATTCCAGCGGTACGTTGCTGTCTACCTTGTCAATCTGTCCTGAACGAAAGACCGCTTGCTCGTTTGGTTCTACGTGATAGATGCGGTTTCCCATCAGCTCGGAAACGATCACGGACGAACTGTTCCCTCTCAGGGTCCGCACGCAAGTGTTGCCATGCGAGTCCGCGCTCACAGCAAAGTCGAATTGCCCCGGTCCCGCAAACAGAATGCGGAAGTCCGGAGTCAGAACGGTATTGCTCGATTCATCGAGTTCGTAGTGGGTCTCCAGCGCACCCGTGCTCATGCCGAGCATCAGGTCTTTCGCGTTCTCGGAAGGCGTAACCGAGACGGAGGTGCCGGGACAGACATCGACCTCCCCGCCTTTGGCTAAGCGCAGGACTGTTGTGTCGGACCCGGCGGTGAGGGATGATCCCGCGGCAAGAGCGCTAGCAATCACCACCTTGCCAACCCTGCCAGAAACGGGCACTACGACCGGCCCACTGGCAGAGCCGAGAGCGAGCGCGGCAGGCGGCTGCAACGACTTCCGGACCGTTGGGTTCGTGTCTTCCGGTGGTTTTAGCCGGACCATCAGCCGGTTCCCGGCTTCGTCCCAGGAATAGCCGTAGGGAGCGACCAGGTCGAGGACAATCCTCGTGACCGGAGGGTTTGCTTGAAATTGTTCGGCACGGATGTCGAGAATATTTCCCTGCTGAATTTTGATTCGCTTCTGCGGCAATCCCATCCGAGCCTGAAGCAGATCGATGACCAGGCGCGGTGGCGAGTCCAGAAGCTGTATCGAGGGCTCCATGGGGCGAGTCGAAAGGATTTCCAGCGTCGGCGCACTGCGCTCGTAGACCACACGTACGCTGGTCACCACTGCAGTTTCTGGCTTCGTAGAACGCACTCTTTGAGGGGGCGCACCTGTCGCAGCAATCTGCGAGAAGGCGTTGGGGCAAACTAGCGCGGCCCCGAGCAGGGTAATAGGAAGTCGCCGTCGCGGCAAAGAAATCCCCTCAGATGCTTCTGAAAGGAACCTTACCACTTGCTACGGACGCGGAAAAGTGACGGACGGTGCGCACGAGTGACGCTAATAAGGCTAGCTACTTCGACAAAACAGGAAGATGCTCTGGCTTCAACTCTCAGAGAGAAATTCGTACTCCTCAATGACTGCGGCGACTGTCATTTTGCCATTTTCAGGGGAGCCTTCGACGCGCACGACGCGCCCTTTGCACTGTACGCGTATGCTTTCCGTGAGCGTGATCTCTGGCGGAAGGGTAAGGGTAAAGCCTAAGGGCGAGCCCTGCTCGATGGGCGAATCGAGATAAAGGCAGATGCCGCGCGCGCTCACATCACGCAGTTGCGCGGGTTCGTTATGGTTTGAGTTTTCGCCGCGGGCCACGGCAACCGGAATCCGAAGCGCGAAGCGTCGTGCAGCCCTTTTTTCCTGGGCTTCTGCCATGGGTTGCTCCAAGCTGTTGAAGTGGCTTATAGCTATCTTCCTTCTTTTATTCAAAGGATGAGGTTTAGGGGCGTATTTCGTCAATACCACCCTTGGGGACAGGGATGGCACGTTTTGGTGGCCAGTGGGCGAATTCGCTTGCCTTAGCTCACTGCTTTAGACTCGCTTCCGACCCCGCTGCTGCATAGGGTGGTAATCTAAAAGCCGGGTATTCCAGTGGTCTTTATTCTCGACAACTACGATTCATTTACCTATAACTTGGTTCAGTATTTCGGGGAACTCGGCGCCCAGATTGAGGTTCGCCGGAACGATCAGATCACTGTTGCCGGCGTTGAGGCGATGCAACCGGAGCGCATTGTCATTTCTCCTGGTCCATGCACGCCGCAGGAAGCGGGTATCAGCATCGATCTGATTCGCTACTTCGCAGGCAAAGTCCCCATCCTTGGCGTCTGCCTTGGACATCAAGCCATCGGGGCCGCATTTGGCGGTCAGGTGGTGCGCGCTCCTCGCCTGATGCACGGCAAAACCAGCGCAGTAATGCATGATAGTAAAAGCATCTTCCGCGGCCTGCCCGCGCCCATGACGGCCACTCGCTACCATTCTCTGATCGTCGAAGAAAAAGATCTGCCGGCAGAGCTCGAAGTCAGTGCCTGGACCACAGACAAAGATGGAACCCGCACCATTATGGGGCTCCGCCACAAGAAATTTGCGGTCGAAGGTGTGCAATTCCATCCCGAAAGCGTGCTCACCGATGCAGGAAAAAAGCTGGTGGAGAATTTCTTGGCAGTGTGATCAGGGGCCAGCACCAAACCGCCTCGATTCGCAGAACTGAGCCCTGCTCAGTGACCACCACCTCTCGCCATCTCCACCGCCCTTAGAAGCGCCTGCGCCTTGTTCATCGATTCCTGAAATTCACTCGCCGCATCGGAATCCGCCACGATGCCAGCTCCCGCCTGCAAATACGCCTGTTTGCTTTGCATCAGCATGGTTCGAATCCCAATGCACGAATCCAGGTTCCCTGCAAAATCGGCGTACAGCACCGAACCGCCATAAATACCGCGGCGCACCGGTTCCAGTTCTTCGATGATCTGCATGGCTCGTACCTTAGGCGCGCCGCTCAGCGTGCCAGCCGGAAAACAGGCGGCAAACGCATCGAGCGCGTTCAGGTCTCTTCGCAATGTCCCTTCCAGCGCGGAGACCAGGTGCATCACATGCGAGTAGCGCTCGACATACATCAGGTCTTTCACTTTGACCGAGCCATACTCGCTCACCCGGCCTAGGTCGTTGCGGCCCAGATCAACCAGCATGATGTGCTCGGCGCGCTCCTTTTCGTCGCCGCGCATTTGTTCCTCGAGGCGCTGGTCTTCGGCCTCGTCGCGGCCACGCGGATGTGTGCCCGCAATGGGACGGTATTCCAGCTTGCGTCCCGTCACTCGCACCAGCATCTCAGGCGAAGATCCGAGAATCTGCGTCTTTCCCATACGCAGGAAATAAAGATACGGCGAGGGGTTCACCTGCCGCAGGGCGCGGTAAAGATCAAACGGCTCAACCCCGGGGAGGAAATCGAGCCGTTGCGAGAGCACCACCTGAAAAATGTCGCCCGCGGCAATATATTGCTTGCAGCGCTCCACGCTGCGGAGAAATCTTGCGCGTGTAGTTCCCGAGTGGATCTTGAGCTTCCCTGGCTTGGCTGTCGGGGACTTGCGCAACATTGCGGGACGCAGTCCGGCCGCGAGCTTTCTTTCAAGCGTTGCGATATCCCGCACAGCCCGGTCGTAGGCGCGCCGGGGGCTTTCCCGCGAAACATCCGCCGCGGCCACAATATGAATCTGGTGGCGCAGGTGGTCAAACGCCAGCAGGCGGTCGAAGAACATCAGTTCGCAATCCGGCAAGGAAAGATCGTCCTCGGCATGTTCGCCAATTTTCTCGAGCTGCCGGACAACGTCGTAGGAAAAATAGCCAACGGCCCCTGCGGTAAACGGAGGAAGACCAGGAACCGATGCCGGCTTATGCTCGCTTAGAAGCTGTTTTGCTACCTGAAAGACGTTCCCCTGCCGCCGCTCGTGCTTGCGTCCCCGCTCGATTTCAATGGCAGATCCCCGCGCCCGCAGCCGCATATAAGGCCGCGCACCCAGAAATGTATAGCGCCCAATCTGCTCGCCTCGTTCCACCGACTCCAGCAGAAACGCATTCGGCTCCTTCTCGGCTATGGCCAGGAAGGCCGATACCGGCGTGAGCAGATCGGCGCTCACCGATTTCACCACGGGCACTAGCGTTGCCGAACGCGCCAGCCGCGAGAATTCCTTAAAGTCAGGGTTAATCATGGCAAGATCAGGCATGCCAGAAATGAAGCCTGCCTAAGTTCAGCCCAGCCTCGCAGTCATTATAGGGTCCAAGACCGCTCTGAAATAGTTAGCTGGGTACCAATCCGGCAATTGACGGAAGCGGCCCATCATCAGAAGATACCAAGGAAGATACCAAGCAAACGGGCCCTGGTGCGGTCACCAACCTATGCGGATCAAGTTCTGGGGCGTGCGCGGTTCCACGCCAACCCCACAACCCGAGAACATGCGCTACGGGGGCAACACCTCCTGCGTCGAAGTCCGCCTGGGCGACCGAATCTATATCTTTGACTGCGGCACCGGCTTTCGCGTACTCGGCCACCAACTGCAAAGCGAGTTCGGCGATCGACCTTTTTCCGCCCACGTCTTTGTTTCACACTTTCATTGGGACCATATCCAAGGCATGCCGTTCTTCCGCCCCTTGTATGCGAATGCGGAAAGCCGATTTCTTTTTCAGTGCTCCAGCCGAACCCGCAGCCTCAAACAAGTCCTGGAAGAACAGATGGCTGCGCCATATTTCCCTGTCGATATCGGCCAGATGAGAGCGCGCCGCGATTTTTTCGAAATCGAGAGCGGTCGCATCACCGTTGAAGACGGCGTCCAACTGCAGACCGCGTGGCTCAACCATCCCCAGGGATGTATGGGCTTCCGTCTCGAAACCAAAGATGGGGTCCTCGTCTACGCCACCGACAACGAGCCCGGTGACGCAGTCTTCGACAAGGCCGTCCGCAAATTAGCCGAGGGCGCGGACGTGCTCATCTACGATGCGCAATATCTTCCTGAGGAATACGAAGCCCATCGCCGCGGCTGGGGACACAGCCACTGGCGCGAAGCCGTCAACGTAGTGATGGAGAGCGGCGCGAAAGAACTCATACTTTTTCACCACGATCCCGATCACACCGACGCCATCATCGACAAGGTGGTGCACGAAGCCCGCAACTACTATCCCAAAGTGCGCGCCGCCGCCGAGGGGATGGAGATTGTCCTATAGGCCGATTCTCCTTTTGCAGGACGGCGATGAGATCATTTCCCGCTCTAATCGCGATGGTTGCGCTGCTGGGGTCAGCGACTCGCTCGCAAACGACAGCGGCAAGCGCATTGGCTCTAAGACCGGACCAGGTTCCCACCGACTGCAGTATGGTTGGCGGTTCTTTTCCCGTGGATATCCAGACGGCCATTCTTTGGGAGAAACCCGATCTCTATAAGACTGTGATCCCGCCTCCAATTGCGAAGAATGCCCATTCCTTTGCCTGCCAGGGCGATAAAGGAACCGTTTATTCTTTCCAGTTTAGCGACGCGCCTAAGCGCAAGACCGCAGCGGCGTTCATAAAGCCACTGCTTTGGGGAGAATCGGGGCCAAGCGCAGAGCATCCGGAGCTTGTGCTCGAAGCAGGCGACGTCCTCCGCGTGATCACGTTTCAAAAGACTCCCAAGGCATTGCTCGCCGCCCTTACGGGTAGCTCGGCACCAATCCCCGAGAACGCGGGGACAAACGCAAGCTCGGGGTTCTTTATACCGCAACATGGAAGTCTGCAGCTAAGAGTGCCGGATGGTTGGCAATCGCAATCCCATTCGCTCACTGATCCGCCGTCGGTCATTCTCCACTTCAGTCCCGCAAACGGGGATGCCTTTGATCTGCAGGTGACTGCGGTTTGGCTCGAACCTGATAGGCGCTCGAGAGAGACACCGGGCTCGCTCAAGGCGACGGTGCAGCGTGCCGCGAACGCGTTGCTTCCTCATTCGCTCGAGAAGACGGCCACGATCCACGACCTTCGGGGCCCTGAAAGCGCGGGGTTCTACTATGCCCTCACCGACAACAATCCAGGGCCGGGCGAATTCAGCTATCTCACCCAAGGTGTGTTCTTAACGCGCGAGGTCCTCTCGACCTTTACGATTCTTCATCGCGCTCCCGCGTCTTCTGAAGCAAACCAGGCGCTTCGCGCATTCAGCGAAGCAACTTACACGCAATGACAGTTGGCCCATCCCCACCTCGCCATCCCCACCTCGCCTGTTGTTGCAACGAGAAAATGTCGTATTAACTGCAACGAGACTCTGTCACCCCCTGTCGATTAAGTAACGGCCGCTAAAGCCGGGCGGCCGGAGAGGTTGTAGATGCGGGGCATGGGGGTTTTTCTTTTCTGCGCCGAGGTCAGGAGCTTCGGGCGGGGTTCGGCGTGTTCTTGGAGCGGCAGAGGCAGGGTGCGAAGAAGCTGATCGCCACGATAGACGTGTCGGCTGCCATCCAAGTGATGCGCGAGCTCGACCGTTTCTCCGGCATAGCCGCGCTGGCCGGGCAAGGGCGGCAGGGCGATGGAGTTTGCGCCTAAGGTGACAGTGTGATCGCCAGCGACGACGCGTGGATAGTGCAGGCCAAGCAGCGGGCGAGATCGAAGCGGCGCGGCAGGGAGCGGAAGTCGCGAACGGATTCGGCGGGGGGACGGGCGAAGCGCTGGTTGTAATCGGCGCAGAAGCGGGCGAGCACGGCGTTGGCCTGGGGCAAAGTGGTGGCCCGGGCGAGGCGAAGTTCGCTGACCAGGCGGTCCTGGCAAGTGCGCCAGGCGCGTTCGATGCGGCCCTTAGCTTGGGGAGAGTGAGCCGGGATCTGCTCGATGCCGAGTTCTTGGAGAGCGCGCCCGAGTTGAGTGGGAGCTTGTTTTCCGGCGAGTTGTTCGGCGAGGGTCCAATGGGAATCATTGCGCTGGAAGATGGAGTGGCGGTCGGGGTAGAGACTGAGCGGGGCGCCGTGAGTGGTGATCATGGCGTGCAGGGCGCGGAGATAGCCGAGGGTATTTTCAGCTTCGATTTGGAAGTGAGCCGCGAGGATCTGGCTGGTGGCATCGTCCTGAAAGCCGATGAGGGTAAGTTCGGGGCCGCGGCCTTGGAGCCAGTCATGACGGCTGGCATCGGTGAGGGCCATCATGCCGAAACTCGGGCGGGGCGGGCGCACGGTCTCGCGGCTCACGGCGAGGTTCTCGTCGACGCGCAGTTTTTCCGCCAGATGAGAATCATTGAAACCTTGGTACTTGCCGCGTGCCAAGGTCAAGATCAACCGCTTCTGGGGAAGAGGCAAGGCCCAAGGCATGGAACGTCCGCGATTGCCGTGCTGCACCCAGCCGACGGAGTCGGGCCGATAGCGGCGTTTGAGGCGCTGCACCTGGCGTTCACTCAGTTGCAGCAGACGGGAGGCTTCGCGTACGCTCAGCCTCCCGCCCGCTGCATTCTCAATCACTTTCACCCGTTGAAACTCTTTCTGACTCATCGGCACCATCCTTAGAGGGTGACAAAGTCTCGTTGCAGTTAGGGGTGACATTATCTTGGAGCATTTACACCATCCCCACCTCGCCTGTTGTTGCAACGAGAAAATGTCGTATTAACTGCAACGAGACTTTGTCACCCCGTATCGTTTAAGTAACGGCCGCGAGAGCAGGGCGACCGGAGAGGTTATAGATGCGAGGCATCGTGGGTTTTCGTTTCTGTGCGGAGGTGAGCTGCACAGGGCGGCGTTCGGCGTGTTCCTGGAGAGCGAAAGGCAGAGCGGTGAGCACGGTGTCACCGCGAAAGACGCGCAACACGCCATCGAGCTGATGGGAGAGTTCGACGGTTTCTCCAGCGTAGCCGCGATGAGCGGGCAAGGACGGCAGCGCGATGGACTGCGCGCCTAGGGTAACGGTGTGATCGGCGGCCACGACCCGCTGGTAGCGCAGGCTGAGGCAGCGGGCGAGGTCGAAGCAGCGGGGCAGGCGGCGAAAGTCGGAATCGGCATCGGCGGGGGGACGGGCGAAGCGCTGCTTGTAATCGGCGCAAAAGCGGGTGAGCACGGTGTTGGCCTGCGGCAGGGTGGTGGCGCTGGCGAGGCGAAGTTCGCTGACCAGACGGTCCTGGCAAGTGCGCCAGGCGCGCTCAATACGGCCTTTGGCTTGAGGAGAGTGAGCGGGGATCTGCTGGATGTCGAGCTGTTGCAGTGCCTGTCCCAATTGAGTGGGAGCTTGTTGGCCGGCGAGTTGTTCGGCGAGGGTCCAGTGGGAGTCGTTGCGCTGAAAGATGGAGTGGCGGTCGTGGTAGAGGCTGAGGGGAATGCCGTGGGCAGTGATCATGGCATGCAGGGCGCGCATATAGCCGACGGTATTTTCGGCCTCGATCTGGAAGTGAGCAGCCAGGATCTGGCCGGTGGCATCATCCTGCCAACCGATGAGGGTGAGGGCGGGGCCACGGCCTTGGAGCCAATCGTGGCGGCTGGCATCGGTGAGGACCATCATGCCGAAACGCGGGCGGGGCGGGCGGCGGGAGCGATATTTACGGGGCCGGCGTTTCTGCGGCGAGGCTAGTTTGGCAGCGCGCAGGATGCGGCGCACGGTCTCACGGCTGACGGTGAGGTTCTCTTCGCGGTGAAGTTTTTCCGCCAGAGGAGAATCGTTGAAGCCCTGATACTTGCCCCGAGCCAAGGTCAAGATCAACTGCTTCTGGGGAACAGAAACCGCCCAAGGCATGCCGCGTCCGCGATTGCCATGCTGCACCCAGTTCACCGAATCGGGCCGATAGCGGCGTTTCAGCCGCTGCACCTGACGCTCGCTCAAAT
>Ga0187851_10001406_pt1 | contig 23113 bp, 16 predicted proteins | sample June2016WEW_6_10_FD_132997 | JGI IMG/M metagenome (GOLD analysis project Ga0187851, IMG submission 132997) | Peatland microbial communities from SPRUCE experiment site at the Marcell Experimental Forest, Minnesota, USA - June2016WEW_6_10 | ecosystem: Environmental > Terrestrial > Soil >...
AGCATCTAGCTATTTCTGTGCAACATGCCGATTACCAGCCGGATCTGCTCGTAGGTAATGTGGGCCGGCAGGGCATCCATCAACGGCTTGAGTCTTTCCGAGCCCAGGCGCCGCACGGCCTCCTCGATGGCGCGGTGGTTCTCCTCGCCCACCCACTCGATTTGGTACTCCAGGCGTCCCTTGGCCACCAGATCGGCCACCATTTCGACCACCGTGGCAAGGCGGCGGCCGCGGATGCGGGCGATCTCCTCGAAGCTCTTCCCCTCGGCCAGCAACTGCAGGGTCTCCTCGGCGGGCGAGGTCTGGGCCGTCTGGCGGGCGGCGGCGCGGGCGCCCTTGCGGAAGGCGTCGAAGACGGCGAAAATCTGGGCCCCGTAGAGTTCCGCCTTGCGCTCGCCGATGCCCGAGACGGCCAACAGTTCGCGCAGGTTGGAAGGCCGCTTGCGGCACAGGTCTTCGAGGGCGGCGTCGCTCAAGACCACGAAAGCGGCGACGTTGGCGCGGTTGGCGGTGGCGCGCCGCCATTCCTTGAACAGGTCCATCAACTCGCGGGCGGGCGGGGGCGGGGACGCGAGCTTCGCCGGCGGCGCGGTTTCCACGCGCGGCGGCTGCGCGATGGATATGGGCGGGCGCTTCTTCTTTTTCTTGGCCCGCTCTTCCTTGAGCGGCGCCGTCAACCATTCGGGCTGGTTGCCGCAGACGTCGCACATCTGGCAACGCTGCCATTTCGGAATCTGTCCGAAATGCGTGCAGATTTGCAAGTGCCGGCAGCGGCTGCTTTCGGCGAAGCGGCGCACCGAGTGGTAACGCTGCCATGCGCGTTCCTTCTCGGCCGGGTCGTTCAGCTTTTCGATGAAAAAGGCCAGCAGTCCCACGTCTTTCGGCTGCCACAACAGCACGCAATCGGCGGGCAGGCCGTCGCGGCCGGCGCGGCCCGCCTCCTGGTAGTACTGCTCGATGGATTTGGGCAGGGATGTGTGGATCACGGCGCGCACAGCGGGCTTGTTGATCCCCAGCCCGAAGGCGATGGTGCCCACCAGAACGCGCGCCTCGTCGTTCATCCAGCGCTCCTGGTTGCGCCGGCGCAGGCTGTTTTCCATCTGCCCGTGGTAAGGGACGGCCTCCACCCCATGCTCGGCCAGGAAATCCACGGTCTGCTCCACGGTGGCGATGGTGGGCGCATACACAATGGCGCTCTCGCCGGCATAGGCGCGCAATCCGGCCAGCAGCAAAGGCTGGTGCTCGGCGGCCTCGCACTGCCGCACCACGTAGCGCAAGTTGGCGCGATGGAAGCTGGCGATGTATTTGTGCGGATTGCGGAGCTGGAGCTGGTCGAGGATATCGTGGCGCACGCGCCTGGTGGCGCTGGCGGTGAAGGCGGCGATGGGCTTATCGGGGAAGTTCTGCCGGAGGGCGCTGAGCTGGCGGTACTCGGGGCGGAACTCATGGCCCCATTCGGAGATGCAGTGGGCTTCGTCGATGGCGAAGAAGGCCAGCGGAACGCGCTGCAGCCAGCCGAGCGTGTCGGCCCGCGCCAGCCGCTCCGGGGACAGATAGAGAAGCCGGAAGGCCCCCTGCTCGGCGGCGCGCATCACCGCGCGCTGCTCCTCGGGAGGCCGCGAGCTGTTCAACACGGCGGCCGGGATGCCCATATCGCCCAATTGCGCCACCTGGTCCTGCATGAGAGCGATGAGCGGCGAAACCACGATTACGGTGCGGCCCGACGCCACGGCGGGCAACTGGTAGCACAGGGACTTGCCGCCGCCGGTGGGCATGATCACGCACACGTCGGCGCCGCCCAGAAGGCTCCCGACGATGCGCTCCTGCAAGGGGCGGAACGAATCGTAGCCCCAGTAGCGTTTCAGAGCGGCGCAGAGGTCTTCCACTGGCAGAATACGAGTGTAACAGGATGGCTTGCAGCCCACTGCCCCAGCCGCTCAGCGCCAGGGAACCGATCCTCTCATGGCAGTCCGGTTCAAGAAGCGAACCCCTCGCGGGCTCGAGGGCCCGCGGCGCCTCCACAGGCCGTATCCCGAGGCAGGGCGGTTTGGAGTGAGTTCAAGGCTTCGCGGGCCTCTTGGAAGACCAATTCCAGTCGATCGATCATGGCCAGACAATCCCGCTCTTCCCCCCGGCCGGCGCGCTGCTCGATCTCACGGCCCAACTCGGCGAGTCGATCCGCGCTCATCAGCGGCGCGCTGCCCCTGAGCGTGTGGCCGCAGGCCGCCAGGGTGACAAGGTCCGCGCGCGCCGCCGCCTTTCTCATGCTCTCCACCAGCGTGGCCGTATCCCGTAGAAAGGTGTCGATCACATCCCTGACGAACTCAAATTCGCCATCCCGCTCCAGATCCGCGAGCACGCCCGATAGGGTCCACGGAACCGGAGGCTGCCGGCCGGAATCGTTGCAGTCGATGGCGTTCGTCATTGGTTACCTCGTAGTCTCATTGGCGCCCGGCACGCTCTTGGGAAGCGTGAAATGGAACGTCGCTCCGGCGGCGGAATTGGAGTCCAGCCAGATCCTCCCGCCGTGACGCTCCGCGATCTTCCGGCAGATGGCCAGACCCAGGCCAGTCCCCGGATATTGATCGCGCGTGTGCAGCCGCTGGAAGATCTGAAACACGCGCTCCACATGTTCGGATGCGATCCCGATTCCGTTATCGCTCACCGAGATCCTCCATTCGTCTCCGACCTCCGCGGCGGAGATGTCGACCTTCGGCGGCTGGGCGCCCCGGAACTTGATGGCGTTGCCGATCAGGTTCTGGAGGAGTTGCGCCATTTGGCCGCGATCCGCGAACACCGTTGGCAGTGGATCGTGGGTGACCGTCGCTCCACTATCCAGCATGGCGGGGCCGAGGTTCAGCAGAACGTCGGACAGGACGTCTTCGAGCGGCGCGTCGCGGAGGTCTCCGCCGCCGGTTCCCACCCGGGAGAGCGCCAGCAAGTCGAGAATGAGCTGCTGCATCCGCTTGGCGCCGTCCACCGCGTAGCCGATGTACTCGTCGGCCTTGGCGTCCAGCTTTCCGGAGTAACGCTTGGCCAGCAGTTGGGTGAAGCTGGCGACCATCCGTAGCGGCTCCTGAAGGTCGTGCGAGGCCACATAGGCGAACTGGTCCAACTCGGCGTTGGAGCGCGCCAGGTCCGTCGCCTGGCGCTTCAGCAGTTCCTGCTGGCGCCGCAACTCGGTAACGTCCAGCATGGTGCAGCGCAGTCCGGTGACGGCGCCGCGGCTGTCGCGGATGTGATTCTGCTGCAACCGGACCAGCAGGGTATCGCCGTTCCGCCCGCACAGCTCCCATTCCGAGTCTTCGATCTGGCGATTCGACGCTTCCACCGCCGCTTGAAAAGCGGTCATGCTCTTTTCGGCCTGGGCGGGAACTACGAAGTCCCAGACGCGGCGTCCCAGGATCTCAGGGGCGGTACGCCCCAGAAGCCTGGATTCGGCTTGATTGACCCGAACGATAACGCCGCTTGTGTTGGCTTCGTGGTAGGCGATGGGGGCGTTGTCAAAGAGCTGGCGCGAACGCCCTTCGAATTCCAGAATGCGGCAGCCGGCCTGGACGCGCAGGCGGAGTTCCGCCATGTTTACGGGCTTGGTCAGATAGTCGTCGGCGCCGGCGTCCATGCCGGCGATCAGGTCCTCGGGCCTGTCGAGCGTCGTAAGAAGGAGGAGATAGATGTAGCGGCCGTCAGAGTTGGCGCGCATGCGGCGGCATACGTCGATGCCGTCCTTCTTCGGCATCTTCCAGTCGAGGATGGCCAAGGACGGCCCTGCTTTGTCTTCCAGCGCGGCCAAGGCGGCGGCGCCGTCGCACGCCGTAACGACCTCATAGCCCCATCTGGCGAGCTCGTGACCCAGGAGCATTCGATAAGTCGCGTCGTCATCGGCAATTAGAAGTCGCATGGGCGCAAAAGAACATTCTGGAGACGGGGCACTGGCTGCGACCCTTGGTATCAGTATGCGGCGGGAGCGCCAGCCCGCCAATACCACAGAACCCGGATGGACTGGGGGATGATCTGGTATGAGATTCGGAGCCGAGAAAGCGAGGGGGGCGCTGGAGAGTGGCCCACGGCGCGATCGAGACTCTCAGCGCGCAAGGCGTACCAATCCTCTCCGGCCGTACTGCCGAATGGATGATTCGCATATACGCCGGCCGCGGATCCCCGATCCCGAGGCTACTTCCATGCGGTTCTCCCGTCCGGCCTGCGCCAGCCGGAATCATACAGTCTCCATACCCTCCATCTGAGGGTTTTGCCGTATTGTTCCGTAACCCTCCGCCGGGAGATGCTGAATCGAGCTTCTGGGTCACCGCCCCGCAGCCATGTGGCATCCGTGTCTCCGCACGGCGGACCGGTGTCGGAGTCACGTGGCGGTCTTCCACTGGCGGGAGCGAGTCTACCAGATGAATCCAGGCCAACCTGCCGATAAGAGAAGAGTGAGCATCTCCCACAGGCGCTGCGCCGCGGCCGCCGTTCTGGCTCTCTGCCTTTCCGCATGTGGCGGCCTCGGATCCCTTAGCCGGATCGACCGGATCGTCGCCATGCCCCCCGCCCAACTACGGGAGGGCCATGCGGTTCACCTGCGCGCCGTGGTGGTGCTCTCGAAGACGGCCGGCGACCCGATGTTGTTCGTAAGCGACGGAACGGGCGCCATCGAGATCGATTCGCGATTCATAAAGAGCGGGCTGGCTTTCGGCGATCTAGTGGACATCGCCGGCATCACAGGTTGCAGCGGGTGGTTGGCGCCCATGGTGTTCCGTCCCGCCATCCAGCGCCTTGGCCGGGCGCCCCTACCGACGCCCCAACCGCTCACCGCCAGGGAACTCATCCTCAGCGACGGGGAACATCGCCACCGGTGGGTGCAAGTAACCGGCAAGGTCCTCCGCGCGGACAGCGACGCGGGCTCTCGGGTGGCGCTGCAACTGGACTTCAATGGCTACCGTTTTTGGGTCAGCGCGCCCTCCGATGTGGATCCGAACGCGATCGTGGGTCGAACGGTGAACGTGGACGGCGTGGTCGGCCCCGGACGCGCGGACGGGGGCGGCGGGGACAAGCGCGTCTGGGTGACCGCGCCGACAGCGGCCGGTATCGTCGTGATCGATGACAAGTTCGCCGCCGCGCCTTATCCGGGGGGCCGGGTAGCCCACTCGATACGCGAGTTCCAGAACCTGCTCGGTCCCGACGGGGCGTCCGCCCTTCCGCTTTCCATCCACGGAGTCGTAACGTTTTACGACAATCCCGACTACATGCTCTTCGTGCAGGATTCGACCGGCGGCAGTTTTGTGAGGATCTGGAACCAAAGCCTCCCTCCGGGGCTGGCGCCCGGCCAAAGCGTGCTGGTCGAAGGAACCGTCGCGCGCGGGTTATTCGCGCCCATGATCGACAAGCCCAGAATCACGATCCTGGGCAAGGCGGCGCCCCTCCGCGTCCCCCGTATTCCCGCCGGACGCCTCCTGCTCGCCGAGCACGAGGCCGAACTGGTGGAAGTGGATGCCGAACTGCGGGCGTTCGAAGGGGCCGCACCGCCATCCCTGGGGCTGATCGCCGGCGACACGCGTTTCATCGCCAAACTGCCCCATGGCGCGACGGCGCACCCCAGCGGGCTATCGGTGGACTCGATGGTGCGGGTTCGCGGCGTTTACGGCTCGATCGTCAACGACAAGGGGCAACTGGTCGGGCTGCAGTTGTTCGTGCCGTCATGGGACGATGTGAAAGTCATTCGCCGGCCGCCGGAGGGCAGGGACGAAACCCCGTTTGCCCAGATCGGCTCCCTGAGGAAGTACTCCCCGAGCGGGCTTTCCGCGGCGCGCGCGCGCGTGCGAGGGGTGGTCTCGCTGGCAAGCGCCGATCGCCTGTACGTGGAGGACCCCACCGGCGGCATCGCCATTCCCTGGCACAAGAACTCGGGCGCGCGGCCCGGGGATTTCGTGGAGGCCTCCGGCTACCTAGGCATCGACGGGCTGCAACTGGTACTCGAGGACGCCCAGGTGCGGAAAACCGGAACCGCGCGGCTGCACCCGGTCCGCCTCTCGGCTCTCGAGGCCTTGGGCGGATCCTATAACGGCCAGTTGGTGACAATCGGCGGTTACCTGTTGGAACGAGGGCTGAATGCGGGCAGCCAGAGCCTAATCCTGATCGACAGCGGCCAGGTCTTTAGCGCAGACCTGGAGCAGGGCCAGGGCTCCAACACGATTTTCGGGCTCGAAAAGGACACGCTAGTGGAAGTAACCGGCGTGTGCGTGGTGAATTCCCAGGCGGTGGAGTCCACCACTCTCCCCAAGGCCCTGCAAATCCGGATGCGCACCCCGGCGGACGTGGTGATCCTCCGCCGAGCTCCGTGGTGGAGCGCGGGGCGCACGTGGGCCGCGCTGGCGGCGATGACCGGATGCGCCGCTTTCGTCCTTTTCTGGGTGGCCTTACTGAGGCGTCGGGTACGCCAGCAAACCGCCACCATTCGCGACCAGTTGCACAGGGAGGTGGCGCTCAAGTCGGCGGCCGAATCGGCCAGCCGCGCCAAGAGCGAGTTTCTGGCCCACATGAGCCATGAGGTTCGCACTCCCCTCAATGGTATTTGCGGCATGACGGCGTTGTTGTTGGACGGCCCCTTGGACGAAGAGCAGCGCGGTTATCTCGACATGGTGCAGCAGTCCGCGGATAGCTTGCTCACGATCATCAACGATATCCTCGATCTGGCCAAGATCGAAGCCGGCAAGCTTCGTCTCGATTCCAGACGCTTCGCGCTGCGCGATACGGTGGAGCGGGCGGTGGCGGTACTGGCGGTGGCCGCCCGCGGGAAGGGGCTTGCATTCGAGTGCCTCGTCGCCGGCGATGCGCCCGACGCGTTGGAGGGAGATCCGGTGCGCCTACGCCAGGTCCTGCTCAACCTGGCGGGCAACGCCCTGAAGTTTACCAGCGCGGGCTTCATTCGCATCGAGGTCGTGGAGGAAAGCCGCGAGGCCGGCCGCGTACGGCTGCGATTCTCGGTTTCCGACAGCGGCGTGGGAATACCTGACGAGAGAATCGCCACCATCTTCGAGCCGTTCGAGCAGGCGGACTCCTCCATAAGCCGGAGTTTCGGCGGCACTGGCTTGGGCCTGACCATTAGCGCGCGCCTGGCGGGCCTGATGGGCGGCCGGATTTGGGCCGAAAGCGTCCCGGGCGCCGGCAGCACATTCCATTTCACGGCCGCCTTTGGGGTGGCGGCCGCCGCCGCGGAGCCGGAAGCTCCCGTCGAAGCGCCGGGCGCGGAGAACCGGAGCCTGCGCATACTGGTGGCGGAAGACAATCCGGTCAACCGGAAACTGGCGTGCAAGATCCTGGAAAAGCGCGGGCATGTCGTGGCTGTCGCCGAGAACGGGCGGGAAGCCGTGGAAGCCGTCCAGGCATCCGACTTCGACGTGGTTCTGATGGACGTTCAGATGCCGGAGATGGACGGACTCGAGGCCACCCGGAGGATTCGTTCCTGGGAACAAGCCGCCGGGCGGCGCACGATGATCGCCGCCATGACCGCTAACGCCATGGCCGACGATCGGGACCGATGTCTGGAGGCGGGAATGGATTCCTACATCACCAAGCCGCTTCAGATCGCGCAACTGGCCAAAGTTCTGAGAGAGGCTGCGGACGCGGCTTCCGCCGGAGCGCCGCCGACCGCCAAGGAGCGGCCGGCGCTGCAAGCGCAACTACCGTAGGTCCAACCGGCGCACGGTCCGCGGCGGAGCGGCGGCCAGCATTTCGCTCACGGTTCGGTGCGCGATGGGATGCCGGAGATCGGGCGCCAGGTCGGCCAGCGGCGCCAGCACGAAGCGGCGCTCGTCCATCCTGGGATGGGGAACCTCCAACGCCTCGCTCCGTATCACGGCCTTGCCGTAGAGGAGAATGTCGATATCAATGGTGCGCGGGCCTTTGGGAACCGTTCGGATTCGGCCCAGACCGCGCTCAATCCTGGCGGCGCGCGCCAGAAGCTGCATCGGGAAGAGGCTGGTTTCGGCTTCCACCACGAGGTTCAAAAACCAGCGCTGCTCGGTGCAATCCACCGGCTCGGTTTCATAAACCGGGGAGACGCGGAGCACCCGCAGATCCGGCGCCCCCAGCCGTTCGATGGCCGCGCGCAGGTTGGCTTCGCGGTCACCAACGTTGGAACCGAGGCCGAGATAAGCGATTTTCATCCAGCAGGCCCTCCTCTCGAAGTGCACATCCAAACGTCTCGGCCTGAATTACGAAGTCGAGTACGGCGAAGTTAAATCCCACGGCAGCCGTCGCAGGGGCTAAAGCCCAGCAGATGCAATCGTTCGGCACGGCTGAAGCCGCGCCCTGATACAAGACGTTCAACTTCCGGATTCAGGCTCAAAACAGCGCCGGCTGGTCGTCGTTTCGCGGCTTGCGCTTGACGTTAAAGTAATCGTACGCCAACTCCGTGGCCACGCGCCCGCGCGGGGTGCGATTCAGGAAGCCGAGCTGGATCAAATACGGCTCGTAAACCTCCTCTATAGTGTCGGATTCCTCCGAAATCGAAGCCGCGATAGTGTTCACGCCCACCGGGCCGCCGCGGTACTTTTCGAGGATCGTCAGCATGATCTTCTGGTCGATTTCGTCCAGGCCGTAACGGTCCACGTCGAGCAGGTTGAGCGCGGTCTGGGCGACGGGCTTGGTGATGCGGCCGTCGGCGCGCACCTGGGCGTAGTCGCGTACGCGGCGCAGCAGGCGGTTGGCGATGCGCGGCGTGCCGCGGCAGCGGCGCGCGATCTCCTCCGCGGCGGCGTCTTCAATCTCCACCTCCAGCAGGCGCGCGGAGCGGTTCGTTATGGCCTTCAACTCCTCTACCGCGTAGGGATCGAGGCGCAGCACCAACCCGAACCGGCCCCGCAGAGGGGCGCTCACCAGGCCCTGCCGGGTGGTGGCCCCTATGGCCGTGTATTTGGGCATGGGGAGCGAATGCGTGCGCGCTCCCGGCCCCACGCCCACCAGGATATCCACGCGAAAGTCCTCCAGCGCGGAATAGAGCATCTCCTCCACATCCGGAAACAGGCGATGAATTTCGTCGATGAAGAAGACCTGGCGCGCGCGGATGTTGCTGAGGATGCCGGTGAGGTCGAGTTTCTTTTGCAGCACCGGTCCCGAGGTGGCGGTGAACTGCACGCCCAGCTCCTCGGCGATGATGGAAGCAAGCGTCGTCTTGCCCAGGCCCGGCGGGCCGTAGAGCAGCACGTGATCCATGGCTTCGCCGCGCAGGCGCGCCGCCTCGATGGCGATGGAGAGGTTCTCCTTGAGCTTCCCCTGACCGGTGAAATCGGCCAGGCGCCGCGGGCGCAGGCCCGCTTCAAACGGCAGGTCCTCGGCTTGCGGGGCGCCGGAAATCAGTTGCCGGTCGGGCATGTGCTACCAGCTTAGCGTACGAGTTCGAGAGCGCGGCGGAAGAGCGGCTCGAATCCGCCCGGCCCGCCAGCGGCCTTGGCTTTGCGCACCGCGGCCTCGGCCTGCGGGCGGCCGCAACCCAGGTTGAGCAGCGCCGAAAGCACGTCCTGGTCGATGGCGGAAAGAGCCTCGGGCCGGGCCGCCGGCTCTTCTCCGGCGGCGGCCGGGAGCTTGTCGCGCAACTCCAGAACCATGCGCTCGGCGGTCTTCTTGCCGATGCCCGGGATGCGCACCAGGCGGTCCACTTCGCCCCGCCGGATGGCATCGATCAGATCCGGAGCGGCCAAGCCGGAAAGTATGGTGACCGCCAGCTTGGGCCCGATGCCGCTCACGCCGATGAGCTTTTCAAAGAGCGCCTTCTCGTCCTGGGTGAGGAAGCCGTAGAGCGCCAGGGCATCCTCGCGCACGTGGGTATGGATGCGCAGCCGGACTTCCGCGCCCGCCTCCGGCAGGCGCGTGAAGGTGGAGACCGGGATGATTACGTCATAACCCACGCCGCCGGTTTCGACAATGGCCTGGTTGGGATGTTTCTCAATCAACAGGCCGCGCAGCAGAGCGATCATATGCCCGTATTGTAGCGGCGCTCGGCGGCGGAACATAGCGTTCCGGGGCCGCCGCTTGCTGGCTGGTCCAAATGTGCGAAGGGGTGGAGAAACGGTTGGCAGGCGAAAGCGCCTGCCCCACAAAGGCCGCGGCCTCAGTCTCCCACCGATTCGCGCAAGGCCTCCACGCGCCGGTCCGCTACCGTTCGGTAGCTCTGATATGCGGTCTCCTGGATGGCGGTCCAACTGAACCTGCGTTCCGCGGCGCGGCGCGCATGGCGGCCCAGCTCCGCACGCAAGCCGGCGCTCGACAAAACCGCGCACACGGCGCTGGCGAAGCCGTCCCAATCTTGGTGGATCAGCGCGTCCCGTCCATCCTCCAAACCCAGGCCCCGGCAGGCCAGTGGCGTGGCGACCAGCGCTTTCCCGCAGGCCATGGCTTCCAGCACCTTGATGTTGGTTCCGGCCGAAACTTCGAGCGGCGCCACCACCGCGGCGGCCCGGGCGTATAGCGGGCGGAGATCCTCCACGAAGCCCTCAACCTGAATGCGCCGTTCCGCGTCGAGCGCGCCCGGCCGGCGCGCGAATTTGTTCCAGAAGAAAGCGTGGTCCGGGCCCGCCGCGACGCGCGCCACGGCGTTGGGAAACACCCTCCATACGCGCGGCATTACTTCATCCCGCAGCCTCTCGAAGCCCAGCGCGTTGGGTTGGTGGCGGAACGATCCGACGAAGAGGATTTCCGGCGCGGCGGCGCCTTCCTCGACGGGCCTGAAGCGGAACACGTCCACTCCGTTTGGAACGGTGAAAACGTCCCGCGCCTGGCAGCCTGCGTCAATCGCCGCCCGGCGGTCGTCTTCGCACACGGTCCAGACGCCGTCATAGGCCCGCAGCCAATGGCGCTCGAACTCCAGCCAGCGGCCATGCTCGCGGCTGGCCTGCTCGCTTCCTTCGCTCTGGGCCAACTGGCCGTAAAGGCTGAAGGTGATGTCGTGCTCCACCAGGATGGCCGGAATTCCCGGCGCGCTGTCCTTGAAGGGGGCCAGGTGCGTGTACTCCACCTGGAGCAGGTCCGGCTCCCACTCGGCGGCCAGGTCCGCAATGGCGGCGCGAAGGCTGCCGGACTGGTGGTGGCGAACCTGCGCCGGCAGGCGCTCGTCCGACGACGGCGTCTCATCCAGATCCACGGCCCGCACGTGCTGGAATATTTCGTGAAGCTCGTCGTAGCGGATGGCTTCGCCCTTCTCGTGGATGGCCACCAGGGACAAATCCACGCGGCCCGCCAGGGCGCGGCACAGGTTGAACATGCGCACGGCCCCGCCGTGGGCCAAGGGATAGGGCAGGAACGGCGAAACCACCAGGACCCGCAACCGGTCGCCGTAGGGTTTCCATGCCCGGCGCTTGGAGGGCATGAAGGCGGTGGCGCCGCGCGCCGGTTCGGGATCCCGCGGCCCCAGCCGGCGTAGGGAGGAATCCGCCAGCACCCTGAAAATGAACGCCCGCTCTTGGAGGGGGAAATCCATCTCCAGGCATGCGGCTTCACCGGCGCCGACGCTGTAAGAGCGCCAGCCGGCGGCGGCCGCCTTCCAGAACAGGAGCAGCCAGGCGGTCCACGCCATGCCGCACCGCGGTATTCCCAGCGCCAGCAATTTGGCGCGGTCCACTATGATGGTCCGCGAGAGCGGGGCCAGCGTCTGGCTGGCTTCTCCAGGCTGCAAGGGACGCACCGGCGCGGTGGCGAAAAGCTTGGGCTGCCATGGCCGGAAACTCAATTGAGCGGAGACGGCGAAGGTGCGCTGGTCGCCCATCAGCGCCTCCGCTCCGCCGACGTCGCCGCCGGCATCGCCCTGAGTCCAGGCGATGTATCTGGCATCGCAGCAGAGCGCAAACCGCTCAAAAGCTTCGCCGTCCCAATTCGAGCCGGCTTGAGAGAAAACGGCGACGCGGAATGCGTCCAGAGGAAAGCCGGGCATTGGCAAGCGTTCCGTTCCGCGCAGGCGGTGAAACAGACGCCGGTCGGGGAAGCCGAGCCATCCGAGGGCCGTGGATGCCGCCAGCAGCGCACGCGCGGCCGCCACGTCCTTGACCCGCCTGCACGTTCCCGAGCGCCAGATGTGGTAGGTGAACAGGCTCCAGTAGGCGCGCGCCAAGTCCTTGGCCCGGGTGCACGGCCCCGAGCGCCAGATATGGTAGGTGAGCAGGCTCCAGTAGGCGCGCGCCAAGTCCTTGGCGCGGGTGCACGGCCCCGAGCGCCAGATATGGTAGGTCAGCAGCAGCCAGTATGCCCGCGCGAGGTCGCGGACTCGGGTGCACGGTCCCGAGCGCCAGATGTGGTAGGTCAACAGCAGCCAGTAGCTGGACAGGTAAAAGCGGAACAGGCGCCAGTAGGCACGCCCCAGGTCGCACGCCCGGACCCAGCCCGAATGGCAGGCATCGCGTACTCGGCGGCAGCCATGCATCAGCGCGTTTCGCGGCGTGCCGGGCAGGAAATCTCCATTGCCATTGGCAAACACGGCGCGGAACGGCGGGACCAGCCAGGGCGCCAGCTTCAGAATCGGGTTCCCGGGTTCGCCCGTCCAGGAGCCGGCGCAAATGGCCACGGAGCGCCGCCACAATTCCCGTTGAGCCCGAAAGAAAAGCGCCAGGGCGCCGCGGCGCACCACCACCTTCTCGCAGAGCGCGGCGGTCTCAGGGTTCGGCTCGGCGGTCGAAAACAGCCACACCGGAATGTCCGCGGCCCCCGCGCGGAGGTGGCGCACAAGCCGGTCGCACCCGCCGGTCCCGGCCGCGAAAACGGCCGAGACCTTCAGATCCCGCTTGCCGAGAAACCTGAGGAACGCCCGGAGCCGGGCCTTCAGGAACGCGGCACACCCCAGCCCGCGGTCCTCCGCTCGCATTGCCATCCACACCCCAATCCGGCAGCAGCGGCCCCGTTGCGACACCACTGCAAAGTCCCCGCGAACGCATCGGTGGGAGAACTAACGGCAGTACGGTAACACATTTGTTCGAGGGATCACCAGATATTTGAAGTCCTATGAGTTCTGTAGCATTTCTCATCCAAGACCGGGATTTGCACGATCCTAGCCGGGCCTTTTCACAGGTGTTCAGGTGTGATGGCGTGGCGGGCACTCCTGCCTGCCGCGTCCCGGCTCATGCCGACGCCTGGCTCCGACACTTTGCCGGACACGGGTAATTTTGGGGCAGGCGCTTTCGCCTGCCAACCGGCTTCGGTAGGCGGCGCCCGAGCTTCGCTCGGATTGACAGGCGGAAGCGCCTGTCCCACATCGCGGCGCCGGCGCCTACCGGTTCACGTGAACGATCTTCGCCGGCGCGAACCCATTGAACCATGTGGCGGATGCGTTGCTGTACGCCCCAATGTCCTCCGCGTACACCAGGTCGTCGATTTCCAGGCGCGGCAGTTCCTCCGCCTGCGCGATGGCGTCCATGCCGTCGCAGGTCTGGCCGAAGACCGTCGCTATCTCGGCTTCGCCTTTCTTGAAGGCCTTTATGTGGTATTGGCAGTGGTCGAACACAATGCCCGAAAAGGTGTGGTACACGCTATCGTCCACGTAGTAACACGTCCGGCCGTCGCGAACCGCCTTGCCGATCACGCGCGCCACCGCAGTGGCCGCGGTGGCCACCAGGTAGCGCCCCGGCTCGGCCAGAATCTCGATGTCTTTGGCGAACAGCCGGTCGATTTCCGCGTTGATCTTGCGCGCCAGCAGCCGCAGTGGCTTAACCCGGCTGTCGTAAGGAACCGGGAATCCCCCGCCGATATCCAGGATCTTGATTTCGCGCCCGCGCGAGCGCGCTTCCCGCATTACCGCCGCCGCGATGTTCACGGCCTGCACGAAATTGTCGAAGTTGGTGCACTGGCTGCCCACGTGGAAGCTCAGGCCTTCCACCACCAGGCCCACCCGGAACGCCTCCAATATCAGGTCCACCGCCTCCGCCGGATCGCACCCGAACTTGGAGGAAAGCTCCACCATGGAGCCCGTGTTCGGAACCCTTAGGCGCAGCACCAGCCCCGCGTGCGGCGCGTAGCGCTTGATCTTGCGCAACTCCTCCGGGTTGTCGTACACGATCAGCGGCTTGTATTCGTCCAGCGCCTCGAGCGTTTCCTTGGGCTTGATGGGATTGGCGTAGATGATCTTGTCCCAGATAAAATCCTGGCGGGCCTTGGCGGGAAGCTGCTTGATGTTCTCATAGGCCAGCAGAAACTCCGGCAGCGAGGCCACGTCGAAGCTGGCGCCGGCCTGGTAGAGCGTCCGCACAATTTCCGGCGCCGGGTTGGCCTTCACCGCGTAATAGGCCTGCACCCGGGGCAGGTGCCGTTTGAAGTTCGCATAATTGCGCCGGATCACGTCGTGGTCGATCACCACCACGGGCGTACCATGCTCTTTCGCGATGGCGCGCAATTGCCTGGCAGTCATGCGCTTAGTCCAGGACCGGCTGGGAGCCGTCGATCATCTTGAGCTTGTTGTGCGCGAAGTACTCGCGCGTCAGCGCCTTCATCATCGCGCCGCGCTGGTCATACAGCCGCCGGTGCTGGCGCGGTTTGCGGCGCGCCAGGGCGTAGTGCGTCAACAGCGGCATGGCGATGGTGGTATCGGTGTAACATACCACCGCGTCCGGCAGGCGGTCCGGGTCCACTTTCCCCCAGCTCACCGCTTCGCTCGGCGTCGCGCCGCTCAACCCGCCCGTATCGGGCCGCGCATCGGTCACTTGCAGAAAGTAGTCCTGCCCGTATTCCTTGATGCGCAGCACTTCCTGGATCTGGGGCTCGGTCTGGAGCATGAAATTCTTGGGGCTGCCGCCTCCCCACAACAGCACCGCGCTCTTGCCGCCGGAGCGCTTGGCCGCCAGCACGAAGGCGGTGGTCTCGTTGACGTCGATCGAAGGGTTCAGCCGCAGCTTGTTCCCGCGCAATTCCACGCCCGCCACGTTCATGCCGATGGTCGAATCGCCGGGCGAGGAGGTGTAGCAGGGGACTCCCGCGCGATACGCCGCCGCCAGCACGGAGACATCCTTCAGGCCCGCTTTGCGCTCCCATTCGGCGCAATACTTCCCCAGCAGGTGATGCAGCTCGGCGGTGCCCATCTCCTTCTGGAATTCGGGCTGCACCAGGATGCCGCGCAGAATTTCGTCGGTGGCCATCAGGCAGTCGCTGTAACCCAGGAGCACGTCGTAGACGCGCACGATATCGTTGTTGCGCAACTCGGTATCGTCCATCTGGCAACTGCCCACGCGCACCGGGTAGTTCAGGGCGAAGTGCATGTCGTGGTATAGGTTCGCGCCGGTAGCCACAATCCAATCCACGAACCCCGCCTTGATCAGCGGAACGACGGAGGAGCAGCCCAGTCCCGCCGGCGTCAGGGCGCCGGAAAGACTCATGCCCACGGTTACATCCGGCTCCAGCATCTTCCGCGCGAAAAGCTGGCAGCCTTCCTTCAGGCGCGCCGAATTGTAAGCCAGAAACGTATTGTCGATCAGGTCCGCCAGCTTCTCCCGGCCTTTGATGTTGGCGGGCATAATGCGCGCGCCGGAGAGGAACTTATCCCGCTCGGGACATTTCTTCTTCTTGAGCCAGTCGGGCGCCTCGGAGAGGTCTTCGCGATAGCGGCGATTCGGGGGCGTGGGTTTCTTTGGCATGGGAATACGGGGTTGAACCTTCAGTGTATAGCAAGCGGGCGGACGCCCACGGCTTGGGCTGCGCAACGCCGCCCATCCCATTATCCAAGCTCCGTTGGGCCTCCGCGTCAAAGGCGTTTTCCCTGTAAACTGATATCTCCATGTCCAAACTGCTGGAGGGCAAACTGGCCCTCGTTCTGGGTATCGCAAACCGCTGGAGCCTGGCGTATTCCATCGCCCAGGCGTTTTCGAGGGAAGGGGCCGCGCTGGCGCTGACGTACCTGGGGGAGCGTCAGAAAGAGGCCATCGAAGAGTTGTCGCGGGATCTCGGCGCGACGGCGATTTTGCCGTGCGACGTCACCAAAGAGGACGAGCTGGCAGCGCTGACCGAGTCTTTGCGCGCGCTAGGCAGGCCGCTCGACGCCGTGGTGCACAGCCTGGCGTTCGCCAACAAGGAAGACCTTTCACGGCCGTTTCTGGAAACCGGGAGAGCGGGCTTTCTGCTGGCGCAGGACGTGAGCGCGTACTCGCTGGTGGCGGTGGCACGCGCCACCGCGCCGCTCATGACTAACGGCGGCTCGTTGAGCACGCTGACCTACCTGGGCGCGACTCGGGTGATTCCCAACTACAACGTAATGGGAGTGGCCAAAGCCGCCCTGGAAGCCGCTATGCGCTACCTGGCGAGCGAACTGGGAGAGTGCAACATCCGTGTGAACGCCATTTCGGCGGGGCCCATAAAGACCGTCTCGGCGCGCGCCGTCAAGGACTTTTCGTCGGTTCTGGACACCATCGCCGCCCGCGCGCCATTGCGCCGGAACACGGAACCCTCGGAAGTGGCCGACGCAGCCGTGTTCCTGGCCAGCCACCTGGGCCGCGGCGTCACCGGAAATATCCTGTTCGTGGACGCGGGCATGCAGGTGATGGGGTTTTGACCCGGTTCGCGCCCTGCCATAATGGGGATGGCTTATGCGAGTGGATGTAATTCTCACGGAAACGGATATCAAGCAGGAGTTCACCGAGGCCCTCGAGGCTCGCGACCTGCCCGAGAAGTTTTTCTTCTGGTTCCCGCGTTCCGCCGCCGAGTGGTCCGCGCTGGCCAGGGATCCGGAGCTATATGGAGGACTGCGCGAGACCTGGAAGCTGATTTCGAGCGAAGCGGCCGATCTGGCCCTTCACTTTGGCAAGCGCGCACCGGTGATCAGCTTCGGCGCGGGCGACGGGGCGCGCGACCTCCAACTGATGATGGCGCTCAAGGATGCCGGTTGCGAGTGCGCGTACTTCCCGGTGGACGCCAGCCAGACGTTGCTTGAGATGGCCTGCGCCGGGGCCGAAGACGAGGATATCGAGACGGCGGGGATTAAAGCCGATATTTCCAGCCCGACGCACCTGGTATACGCGGCCGACGCCGCCGAGCCACGGCGCCTGTTCATCATGTCGGGCAACACCATGGGGGCGTTCGACCCGCTGGCGGAGATTCGCTATCTTTCGCAGTGCATGAAGCCAGGCGACCGGCTGATCGTCGATGGCGAAGCCTACGACGAGGAGAAGACCATGGCGCGGCGCGCCAATCCGGCGGCCAGGAAGTTCGTATGGGCGCTGCTGGCAAGCGTGGGCGTGGAAGGGGGCGACGGCGAAATCCGCTACGATCGCAAGCGCGACGACCGTCACGCGGGACTCCACATCATCACGCGCTACTTCCACGCGGACCGCGATCTTACGGTAATTGCGGCGGGCGAAGACGTGGATCTGGCGCGCGGCGAGCGCATCGGCCTGAATTTTCAGTACACCTACACGGCGGAGGCTTTCCACTGGCTGCTACGCCAGCAAGGCGGCCTCGAAACCGTCAAAGAGTACGTCAGCCCCGACGGGCGCTTCCTGACCGCGATGTGCCGGAAATAGGGGCCCGACAGGAAGTAAAGGGTCCAATTGCCGACAACCGCTCCCTGACCCGGCGTAGCCGGAACCAAACAGGACCCCTTTTTGACGCGGAGACGCGGAGAAAAAGGCGTAAGCCGGAAGTTGGAGTCATTTTCGGAGTGCGGCCGAGGGCCCATGAAGATGGACCGAAATGCACATCGTCGGAAATATTCTCGCCGAAACGGCGAGAATTCCACTCTGTAGGTACTGACGGTCGCGGCTCGTCAGGAACTTGGCGATCTGGGCCCAGAGGGCGCCCCGTCAGGGAGAGGTTGGAGCGGTTATCCGGCGCGTGTTATTCGTAACGCAGAGCCACGGCTGGTGGAATGCGGGCCGCCCGGGCTGAAGGGATCAGCGATGCTATGGCGGACACCGCCGCGAGGACCACGGTGACTATCAGGAAGACCTTCGGGTCCGACGGCCGGATTTCGAACAGCATGGCCGACATGAGGCGGGTGACGGCGAACGCGCCCATGGCGCCGATGGCCAGGCCTGCGGCAGCCATGCGCAGGCCCTGTCCCACCACCATGCCGACGACGTCGCGCGCGCCGGCCCCCAATGCCACCCGGACGCCGATCTCGCGCGTTCGCTGCGACACGGAATACGCCAGCACGCCGTAGACGCCGATGGCCGCCAGCAGAAGAGCCAGAACGCCGAACATCAGGCACAGGGCCATGGCCGCGCGCCGGTTGGCCAGCGAGGACGACAGGCGCTCGGTCATGGTCTTGACATCGAAGAGCGGCATCTCGGGGTCGGCGCGTCGCAACTCGCGGCGAACCGCGGTCACGGTTTGCGAATTCCCCGAATCCGTTTTGAGCGCCAAGTGCATGTCTCGCGGCGGGTATTGCCGGATCGAATAGTAGACCTGGCCCACGGGGTTATTCTCCGCCAGGTCGCCCGTTTTGACGCTGCCCACTACGCCCACAATGGTGCACACATCGGGCTTGTATCCTCCGAGTTCGATGCCGCGCGTGATCTGTGCGCCAATGGCGTTGCCCCGGGGCCAATGCTTGCGCGCCAGGAACTGGTCGATCACCACCACCTTCGGCGAGTCGGGTCCGTCGGATTCGGAGAGGGCCCGGCCCTGGAGAACGGGAATGCCCATGGCCTGGAAGTACCCCGCATTTACCTGGTTCCACCCCGGAACCGGAGGGTTTTCGCCGGGCGCCAGCGCGTGGCCCACAATCATAATCACGCTGGAGTTGTTGTTGCCGCTGAATGGCAGGAACGTATTGGCCCCCACGTGGCGGACGCCGGGGATGGCGGCCAGCCGGGCTAGCAGATCGGAAACGAAGTTGCGCGCGCGGGCGTCGTCGCTGTAGCGCGCCTTGGGCAAAGCGATTTCCGCAGTCGCCACGTTGTCGGCTTGGAACCCCGCGTCCACCTTCAGCAGCCGCGCGAAGCTCACGGTCAGCAGGCCGGACCCGATGAGCAGGATGAAGGCCAGCGCGAACTGGCACACCACCAGGGCCGAGCGCACCCACGCCGCGCCGGGCCCCGCCGTGCCCGACCGCTCGCCGCCGCGAAATACTTCGTTCAGATCGCGGCGCAGCACGTGGAACAGCGGCGCGCTGCCGAACGCGATGCCGGCCAGGAGCGCGATGGCGGCGGTAAAGGCCAGCGCCGTCCCGTCGATTCCGATGGCCTGCCCGCGCGGCAGGTCCTTGGCCCCAAGATACGAAAGGAGGCGCACGCCTCCATATCCGATGCCCACGGCGAGCGCACCTCCCGCCAGGGAAAGGAGCAGGCTCTCGGTGAGCAATTGGCGCGCGATTCGCCAGCGGCCGGCGCCCAGGCTGTAGCGGATGGCCAGTTCTTTCATCCGCGCATTGGACCGCACGAGCATCAGGTTGGCCACGTTGACGCAGCCGATCAGCAATACCACGCCCACCGCGATCTGCAGCAGGTACAGAGCGGGACGAATATCGCGCACCATCTCGTCCTTCAGAAGCAGAATCCTGGTGCCGAAACGGGCGTTCACGATGAGTTGGCGGTACTTCGGGAACAGGTCCAGGTTGCGATGGTTCAGAGCGTCGATGCGCTCCCGCGCCTGCGTCAGGGTGACGCCTGGCTTGAGGCGGGCGATCATCCCCCAATTGTTGCTGTGGCGGGCGTCGTCGCTGGTCTGCTGCTGGGTGAAGGCGAACGAGACCCACACGCGCACGTCGCCGCCCGGAATCCCGAAGGTCCCCGGCATAACGCCCACAATGCGGTAGAGATTGCCGTTCAAGCGAATGTCTTTGCCGGCCACCTTCGGGTCGCCGGCGAACTGCTCCTTCCACAGGCCTTCGGAGAGCACCGCGACCTTCTCTTTTCCCAGGGTCGCTTCTTCCTCGGTAAACGTGCGTCCGAGCAGGGGCCGCACTCCCAGCGTCTTGAAGAACGAGGGCGTGACGTACTCCCCATGAATGAGCTGCGGGGAACCGCTCATGCCGATTTCGTATCCGTTGTCGCCGAGGAGCGCGACCTCGCTGAAGACGTCAGTCATCTTGCGGCGGTCCAGGTAATCCGGAACGCCGTTGGCCCCCCGATCAATCACGCCGACGCCGGGATAGACGTTGAACATGGTAAGCAACCGGTCGTCGTCGGGATAGGGCAATGGCCGAAGGACGACGTTCTCGAGAACTGTGAAGATAGCGGTGTTGGCGCCGATGCACAGGGCGATGGTCAACAGAGCCGCCACGGTGAACGACCTCTGTTTGAGGAGGATTTTAAGGCCGAATGCGAAATCTTGCGGCATAGGAGCGTTCCAGGGGCATGGATATTCTTCTTGCTAATACGAAATGGGACGCTTCGGGTTCCGCAATTGTGGGGTCAGGCCTTTCGGCCTGCCGCCGGCTTTTTAGCCGGCGTTCTTGGGGCGAGACGCCGGGCAGAAGCCCGGCGGCAGGCCGAAAGGCCTGGCCCCACAACGCAGGCGAAAGCGCCTGCCCCAGAGAAGAAGCATGCCTATACGCCGCGGCGGGGGCCGTACAACTCCACGTGCAGGCGGGGGCTGAAGCGGAAACCTTCTTCTTTGCAGATTTCGGCCAGCCACACGCCACGCTCGCGGAGAATGTCGCGATCCACCCCTTCGGGCATCAGAATAACCCGCGCAGGGCCGGCGCCCAGGGACGCGGCCAGGCTGCGCGCCTCTTCCACGTCCTCCGGCTTCCCGATGACGAACTTGAGCTGGTATTGATAGCGGGCCATCAGTTCCGCCAGAACGGCGGGCTGAATGCGCAGCCCGTCGTGCCGCGCGGCCCAACTGCCGGCGGGCGTGGAGTTTTCCAGCTTCGGGCTGATGCTCATCAAGTCGCAGGCCACCGGCTGGAAGACCGTGCCGGCGGTTTCGATGGTGATATGCAGTCCCAGGCCGCGCAGGCGATTGGTAAGCGGTACGATCTCGGGCGCGATCATGGGTTCGCCGCCGGTCACCACCAAGTGTTTGGCCGGATGCGCCTTCACCTCGTCCAGAATCTGCGTCAGAGACATCTCGACGCCCTCCGGCTGCCACGAAGTATAGGGCGTGTCGCACCACGCGCAGCGCAGGTTGCAGCCGCTGGTGCGGATGAAGAACGAAGGCACGCCCACCAGCGAACCTTCGCCCTGAATGGAGTAGAACAGCTCAGCGATCTTCAATGCCGGCCTCTTGAAAACCCTTGGCGCGCAGCAGGCACGCGTCGCACTGCCCGCAGGGGACGCCCGCGGGGCCGGGGTCGTAGCAACTGTGCGTCAGTCCGAAGGGAACGCCGAGATCGCGGGCCAGCTTCACGATTGCGGCCTTGGTCAGCCCGATGAGCGGCGTATGGATCTTGAGGCGCGTCCGGCCCTCCACGCCCGCGCGGGTGGCCAGGTTGGCCATGCGCGCATACGCCTCGATGTATTCGGGCCGGCAATCGGGGTAACCCGAGTAATCGAGGGCATTGACGCCGATGAAGATATCCGAGCTTTCGAGCGTTTCCGCCCAGGCCAACGCGAACGAAAGGAAGATAGTGTTGCGCGCGGGAACGTACGTAACCGGGATGCCGTCGCCCATTTCCGTGGCGCTGCGCCCCTTGGGGACGGCGATATCGGCGGTGAGCGCCGATCCGCCGAAGGCCTCCAGCCCGATCTTCGTCACCACCCGCTTCTCGACCCCGATGAACTCCGCCACGCGTTCGGCTGCTTCCAGCTCGTAGCGGTGCCGCTGGCCGTAATCGAAGGTGAGGGCATAGCAGGCGTAACCCTCGCGCCGTGCGAGCGCCAGGCAGGTCGAGGAATCCAGGCCGCCGCTTAACAGGCAGACCGCTTTCTTGGGAAGAGGCATCGCTCAGCTTCAATTGTACCCGCGGGACGGATGGCGCCCCGCGGCGTGCCCGATTGGGCTGCCACGCCGGCCGGTGGATCGCGCTGCTCAGCGCGGAAAGGCAGGCGCGGAAAGGCAGGCTCGCCGCAGGACGCGACAGGTTGTAGAATGGCATTTCGATCACCTTCATTACCAGGCATCGGGCCTTGCGGTCCGAAAAGGAGCAATCTTGGCGAACGACACTTATCTGAATTGGGTCATTAAGAACACGCCTACGCAATGGTGGCACGACTCGGCCGAGGCGGGCGAGCTGCAGCTCGGTCTGGAGCGGGGCGCCATCGGCGTCACAACCAACCCTTTCCTCTCGAATATCGCGCTGGTAAGAGACCGGCAGATATGGGCGGCGGACATCGATCCGGTCCTGGCCCTGAATCTGCCGCCCGAGCAGAAAGCCGAAGCGCTGATGCGCATCCCCGTCACCAAGACCTGCGCCAAGCTGATGCCGGAGTATGAGGCGTCCAAGGGCCAGTCGGGGTTTGTGTGCTCGCAGGTGAACCCTGTGCGCGCCGGCGACCGCGACGTCATGCTGGCCATGGCGCGGCGGTTTCATGCCTGGGCCCCGAACATCGCGGTGAAGCTTCCCGCCACGGCGGCGGGCCTGGATGTGGAAGAAGAGTGCGTGGCCGAAGGCATCACCGTAACCCTTACGGTCAGCTTCACGGTGCCGCAGACGGTAGCTATAGCGGAGCGCCATCGCGCCGGCATCGCGCGCGCCAAGGCCAACGGCGTCGTGCCTGGAAAGTGCTTCTCCGTCATTATGATCGGCCGGTTGGACGATTTCCTGCGCGAAGTGGCGCAGGACAACAAGGCCGGGGTCAGCGAATCCGATATCCAGAAGTCCGGCCTAGCGGCCACCAAGCGCGCCTACGCCATCTATAAGGAGCGCGGCTACGAGGCGGTGTTGTTGATCGCCGCCCTGCGCGGCCCCTACCACCTCACCGAGCTGGCGGGCGCCGACCTGCTTATGTCCATCGCGCCGGGTTTCCAGGGTATGTTCGTGGACAAGGACTGGCCGCGCGAGGAGCGCATCGCCAATCCCGTGCCGGCCGACGTCATCGCGCGCCTCCAAACCATGCCGGAATTCGTGCGCGCGTATGAGCCGGATGGCATGAAGCCGGCCGATTTCGTGGCCTTCGGCGCCACCCAGCGAACGCTTTGCCAGTTCGTAGAAGTGGGTTGGCGGCTGATGGAGAACTACCGGTAGATGGCCACGCCGGTAGAAGCCCCCAAACTCGGTAACACAGTCGAGGAATGCATCATCGCGAAGTGGTTCAAGACCAAGGGCGCCGCC
>Ga0187851_10001412_pt1 | contig 23063 bp, 17 predicted proteins | sample June2016WEW_6_10_FD_132997 | JGI IMG/M metagenome (GOLD analysis project Ga0187851, IMG submission 132997) | Peatland microbial communities from SPRUCE experiment site at the Marcell Experimental Forest, Minnesota, USA - June2016WEW_6_10 | ecosystem: Environmental > Terrestrial > Soil >...
CTCGACGAACTTCTTGATGAACGGATGATTCATCCGCGCGGTGACGTTCCAGTCAATCGCGCGCACGTCGTCGCCGGGCTGGTATTCGCGCACCTCGTCGAAGTTCATGCCCTGGCCCTTGAAAACGGAATGGTACTGGCCCGCGAGCGTTTCGGTCACGACGCGGTTCGTGCGAATCTCGATCTGGCGGATTTTTTTGAGGATTTCGCGGGGAATCATGGGTGTGCTTTGATTTTAATCTCCGTCATGCAGCAGAACTTGAAATTCTTTCCGCTCCCGCAAGGACACATTTCGTAAGGTCCAATTTGATCCTTATGACCAGGCCGTAAACCAAACCTCGCAAGAACATGATCATATTCGTCTTTGGGAACTGCACTTTTTTCTCCGTCAAAATATTTCGACTGCAATGCAGCCATGGCCTTGCTTAAATTTATGCCAAAGTTGGCTTTTGATGAATTGGTAAGCGGAAGCCTTATGTTGTCAACCAGCTTGTGTTCCCATTTCCGAACGCTATCAGGCAAAAACAAAATCTGCTTCTCATCGTCTCTAGTTGGAGTGATGTCCAAAAGCTGCCCATCGGGCTTCAACCAAACTGCATGAAAAATTCCTTCGACCAAAACACCTGGATGCTCCCAAATCATCCATCCGTATTGAACTGACCCACCGGCTTTCACAACGTGCGATGGCACATTTAGAAAACAATTTTCCATGCGACTACCAGCCACAGCTGACACTGAAACGTATTGCGGCGTCTGCTTAGGATCAATTTGAGAACACAGTTTCAAAACAGATTCATTGATTGAAACTGGCGTTGTATTCTTTGGATTGTGGATGGGAATCATTTTACTGTCATGGCCGCACAACAAATGTCAAACGCCGTAGGCGTGACATCTTTGTAGAAATCAACCCCAAACCAACTCCAGCTCCGTAGGAGCGGCATATTCAGGCCGTCAATTCTCATCGGTTTTGAAAATATGCTTCTAGTCATCGTCTGTACCGGACTTTTCAAATCGTTTTCATTTCGGTTATGTCGCTCCTACGGAGCTAAAATTTCTTATGTTCGTGGTTTTACAAATATGTCACGCCTACGGCGCTTGATCGGTTTTGAAAATGTATTTCTGGTCATATTCCACGCCAAATTTTTCCAGCAGATCCAGGTATTCGTCCCGGAACGATTGCTTCGCGTGATGCTTTTGCTGGTTCTGGATGTAGCGAATCACCGCGCCGAGTTGCGAGCGGGCATGCGAAAACGCTCCAAATCCTTCCTGCCACGAAAACCGGCCCATCACCCAACGCTTTTCGTTGATGAATTTGGACGAACCGGCTTTCACGTCGCGCACCAAATCCGACAGCGCTGCATCCGGTCGCAGGCCGACCAGCAAATGCAAATGGTCGGGCATATTGTTAATTGCGATCAGTTTGTGCCTCTGCGCGGTGACGATGCCGGTGATGTATTTCTGTAATTCGTCATTGTGTTCCGGCGCAATGAGGTTTTGCCGGCCTTCGACGGCAAACACGACGTGCAGATAAATCTGGGTGTAGGTATTTGCCATTTTCGCGTTCGCAATATGCCGCTCCTACGGAGCTGGAATTGTTTTTGGTTATTGTTTTCTACAAAGATATCGCGCCTACGGCGCTTGTTTTCACGGCACCGGCAGTTCATCAAAAATCTTCTGGATGACGATTTCGCTCGTCTTTTCCTCGGCCTCGGCTTCGTAGGTGATGGCGACACGGTGGCGCAGCACGTCCATGCCGATGCTTTTCACGTCCTGCGGAGTGACGTAGCCGCGGCCTTTCAGAAATGCATAGGCCTTGGCCGCCAGCGTCAGGTTGATGGTCGCGCGCGGCGACGCGCCGAGCTGAATGAAGTCCTTCACCGCGATTTTGTAGTGGTCCGGATCGCGGGTGGCGCAGACGAGGTCCACGATGTAATCCTTCACCTTGTCGTCGATGTAGATGTCGTTGATGACTTCGCGGGCCTTGAGGATTTGTTTCGCCTCGACGACGGCGCTCGCGGTGGGCGTGCCACTGGTGCGCGCCATCAAATCGAGAATCTGCCGTTCCTCGGCGCGCGACGGGTAGCCGATTTTCAATTTGAGCATGAAGCGGTCAACCTGCGCCTCGGGCAGCGGATAGGTACCTTCCTGTTCGATGGGATTTTGCGTGGCCAGCACGAGAAACGGTTCTTCGAGCTTGAACGTCTGTTCGCCGATGGTGACCTGTTTTTCCTGCATGGCTTCGAGCAGGGCGCTCTGCACCTTGGCGGGCGCGCGATTGATTTCGTCGGCCAGGATGAGGTTGGCGAAGACCGGGCCTTTGCGCGTGCTGAAGCCGCCGGACTGCGGATTGTAAATCTGCGTGCCGATGACGTCGGCGGGCAGCATGTCCGGCGTGAATTGCAGGCGGGAGAATTTCACGTTGATGCACGCGGCCATGGATTTCACCGCCAATGTTTTTGCCAGACCCGGCACGCCTTCGAGCAGGACGTGGCCGTTGGCAAGCAGGCCGATGACCAGCCGTTCGGTCAAATAATGCTGGCCGACGATGACCTTGCCGAGTTCGTTAAACAGCGGGTGCGTGAAGGCGCCCGCTTCCTTGACTGCGTCGTTGATGGCACTGATTCCGGTATTCATTATGTATAGATTATTTTGGTGTTCGTATGCGAAATGGACATATAAATTCGGCAAAATGTTCAAGCGATATTTTAAATGCCGGATTTGGTTCTAGCACATAATCTGCTATAATTCAGTCATGCACGCGGTTTGGAAACGTTCATGGAAACATTTCTGGCGTATGCGAATCGCCTATCTGGTCCTGCTGATCACCCTGGCGACCAGCTTCCTGTTTTTTTTCCATCTGCGGGAAAACAGCATGGCCGAAGACCAGGTTCGCTTTGAACGGATGTTGGCCCGCGCCCAAAACGGCATTGAACGCCGGATCGACCGTTGCGTGGACCAGATGTATAATGTGCGGGCGCTGTTTGCCGCCAGTCAAAAGGTCGGGCGGAGCGAATGGGATCGATACATTGAGGCGATGGCCATCCGGCAGGAGGACCTGGGAATCCGTTCGCTGGGTTATATCGAGATCGTGCCCCGGGCCGACAAGGAAGAATTTCTGAAACGCCTGAGAGCCGACACCGATGTTCATTTCACCATCAAACCCGAGGGTGAACGCCCGACATATTTTCCGGTGGTCTATCTCGGACTTTTCGGCCCCGCGGGCCTGAACGGCCGCGGGTTGGACCATGGTGTTCAGTCGCAGCGGGTGGAAACCATCCAGCGGGCCATCGATGAAAACAAACCGTCCGTCACGGAGCAGGTAAATTTTCTGGTGTCCGACGGAACGAGGACCAATACGGGCATTGCCTTGTACCTGCCGATCTACCGAAAAGGCGCCGAAATCAACACCGTTGAGCAACGGCGCGAAGCCGCTCAAGGATTGATCTGCGCGGCCATCAATACGAAAACCGCTTTCGCCGGATTGCTCGGCGACGGATCATCGTCGGTGGATTTGGAAATTTACGACGGAGACAAACCGGATCCGAACCGGCTGTTCTACAACGACAACAATGTAATCAAAGCGGGCCATCCGGAATTGATTTCTTATCTGGCCGGGCAAACCAATGTTGTCGTTCTGAACCGCCAATGGACGCTCTTCATGTCTAGCCTGCCCCCCTTCCTGACCGGGACAACCCGTCATCTGCAATGGATGTTACAATGGCTGGCTCTGTCGGGCGGATTGGTTTTCAGCCTGCTGTTGTTCGGCATCACCTGGGTGCAGGTCAAAGCCCGGCTGCAGGCGCAACAGGACACGTGGAAACTGGAACAATCGCAGGCCGCCCTGGCCGCCGAAAAAAAATTGCTGGACATCACCCTCAATTCCATCGCCGAAGGAGTGATCACCACCGACACCTCGGAAAAAATAATATCCATCAATCGCGCCGCGGAATTATTGACCGGCTGGCCGTGGGCCGGGGCGGAAGGCAAAAATTTGAGCGAGGTTTTTCATCTCATTCACGAACGGACGCAGGAGCCTTGCGCCAACCCCGTCGAACAAGCCCTTCAAACCTGCGCCACCGTTGAAATGGAAAACCATATCTTGCTGGTCGCCCGTGATGAAAGCCGGCACGCCATCGCCACCAGCGCCGCGCCCATTCGGGACGAAGCCGGCAAAATCGTGGGCGCGGTGCTCGTGTTCCGGGATGTGACGGAAAAACAAAAGGCCGAGGTTCAGATGCTCACCGAAAGCAAACTGCAATCCGTCGGCCTGCTGGCCGGCGGCATCGCCCATGATTTCAACAACATGCTCACCGCCATCATCGGCAACCTCTCGCTGGCGCGCATGCCGGAATCGTCGCGGGAGGAAATATTGCAGCTGCTGGCCGACGCCGAAAAAGCCGCGCTGGGGGCGAAGGACCTGACGCAACAATTGCTCACTTTTGCCAAAGGCGGAGCGCCCATTCGAAAACCGACTCTGCTCCATGAATTGATCCGCGAAGCGTGCCAGTTCGCCTTGCGCGGAACCAATGTGCAATGCACCTACTCGCTGGCCAGCGACGCCTGGCCGGTCGAAGCGGACAAAGGCCAGATCCGGCAAATTCTGAACAATCTGGTGATCAACGTCCGACAGGCCATGCCGCATGGCGGCAAAATGGAAGTGCGCATGGAAAATGCCGACCTGCCCGCCAGCTCCCTGCCTCCATTGCCGGCGGGCAGGTATGTGAAAATCTCCATCCAGGACCATGGACCGGGCATCCACTCCGAACATTTGCCGCGCATTTTTGAACCTTACTTCACCACAAAAAAAGCGGGCACCGGCCTCGGATTGGCCACGGTTTATTCGGTCATTCGCAAACACGATGGCCAGATCAAAGTCGTTTCCGAACCGGGAAAGGGAACAACCTTTGAACTCCATCTGCCAGCCTCACAAAAGCCGGCGCCGCCGGTTCCCACCGAGCCCGCGCCGGAAAATTTCTCCGGGCGCGGGCGGGTTCTGATTGTGGATGACGAAGCCCCGATCCGGAAATTTCTCACCCTAATGCTGCAAAAATTCGGCTATGAAGCTGAAACCGCCAACGACGGCGGCGAGGCGATTGAACGTTACACCACCGCCAAATCCGGCGGAAATCCTTTTGATGCCGTCATCATGGATCTGACCATCCCCAACGGCATGGGTGGTTGCGAAGCGGTCCGCCGGCTGCGCGAACTGGACCCCAACGTCAGGGCGATTGCGTCCAGCGGATACTCATTGGACCCGATCATGGCAAATTACCGCGATTACGGCTTCTGCGGGGTCATCCCCAAGCCATACCGGTCGGAAGACTTGAACCGGATTTTGAAAGAGGTCATTGGCAATGGGCGGACGCCCAATTAGACCCGCGCGGTCCGCTGTTTTGTGATTCAGAGCTGCCCGGCCTGGCGAACCATCACCAGGTCACGCTTGATTTGCTCGCGCAACTCCGCCGCCGTGGCAAACTTTTTTTCGTCGCGCAACCGGGCGCCGATTTCAATCTCCAGCTCCCGGCCGTAAAGATCACCGCTGAAATCGAGCAGGTGCGCCTCGACGCGGAGCTCGGGCGCAACGGACGCCACCGTCGGACGAAAACCGATGTTCAAGGCCGCGCGTTGGACTTTTTCCGCCACTTTTGCCCGGGCGGCATAAACCCCGTTCGGCGGCAGCACCAAACCGGACACGTCCAGATTCGCGGTCGGAAAACCGAGTTGCTGGCCGACCCGGTCGCCCTGGATGACGCGGCCGGAAATCGCGTAGGGCCGCCCGAGCATCTGGCTCGCGGCATCGAGATTGCCGGAGCGGATGGCCGCGCGAATGCGCGTGCTGCTGACCACCTGGCCGTCAAGCGACACGGCAGCCAGCCCGTGAACGGTGAATCCGAGTTCGCCGCCGAGTTTTTTAAGCAACGCAACATTGCCGCCGCGCCGGTGGCCGAAAACAAAATCGGCGCCGACACAGAGGCTTTGGATCTTTCCGAGGTCGCCCGCCAGGCTACAAACAAAATGTTCGCCCGTCTGACGGCTGAATTTTTCGTCGAAATGTATCTGCAACAACGTGTCCGCGCCGAGCGATTCAATCGCGCCCAGTTTTTGGGGCAGCGAATAAATCAGCGGCGGCACCCGTTCCGGCGCGACCACGGTGTTCGGATGCCGGTCAAACGTGATTACCAGCGCAATGGCATCGTGCTGATGCGCGTCGGCCAGGGTCTGGCGGATGATTTGCTGGTGGCCAAGATGGACGCCGTCAAAAAAACCGATGGCCAGACAGGTTTTACGGCTGCCGTTGCCAAGCTCGTTTGCACTGTGTATGACGTTCATCGCTGAAAATTGTAGCGGCATCTCGGCAGAGTGCCGCATTATTTTTTAGATGGCGGCGCTCTGCCGAGATACCGCTACGAGGTCACGATCCGGCCGCCAATTTCAAAAACGGAATCACTTTTTTCTCCAATTCGGCCGCCGTCAATTTCAAAACGTCGTCCAGCTTCGTCGCATTCGCCACGTCGAATTTGCCGGAAACGCTGCGGCGGAGCGACGCCAGGAGGGCGCCGCAGCCGAGCTTTTGCCCGAGTTCGTGGGCGATGCTGCGGACGTAGGTGCCCTTGGTGCAGGCGACCTTGAACTGGCCGAGCGGCGGTTCATAATTCGTAAGGCGGAAATTGTAAATGTGGACCAGCCGCGGTTCGCGTTCCACCTCGATGCCTTTGCGGGCGAGCTTGTAAAGCGGCACCCCTTTTATTTTGACGGCCGAAACCATCGGTGGCGTCTGCATCTGATCGCCCACGAACGCGGCGGCGGCTTCGTTCAACTGGTCGAGCGTCAGCGGTGGCACCGGTTTGGTTTCAAGAATTTCACCATCGCAATCGTAACTGTTCGTCGTCTCGCCAAATTTGATGGTGCCTTCGTAAACCTTGTCGTCGCCCATCAATTTTTCGGACAGCTTCGTGCCGCGGCCAAGCACGATGATGAGCAGGCCGGTGGCATTGGGGTCGAGCGTGCCGCAGTGGCCGACTTTTTTGATGCCAAACCGGCGGCGGATGACGTCCACCACGTCATGCGAAGTCGGACCGGCGGGCTTGTCAATCAGGAGGGCGCCATCGAACGGGGAAAATTCTTGCATGATTAAATTAGTTCTTGAATCCGATCAAATTCCATTTTGCTGCAAACGGCATCAGCGCCGGCCTGAAGCAATGCAACATTTCCTTCTTCACGAGCTGAAACTCCGACAATGCGAATTTTGTTTCCGGCCTCGCGTAATTCTCGAACAAGTTTTTCACCTTTTCCATCATCCAAATCATAATCGATCAATAAAAGATTGAATTGACTGGCAGCTAAACTTGAGCGTGCCATTGATAAACTTGGCGCAACTGTTACTTGATGCGCTGACAAAAAATGTATTATGGCTTGCTGTGCGAAAACGGAATGATTCTCAACAAAAAGAATCTTAAGCGTTTTCATTTTGCTGCATTCAGCGCGATCTTGATGGCGGCAATCACCCGGCGCTGGACGGACAGCGGTTTGCCGGGAATGCGCGCGCCCGCCGCCGCCGGATGGCCGCCACCGCCAAATTGCGCGGCGATTTCGTTCACGTTCACCCGGTCGCTTTTGGAGCGGAGGCTGATGCGGGTCAGTCCGGGTTCCATCTCCTCAAAAACGCAGGCAACGACGACCGGCTCGATGGCACGAATGTGGTCAATGAGTCCTTCGGTGTCCGCGCTTTCCGCGCCGGTGCGGGTGAAATCGGCCTGTTTCAGCCAGAACCACGCGATCCGGTCATCGGCGGTGAGACGGAATTTGCTGTAAACGTGCTTGAGCAGCCGCGCCCGGGAGAGCGGATACGATTGGTAAACCTCGTCGCAAATTTTCGCGAGGTTCGCGCCGCGCGTGACCAGCTCCGCCCCGGTGTGAAACGTGCCGGGCCGGGTCGTGGAATATTGAAACGAGCCGGTGTCCGTCGAGACGGCGGTGAACAGGCAATTGGCGATCGGTTTGGTGATCGGCCAGCGCGCGACCTTCAACAGCCGAAAAATCAATTCGCCGGTGGAAGGCTCGCGCGGCGACACCCAGTTCACGTCGCCGTAACGCGTGTTGCTTTCGTGATGGTCAATGTTGATGAGCGTTTTCCGGTGCACGATTTGCCGGCTGACCCGGCCGAGACGCTCGAAGCTCGCGCAATCGGCGGCGATGACGCAGTCGAATTTCATGCCGGCCCTGGGTTTCTGAAACAGTCCGTCGGTGTTGAGAAATTTATATTTTTGCGGAATGGCATTCTCGTTCCAACAGACGACTTTTTTGCCTTCGTTTTGCAGCGCCAGCGTGAGGCCCAGTTGCGAGCCCACGCAATCGCCATCGGGCCGGACGTGGCCGACGATGCAAATGGTTTTGCTTTCGCGGACCGTGTCCAGAATGCGATCAATGATTTTCGGATAGCTTTTCACGGTTCAATTTCATCTGCGTCCGCCGGCCGGTCTTTTTCCAGTTCCTCAATGATCTGGAGCACGCGGTTGCCGCGCACAATGGAATCATCGAAGGCAAATTTCAGCCGCGGCGTGTATTTCAGGACAACGGCCTTGCCGATGAACCCCTGGATGCGCACGCGATGCTCGTTGAGCAGTTGAAAGCCGCGCTTTTGCTGGTCGGGATTGCCAAGAATGCTGATGAAAACCGTCGCCGACTTGAGGTCGCCGGCCACGTCCACGTCGTTGACCGTGATCAGGCCGGCCTCGCTGACGTGAAACTCGCGGCGGACGGCCTCGCCGATTTCGCGCTTCAAAAGTTCGCGCACTCGCTGGAGTCGAAGGGATGCCATGGGAATTGGGGTCTAGCATCTGGCGTCTGGTATCTGGGGCCGGGATTGAGCGTCCTGCTTTTCCCCAGAACCCAGATCCGAGAACCTGGAGCCTAAGTTCATAATTTCGCGGCGACTTTCTCCGTCGTGTAACATTCGATGGCGTCGCCAACCTGGAAATCGCTGTAGCCCTCGATACGGATGCCACATTCCATGCCCGCGCGGACCTCATTGACCTCGTCCTGAAAACGGCGGAGCGATTGCGCGATGCCTTCGTAAATGACGTCCTTGCGCCGGCGCACCCGGACCTTGCCCTTGACGATGCGCCCGCTGGAAACCATGCAACCGGCGACCGGCACGCCCTTGGACAACTCAAAAATCTGCCGCACTTCCGCCGAGCCAATGATGCTTTCCTTGACGTCCGGCTCCAGCAATCCGGCCATCGCCTCCTTCACCTGGTCAATCAATTCGTAAATGATCGCATAAAGCTTGATTTGCACGCCTTCATGCTTTGCCTTTTCGGCGGCGGTGCTGTCCAGCCGCGCGTGAAAGCCAAGGATGACGGCGGAGGATGCGGACGCCAGGGCCACGTCGTTTTCGGTGATCGTGCCGACATCGCTGTGCAGAATTTCAAGCGTCACCTTGTCGGACTCGATTTTCTTGAGCGCCTCGACAATGGCCTCGACCGAGCCTTGCGTATCGGCCTTGACGACGATCTTGAGCGCCTTGCTCTGCGCCGCCGCCAGTGAAGCGAACAGATTTTCCAGCGTGACCTTCGAGCGGTTCTCCAGATCCTGCGCCTTCATTTCATTGGCGCGTTGTTCGGCCAGCTCCCGCGCGGCCTTTTCGTCCTCCACCACGCTGAATTCCAGGCCCGCGTCCGGCACACCGTTCAAACCCAGAACCCGCACCGCAACCGACGGCCCGGCTTCCTTGAGCCGCTGGCCCTCCTCGCTGATGAGCGCGCGGACGCGCCCGTAAAATTCGCCGCACAGGATGATGTCGCTGACGCGCAACGTGCCTTTGCGCACAAGCACCGTCGCCGTTGGTCCGCCCGGCTCGACGCCGGATTCAATGACGTTGCCCTTGGCCCGGCGGTCGGGGTTCGCCTTGAGTTCGAGCAACTCGGCCTGGAGCAAAATCATTTCCAGCAGCTTGTCCACGCCCTGCTTGGTAAGCGCGGAAACATCCACAAAAATCGTGTCGCCGCCCCAATCGTCGGGAACCAGCCCCTTGTCTTGCAACTGCTGGCGGACCTTCATCGGGTTCGCATTGGGATGGTCCATTTTGTTGACCGCGACCAGAATCGGGACCTTGGCGGCCTTCGCGTGGCTCAGCGCTTCGAGCGTTTGCGGCATGACGCCGTCGTTCGCGGCGACGACGAGCACAACGATGTCCGTGACGTTTGCGCCACGCGCGCGCATGGAACTGAACGCCGCGTGGCCGGGCGTGTCGAGGAAGGTGATTTGGGCCAGGCCCTTTTTCTTTTCCGGGTGCGGCACGGTAATCGTGTAAGCGCCGATGTGTTGCGTGATGCCGCCGGCCTCGCCCGCAGCAACGTCCGACTTGCGGATCACATCGAGCAACGTCGTTTTGCCGTGGTCAACGTGGCCCATGATGGTGACCACCGGGGCGCGCGGTTTGAGCTGTTCCAGTTTGTCCTCGATGTCGAGCTCAACTTTTTTGACCGGCGCGTGGACCACGCCGCCGCCGCGCTCGCGTTTTTCCACTTCAAATCGGAAGCCGTATTTCGCGCAAAGCTGCTGGGCGATTTTTTCGTCAATCGCCTGGTTCACGTTGGCAAATACGCCCAATTCCATCAGATCGGCGATGATTTTGAACGGCTTCTGCTTGAGTTGGGCGGCGAGTTCGCGCACGACAATCGGCGGTTTGATGATGATGACCTCACCGGTCGTGGGCGCGACAAACTTGGGCTGCGGCGCGGCCGGTTTGGCGGCTTCGCGCGATGCAGGAGCGGTTTGGCGGCCGCCGGACAGGCGCGGGGCCTGCCTGGTTTCCTGTCTGCCCGAAGTGCCGGGACGGGACGGCGGAGATTTGACTGAACCTCCCCGGTCGCCGCGCGACGGCAGGCGTGTCGGCAATTGAATAAACCCAACCTTTTCGCCAACCTTCGGTCCCGCCGGTTTGAGCGGTGGTGGCGGAGGTTTGGGTGGTTCCACAACCGGCGGTGGTTCTTCTTTGACCTCCGGTTTTGGCGGTTCCGGCGGCGGAGCGGTGATAAAAACAACCTTTTCCTCGACGGGAGCGGGCTTGGGCGGCTCGACCACCGGTGGTGCCGCAAATTTGGCGGCGAGTTCGGGGTGATCCGCGAGCAGGTGATTTTCGAGATCCTCGGCGGTGATTTTATCGAGCGAGCTGGACGGAACCTTGGCGGCGGCAATGCCCAGCGACTTGGCTTTGGCGATAATTTCCTTGTTCTCCAGGCCAAGTTTCTTCGAGATGTCGTAAATCCGAACGGGCATATTTTTCTTTCTTCACCAACCCTCGCCGGTCACCGGACCGGACGAATATTTTGCCGGTGGCATTCATCAGGCCACCGCAGTGTTGGAATCGCTTTCGCCGAGCTGAATTTTCCGGTTCTCGGCTTCCGCATGCGCGGCCTTCAAAATTTCCGCCGCTTTTTCGCCGATTTGCGGAATGCTGCTCAAATCACTTTCATCCGCCGACAACAAATCCTCGATCCGCGTCAAACCGGCGTGCACCAATGCATCGGCCTGTTCGCGGGAAACACCCGGAATGGCGGCAATTAATTCAACCGCCTCGGCGACTTTTTCCTCAAAGCCCTTGGTGACGACGACTTCGGCGTCGATGTTTACTTCCCAACCGGTCAGCTTGGCCGTCAGGCGCGCATTTTGGCCGCGTTTGCCGATGGCCAGCGATAATTGGTCTTCAGCCACCAGAATATGCACACGCTTGCTGGCTTCATCAATTTCAAAACTCTTGAGCTTCGCGGGCGAAAGCGCGTTGGTGATGAACGTCCGGACATCCGGCGACCACGGAATGACGTCCACTTTTTCGTTGTTCAGTTCGCGGACGATGTTTTTCACGCGCTGGCCGCGCATGCCAACGCACGCGCCGACGGGGTCCACCTTGCTGTCACGCGAATAGACGGCCATTTTCGTGCGAAAACCCGGTTCCCGCGCGACGCCTTTGATCTCGATCGTGCCGTCGTTGATTTCCGAAACCTCCAGTTGGAACAGTTTGATGACAAACCGCGGATCGGCGCGGGACAAGATGATTTCCGGCCCGTGCGGGCCTTCTTCCACGGCCTTGACGTAGCAACGGATGCGTTCGCCGACCTGATATTCCTCGGTGGGCACGCGTTCGCGGTTCGGCAGCAGCGCCTCGTATTTGCCCAGATCCAGAATCACATCCGAACGCTCGAACCGCCGCACGGTGCCGCTGACGATGTCGCCGACGCGATCCTTGAATTCGGTGAAAATCAGCGCCTTCTCCGCCTGCCGGATTTTCTGCATGAGCGCCTGTTTGGCGTATTGTGACGCAATGCGACCAAAGCCGGTTGGCGTCACTTCCTTTTCGATTTCGTCGCCGATCTGCGCGTCGGGCTTGATGCGTCGGGCGTCAAATACGGAGATTTGATCGTGCTTGGAAATGACCTTGTCGGAGACGATGAGTTTGGCGAACGCCTTGATGTCGCCGTTTTTCTGGTCAATTTCGACGCGTAACTCCCGCGCCGCGCCGACCGCCTTTTTGGCGGCGGACAACAACGCCTCCTGAACAGCGCCGACGAGGACATCACGGTTGATGCCCTTTTCGCGCTCCCAAAATTCCAGTACAGCCAAAAAATCCGCATTCATACGCTCGACGCTGCGGTTGCATCCGGCGAACAAAAAAGTCGGCAGATATGCATCTTCCGACTTTCGCGCGCTGGATGAACCAGCAAACTTTACCGTTCTTAAAGGATAGCTTAAGAAGTTATCCTGTCCGCGTCAAGCGTAAACAAATCCGCGCTAATACAGGGCGAAATTGGGTTTTGGAATGAAAAACCGCAACCATGGCCGTGACACAGGCTGGATCACAACCGGTTCGAGGGTGTCTTTCGACTTGTTTTTGAATTTGCGCCGTAGTGGTGGCATTCAACGTATATTGAGTGGCATTAGAGCAGCCAAACAACCCACCGCTCAAAACGAGCGCGAGGCTGAGGAGGAGTTTGGGGTTCATGGGTTCCTGCACTTTGCCGACAAAGCTGGAAACAGGCCCCTAACACAAGCGCGAGGCTGAGGAGGAATTTTGATTTCATGGATGCGCTGTCATACTCTTCACTCGCTTTGCCTTCTTCGCCGAATGCGACAGAGCCAGATAGTTTTCGCTGGTGACGACTTTGCGTCCGCTTTTCTTTTCCAGTTCACGCCGGGCGTTGCCGGCCACGCCGCCGCCTTCGTGGGCAGCTTGCCGGTTTTGCGGAAGGCCCTGAGTGTCACGGTTGCGGGCGATTTCGGTCGTGGCCGCTTCGCCGAGCATTGAGAAGATTAGCTCCAGGTCGGTCATGTGGTCGCGGAGATTTTCGCGCTTGAGCCGCTTGAACTCGGCGTATTCGGTCGGTGTCAGGCCGAACGTGGCCTTGGAAATTTCGGCGGTGAGGATGGCGTACTCGCGCTGCTCCTTCACACCGCGTTTCTTCCATTCGTCGGTCAGTTCATCACGAATGGCAATGGAGCGCATCCGTTTTTCAATCCAGTCATCGGAGTAGCCCTTGGCTTTGTAGATGGCGCGGGTACGTTTTGTGGCGAGCTCCGGGTCTTCAATCTCCTGCACGCGCTCGTAGCCAACGCGCGCCAGCCAGCGCTTGAAAGGTTCGGCTTTGGGGCTGGAAATGGATTGAATGAGACGGAAAATTCCCTCGGTGTTCCAGCACTGGAGCATCTGGCGTCCACCAGCGGTGTCGAATTCGATGCCAAGGGGGGGTGGCAATTTGCCACCCCCCTTTAGGGCTTCAGTCAATTGCGGGTCGCGCCGCCGCATATCTGTGAAATAACCCTTTGGATTCACGGAATCCGTCAGCGCGGCAATGGCATCAATAATTACAAACCACCACTCGTTGTTGTGGATCGCTCGGCGGATTTCTTTCCGTTGGAACAGGGCGATGCGGGTTTCAGGATTCGGGTTGGTATCGCTCATGGCTAATTATGCCTGATGATAAAACCGGGAATCAGTTGGGCAAGCGGAATACGGAGGGCGGCCCCAAATCGAACTTTCGGCAACAGCGCACCGCTCCCATCTTCAGCCGCAGTGTCTGGCTTAACTTGAACTTTTCTCCGGGCTGCCGGTGTCTTCCCGGCATTCTTCTTCCAGGATGGCGTACCAGACGGAGTTGGACCAGCCGCCTTCGGGCGCCGGTTCGTTCTTCACAAACTCCCCCTCGCGCCTCATGCCGACCCTTTCGAACAACCGGCAGGCGGCTGTTTTCCGGCTGTCGCAACTGGCCGATACGCGGTGCAGCTTGATTCCCCAAAAGCAAAAGCCGAGCAGCACCTTCACCGCTTCCAACCCAAACCCCTTCCGCTGATAACTTCGGTGCAAATTAATGTTGAACATCGCCTGGGACGGCTTGGGAAACCACAAGCCGAGATGGCCGATGAGCTGGTTGCCGGCCTGGAGTTCAATGGCCAGACGAAACATCTGGTTTGGCGTCGTCAGCTTGATCGCGCTGTCGCTTTCGAGCCAGTGCTGCACCTGCTCCTCCTCGTTCACCGCCAGGCCGTCTGTGTATTGAAGAAAATCCTCATCGGCCAGCAATTTCATCAATGGCTCCCAATCGTTCATGACGAACCGCCTTAAAATCAACCGGGGCGTGGTGATGGGAATGGGAATCGTTTCACCTTTTTCACTGCCGGCTTCCGGCACAATGAGGCTTGCCATGCAGTTGGGACAATCCTGGGCGGAGCCAATCGCGCTTTCGGGAAAAGAAACCGGTTCGCCACAATAGGGGCACTTGAAATCGAGAAAATTTTCTTCGGTGATCATGATGGCATTAAGGTCGCACGCAGGCGAAATCATGCGAACTTTTCAACCTTTCGCCAACTTCTTTCAACTGTGGAGACAGAACGAAATGGGATTTTACAATCAAATTGCAGACGAATCGCCATTTCTTATCGCGAGTGAATCGCAACGATCGCAGTTAAACGCGTCCCCGGAGGGGACACCGTGATAATAGCCCGGCGATTTATCGCCGGGTTTCCATCGTCCATTTTTTCTAGTCCCGCAGGGACGGCTGAGATAAACCAGCGTCATGGCCAACTCCTACATCAGCCGTCCCTGCGGGACTCATACCCAACCAACTCACGATTCCCGGCGATAAATCGCCGGGCTATTTTCACACGCTCCTACGGAGCAGGCACACCAGCGGTAGAATGACCGAAATGTTTCAAATGTCTTCCGGTAGTTCTGGAACCATTCTGCAAACCGCTTTTTTGTCAGCAGCCGATCTACTTTTCGATTTTCTTCGACTGTTCTTTTGGCAGATTTATCCCGATAATGCGATATACCCAAACGTTCCCGTTCCCAGTCTTTTCTCCCACCTCAGAGAACCAAATCTCTCCATCGCCAATCATTACGCCTTGCCAATTTTTGAACAACGAATCAGCTGATTGTTTCTGAACGATGGATTTGAGTTGCGTGGTAAAAATAAGCGCGACGTGTTCCTTAAAATCAGCCTTGTTTTTCAATTTAATCTCTCCTTTGTCCAGTCTTAGCACAAAGGTATAGCTTACCACCGCTCCTGAAAACCATTCCACATCATCCGTCAAAACCGCATTTTTGATCTGCTCAAAAAAGGCTTTGTCGGAAGCAGTCACCGAAAAACCCCGCGCGTCCGCCTCGCTCTGGAGAGCAAAGAACGAGACAATCAAAAATACCGTCGTGACAATCAGTTTTCTCACAGTCCAATGCGATTGAAACGCGCGCTATTGTTTCCAACCAATCTTCGGACACCGCTTTGAAATTCAACTCACGGTCATGCCGAGCAGGAACTCGATGTTGGTCTTGGTCTTTTTCAATTTGCCCAACAGCAGTTCCATCGCCTCGACGGGCGGGACGCCGGTGAGAGCGCGGCGCAACAGGACAATCCGGCTCAGTTCATCCGGATGGTAGAGCAGTTCCTCCTTGCGCGTGCCGGAGTGTTCGATGTTGATGGACGGGAAAATGCGACGGTCCACCAGCGCGCGATCCAGGTTCACCTCCATGTTGCCCGTGCCTTTGAATTCCTCGAAAATCACCTCGTCCATGCGGCTGCCGGTGTCCACCAGCGCCGTCGCCATGATGGTGAGCGAGCCGCCCTCCTCGATGTTGCGCGCCGCGCCGAAAAAGCGCTTCGGCTTGTGCAAGGCGTTCGCATCCACGCCGCCGGACAGGATTTTACCCGAGTGCGGCTGGATGGTGTTGTAGGCGCGGGCGAGACGCGTGATGGAATCGAGCAAAATCACCACGTCGCGCTTGTGTTCGATCATGCGGCGCGCCTTTTCGATGACCATTTCGGCGACCTGCACGTGGCGTTCCGGCGGCTCGTCGAACGTGGAGCTGATGACTTCCGCGCCTTTGCAGGAGCGTTCCATGTCCGTGACTTCCTCCGGCCGTTCGTCAATGAGCAGGATGAACAGATACGACTCAGGATTGTTCTTGAGGATCGCGTTGGCGATCTTCTGCATTAAAACTGTTTTGCCCGTGCGCGGCGGCGCGACAATAAGGCCGCGCGTGCCTTTGCCGATGGGGCAGACGAGGTCCAGCACGCGCGTGTTCAACTCGTCGGCGGTGGTTTCCAGAATGAACCGCTTGTTCGGGAACAGCGGCGTGAGGTTGTCGAAATGCGTTTTGTCCTTCGCCTTGTCCGGATCCTCGCCGTCCACGCCCTCGACCTTGAGCAGCGCGAAAAACTTTTCCTTTTCCTTCGGCGGCCGGATCTGGCCGGCGATCAAATTGCCGGTCTGCAAATCGAACCGGCGGATTTGCGAGGGCGAAACGTAAATGTCCTCCGGGCACGGCAGATAATTAAAGCTCTGCGAACGCAGAAAGCCGAAACCTTCCGGCAGGACTTCGAGCACGCCCTCGGAAAACAACACGCCTGCGCGTTCGGCGTTTTTCTGGAGGATGTGGAAAATGACCTCGTGCTTGCGCATCGTGCCGAAATTCTCCACGCCAAGCTCCTTGGCCATGTGATTCAGCTCGGTCATCTGCATCGCCTGCAATTTGGCGATGTTCAGCGAGGCGACGATCTTGTCGCGTTGCGGACCGCGGCGCTCTTCCGCCCGGGGTTCCTCCATTTTGGGTTCTTCGGCCAGTTCAACCGGCGTGGAGGGCGGACGCAAGGCGGCGGAGCCGGACGGTTCAATTGCGGCGGGAACTTCCGCGGCCGGGCTGCCATTGGTGGTCGATTCCGGCGATTCCACGGCGGGCGTTTCCGCCGGGGGTTCCATCACCGGTTTCGCCTTGGGTTTTCTCGTTGATACTCTTGGCATAGATAAATTTTAAATTGGCTGGATCAACCGGATTTCAATTGTCAGATGTGACAGGCCGCCACGCATTGGACGCCCTGTGACCGAAACAGTTCAAACTGGGATGACCACCAACCGTAGCGTATTAAGCTGTCATGTTCTCAATACGGCAAGGGAAATTTCGCAGTCAACTCACGCATATGTTGGCGTACCTCGACCGCCTTGTCAAAAAGATTTTTAGACATGTCGGAACTCCGTGAGAGTGTCCCCCCTGATAACTCGATAGAAATGTCCCCTTTTGGACGGGGTTGCGGTAGCAATCCGGTCCATAAACATGGAGACATTAATAATGAGTCGGAAGGAACGGGATCGGGTGACGATCATGGCGGGCGTTACGAAGCAAGAACTGACGCTGGTGCAAGGGAGCGAGTTGATGGGGGTGGGTTATGAGAATCGCCGGCGGGCCTTCCGGCGAAGTGGCTGCATTGCAGTGGCTGGTAAACAAGTATGGGCAGAAATGATGCTCACCAAGACAAATTGAATAAGCCAGTTCCGACGGCTCAAGGCAGCGGAATTTTGCCGTCAATTCCCACAAGCCATTCCTCGTAGCAGCCGACGTACGTCGGCTCATACTTTTTCCAGAAGAAACGCACGCATAATTCAAAAGCTCCGTTGGAGCGACATATCCCTGAATGATGTCGCTCCTACGGAACTTATTTTCCTTTTGTAATTTACAACTACAAAGATTTCGCGCCTACGGCGCTAAAACAATTTGAGTTGCGTAATTTCAATAAGGAAGCGGAAATTTTGCCGTCAATTCACGCACGCGCCCGCGGACCTTGTGCGCTGCGTCCACGTTTTTGATGTCCAGCAGGACTTCGGAAATCATATCGGCAATCGCCGCCATCTCCACTTCCCTCATGCCGCGCGTGGCCACCGCCGGCGTGCCCAGCCGGATGCCGCTGGCCTGAAACGGCGAGCGGGTCTCGAACGGAATGGTGTTTTTGTTCACCGTGATGCCGGCTTCGTCGAGCGCAATCTGGCAGTCCTTGCCGGTCACATTCTTCGCGCCCACGTCCACCAGCATCAAATGGTTGTCCGTGCCGCCGCTGACGAGCCGGTAGCCGTTGCGTTTCATGCCCTCGGCCAGCGCCTGCGCGTTTTTCACGATTTGTTCCTGATACGCCTTGAACGACGGCTGCAACGCTTCCTGGAAACAAACCGCCTTGCCGGCGATGACATGTTCCAGCGGTCCGCCCTGGATGCCGGGGAAAACCATGGAATCAATTTCCTTCGCGTTTTTCTCGCGGCACAAAATCAATCCGCCGCGCGGTCCGCGCAAGGTCTTGTGCGTCGTCGTCGTCACAAAATCCGCATGCGCCATCGGGCTGGGATGGATTCCAACCGCCACCAGACCGGCGATGTGGGCGATGTCCGCCAGCAGATACGCGCCGACTTCCCGGGCAATTTCGCCCATGCGCTTGAAATCAATAATGCGCGGATAAGCGCTGGCGCCCACAGTAATCATCTTCGGCTTGTGTTCGCGCGCCATCTGGGCGAGCTGGTCGTAATCAATCCGTTCGTCGTCCTTGCGCACGCCGTAGTGGACGATCTCAAAAAATTTGCCGGAAAAATTCGCCTTGTTGCCGTGCGTCAGATGCCCGCCGTGGCTCAGGTCCATCGTCAGCATCTTGTCACCGGGCTTCAGGACGGCGAAATAAACGGCCATGTTCGCCTGGCTGCCGGAATGCGGCTGGACATTGGCGTGTTCCGCGCCGAACAGTTTTTTCGCGCGGTCAATCGCGAGCTGCTCAACCGCGTCAATGTTTTCGCAGCCGCCGTACCAGCGTTTTTTGGGATAACCCTCGGCATATTTGTTCGTAAGCACGGAGCCCTGGGCTTCCAGCACCGCCGGGCTGACAAAATTTTCGCTGGCGATCAACTCGATGTTTTCCTGCTGGCGCAACCGCTCGTGCTCGATGGCTTCGGCCACGGTCGGATCCACGTTGCGCAAACGGAGTGACGCGGACGCGAGCCGGACATCCATCTTGTTGACGCGGCGTTCGTGGCGGCCGCCCTCGAATTTGGCGCCGATAAATGCGTCGAGAAGTTTTTTTCCCAGTTCCGGCGAAGTGGTTTTGCCGGCGAGGCAAAGGATGTTCGCATCGTTGTGCTGCCGCGCCAGCGCCGCGGTTTGCACATCGGCGACGAGTGCGGCGCGCACCCCCGGCACCTTGTTGGCGGTCATGCTCACGCCGACACCGCTGGTGCAGATGAGCAGGCCGAGTTCCACCTGGCCCGCCGCCACCGCCTGGGCCACCGGCCGGGCAAAATCCGGGTAATCGTCGCCCGGGTCCTTCGATTTGGCGCCGAAGTCGGTGACGCTCAATCCGCGCTGATGCAGGTGTTGCTTCAGCGCTTCCTTCAATTCATAACCGCCGTGGTCCGCGCCGAGCGCGAAGTTTGTGACCGCCACGGGTTTGGCCGCGTGCGGGGCCGATGAGATTTTGTGTTGTTCCATAAATTTCAAAAGGGACGCAATGCCCTGTTCGATCTGGTCGCGGCAATCCTCATACACCTCGTAGGAACCGCCAATCGGGTCGCTGATGTCTTTTTCAAATTCTTCGAGCGTGTCGTCGAATTCGCGCAGCAAAAAGGTTTTTTCCGCCGCCGGTGGATACAGGAGCGCAATCGCGTCCACGTGGCTGTGCGTCATGCCGAAAATGTAGTCCGCCTGCCGCACCAGCTCCGTCGTGAGCGTCCGGCTGCGCTGCTGTGAAATATCCATGCCCAGCTTGCGCATCGCTTCCACCGAATGTGCCGTCGGCGGCTGGCCGTCCACCGCGCCGAGTCCCGCCGAATACACCCGGAATTCCCCGCGTCCGGCCGCCGACCGCCGGAACAGCGCTTCGGCCATCGGGCTGCGACAGACGTTGCCGGTGCAAATGAACAGAATGGTTTTCATCCCGCGCGAAGGCTCACGATGAGTTGCAAAAAGTGCATCGTCAATCCGAAATCAGGGGCGCGACTGGCGCACGACGGCGAGTCCTTTGATTAAATCCACCGCGCGCGCCAGAACCGGGTCGCGCAGCACCGGCTTTTGCGGCTCGGCGGGACGCGCCGGAGCGGAATCTTCATCGCCGGCATCGTCACCGCCGGACCCGCGGATTTTTTCCGGCTCGGATAAATCCATGTCCCGCGTATGGAATTCGGGCGTCCCAATGATTTTTCCGCCGTGTTGCTTCTGCTGCACCAGATCCGCCTCGCTGATGCGGTCCACAATCGGCAAATAGCTGTTGGTGGCTGCCTGGGCGGCGTCGGTATTTTGCGCAAACGTTCCGTAGGGATTTTCCCAAAACACGCGCTCAGCGTCCGCGTTCACGGCCACGGCAATGTCCGGCCGCAAACCGGCGGAGGAATTTGCCGGGCCATCGCCTGATTTGACCGGCGGCGTCGCGATACGCAGCCGCTCGCCGTTGCGCAGGGGGAATTCCTTGAACGTCGCCGCCTCACCCGCCGTCGGGCTGCCGATGATCAGGCACGAGTCCGCGCGGCGTAGGGCCGACGCCAGCGTTTCCGCCGCGCCACGCGTTTCGCCGTTCACCAGCAACCCCAGCGATCCGGCACCGATCTTTTTGGACGTGAACAAATTCGCCGCGGCCTGCGCCGATGCAACATTGTCGCCAGCGGCGAAACGCAAATCGAGAACGATGCCGGCTACCTTGTTGGTGGCGGTCAGCGCGCGATACGCCGCGTTCAATTCGCCGGCGAGGTTTCCCGTGACCTGGCCGATGCGCAGATAGGCAACGTTGTTTTCGATGACGGCGGATTTGCTCAAGGCTGTCCCGCCCTGGGGGTTCGCCGACCCGTCCGTGGCGCCGCCGACCAATGAAATTTCGCCGGGGAACCGGGACAGCAAGCCGGCGATCGCTGCACGGTTCAAATTATCGTCCGTTGCGCCCGTGAGATTCGTGCGCAGCAAATCATAGACTTCCATGAAATCCGGCGCCGGGTTCGTGGAGTCTGCGCCCCGGGCACTGGGCGTTGCCAGCCAGCCGGTCAAAGCCAGGGCAAAAAGACTCAAAAAATGTCGTGTCATGCTGCGCTCAAAATGCGGGACAAAACCATGAAAGTAAAGTCGTGAGGGAAACCGACCTTTAATCGCAAGCTTTGCCGTTTGATGTTCTCATCCCGTTCTGCTATTGTTAGATAATGATGAGCGGGAAGAAAAATGCGTTCCATCCTGCCCGCACGGCGCCAACCAGCAGGGCATCAAACAGCAAAACCCCATTTCAAGCCTTGACCCATTCAACCAAACGCCCGACTCGCGGTCTGGCGTGCTGGGCGGCGCTGGCCTTTGCCTGCGCGGCCCAGGCGGACACCGTCGTTTGGAACGGCGCCAGCGGGACCGACACGAACTGGTCCGACGGGAACAACTGGGCCGGATCGGTTTCCCCTGCGGCAGCGGACGACGTGAAATTCTTCGACACCGGCGCGGTCGCCACGGTTTCCAACATCAACAACGTGGCGGATGGGGCCTTCAGTGGCACCATCGGTTCGTTACAATACGGCAACACGAATAATTTTCACACCACCCTCATCGCCGCCGGCCAGACGTTGAATATTACCGGCACCAATGGACTTTCAGTATTCATGCCTGCCCAGGATACGGCCGCCGGCCCGGCAAAATCGGTGTTTGCCACAATCACCGGTTCGGGAGCCACGCTGAACCTGAACAACACAAACGCCAATCTGGTGATCAACCAAAGCCACACCAACAGCCCCGGCGGACGGGCGACGCTGGATCTGTCGGGCCTGGACACATTCACGGCCAATCTCAACCGGCTCGGCATCGGCACCGTCAGTCTGCCTAACTCGCGCAATCCCGGCGGCGGCACCGGCAATAATCGCTGCCTTGGCACACTTTACCTGGCGAAGACGAACGTCATCCGGCTGAACTATGCCGTCCCGCTCGCGACTTATCAGGCGGCAGCGAACGCGACCAATGCGCTCGAAATCAGCCGCAATCCCGCCAACAATTCGAGCGCGATCAGTTTCCTGTATTTGGGACAAACCAATGCGTTCTATGTCGATAGCCTGGGCGTGGGCCGGGACAAGGCTTCGGCCTCGGCCGCCGGCTGGCTGGGTTTCAATCCCATTTTTACCAACCGCAATCCATCCGCTTATTTCCGCGGAATCGGCGGCGACTCAAGCCGGGTGACTTGGTGGGGCATCGGCGACATGAACGCCAGCGCCTCGTCAGTGCAGTGTTCCGTCGGCACCTGTGATTTCAGCTGCGGCACGGTTGATGCCCTGGTGAATGTGATGTCGCTGGCGCGGGACGGCAGTCCGCCGACCACCGCGAGCGCCAACAATCAGGGCACGCTCACTTTTACGACCGGGACGGTGGACGTCAACACGCTTTACGTCGGCAATCAATCGCTCGGCGGCATCGTCAGCGGCGACAATTTCAACGCGTGCCTCGGCATCGTGAATGTCAGCGGCGCGAGTGCCACGCTGGTGGTCAACAGCAATCTCGTTCTCGGCCGGACGGTCACCAACAACGTCACCGCCCAGCGCACGTCCGGCACGCTTAACGTCAGTCAGGGCGTCGTCCGGGCAAACACAATTTCCGTCGGCACCTTCAGCACGAACAACGCCATCAACCTGATGGGCGGCACTCTCATCGTCACCAACACCGCGGGTACCGTCGGCCTGCCGGTCACCACCCTGACGCTGTCCAATGCGACCCTTTGGCTGAACGTGAGCAGCAATGCCGTGCCAAGCGTGGTCGTCTCA
>Ga0187851_10001415_pt1 | contig 23054 bp, 19 predicted proteins | sample June2016WEW_6_10_FD_132997 | JGI IMG/M metagenome (GOLD analysis project Ga0187851, IMG submission 132997) | Peatland microbial communities from SPRUCE experiment site at the Marcell Experimental Forest, Minnesota, USA - June2016WEW_6_10 | ecosystem: Environmental > Terrestrial > Soil >...
CGAGTTGCTCGCGAGCGCCATGAAGCTCAAGCACGGCGCGCCGATTCATTTTCATTCGGGCACCGCGGAAACCGAAGCCGAGGTGCGGCTGCTCGAGAGCCTCGTTCCCGTCGTCCCGGGCACAACGGTATTGCTGCGGCTGCTGCTGAAGTCGCCGTTGCCGCTGCTGCCTGGCGATCACTTCATCGCGCGCATGTTTTCGCCGGTGGTGACGATCGGCGGTGGAGTGGTGGTCGAGAACACGCCGCCGCTGCGGTTGCGGCGCACGACCGCGGCGCAGCGGCTCCGGGCGCTGGATGGCGCGGATCTGCGCCGGCGGCTCGAACTCTATGCCGCGGAGACCGGGGATGGCATCACGCTGAGCGAAGCCGTGGCGCGCACGGGCGTGCTACCCGCGGCGGTGATGGCCGCGGCGCAGAATGCGGCTGTCATAGCGCTCCGAGGCACGGAACCAGTGCTGGTCCCCACCGCGCGGATCGCCGAAGCCGCCGGGAAACTGGCGCGGCAGCTCGCCGCGTTCCACCAGCGCAACCCGCTTGCGCCGGGCCTGCCCAGGACGCAGACGGAGTTGCCCGCACCGCTGTTGGATGCAGTCCTGGCGGTTTCGCCCGGCATCGCCGCCGAAGGTGAAGTGCTGCGCCTCGGAAGTTTCCACGTTCAATTGCAGAGCGACGAAGACGAGGCCCTGAAGAAGATCGAGGCCCTGTTTCGAGCAGGCGGACTGGCGGCGCCGGCCGAGGCGGAAGTTCTGGCAAAGTCCGGGCTCGACGAGCAGCGATCGCGGCCAATTCTGCAAATACTCTTGAAGCAAGGCCGGCTGGTGCGCGTCTCGCCCGAAATGATTTATCACGCCGAAGCGATCGCGCGGCTGAAGCAGCTTCTGGAAGCGCACCGCGGTCGACAATTTTCAGTGCCCGAATTCAAGGAGTGGACGGGCATATCGCGCAAGTACGCCATCCCGCTGCTGGAATTCCTGGACCGGATCCACTTGACGCGGCGCATGGGAGACCTGCGCGTCGCGCTGTGAATGGCAACGCGGGCGGGATCAGTGCGTACGGATAACGCGCCGGCCCTCGATCCGGTAGCGCCCGCTCAGCACGAGCGCGATGGCCTCGGCGTAGATTCTATGCTCTTCAACGAGGATGCGCGCGGCGAGCGTGTCGGCCGTGTCGTCGTCGTGCACCGGCACCGCGGCCTGCGTAACGATTGGCCCGGAGTCGATGCCCGCCTCGACGAAATGCACGCTGCAGCCGGAGAATCGCACGCCGTAGTCGAGCGCCTGCTGCTGGACGTGCAGGCCGGGGAAGGACGGCAGCAGTGAAGGATGGATGTTCAAAATGCGCCCTGTGTAAGCCTAGAGCAGCGGCTGCCCCACGCGGCGCATGAAGCCAGCCAGGCAGATCAAATCGATGTGCAGCGGCGCGAGTACATCACAAACCAGCGCGGCGTAAGTGTCCGAGTCGATGCCCTTCGAAGGCAGCGAAACGGCGTTCAAACCGAGATGGTGCGCGGACCCGAGCGCCTTGGCCTGAGGTTGATTCGAGAGCAGGCAGGCGATCTCGGCATCGAGCCGGCCGGCCGCGATGTGGCGCGCGATGGCTTCAAAGTTCGAGCCGCGGCCGGAGACGAGAATGGCTAGCCGATTCACCGGTAAACCACCCGGTCCTTTCTGCCGCGCCGCTGGCGGATGAGGCGGCCGATCTCGTGCCACGGTTCCTTCAAGCGGTCCAGCGCCCGTTTCGCCTTCACCGCCTTCTTAGCCGGAACGACGAGGATCATGCCGATGCCGAGATTAAACGTGCGGCGGTAATCGTCGTCCGGCACGCTGCCCAAACGTCTCAGCAATTCAAAAATCGGCAGCACCGGCCAGGAGCCGAGCTGGATCTCCGCCGCGACGCCGGCGGGCAGAATGCGCGGTGTGTTTCCGGTGATGCCGCCGCCCGTAATATGGGCGGCGCCGAGCAGCAGGTTCAGCCGCATCAGCCTCTGAATGGGCCGCAGATAACTGCGGTGCACCTTGAGCAACTCCTCGCCCACGGTGCAATCCAGTTCGGGCACGAAGCTCTTCACGCTGTGGTCGGCGATCTCGAACAGCAGCTTGCGCGCCAGCGAGTAACCATTCGTGTGCAGGCCATTGGATGGCAAACCGAGCAGGACGTCGCCGGGCGTAATTCGCGCGCCCGTCAGCAGCTTATCCTTCTCGACGCAGCCGGTGATGAAGCCCGCCAGATCGTATTCGCCCTCGCTGTAAATGCCGGGCATCTCGGCGGTCTCGCCGCCGATCAGCGCACAGCCGTTCTCCAGGCAAGCTTTGGCGAGGCCGCCGACCACTGCGCCTGCCACGTCGGCGTCGAGCTTGCCGACAGCGAAATAATCGAGGAAGTAGATCGGCTGCGCGCCCTGCACCGCAATGTCATTTACGCAATGGTTGACCAGGCATTGCCCCACCGTGTCATGTTTGTTCGCCAGGAACGCGACTTTCAGCTTGGTCCCTACGCCGTCGGCTGATGAGATGAGAACCGGCCGTTTCCAACCGGAGAGACGGTACCCCGCGCCGAAGCTTCCAATGTCGGTGGCGACAGCGCGCGTAAACGTCCGGCGCGCGGCGCGTTTGATGAACTCGACCGCGCGGTCCGCCTCGTCGATATTCACTCCCGCGTCTTTGTAACGGATGGGTCTGCGAGTTGGCATGACTGAACCACCAGTTTAGACTAGGGGTTTCCCATGTTACATCGGCTCTTTCCATTAACGATGCTCTTGTTCGCCGCGGCGGGCCTTTTGACGGCAGATCCGCCGTCGCGCCTGGCCATCCGCGACGCGCGGGTTTACACGGTGAGCGGACCTGTCCTCGAGAAAGCGACGGTGCTTATCAAGGACGGTCTGATCGAGGCGGTCGGCGAAAACATTCCGATCCCGGCCGGCGTGACCGTGATCGATGGCACGGGGCTCAACGTCTATCCGGGCCTGATCGATGCGCTGAGTACGTGGGGCATCGCCGAGCTCGCGGCCCCAGCCACACCGGCCGGCGGTGGGCGCGGCGGCGCGCAGCCCGCCCCAGCCACTCCGGCGCCCTCGACCACTGCCACGCCGCCGCAGCCGCGCGCACGCGGACCCGAAGACCGGCCCAATACGTTCACCTGGGTCAAAGCCGCCGACCTGGTAAAGCCGTCCGACCGCCGGATCGAGACTGCCCGCAGCGCGGGATTCACGACCGCGGTCACGTTTCCCAGGCAGGGCATCCTGGCCGGACATGGCGCCGTGATCAACCTGGCGGGCGAAAACGGCGGCGACATGGTGGTCGATCCTTCAGCGGGTCTGTACACGACGCTCACGACCGGAGGATTCGCCAGTTTCCCGGGATCGCTGATGGGCGCGATGGCGTATCTGCGCCAGATCTGGATCGACGCCGCGTATTACCGGGCGGCGAAGGAGGCGTATGCGAAGGACCCGGTCGCCATCGCCCGTCCATCGTATGACCGCGCGCTGGAGGGATTGCTGGAAGTACACCGCCTGTTGATTCCGGCGACGAGCCGCGTTCAGATCGATCGAATGCTGAGGTTCGGCGCGGAATTCAAAACGCCCTTTGTGCTGTACGGCGGCCACGAGGCATTCCGCGCGTCGGACGATTTGAAGAAGGCCCGTGTGCCGGTCATCCTCAACGTGAAGTGGCCGGCCAAGGAACGCGAGTCGGATCCCGAGGAGATCCCGAGTCTGCGAACGCTGCAGCTGAGGGACAAAGCACCCACGACCCCCGCGGTCCTCGCTGCCGCGGGTGTGCCGTTCGCGATATCCTCCGAGGGTCTCGACACGCCGAAGGACATTCTGAAGGCTCTGAAGAAGTCGATCGACGTCGGGCTCAAGCCCGCCGATGCGATTCGCGCGCTGACGCTTTCGGCGGCTGAGATCTACGGCGTCGCGAGTCGCCTCGGCTCCATCGACACAGGGAAAATCGCGAACCTCACCCTCGTCAAGGGCGATTTGTTCGACGAGAAATCGAAAGTCGAAATGGTCTTCATCGACGGCAAGAAATATCTTCCGGCGCCGGAAGCGCCGACGCCGCCGCGCCCAACCGGCGGCGCGCCCGCCGGGGAGGTGCAGTGATGATCGCGATGCGAACCCTTCTAATCACTGCCGCTGCTTGCGGCATGGCGTGCGCCCAGCAGGCCGCCCAGCAGCCGATCGTTTTACAGAACGCGACGATTCACAGCGTGACCAAGGGCACATTCAGCGGCTCGATTGTCATCCGCAACGGATTGATCGCCGAGGTGGGAGACAAGGTTCTGGCGCCGATGGGCGCGAAGATCATCGACCTGGGTGGCAAACACATCACCCCGGGACTGATCGACTGCCACACCCACATCGCCCTCGTCTCCACGAATGAAGGCAGCGTTTCGGTCTCGTCGATGGTGGCCATGCGAGATGTCATCGATCCCGAAGATCCTGCGATTTTCCGCGACCTGGCCGGCGGCACGACGACCGCCAACCTGCTGCATGGCTCGGCCAATGCCATCGGCGGTTTGAACGTCGTCATCAAAATGCGCTGGGGCAGCGACGCGGACGGACTGGTGATGAAGGAAGCCAAGCCGGGCATCAAATTCGCGCTGGGAGAAAATCCGAAGCGCGCCGGACAGGGCGGGCAATCTCCTTTCGGCGGCAACGCGCAGACGCCGCGCTACCCCGGCACGCGCATGGGCGTGGAGGACGTCATTCGCGAAGCCTTCATCGAGGCCAAGCAATATCAGGCTGCCTGGAGGGATTATGAAACGCGCCGGGCGCGCGGCGAAAACGTCCTGCCGCCGCGCCGGAATCTGAAGCTCGATCCGCTGGTCGAAGTGCTCGAAGGCAAGCGCCTGGTGCACGCGCACTGCTACCGCTCCGACGAGATTCTGATGCTGCTGCGCGTGGCCGAGGAGTTCGGTTTCAAGATCGCTACGCTGCAACACGCGTTGGAAGGCTACAAAGTAGCCGAGGAAATCAAAGCCCATGGCGCCGGCGTCTCCACGTTCAGCGATTGGTGGAGCTACAAGATCGAGGCCTACGACGCCATTCCATACAATGCGGCGCTGCTCACGAAGAAAGGCGTGCTGACCTCGCTCAATTCCGACGATGCCGGCGGCGCCGATCTCTCGACGCGTCTCAACACGGAAGCCGCGAAGACCATCAAGTACGGCGGGCTCAGCGAAGACGAGGCGTTGGCTTTAGTTACCATCAACCCGGCCCGGCAACTCGGCATCGACCAATATGTCGGCTCGATCGAGGCGGGGAAGCAGGCCGACATTGTGGTCTTCGATAAGGACCCGCTGTCGATCTACAGTAAGGCGGAAAAAGTGTTCATCGACGGCCGTCAATACTTCGACCGCGATGAAGACCTGCTGGCGCGGCCGCGGCGCGAAGCCGATAAGAAGGGCTTGCTGGAGAAAGAAAAAGCCACGGAGAAGGCGGATGCGCCGCCCAGAAGGAGGCCGTCGTGAAACAACTCCTGTTGGCCGGCCTGTTCGCCGTTGCAACATTCGCCGCCCCGCCCGAAGGCGGATCGTTCCTATTGAAGAACGTGACCGTTCATCCCGTCTCGGGGCCGAAGCTCGATGGCGCGAGCGTCCTGGTCCTGGACGGAAAGATCGCCGAAGTCGGCGCGAAGGTGACTCCGCCCAAAACCAAGATCAGGATCATCGATGGCAAGGGACTGCACGTTTGGCCGGGCATGATCAACTCGGGGTCGATCGTGGGTCTGTCGGAAATCGGCTCGATCCGCGAGACCAACGACACGGGTGAGTTGGGGACCTTCGTTCCTCAATTGCGCCCCATCGTTGCCCTGAATCCGGATAGCGAGCACATCCCGGTCGTGAGGGCCAACGGCATCACGATGACGGCACTGCTGCCTGCCGGCGCCGGCAGTGGGCGTGGCGGCGGAAATGTCCAGATGATCGGCGGTCAGATCTCGCTGGCCCATCTCGCGGGTTGGACCTGGGAGGAGATGGAAGTGCGGCGCAGCGCCGGCATGCACCTGCGCTACCCCGCGATTTCGCCGGTAAGCTTCGATCCCATGACGTTCTCCGTCACGCGCGGCAACTACTCAAATTCGAAGCGCCAGCACGACCAGGAGATTCAGGAGCTGACGAGCTTCTTCGACGACGCGCGCAGCTATTGGACCGCGAAGAAGGCGGCTTTGCCGATGAAGACCGACCTGAAGTTCGAAGCTCTCATTCCGGTGCTCGAAGGGAAGACCCCGCTGATTGCGTTCGCCAGCCACGAGCGCGAGATCAGGGAGGTCATCGAATTCGCCGATAAGCAGCAGGTGAGGCTCGTGCTTGCCGGTGTGCGGAAGCCGGGCGCGACTCTCGAAACGATTGCGAAAAAGAAGATCCCTGTGATCCTCGGCCGCACCCAAACGGGGGCCGATGAGGAGGATGACCCTTACGACGAGCCGTACACGCTGCCGGCCAAATTGCACGCCGCCGGCGTCAAGTTCTGTTTCGCCACCTTCGACGCGGAGTTCGCGCGCAACCTGCCTTATCAGGCATCGCAGGCCGTGCCCTATGGGTTGCCGTACGACGAGGCGCTGCGATCAGTCACGCTAAATGCCGCCGAAATCTGGGGTATCGACAAAGATTACGGCTCGATTGAAGCCGGCAAAGTGGCCGACCTGGTCCTCACCGACGGCGATTTGCTGGAGGTGAAAACCGACGTCAAAATGGTCTTCATCCGAGGCAACGAAGCCGATCTTGAAACCCGGCACACACGGCTGTATAAAAAATACCTGGCGCGGCCGTAAGGATTTCGGGCGCCATCACTTAAGCGTCCGCGGATAGGAGTATTGTCGCTGATGCGATGCGCGGTCCACGGCCGGCGCGGGAGAAGGATGGAATGCGCGCACTGATTCAGCGGGTCTCCTCGGCTCGCGTGGAAGTGGACTCTCGTGTCACTGGCGCCATTGGCGCGGGCCTGCTCGTGCTGCTTGGCGTGCGCCGGGAAGATACGGAGGCCGAGGCCGAAGCGCTGCTCGACAAGCTGCTCGCCCTGCGTGTTTTTGAGGATGGGGAGGGCAAAATGAATCTCAGTCTCCTCGATACCGGCGGCGCGCTGCTGGTCGTGTCGCAGTTCACTCTTTACGGCGACACGCGCAAGGGACGCCGGCCGAGCTTCGACCTCGCCGCGCCGCCGGAGCAGGCCAGTCGTCTGTACGAGCACTTCGTGGCCCAGGCGCGCCGGCGCGGCGTTGCCACCGAGACCGGAGTTTTCCGCGCGCACATGCTGGTGACGCTCGTGGGCGATGGTCCGGTGACGTTGATGCTGGAAACGAAAAACGGGTGAGCGCCCGTGCGCCCACCCGTCTTGTCGAGAGAGTAGGACCCGATTACTTCGTTATCGCGGGCAGCACAAAAGCGACCCCCGCCATGATGATGGAAGCCGCGGGCAGCAGCAGTAGCGCCTTCTTCAGCCGCTTCGGATCGTCTCCCGCGATGCCGCCGATGATGGGACTGGAAGCGACGATGCCTGCCCAGCCCGCCGTGATGGCGATACCCAGAGCCGTCGCTTGTGTTCCCGCCCTAGAGGCGTCGCTCACATAGCCCAGCGTTGTCGGGAAGACGGGCGCCATGGCTAGACCGCCCAGGAAGATCGCAATCCATGCGACCGTCGGGCTGCTGCTCTGGAGCATCAGGTAGGTCGTCACAGCCATGGCCAAGGCTGCGCCGACGAGGACGGTCCTAGGATCGACGGTCTGCAGAACGCGCGAGATGCCGAGGCGGCCCACGATCAGGCCCAGGGCAAACCCCAGCGACAGGATGGTCATGGCGCGCTTCGCGGGCACGCCCTGCGCGATCAGGTGGCGCACCAGCCAGTTCCAGACGCCAACTTCGCAAGCCACATAGAGGAACAGCAGCAGCGCTGGCAGCAGCACCTTCGGATCGGTCAGTAAACTGGCCGCCAGCCCGAAGTTGAACGACACTTGGCCGCTCGCTCTGGGATAGGGTGCGACGATGCTCGCCGCCAGTGCCAGCATTGCCAGTACCGCCGCGAAGAACGTGATCTTCTTGGTTTCGCTCTTGAATAGGTTGGCGGCCACGAACGGCGTCACCAATCCGCCCAAACCGAAAAAGAGATTCAGCAGGTTGGAGATTGAGCTCGTGGTCGTATGGATGCCCTTCGCGATGTCGTAATTCAGTCCGTTCGCGCCAGTCACCACCACGCCGCCGCCCAGGCCCAGGACCAGCATCGACAACGTGACCATCATGTACCCGGTGGCGCCGCGTAACGCGATCAACGCCAACGCCACCAGCCCCAGGCCGAGTAGCATGCCGACCTGCACGCCGTAAATGTCCATCAGCGGCCCGCTGGAGAAAGAGCCGATCATCAGGCCCACGGCCTGAATCAGGGCAATGTTGCCGTTTTGCTTTGGGGAAAGCGAGAATTTTTTGGAGAGGTCCGGCAGGATCGTGCCCAACATGGCGGCGATCATGCCGTAGACGAAAATGCCGAGGATCGCAGCGGTGAACAACATGACCACAAAATGCTATCAGATCGCGCTAGTGTGTGGACATCGCGCGGGCTGGTGTGCGCGGACTGGTATGCGCTGCGGACGTCGTTCCCCGGAAGGCCGCGTGTTACTGCAGTTGGTAGCTGACGAACGCCAGTCGGCGCCCGTCGGGCGACCAGGACGGCGTGTTGATCGTGCCCTGCCCGCCGAATAGCCGCGCCAGGACGGTGATCTTGCCGTCGGCCAGCGTCATCAGCCTCAACGTCACGTCCTTGTTCTCGGGATGCCCCTTGACGTCCTTTTCGTAGGAAAGAAACACCAGCCGCTTGCCATCCGGCGACGGATGCGCGAACCAGTTGTTGTACTCGTCCTTCGTGACTTGCTCCTGCCCGCTTCCATCCGGCTTCATGCGCCAGATCTGCATCGTCCCTGCGCGTTCAGAGTTGAAGTAAATATACTCGCCGCCGGGCGAATACTCCGGGCCATCGTCCAGGCCGGGCGCGGTGGTCAGCCGCGTTTCCTCGCCGCCTTCGGCCGGAATTGTGTAGATGTCGAATTCGCCGTCGCGCTGGCCGCAGAATGCCAGCGTTTTGCCGTCTGGCGACCAGCCGTGAAAATATGACGGCGCTTTCGCGGTAACGCGTCGCGGCGTGCCGCCGGCCAGCGGCAGCACGTAGATGATGGACTGGTGGTTGTCCTGCGTCTGGTCGCTGATGGCCAGCATGGTCCCGTCCGGCGAAATGCCATGGTCGTTGTTGATGCGCGTGGCCGGGCCCGTCTCGATCGCTTGCGGCCGGCCGCCACTCGCCGGAATGCGGTACAGGTGGCCCTGGCTGTTGTACACAATCGCGGCGCCGTCCCGGGTCCAGTTTGGAGCTTCGATGCGCCCTTCGGTCGCGTACACTACGCGCCGGTCGCCTCCGGGAACCGGTATCGTCTCCAGCGTGCTCGACAGCACCGGCTGACGCGACGCCTTGGGCGCCTCGCTAGTCAATTCCAGATTCGTGAACACGGCCTGCTCCACTGCGTCCTTGTCATGCGCGCAAACTCCGATGCCCACATAGTAGGGGTCCCGCAGTTCGATGCGCGGCGATCCCGCGGCCATCCGCGGCTCCTCGCCCTCGCCCGCCAGCAGCATGTAGGCGTAGTTGCCCTGCTTCACCAGCCGCAAACGCTGTGGAGCGGAAATGTTTGATTGCACTTCGTGCGTCGTGCCGCCCTTTTCTTCGCGAAACTGGATCGACGTCAGCCCCTCGCCATGACGCGCCACGTCGACGTACACCGAGTCCGCATCCAGGCTTTGGCGAACCATCAGCACGGCCTTGCGATGGGCGTTGCCGCCCGGCGACGGAAATGCGATGTTGGCCGCGATCGTCACGTCGCCCGATACTTTCTTCCAGACGAATTGGAAGGCGTCGGAGACAAACCACATGTTCTCTCCGCTGCCGCTGACCGTGTAGCTCCGCCGCGCGGCGTCGTATTGCGCCGCGCCGGGATGCAGAACCGTGCCCACGTCGGCGTGGCCCTCGAATACGCCCACTGCGGCCCCGCCATCCTGTGCCCACACGACGCCTGGCAGCACCGCGCATACCAGCGCCAGAATGTATCTCTGGTCCATGGTTCGCAACTCCCTTCCGTTCGAATCGGCTGCTTCGAGCTTATCAACGGCAGGGGATTGCCGTTGATGGCGCTGGACGACTTGGACGTTCACTGCCATCCGGACGTGGAATCGCCGGCCAGCCCTCGCGGGGGCGGCCGGCGATGTCTCGGCTTTCTGCCGAGTAGCCAGGCAATGTACGGAATGGCGCCGCTACCCGCGCCTGCCCGTCAGTCTCTTGCGCACAATCAGCACCAGCAACGCGCCCATGCCGGCCATTGCGAACGTGCCTGGTTCGGGAGCCTCATAATCGATTTGGACGTTCTCGATATCGAGGGCGCAGTCGCCAGTGAGGCCAATGACGTAGGAGGTGTAAATCGAGCTGGTGCTGACAACCAACGGCCCGGTAGCTAACATTTTGCCGGACGCGATCAGAGTGGCGGTTCCTTTGCCGCCAGCGAGAGTCGTGCCATAGATCACCCAGGTAGAGCCGCCGGTAATGTCCTTGTACAGATCGAAGGTGACTTGGTTAATTTTAGCGCCACCCAGAGTGGCCTTGACGTTGGATAAATCCAGCACGATGGCATCGGTGGGTCCAACGTAGGGGGCATCGTTGCTGTTCAGGCCCAAGCCCTTATTAACACCGCCTTTATCGGTTGTCACGTCGAGGTTCGCCGTGCTCGCCCCGCTGAACTTGGGCGGCGCGACGGTGGTTGAGGGAAACAAGTTGTCGTATCCGGATGCAACAATGTAACCACTGCCGCCGGCTGGATTGCCGACGCCTGAAAGGTTAAGGTTGGCCGTGCTGCCTAGCTTGCCCGTCGGCAACGGCGTCAATGACAGGACCGTGCCGGCATGGGTCGGCGTTATGAAAGCCACAGCTGTGAACAACGTGGCAATTGCGATCTTGGTTTTCAATTCATCCTCCTCCGCCGCGTGATGCGGCACTTACACGAGCGATCTTGACTTGGGTTGCCATTTTGGGACCCCAAGGGCTGTCGGGCTCCTCAGGGTTGCCAGTAAACCGACAAAGTTTGCACTGGGCGGTCCCGGATTCCGGAATGAGTTCGCGCAGACGGTCAGCAACGCTCCGTCCACATCCCGTTGATGTGCAGTAGCCGTAGCACTGAACGGTGAAGACGGCGCTTTCGGAACGGGCAGGTTTCTATTGTGTTCGTCCACGGCTGGAGCGGCGGAATTCCAGACCACCACCCCTGGCCAAACCGGCGCGGCGGCCGAAAGGAGTAGGCCCAGTGCTCCATCCCGCGCACTCCTCTTCACGTTCCCTCCTCTGACCTATGACTGGCTCGTCCTTTAATGCGCACACAACTCGCACCGCCTTAAACTGCTCTCAGCAGCCTAAGGCCGTAATCATCGTGTTGCTACTCTTGTCTAAGCAGGCCGAAGTCTGCGCGCAGCAAGACCCCTACGGCGTTTCGCCCCAATCGGCGCTCGCAGAAAAGATTGCAAGGCTCCGCAGAAAAACATCAGCCTGTCCACATAGTGTGCGCCCCATGCTCTGCTCCCCCGCATGAGGTGCTAGTAGACCATCAATGCTTACTCCTAGTCTCCTCCCGGCACTTGTCCGTCCTCTAGTGCCCGCACAACTGGAACCGCCTCAGGCAGCGCGCAGCAGCCTCAGGCCGGAATCCTCCTATTGGTATCCTTGTTCAGGCAGGCCGAGTCAGTGTGTAGGAGACTCCGTGCAGAGTTCCGCCGCAAACGGCGTTTGCAGAGAAGCCTGCATTGATAGTTAGGCAACTACCGACACGTCCCCATACTATTTCCCTCATGACCTGCCCCGGCATGAGGTGCCAATAGACCACCAATTTTCACTCCTGCCTCTAGCCGCTGTCAAGCATTTTTTCATCTGCCATTGGATCCACTCCCGTTTGCCAATAATAGGGAAGCAAGTGGAGCCTATAGGAATGCGCGAATCCCGGGATCTGCCGCCAGCTATGCGCCCGGGCCTCGCGTTAAATTCCCTCTGTTTACTTTGATTTTCAGCGCGGCAATCGCTGTCGCGCAATAGGATAGCCTGGCTGCGTCAGGCCTCTAACAAATTGAATTTACAAAGCTTGCCAAGGGAGCGTCCTGAAGGGGAAAGGATGTCCTGGCTCTTCGCCCGCGTTTCGGACCATCGGGGACGGACCGGGCCCACGTCAATGCGTTGCTATGGCAGTGATGACTCAATCGCTGAGCTGTCCGAACTCGCCGGCGGTCATTCGAAGTGTAGGTGGGAATGAGTCTTAACACCCCATGGTAGGAATCCCGCGAGCCGCGTTGTGTGCGCCGGCCAGCCCTCGCGGGGCCGCCGGCGATGTCTCGGCTTTCTGCCGAGTAGCCAGGCAATGTACGGAATGGCGCCGCTACCCGCGCCTGCCCGTCAGTCTCTTGCGCCCAATCAGCACCAGCAACACGCCCATGCCGGCCATTGCGAACGTGCCTGGTTCGGGAGCCTCATAACCGATCTGGACGTTCTCGATATCGAGGGCGCAGTCGCCAGTGAGGCCAATGACATAGGAGGTGTAAATCGAGCTCGTGCTGACAACCAACGGCCCTGTAGCCAACATTTTGCCGGACGCGATCAGGGTGGCGGTTCCTTTGCCGCCAGCGAGAGTCGTGCCATAGATCACCCAGGTAGAGCCACCGGTAATGTCCTTGTACAAGTCGAAGGTGACTTGGTTAATTGTCGCGGTACCCAGGGCTGGCTTGACGTTGGATAAATCCAGCACGATGGCATCGGTGGGTCCAACGTAGGGGGCATCGTTGCTGTTCAGGCCCAAGCCCGTAACAAGGCCTTTATCGGTTGTCACGTCGAGGTTTGCCGTGCTCGCCCCGCTGAACTTGGGCGGCGCGACGGTGGTTGAGGGAAACAAGTTGTCAAATCCGGATGCAACAATGTAACCACTGCTGCCGGCTGGATTGCCGGCGCCAGAAAGGTTAAGGTTGGCCGTCTTGCCTAGCGGGCCGGTCGGCAACGGCGTCCACGACAGGACCGTGCCGGCATGCGCCGGCGTTATGAAAGCCACAGCCGTGAACAACGTGGCAATCGCGATCTTGGTCTTCAATTCATCCTCCTCCGCCGCTTGATGCGGCACTTACACGAGCGACTGTGGCGGGGATTTCCATTTTGGGTCCCTAAGAACTGCCAATACACCGGCAAAGCTTGCTGGGAGGAGCGTCGCGATCCGGGATGAGTACGCGTAGACGATCAGCGCCGTTCCGTCCACATCCCGTTGATGTTGGGTAGCCGTAGCAGTGGAAGGCGAGGACTGCGGTCGGGGACCCGGCAGGTTCTTAGTTCGAGCTGCCCGCATCGGAGCGCCGAAATTCCGGACACTCCTCTCCGCCCCAACCGGTGCCGTGGTCGAAAGGAGTAGGCATAGTACTCCACCCCACACAATCCTCTCCATTGTCCCCTCCGCCAACTGCGCCGTCCTCTAACGCCCGCGAGAGTCGATCCGGCTAAGACAGCTCCCAGAAGCCCACGACCGTAATCTATGCGAGCTTTCTAATATTAAAGAACGAGAAGGAGATCTGTCAAGCCTATTTCATACGAATTCGTAATGATGAGTTTCGGGTACGATTATGCGCTTTTACTTAGCTAATAACTCGCATTGAATCAGCATTTTGCAGGCAAGTGCCCGGCTCCGGCCCGGGGTGCCCGGACGCTCCCTCTCTTGCTCCATTGCGCCAATTCTACCGGCTTTGTGGACTTACTGTTGCGCGGATGCGAAGAAAAGGCGGTAGCAGCGGTCGTCAGAGCGCGGCCCGCCCGCCAACGCCAGCACTCCTTCGAATCCTCCCGGCCAGCCTGCAAATCCTTCCGTGCGCGTCCGTGGTTCAGAAAGAGTCGAGATTCTCTAACATGAGGATCGACTTTGGCCGATACAGATTAGTGCCCACCACGCGGCCTGCTATACTGACGCCAGCTTGTATTCCGCCAGCGCCACATGATCGGGAAACCCTCGATATCCCCTGGTCGTTGGTCGTGGATCTGGTCGCACGACGGATCAATCTCGACGGCGTCAGTACCCTCGTCTCCTTGCATCAGCAGTTGAAGCTGCCGCCCCCGGTTCTCGAGGCCGTCTTCCGCCATTTGCAGCAGGAGAAACTCGTCGAAATCCGCGGAACCGACGGCCAGAACTTCCTGCTCAGTTTGACTTCTGCCGGCCACAAGTTCGCCACCGACCGCCAGTCGGCCACCCATTACGCCGGTCCGGCCCCCGTCTCGCTGCGGCTCTATCAATCCACCGTCCGGGCCCAGACCGCGCGCCCCAAAATCACTCGCCAGCATCTGCACCGCGTCTTTTCCGACCTCGTCGTGGAGGACGAAGTGCTCGACCAATTGGGGCCCGCGCTGATCAGCCAGGAGACCATGTTCCTGTTCGGTTCCACCGGCAACGGCAAGACCAGTCTGGCGGAACGCACTGTCAAAGTTTTTGACGACGCCATCGTCGTTCCCTATGCGGTGGAAGTCGACGGCCAGGTTATCTCGGTCTTCGATCCCGTGATTCACCGCCAGTTGGAAGGCGACTGTCCGGGACTGGACCCTCGCTGGGCCGTGTGCCAGCGTCCGGCGCTCATGGTGGGCGGAGAACTCTCGGCCGATATGCTGGAACTGCGGCTCGATCCCGCCACCAACATCTATGCGGCACCCGCGCAGATGAAGGCCAACAATGGCATCCTCATCGTGGATGACTTCGGCCGCCAGGTGATTCCTCCCGCCCTGCTGTTAAACCGCTGGATCCTGCCCATGGATCGACGGGTGGACTATCTCAACCTGAGCTATGGCTTGAAGTTCCAGGTTCCTTTCGAGCTGATGATCGTTTTCGCCACCAACCTCGAGCCGAAACAGTTGATGGACGCCGCATTTCTGCGGCGTATCCCCAACAAAATCTTCGTGCCTCCCGTCCCGGATAGCAGCTTCGTCGAGATCTTCCGCCGGGAGGCCCTACGGCAGGGACTGGACATCGATGCCGGCATCGCCGATCAGTTGATCCGCCTCTGCCGGAAGCTGGGCGGACCCGAGTTGCGCGCCTGCTATCCGCGGGACATCTGCAAGATCGTCGCTTGCATCAACGCCTATGAGGAACGCCCGCCCGGGTTGTCGTTGTCCGATTTGGAACGTGCCGCGACGACGTACTTCGCCGAAAACGCGCCGCATTCCAGCGTTCAGAAGCCGCTTGTCCCGGCCATTGTTCAAACCTCCCTCGGAAACCTGGCTCTCGCCGTTCAGAACTGCCTCCCCGCGCTGACTAATCCGATTTCTTGAGTGTGCGGCCTGGCGCCTGGTCGCGCCTCCCGCCTCGACTGATCGCATCCACTGGCAAACCCGCCCCGCGCCTGCTACAACTTCAGAATGCGGGTACTTTTCATCGGCGGCACGGGCATCATCAGCTCCGCATGCACGCGCCTGGCCGTTCAGCGCGGCATCGATCTCACTCTCCTGACGCGTGGCCGCCACGCCGCCGATCTGCCCGCCGGCGTGCGCACCCTCAACGCCGATATCGACGACCCCGCCTCGGCCGCCTCTGCCCTCTCTGGCGCATCCTTTGACGTCGTGGTAGATTGGATCGCCTTCACCCCGGCGCATATCGAGCGCGACTTGCGGCTCTTTCGCGGCGGTCTGCGGCAATACGTTTTCATCAGCTCCGCCAGCGCCTATCAGAAGCCGCCGGTGCACTATCTGATCACCGAATCCACTCCCTTGGACAACCCCTTCTGGCAGTATTCCCGGGACAAAATCGCCTGTGAGGAGCGCTTGCTGCGCGCCTTTCGCGACGACGGCTTTCCGGTCACCATCGTCCGCCCGTCGCTGACCTACGGTCAGACGCAAATTCCTCTCGCGGTCAATAGTTGGGCCCGCTCCTACACCGTCGTCGACCGCCTGCGCCGGGGCAAGGAAGTCATCGTGCCCGGCGACGGCTCCTCACTGTGGGTCATCACGCACAACAGCGATTTCGCCACGGGCCTCGTCGGCCTGCTCGGAAACGCCGCAGTCATCGGCCATTCCTTCCACATCACTTCCGACGAGGTGTTGTGCTGGGACCAGTTCTATCGCCTCGTGGCCCACGCCGCCGGCGTCGAGAAGCCGCGCTTGCTGCACATTCCTTCCGATTTCATCGCCGCCTGCCTGCCCGACAAGCTCGGCAGCCTGATCGGCGACAAGGCGGTCAGCACTATCTTCGACAACTCCAAAATCAAACGCTTCGTCCCCGGATTCCGCGCTACCGTGCCTTTTGCCGAAGGCATCCGCCAAACCCTGGCCTGGTTCGACGCCGATCCCGCGCGCCAGTTGATCGACGCCGAGGCCGATGCCGCCTGGGACAAGCTCATCCAGTCCTACCAGACGGGATTACGCGAGGCCCTGCGGCTGTTTCCATCCTGAGACTCTGCGACCGCGGAAACGCCGGCTTTCCGCCCGCCGTGGACGCGCGATTCCAGACTGAACCTAATCTCTGTCTGAATCCAGGTATTCCGCGGGCACGTCGTCTTCCGGGACTTCTCGCGTGTGAACCTCAGCCACGTCAGGGTCGGGGGCATCTTCCACGCCACTGATCGCCTCGGCCTCGAAGGACTGCCCCTCCTCGACCAGTTCTTCGACGCTCTCCGCGCCTGCCTCTGCGACGTCCGACAGCCCTTGCGTGTCTCCAGACTGGCCGGCTGAGCCCGGCCCTCCCTCCTGTTCCCTGATCGAATCGGCGCCGTACGTTCGGATGCCTTCCTGGTCACGCTTCTTCATGCGATTCTTGCAGCACGTGAGCCGCCAAACCCGTCCTCCCGCGCTCAAACTTCGCGCATCTCCAAATCGGCCAAGGCGTTGGCCGCCCGCGTTTACCGCATCTAGTCCCCTGGCGTGTCTGCACATGCGTACCGCTTTGGTCCCAAATCTGCACGCGGATGATGTCACAGCCAGCCGACTACGCTCCAACCCGCGGCTTCCCCCGCGCGCGAGAGATGCAGCGACAATGAGTTCTCTGCCCGCACGATGATACCTGCCGCGGCTTCCCCCGCGCGCGAGAGATGCAGCAGCCCTCTCCAGCCTTCGTTCTATTTCAGATAAGCTGGTCTTACTATCCGCTTGGGGGTACCCCTCCAGGCGGGAAAGGTCTCGTACGGTGATGGAAACAACCGCTTCCTTCTTGCCGGGCGCCGCGGCCGTCGAATCCCTCAGCCACACCCAGATTTCCCAGTGCTACCAGTGCGGCAAATGCACCGCCGGCTGCCCCGTGGCCGAACAAATGGATTCGCCGCCCACGCGCCTGATCCGCCTGCTGCAGTTGGGCGACGTTGAACGCGCGCTCAGCTCCGATTCCATCTGGCAATGCGTCTCCTGCCAGACCTGTTCGACGCGTTGTCCCAAGTCGGTCGATTGCGCCTCGATTCTCGACGCCCTGCGCCAGCTCGCCTTCGAGCGCGGCACCGTGTCGCCGTCGCAGCGCCGCACTGTGATTTTCCAGAAGGCGTTCCTCTCGAACATCCGCCGCCATGGCCGGCTCAATGAGATCGAACTGATCGCGCTCTTCAAGGGCGAAGTGTTCCTGCGTGATCGCGCCCTGCCGGTTCTCTTCGAGGACGCCGACCTCGCGCCCAAGCTGCAACGGCGCGGCAAGCTGCACCTGGTGGGCGAGCAGGTTCGCGATCGCGGCGTGGTCGCGCGCATCTTCGCTCGGTCGTTGAACGGAGGCGCGCAATGAACCTGGGCTACTACCCCGGCTGCGCGCTGCACGGCTCATCGAACGACTACGACCAGAGCCTGCGCGCCACGCTGGGCGCGCTCGGCGTGACGTTATCTGAAGTCGACGACTGGATCTGCTGCGGCGCGACCGCTGCGCATTCTCTCAATCACAAGCTCGCCGTCGCGCTGCCGGCGCGCAATCTGGCCCTGGCCCGGAGACAAGGGCTTGAACAGATGCTGGCGCCCTGCCCGTTGTGCTCGATGCAACTGTTACGCGCCGAACAGGCCATGGCCGCCGACGAGAAGCTGCGCGCCGAAATCGAGGTCATTGTCGAAGCGCCGGCGGGCGTCGGTCCGAGGGTTCTCAACCTGATCCAGGTGTTCGAAAACGCCGGCCTCGACCGGCTCAAAATCGCCGTCAAGAAGCCGCTGAAACACCTGAAAGCCGCCTGCTACTACGGCTGCCTGCTGGTCCGGCCTCCGGCGGTGACCAACTTTGATGACGCCGAGCAGCCGCGTTCGATGGAAGCCGTGGTCGCCGCCACGGGCGCGGCGACGATCGAATGGAATTACAAGACCGAATGCTGCGGCGCCGGCATGACCATGGCCAGTCCGGAGACCGTGCTGGAGCTGTCCAACCGGATCCTCTCGAACGCGGCGGCGCACGGCGCGAACTGCCTGGTGGTGGCCTGCCCGATGTGCCATGTGAACCTGGACATGAAGCAGGCGGCGATCGAAAAGCGCTTTGACGTGCACTACAACCTGCCGATTTACTACCTGTCGGACCTGGTCGGAATGGCCCTCGGCCTGAGCGCGAGCGAACTGGGGACCCAGCGCCACTTCGTGGCTGAACTGGCGGACGCAAAGGAGGCATGAGCGGCATGTCCCGGATTGGCGTCTTCGTGTGCTGGTGCGGCGAGAATATCGCGCGCACCGTGGATGTGGATCAGGTGGTGCAGGCCTGCCGGGAGCTGACCGGAGTGCGTTGCGCCGAGCATTACAAGTACATGTGCTCGGATCCCGGTCAGACATTGATCCGCGAGAAGATCGTGTCGCAACGGTTGGACGGCGTTGTAGTGGCCTCGTGCTCGCCGCACATGCACCTCAAGACATTCCGCCGCGCGGTGGCGAACGCGGGTTTGAACCCCTATCGGATTGAAATCGCCAACGTGCGCGAGCAGTGCAGTTGGGTCCATCACGACAAAGCCACAGCGACGGAGAAGGCCATCGACCTGATCCGCATGGCTGTGGCCAAAGTGCATTACGACCATGCCCTGCAGCCGATTCGTGTGCCGGTGACGCGACGCGCGCTGGTGATCGGCGGCGGCGTGGCAGGCATACAGGCGGCGCTGGATATCGCTGATTCAGGCTACGAGGTCGTGCTTGTGGAGCGCGATCCTTCCATCGGCGGCAAGATGGCGGGGCTGTCGGAGACTTTTCCGACGCTGGACTGCTCGCAGTGCATCCTGACGCCGCGTATGGTCGAGGTGGGCCAGCACCCGCGCATCCGGCTGCACACGTACTCGGAGGTGGAGCAGGTCGAGGGGTTTATCGGGAACTTCGAGGTCACCATCCGCAAGAAGGCGCGCTACGTGGACATGGTCAAGTGCACCGGCTGCGGCGAATGTTCCAAGATCTGCCCGCTGAAACGCACGCCCAGCGAGTTCGATTTCGGCATGGGCACGCGGGCGGCGATTTACATGCCGTTCCCGCAGGCCGTGCCGGCGCGGCCCGTGATCGACAAAAACGTCTGCGCCAAGATCATTCGCAACGGCTGCGGATTGTGCGAGAAGAAGTGCGCGCCGGGCGCGATCAATTTCCAGGACCGCGACGAACTCATTCAGGAGAAGGTCGGGGCGATCGTCGTGGCCACCGGCTACAAGCTCTACAGCATTGGCCGCGAGCAGGCGTCCGCCAAAATCACGGGCTACGGCGAGTACGGTTACGGCAAGTACAAGGACGTCATCGACGGGCTGCAGTTCGAGCGGCTGCTTTCGGCCTCCGGTCCGACCAACGGCGAGATCAAGCGTCCGTCCGACGGCAAGGTGCCGCAGACGATCGTGTTCATCGCCTGCGTCGGCTCGCGCGACAACGCCAAGGGCCTGGCCTACTGCTCGAAAATCTGCTGCATGTACACGGCCAAGCACACGATGCTGTACAAGCACAAGGTGCACGCCGGCCAGGCGCACGTGTTCTACATGGACATCCGCGCCGGCGGGAAGGGCTATGACGAATTCGTACGCCGCGCGATCGAGCAGGATGGCGCCCGATACTATCGCGGGCGAGTTTCGAAGATCACCCAGGAAAAAGGAAAGCTGATCGTGCGCGGCGCGGACACACTGGCCGGCGTTCCGGTGACGGTTGAGGCCGACATGGTGGTGCTGGCAGCGGCGATGCGCCCGGCCGAGGGGGTTGAGGAACTGGCGCAGAAGCTGAACGTGGGCTGCGACGAGTTCGGATTCCTGCTCGAATCGCATCCCAAGCTGCGGCCCGTGGAGACGAACTCGGCCGGCGTCTTCATCTGCGGCGCGTGCCATGCGCCGAAGGACATTCCCGAGTCGGTGGCGCAAGCCTCGGCCGCCGCCAGCAAGGTGGCGGTGACTTTCGCCGCCAGCGAACTAACTCGCGAACCCGAGATCGCGCGCATCAACGAGCAGACTTGCGCGGCCTGCTTCGCCTGCGTCCGCACGTGCCCCTACCACGCCGTGGAGCGCGCCGAGATCCGCGCGCGCAACGGCACGCTGATCAAGCACACGGCGAGAGTGAACCAGGGGTTGTGCATGGGCTGCGGCACGTGCGTCTCGGTGTGCCCGTCGAAGAGCGCCGACATCGAGGGGTTCACCGAGGAGCAGGTTTACTCGGAGGTGGAGGCGCTGGTATGAGCGGGACGAATCAGTTCGAGCCCAAGATCGTCGCCTTCGTATGCAACTGGTGCACCTACCTGGGCGCGGACCTGGCGGGCACGGCGCGCCTTGAGTATCCGGTCAACGTGCGCATCATTCGGCTGCCGTGCACAGGCAGGATCGACACCAACCTTGTGGTCAAGGCTTTTGAGATCGGCGCGGACGCGGTGCTGGTTTCCGGTTGCCATCCAGGCGACTGCCACTACAGCGCGGGCAACTACCACGCGCGGCGGCGCTGGATGTTATTCCGCGGGCTGCTCGACGTTGTCGGGTTCGAGACGCGGCGGTTGCATTTCACTTGGATCAGCGCTGCCGAAGGACGGAAATTCCAACAGGTGATCGCGGAGATCACGGAGCAGACGCGGGCTCTGGGGCCGTATCTCCCTTATGAGACCCAGGCCGCGGCGGCGCCGCCGAACGGTACGGCGCTTCATCCAAATGCGCCAGGGCAGGACTTCGCCGGCGCGAGTCAGGAACTGCGCGCGACCGCGCGGCGGCTGCTCGAAGAGGGCAAGGTCAAGGTGGTGATCGGCCACGGCGCGAGCGGGCCGGTTTTTATCACGCGGCCCGAAGACAGCGATCGCCTGGAATGGAATGAGAACAGTCTGGCCAATCTGACCGTTTACTTGAAGCGGCCGGAGGTGCGCGCTCTGGGCGCCGCCGCAGTGGTCGTGAAAGGCTGCGATGAGCGCGCGCTGGTGGTGTTGCAGCAGGAATCGCAGTTCCGGCGCGAGGATCTGCAGGTGATTGGGGTCGCTTGCGAGGGCCTGGGGCAGCCGAAGTGCGAGGCCTGCGACACGCACCGGCCGCGGTTCGCCGACCAGACGATCTCCTCCGCAGCGGCGCAGAATGCGGCCCCGGCCGATGGACGCTATGCCGAGCTGGAACGGTTTCTCGAGAAGCCGCGCGAGGAGCGGCTGGCCTACTGGAGCGCGGAATTCGACCGCTGCCTGAAGTGCTACGCCTGCCGCCAGATCTGCCCGATGTGCTACTGCGAGCGTTGTCTGGCGGACAAGAACCGCCCGCAGGCCATCGACACGTCGCCGCACCGCAAGGGCAACTTCGCCTGGCACCTGTCGCGGGCGATCCACCTGGCGGGGCGCTGCGTCAGTTGTGACGAATGCACGCGCGCCTGTCCCGCGGGCATCGATCTGCGGCTGCTCAACCTGGCGCTGGCCCGGGCCGCCGAGACCCAGTTCGGCTACCGCGCGGGCATGGATCCGGCGGTCGAGCCGGTGGTCGGCGCCTACTCCCTCCAGGACAAGGAGGATTTCATCCGATGAGCCATCGCATCTCGAGGGACGATCTGCGCAAGCGCGCCGGCGAGTGGATCGCGGCCGGCAAGGCGGTCGCCGGCCCTGTGCAGGTGAAGCCGGGGACGGTGCTGTATGCGCCGCTGGCATCGACGGAAGCGCTGCTGCTGGATGGATGGATTCGGCCGGCCAATTCGATTAAGGAATTTGTTTTCCCGCGCCACGAAGCGCTGTACGCATATCGGATCGACGGGGCAGGCATCACGCTCGACGACCTGCCGGCCGAAATGCCCGAGCAGATCATCATCGGGGCGCACCCGTGCGATGCGGCCGCGCTGCCGATTCTCGACAAGCTGTTCAACTGGGACCCGCGCGACGATTTCTTCAACCGCCGGCGCGAGGCGACGACGGTGATCACAGTGGCCTGCACGGCGCACGACGAGCAGTGCTTCTGCACCAGCGTGGGGCTCAGCCCGGCGGCGGAGCGCGGCTCGGACGTGCTGCTGGTGGATGCGGGCGGCGGCGGTTACAACGTGCGCTGCCTGACGGAGAAGGGCGCGGCGCTATTTGGTGCGGCAGTGGATTCTGTTGTGCACGACAACTCATCGCCAGCGGCCGCGGAGATTGACGCGGGTCCGAAGCGAAGGTTTGACCCTGAAGCCGTGGCGGTGTTCGCGAAAGAGCATTTTGAAGATCCTTTCTGGCGGGAGCACGCGCTCGGGTGCGTCGGTTGCGGCGCCTGCGCCTACACCTGCCCGGTGTGCCACTGCTTCGACATCGTCGATGAGGGCAATCCGCGCGGAGGCGTACGCGCACGGAATTGGGATGCCTGCCAGATCGCGCTGTTTACGCTGCACTCGAGCGGCCACAATCCGCGGCCGGCGCAGGGCGCGCGGCAACGGCAGCGCATCTATCACAAGTTCTTTATGTACCCCGAGAAATTCGGCGAGACGCTGTGCACCGGCTGTGGCAATTGCGCGCGCAACTGTCCGGTTGGGCTGGGCGTGTTGCCGCTCGTGAGCGAGATTTGCCATGCAGAATCCGTATAAGCCCGACCTCATGGAAGTGATCGGTGTGCGGCAGCACACGGTGGACGTGAAGTCCGTGCGGCTACGTTTCCAGGACGCGGAGCGGGCCAAAG
>Ga0187851_10001416_pt1 | contig 23053 bp, 17 predicted proteins | sample June2016WEW_6_10_FD_132997 | JGI IMG/M metagenome (GOLD analysis project Ga0187851, IMG submission 132997) | Peatland microbial communities from SPRUCE experiment site at the Marcell Experimental Forest, Minnesota, USA - June2016WEW_6_10 | ecosystem: Environmental > Terrestrial > Soil >...
ATAAAATCCGCCGCGCGCGACGGCGAGCGGAATCCCGGCGCGCTCGAATTGTTTTACAAAAACCTCCGCCTTGCCCGACGGCGCGCGCAGCAGAACCGCCATGTCGCGCCATTCGACAGGGCGAAAATGCTTTTTGTCCGCGTCCCAAATTTCGTGTTTACCGGCTTCTAGTTGCTTCAACCGCCGGGCAAGCAGCCGCGCCTCTTTTTCCGTCTCCGGCAGATCGGCCAGGTCGTCAGTGCCGGCTTCCGCGTCGTTGCGGCCTTTTTTTAGTCGCAACAGCAATTCCGCGCGCGGCGAAGCCTCCCTTGTCGCGCCAGTTTCCGCGCGGCGGTCGGGTGCGCCGAATTGCAGCCGGGCCTCGGCATCGTAACGCATGCCGCCGATTTCCTCGCGCATGAGCGGCTCAAAAACGGAGTTTACAAAGTTGAGCAGTCCCTCGCGGCTGCGGAAATTTTCCGCGAGAGAAATCGTCCGGCCGTTGTTTCCGCGCCAGTTTTGGGCGTAATCGCGGAAGATTTTCGGGTCGGCCAGACGGAACCGGTAGATGCTCTGCTTCACATCGCCGACGAGGAAACGGTTGCCTGCGTTCGGAGTTCCGCCTTCAGGCGGTTCGGGTTGCCGGCCGCCTGAAGGCGGAACGCCAAACGGCTCGCGGCTGAGGGCCTGGATGATTTTGTCCTGTGCGGCGTTGATGTCCTGATACTCATCCACGAAGACGAACCGGATTTTTTGACGCCAGTGGCCGGCGACCGCGGTGGGCTGGTTCGCGGCAAAATCCCAGAGCAGCTGCAACGCGAACTGTTCCAGATCATGAAAATCCAGGACGCCATCGTCGCGTTTGCGTGCGGCAAACCGGGCGGAGAAATTCCGGGTCAACCGCACCAACGCACTCATGTGGCCGCGCACCCAGTCCCAATCTTCCGCCAGCGGGTCGTGGCCTTGCGTCGCCGGCGCCAGCGAATGCAAAAATGCCGCATCGGCAAAAAACTTCTCCAACGGTTTGCGAAGAACGGTCTTACGTTTGGCCGGCCAGTTGCCGTCGGCGGAAATGATTTGCGCCAGAATTTCAGCGGCGGCGGAGCGCGAAAAAAATTTCGGCAACCGCCGGAGAATGCCCGCCAATTCAGCGGCCTTCTCATTGTTGCTTGGAGTGCCGGCCTCCGGCACGGCGAGTTTGGGACTTCGTGCCGGGTCGGAGACCGGCGCTCCGAGGTTTTCCAGAACCGGCAACCATTCATCGCGCCAGGCTTGAATGCCGCCGAGAAGCCACTCGCGCCATTCGTCCGGCGCGGGTGACGCGAATCTTTCAATTTGGCGCGCAAGCCAGCCATCGGCATCGGGCCGGGTTTGCGCGTAATGGTGCAGGCGCAAAACCAGCTGGCGAATCGCCCGGTCGCGTCCGCCGCCGTAAACGTGAATCAGCTTTTGGACCGCCCCGGCCAGCTCATCCTGTCCGGCGTAGTGCGCCTGCAGTCCCTCATCGAGCGTTTCGTCCGCCAGCAGGCGTGCCTCGCCGGCGTCGAGCACGGCAAGTTGCGGGTCGAGACCCAGTTCGTGGAAATGTTCGCGCACCAGTTTGAGGCAAAAACTGTGGAGCGTGCCGATGTGGGCGGTGTCGAAGAGTGCGATTTGTTCAGCCCAGCGCGGTTCGCCCGGCGCGGCGCGAAATTTATCCTCCAGCCGTTCGCGCAGCCGTTGACGCATTTCGGCGGCGGCGGCCTCGGTGAACGTGACCACGAGGATCTCCTCGAGCGAAGCGGGCGGCTGTTCCGAGCACAGGCAATACAGGCAACGCTCGACGAGCGTGTGCGTCTTACCCGTGCCCGCGCCGGCCATGACCAGCACGTTGCCGCGCGCGGCGACCGCCTGCCGTTGCGAAGGCGTCAGACCGTCGGCATTTCCTATTGCGAGTGATTCCATGCTGCGCTCGCAATTAAAGTGGCACAGGCGTCTCGCCTGTGAAATCCAAAACACAGGCCGGAGGCCGGTGCCACATTCTAATTTTTTCCGCGTGATTTTGCCGGTTATGCAGAATAAAGTTCACTCATGTCTCCCAGCTTGCGCCTCAAGGACCAACCAGTCAGTGAACGTCCACGCGAACGGCTTGTGGCGCTCGGTGCAGACGCTCTGAGCCACGCGGAATTGATAGCCATTTTACTGCGCACCGGCCTGAAGGGCACGAATGCGGTCGAAATCGGCAAACAATTGATTCAAAAATACGGCACGCTTCAGGCGCTGGCGCGGGCGTCGGTGGACGATTTGCGGAGCGTCAGAGGCATCGGACGCGACAAGGCGGTGACGTTGGTGCCGCGTTTGCGCTGGCGCGGAAAATGGCCAAGGATTTGCAGCGCGAATCGCCGGTGCTCGACAATCCGGAGGCCATCGTTCAACTGCTGCGCGAGCAAAACCTGGTGAAGAACGTGGAAACCCTCCAGGTCCTGCTGCTCAACACCCGTCGCCGGCTGATCCGGGTCGAGCCGGTCACCGACGGGACGATCGACACGTTGCTGGTGCATCCGCGCGAAGTTTTCAAGGCCGCCATCGCGGCCAACGCCGCCGCCGTGGTGCTGGCGCACAATCATCCGAGCGGCGACCCGACACCGAGCGAGGCGGACATCAAGGTGACACGCGATTTGATCCGGGCCGGCCAGCTTTTGAAGATCGAGGTGCTCGACCACGTCATCATCGGCCGCGCGACGCCGGAACGGCCAAAGGATTACGCATCGTTGCGCGAGCTGGGGTATTTTGCCGGGTACTGAATAATGCCGAGTTTAACGGGGTGATTCCTTAAAAAACGAAGGAATCGCCCTTTTTTTGTTTTCATCACTCGGCATTATTCGGGTGTCTTTCCACTGCACAACTTCAACCCATGAAAGGAATGACACTATGAAGGTTTATTTTGATCCCAAAGCCGAAGAACTGCGCTGTCTGCAGATTGGCCCATTGGGGCCGTACGTCGAAAGCTTCGCCGCTCTGCTTTCGCGTCAAGGTTACTGCCGCGACAATGGCTGGCAAAAGATCAGACTGGTGGCTGATCTCAGCCGGTGGTTGCAGCAAAAAGGCATCGGGCTCAGACAACTTGATGAGCAGCGAGTTTCCGTTTTTTTCCAGGCTCGTTGTAAGCGCGTTTCTCGCCACAGCGGAGATCAAGCGACGATGAGCTCGTTGCTCCAACATTTGCGGCAGTCGCATGCTATCCCTGTCCCGCCGCTACCAGCAGCCCGTAATGACATCGAGGTTATCGAGCGGGACTACAGTAATTTTTTGCTTCAGGAGCGCAGTTTCATGCCGGCCAGCGTGGGACAGTATGTACCCGCCGCTCGGCGTTTTCTATCCCTCCGCTTTCCAAGCGGGAGAGCGCGGCTGAAAAAACTGCGAGCCAGGGATGTCACTGATTTTGTCTTGCACGACTCGGCCAACCGTGGGCGTCGCTCCGTTCAGTTGACGGCAGCCGTGCTACGTAGCTTTCTGAGTTTCCTTTTTCAACGAGGGCAGATTGCAATAAACCTGGCTGCCGCCGTTCCCACCGTGTCGGGCTGGCGTCTGTCGGAACTGCCACGGTATTTGGAAGCAGAGCAGGTCGAAAAAATCCTGCGAAGCTGTGATCGGCGGCGGAAGATAGGCAAACGCGATTACGCCATGTTACTGCTCCTAGCCCGCTTGGGACTGCGGGCCGGCGAAGTGGCCTATCTGACGTTGGATGATATTAACTGGCAAGCTGGGGAGTTGCTCATTCGTGGTAAGGGCGCCCGAGTAGATCGGTTGCCGCTGCTTGAGGACGTTGGCCAGGCCCTTGTCGATTATTTGCGGAAGGGGCGGCCCGTTTGCTCGTCCCGACGTGTATTCATCCAGAAGCATGCGCCGCATGAAGGTTTTGCCGGCCCTGCTTCGATCGACAATGTTGTTCGTACAGGTCTGGCCCGTGCTCAGGTTCATTCTCGGCATCAGGGTGCCCACGTGCTCCGTCATTCTCTGGCTACCCGGATGCTCGGCAACGGAGCCTCGCTGGCCCAGATCGGCCAGGTGCTCCGCCATCAACTGCCCCAGACGACCGAGATTTACGCGAAGGTTGATCTGAAAGCTTTGCACGGGTTGGCATTACCCTGGCCGGGAGGTGTGCAATGAACACATTGAGCCTCCACTTGGACAGGTATTTAAAACTGCGGCGTCAGCTTGGATATAAACTGCGGGTAACGGAGATTTTGCTTCGTAATTTTGTGCGCTTTACACAAGAAGAAGGAGCTTCGTTCATCACCACAAAGCTGGCCCTTCGATGGGCGGCACGGCCGGGCATCAAACCCGTGCAGAGCGGCAACCGGTTGGGCATGGTGCGTCGCTTTGCCGATTATGTCAGCGCGCACGATGCGCGCACACAAGTTCCGGCGCAAAAACTCCTGCCGTGTCAGCTTCGTCGCCGACCTCCGTATCTTTATCGCGACGAAGAGGTGTTGCAACTCATCCGTGCTGCATACCGGATCGCTCCCGGCAACGAACTCAAAGGTGCGACGCTCGGGACTTTGCTGGGACTGCTGGCCGCTACAGGCATGCGTGTGGGCGAAGCCCTGGCTTTGGACCGTGAGAACGTAGACCTGAAGCGCAATGTGCTGGTCATCCGGCGCGCCAAAGGAAACAAGTCACGATTGGTGCCGCTTCACCCCTCAACGGTGCAAGTGCTCCAACAGTATGCCTGCCTCCGCGACAGGCTGTTCCCTCAGCTATCAAGCCCCAGCTTTTTCATCTGGGAACGTGGAGAGCGACTGCTTCATTGCACGGTTCACCGCTGGTTCCTTTTGGTCGCCTGCGAGGTCGGATTGCGAAAACCCGGCGACCGCCGCGGTCCCCGCATTCATGATCTGCGCCATTACTTCGCCATTCGCACGCTGTTGAACTGGTACCGGACTGACACGGATGTCGAGGCGCACCTGCCGGAACTGGCCACTTACTTGGGCCATGTTCATGTGCGCGACAGTTACTGGTACCTTTCAGCGACGCCCGAACTGCTCAATCTGGCCACGCTTCGCATGCAGCGCATCGAGAAAGGAGCGAAATGAAAATCCCAGCCACCTTCTCCGAGTTGCTGCAAGCCTACTTCACGGAGTATCTCATGCGAGAGCGCAATGCCAGTCCGCACACCATCGCCAACTATCGGGACACGTTCCGAATGGTCATTGCCTTTGCACAGGAACGCTGGAACAAACCGCCAACCAAGCTCGCCATTGCCGATTTGGATGCGCCCTTTGTCGCCGGGTTCCTCGATCACCTGGAAAAGGATCGTGGCGTCAGTCCACGCAGCCGCAATGTGCGTCTGGCGGCAATCCATTCGTTCTTCAATTACGTGGCGCTCCAGGAACCGGCCGCCGGCGCTGTCGCTCAACGTATCTTGGCCATCAAAAGTAAACGGTGCACCAAAAAGCCTATGGAGTTTTTGACGCGACCGGAGATCGACGCTCTGTTGGCCGCACCGGATCAAACGACCTGGTCGGGCCGACGAGATCGGACACTGTTGCTGGTAGCGGTGCAAACGGGACTGCGCGTCTCGGAGTTAATCGGACTGTGTTGTCAGGATGTGATCCTGGGAAGCGGCGCTCATGTGCGTTGTACCGGCAAGGGACGCAAAACGCGTTGTATCCCGTTGCGCAAAGAAGCCGTCACCGCTTTGCGCCACTGGATGCGTGAGCAAAATGGCCGGCCCACCGACCCTCTCTTTCCAAACATGCGTGGTCGATCTCTCAGCCGGGACGGCGTTGAATATATGATCGCCAAGCACGCGGCCACCGCTAAAGAAACGTGTCCGTTGTTAAAAACCAAACGTGTCTCACCGCACGTCCTCCGCCACAGCACCGCGATGGATCTTCTGCAACACGGAGTCGATCGTTCCGTCATAGCTCTGTGGCTCGGGCACGAATCCATGGACACAACGCAGGCTTACCTTCACGCCAATCTGGCGCTCAAAGAACAGGCCCTGGCCAAAACCGAACCGTTCAAGGGTCGGATACGGCGCTACCGGCCGGCGGACCCTCTTTTGGCCTTCCTGCAAAGCCTCTGATAATGCCGAGTGGTGAAAACAAAAAAGGGGCGATTCCTTAACAATTTAAGGAATCACCCCGTTGAACTCGGCATTATTCAGTACCCGGCAAAATACCCATTATGCCGAGCTCGGCATAATGGGTATTTCTACGCGTGAAACGGGAAACGTGAAAAGTTCATCACGTTTCATGTTTTGCGCATCACTTCCCCATCTGACCGCGGGTGACGCCGAGCTGGTTCATCAGTTTCAATTCGCGCCAGAGTTCGGTGCCGGTGATTTCACCCCGCAATAGCCGGCGGTATTTTGAAAGTGTCTGCGTCACCTGTTCCGGCGTTTCGTTGAGGAACTCCACGCGGAAATGCCGCACGCCGAGCTCGATCATTCGTGACACGTATTCCGCGCCGGTTTGCGCCAATGCGTTGAACACGGTGTTGCGGCAGCCCACGTCGGCCTTGAGCGGGTGCTCCGCCCCCACACGGTCGCGCAGCTTCACGTCATGCACGTCGCACGGGCGGCCGCAATTCCGATAATCCGTGCCGCTGGAAAGAAACGCGCAGAAGACGCAGTGCTCCATGTGAAACATCGGCATGTGCTGGTGAATGGTCACCTCGAACCACTCCGGCGGCGCGGCCAGCAACAGCGCTTCGAGCTGCTGAAAATTCAGGTCGTAGCTCGTGGTGACGCGTTCCAGGCAAAATTGGTTTTTGAAATAATCCGCCGCCAGCCGGTTGGCCACGTTCAGCGAATAATCCCCGATGCGCCGGTCGCGGGCGAAGAACTTCAGGTGATCGTAATTGCGGACCAGATAACCGTCGGCGTTGCAGGAGCGCAACTGCTCCAACGTCCATTCCTCGCCCGGCTTGAAGATGCGCGGGGGAGCTACGAAGATTGCGGGTGACGGGTGACGGGTGACGGGTGACGAGGAATTCACGTCACCCGTCACGCGCCACCCGTCACGCGCCCGCGTCACGGCTTCGCGATATTTCTTGGGATCTTCAAATTCGCAATAAACGGTCGTCACGCCGCATTTCAACGCGGCTTCGAGTTGGGGAAGGTTGCGGACGAGGACAATGAGATTTGCCAAACGTGCTTCCGGCGTCCCGCCGGAAGTTCTGGAATGGATCTGCCGGCAGGATGCCGGCAGCACGTTGAGCGTCCAGCGTTTGGGCCGGGTTCGTTGTCGTTCCAGTTCGCTGGCAATTTCACGACGCAGACGATTCAGCTCGCTGACCGGCAGCAAAACTTCGCCGGACAAATTATTTTTCACCCCGTCAAGTTTGAATGGCGTGCCGCCGAGGCGGCCAAGCTGCTCGCGCAGACGTTCGGTTGTGAGCGGCTGCTTTTCGGCTTTTGCCAGCGGCATGGATGATTCGACTTTTGCGACATTTCCGAATTCATCATGCGCAATGAGCGTGAGGGGTTTGCCGGCGACGCCATGCACCTCGATTTCAATGGGCCGCTGAAATTTCGGTGCGTCACCTTCGAAGCTTTGACGCAATCGCCGGTTCAGTTCCGGGTCGCTGGTCTTCCACAGCTTATCGCCGACGTGGATGCGGGAGAAATTGATGTCGCCATGGCCGAAGTGCAGGACGGTTTCCAACGTGCTGCCGGCATCTTGCCGGCAGGACTGACTTTCCCGGCCCACGCCTGTTTGTCTTGCATGCTTGATTAATCTTGATTTCAGAGCTGCCGTCGGGACGCCGGCAGCACGTTGTTGGTGTACTTCATACACGCGCCCGCCTTCCTCGTTTTCCTCCGGTTTGCCGGCATCGAACACCACGCCGTCGCCCGGTTTCAGCGGGCCTTCGAGGCGGATGGCCACGCCATCGCGCAACACGCGCGCAACTTCGCCGAGATACACACCGCGTTTTTTGCCGAAGCGCGCATGGACGAGCTGTTGGTTGTTGGTGCCGCCGAACCAGCCGGTGTGCAGGCCGCGGCTGAAGGCCATTTCCATTTCATAACGTTCGTTCGGAGGGGCGAGATCTGCGAGCCCCACATTTTTGAAATTAGGGACTCGTGTAACTCGTCCCTCCGAAAGTTGATCCAGCGCTTGCCGGTAGATACGGGTGATATTGGCGACGTACTCGGGGGACTTGAGCCGGCCCTCGATTTTCAGCGAGGCAACGCCGGCGCGAATCAATTCCGGCAACACTTCCAGTCCGGCCAGATCCTGCGGGCTCAAGAGATATTTCCGGTCGCCGAGCGGAACCGGTTTGCCGTCGGAAATCAATTCATACGGCATCCGGCACGCCTGCGCGCATTCGCCGCGATTGGCGGAGCGTCCGCCGAGCGCCTCGCTGGTGAGGCACTGGCCCGAGTAGGCGATGCAGAGAGCGCCGTGGATGAAAACCTCCAAAGGCAGTGACGGGTGACGGGTGGCGGGTGGCGGGGTCGCAACGCCACCGGCGTCTTCAGCCGGGGGAACGGCTCGCGGGGAAGCTCGCCCCACCAAATTAATCTTTTCGATTTCCTTGATCGAACATTCGCGGGCGAGCACGACGAGGTTGCAGCCGAGTTCGCGGGCAAATTCCATCCCGGCGGCGCTGGTGATGGTCATCTGGGTCGAGGCGTGAATCGGAAAATCGGGCGAGAGCCGCCGGATAAGGCGGCAGATGCCCGCATCCTGCACAATCACCGCGTCCACGCCGGCGGCGATCATCGTCCGCAGATATTTTTCGGCGTCCGCAAGTTCGTTCTCGAAGACCAGCGTGTTGAGGGTGACATACCCGCGCACGCCGCGCCGGTGGAGAAATTCCATCAGCTTCGGCAGATCGGCTCCGGTGAAATTGTCGGCGCGCATCCGCGCGTTGAATTTTTCGAGGCCGAAATAAATCGCGTCGGCGCCGTTCTCAACGGCCGCGCGGACGCAATCCCAATCGCCGGCGGGCGCGAGCAACTCCGGCAATTGCGGATTGCGGATTGCGGATTGCGGACTTTGCTCCGGCGCCGGTCCAGCCTGGATGGTTATGCTCATTTCGACCCGTGAAACTTAACACGAAGGGGCGAAGGCACAAAGCATGTTCAGCACGCTGGGGCGGGACTGTCGGCGCGCCTCTGATCAATCCTGGTTCCCGGCTCGCGAGGACGTTCGCCCCACCAAATTGTTGCATTACCCGGCAACCCGGCATTTTTGAACTTGGCAATCAGGCCGGATGAGCCACTTTTACCCTGTGATTCATCCAACAGCCATCATTCATCCGAAAGCAAAGCTGGATTCGACCGTTCGCGTCGGGCCGCATGCCGTGATTGACGAAGGCGTGGCGCTGGGCGCGCACTGCGTCGTCGGGCCACACGTTTATATCACGGGACTGACGACCTGTGGCGAGCACAATTCGTTTCACGCGGGCTGTGTCATCGGCGACGCGCCGCAGGATTTGAAATACCGGGACGAGCCGACGCGCCTGCGCATCGGCGACCACAACGTGTTCCGCGAGCACGTCACCATCCATCGCTCGACCAAAACCGACGGAGAAACCGTGGTCGGCTCGAATAATTATTTCATGGCGACGGCACACATCGGTCACAATTCCCATCTCGGCGACCACATCATCATTGCCAACGGCACGTCGCTGGGCGGGCATGTCGTGGTCCAGGACCGCGCGTTCCTTTCCGGCAACTGTCTGGTGCATCAGTTCACGCGCGTCGGCATGCTCGCGCTGATGCAGGGCGGCTCGGCGATCAGCAAGGATCTGGCGCCGTTTACCATTGCCCGCGGCGACAACGGAATTTGCGGATTGAACGTCATCGGCCTGCGCCGCGCGGGATTTACCGCGGAGCAGCGGCTGGAATTGAAGCGGATGTACCATCTGCTTTTCCGCAGCGGGAAAAATTTGCGGGCGGCAATCGAGGAGGCAAAAAAGGTATTCACCAGCCCGGCGGCGAAAATCCTGCTGGACTTTGCGGCAGAGGCAAAACGCGGCGTGTGCCAGGACGCCGGTTGCATGACCGGGGAAGACGGGGAAGAGCAGGGAGGCGCGCATGTATAAAATCGTTGGAGTGGACGGCAGAGAATACGGTCCGGCAACCGCCGGGCAGTTGCGGCAGTGGATGGCCGAGGGCCGAGCCAGCGCGCAGACGCCAACGCTCGCTCCCGGCGCGCCGGAATGGAAGCCGCTCGGCGCGCTGCCGGAATTTGCGGGACTGTTCGCGCCCACTTTTCCGCCGGTGATCGGACCACTACAGCGGGCGACCGCCTTGGCGGGCCAATTCCACAAAACCAATTCCTTTGCCACGGCTGGACTGGTTTTCGGCATCTTGTCAGCGACAGGCTTCTGCTGCTGCTGCGGTTGTCCGTTCAACATCCTCGGACTGGTCTTTTCGCTCATCGGGCTGGCACAAATCAACCGGCATCCCGAACTTTACGAAGGACGCGGTCTGGCCATCGCCGGGGTGATCCTGTCGGCGGCAAGTCTGCTGTTCGGCTTCGCGCTGACCCTGCTCAATCTTGTGCTCCACCCGGGAAACCTTGAATGGCATTTCAAAACCTTCTGAATTGCTCCATGCGCGCTGAATCACCATCCGTGCCGCCGAAAATCGCCGCGCCGCAGTCGTTCGCATTTTTCACGGTGGTCGTGCTGGTGGCGGCGGCCCTGGGTTCGGGCGCGGTCCTGTTCCTCTTCGACCCGGCGAAACACGGTTTTTATCCCATTTGTTTGTTCCATTCGCTGACGGGCTTGAACTGTCCGGGATGCGGCGCGACGCGGGCGGCGTATCAATTATTGCACGGCCACCTGCTCCGCGCGTTGCATGACAATGCGCTGTTCGTCCTGACGCTCGTGGCCCTGACGGCGCAGGGCGTCTGGCTGGTCGTGCAAAAAATCCGGAACCGGCCGGCCGAGTTCATCGTATCGCCCATGATGTTGTGGGTGTTTCTCGTCGTCGCGCTGGTATTCACCGGCCTGCGGAATTTGCCGGGGTTTGCGTGGCTCTCGCCCTAGACGCGCGGGCAGGCCATCCGCGCCCCGGACAACGGAACTTTTCGCTTTTATCGGCGCGTGGCGTCGTGTTCAATCGTTGGTCTATGAGCCTGACACATCCATTGACGACCACGACCTTTGAACTGCCCGGCTACCGGGTGACCAAATCGTTTGGCGTCGTGCGCGGCATCATCGTGCGGTCGCGTTCCATTGTCGGAAATTTTGGCGCCAGCATTCAGGCGGTTTTCGGCGGGAACATTTCGCTTTACACCAATCTTTGCGAGCGCACGCGTGAAGACGCCTTCAACCTGATGCTCACCCATGCCGGGGAACTCGGCGCGAACGCGGTCGTGGGCGTTCGCTACGACGCCACTGAAATTGCCCCGGGCATCACCGAGGTGCTGTGTTACGGCACCGCGGTTTTCGTGGAGGCTGCGGGGGTGGACAAATAAGAGGTGAGGACCGGGGAAGGACCGGCTTGCAACTTTCAACTTTCAAGTTTCAACCAACAACCAACCATGTCTGGACACAGCAAGTGGGCAAAGGTCAAGCACTTCAAGGGCGCGATTGACGCCAAGCGCGGGAAGATCTTTTCCAAGCTGGGCCGCGAAATCACCATTGCCGCCAAAATCGGCGGCGGCGATCCGGACATGAATCCGCGACTGCGGATGGTGCTGCTCAAGGGCCGCATGGCGAACATGCCGCGCGACAACATCGAGCGCGCCATCAAGAAGGGCACCGGCGGCGGGGAAAGTGCGAGCTTCGAAGATTTGACCTATGAGATTTACGGACCCGGCGGCGTGGCGCTGCTCGTCGAGGTGAGCACGGACAATCGCAATCGCACGGCGTCGGACATTCGCAGCATCGTGACCAAGAGCGGCGGCAGCATCGCGACGCCGGGGTCGGTCAGCCGGTTGTTTCAGCGGACAGGGCAAATCATTGTGTCGCGCGAAGCGGCGGGTGAAGATCAATTGATGGAACTGGCGCTCGAGGCGGGCGCGGAGGATTTCAAGGCCGAGCCGCAGGGATACGAAATTCTGACCGAACCGGGAAATTTTGAGGCCGTACACAAGCCCATCGAAGCGAAAGGCATCAAATGTGAAGCGGCGGAAATCACGTGGTTGCCCACCCTCACCGTGCCGCTGACCGGCGAGGCAGCCGTTGCGGCGGTCAACAAACTGATCGAAGCGCTGGAGGAACATGACGACGTGAAGGAAGTTTATTCCAACGCCGAATTTCCCGATGATACGGTAAAGGCATGAAATACAAGCGCAGCCACGAAGCATGAAGGCATTAAGCGCTGACAGTCTTCTCGCGCGGCTGCTCGCCCGGTTGGCGGCGGCGGTCATCCGCCATCCCCGCTGGTGTTTTTGGCCGCAGGTGGGGTTGTTCCTCTTCTGTGTGGTTTATGCCCTGCCCAAGCCCTACGGCCACCTCGCCTTTGACATGAACCAGGACAACCTGGTCGGCCCCAATCAGAAATATCACCGGAATTTTCTCCGGTTCCAAAAGGAATTTCCGCAACCCGATGCTTTGGTGGTGGTGGTGGAGAGCGATAACATCGAGAAAAACCGGCAATTCGTCGAACGCATTGCCGCCAAGATGCAGGCGGAGACGAACCTGTTCCAGGATGTGTTATACGCGCAGAACCCGATGATCCTGGGTTCCAAGGGGTTGCTGTATGTGCCCGAGACGAATCTGGTGGAGATGAAAACCATGCTCCACGCCGCCCAGCCGTTCATCCAAGAGTTCACCCGTACGACCAACCTGGTTTCGTTTTTTGAACAGATCAACACGGCGTTTCGCACCGCGCCGCGCGAGGCCAACGCCGATACGGAATCGCTGGTCGGGTCGCTGCCCGCGCTGACACGCATCGTAAACCAGGCCGCCGATTCCCTGCAACGGTCGGGCACGCCGCCTTCGCCCAGCATCTTCAGCCTGGTCGGCGGCGACGAAGACGCGGTCGTTTCCAGTTACATCACCTTTGCCAACGGCCGCATTTTTGTGGTCAAAACCCATGCGCCCAGCGCGGAAATCATCGGCGCAAAGGCGGGCCAGGCGGCGGCACCAACCCAGGACGATCTGGACGCCCGTTCGATTGACCGGTTGCGCCAGCTGGTCAAGGAGACGCAAGCGGAGGTGCCCGGTCTCAATGTGGGTCTCACGGGCCAGCCGGTCCTGGATTACGATCAAATGATGCAATCAGAGAAGGATGCCACGATGGCCAGCATCGTGTCGCTGGTTTTGTGCGCGCTGATTTTCATCTACGGCTACAATGAGACCGGCCGACCGGTGAAGGCGACGATCTGCCTGGTCGTCGGCCTGGCCTACACGCTCGCGTTTGCCGCGCTGACGATCGGGCACCTGAACATCCTGACGGTCACGTTTGTGCCGATGCTTATCGGCTTGGGGATTGATTATGGCGTGCATTTGATCACGCGTTACGAGGAAGAACTGCGGCACGGAAAAACCGAGGAGGCCGCGCTGACGAAAGCGATGGTTTTTACCGGGCAGGGCATTTTCACCGGCGCGTTGACGACTGCCGGCGCATTTCTGGCGATGGCGTTCACGAATTTCAAGGGCATCCAGGAGATGGGCATCATCTGCGGCGGCGGCCTGTTGGTTTGTTTCATCCCCATGATGACCCTGCTGCCGGTGATGTTGTTGCGGGGACGACAAAACGTCATTGACCACCGGGCAACCGAGGACGCAGCCCGGGCGCGGATCGAAAACATCTGGCTGCAACGGCCGGCGCTGGTGATGGGCATCACCGCCGGATTGTGCGTGGCGGCGCTGTTTGAAGCCCGCAAAGTCCATTTCGATTACAATCTGATCAAATTGCAGAATCCCAACCTGCCTTCGGTGGTCTTCGCCCACAAACTGGTGGACTTGGCGGACAAATCGCTGCTTTACGGAGCGGTCATTGCCGACTCACTGACCAATGCCGTTGAGCTGGCAGAAAAAATTGAGCAGCTGCCGGTGGTTGCGGACATTGAACCGCCATTTTACGCCGATTTTCTCGCGGACCAGGCGCCAAAATTAAGACTGGTGGGCGAAATCAAACAGCAAGTTGCGACGCTGGCGTTCAGCCCGCCGGACCCGCGCCCGGTGGATGTCCACGATCTGAGCCGGACGCTGTACGGACTTTACGGATATCTGGGCAACGCACTTGACGAGGTGGGAACCAATGAACCGGCCCTGACGCGGCAACTGGTTGCGTTGCGGGAGGCCATTGAAGATTTGCGCAAGACCATGCTCGCGGGCGACACTTTGGCCCTGGAGGAACATGCGCAAAAACTGGCGCAGTTCCAGCAGGCCTTGTTTTCCGATTTGATAGCGACCTTCCAGTTCCTGCAACATCAGGACGACAGCGCTCCCTTGCGCATCGAAGACCTGCCGCCGGCGATACACAACGAGTTTGTAGGTGTGACGGGAAAATTATTGCTACAGGTTTATCCCAAGAACGACGTTTGGGAGCGTGACAACCAGGAACAGTTTGTCACCGCCCTGCGCACCGTGGATCCCGATGTCACCGGCACACCGGTCCAGTTATATGAGTACGAGACAGTGATGAAAGACAGCTTTGTGCAGGCGGCGTGGTATTCCCTGATGGCCATCGCCGTCATGGTGTTCTTCCATTTCCGGAGCGTGGGCGCCGTGGTTCTGGCATTGCTGCCGGTGGCCATCGGCACGCTTTGGCTGGCCGGATTGATGGGCCGGTTTGGCATACCCATCAATCTGGCCAACATCATGACGCTGCCGCTGGTCATTGGCATTGGTGTGACGAATGGCATTCACATCCTCAATCGTTTTGCTGAGGAACGCACGCCCGGCATTTTGTCGCGAAGCACCGGCAAAGCCGTGCTGGTCTCGGGGTTGACGGCCATTGCTGGCTTCGGCAGCCTGATGCTTTCCAAACATCACGGCTTGTACACTCTGGGTTGCCTGATGGCAACGGGCATAGCCACGTGCATGATTGCCGGGCTGACCTTTTTGCCGGCGTTGTTGAATTTGCTGGGCCGTTGGCGGCCATTAATAAAACAACCCAGTGCCGACAACTCGCCGTCGACACCGGGTCAGGAGGAACCGAGGTAAAACCTCAATTGTGTGGAAAGCATAAAGAAAATTCGCCAGAAGTCAATATCAATGTTAAACCCAACTTCCAATGGCCTTAAAACGGCCAAATCCAGCTTTCAATAACGATAACGCAAAGAGCTAAACACATTGTCAAATCCGAGCTAAAAACTATTCTTTTGGCGCAAGCGCAAATTCATGTTTACCCAGTCTAAAATTTTCAGCCGTCGCTTGCAAGTATGTTGCCTGGGCCTGGTCATAAGCTGGTCATCCGCTGTTTTTGCCGATGACGGTTTTCATGCCGGGCTGGTCTATGATCAATTTCCACTGACACTGGATTCCGGCCGACGAACCGAAGCTGTCGGGCCGTTCTTTTATGACCAGCTCAAAGATTCTGAAAAAACCTGGGCCATCCCGCCGCTGCTGTCCTATGACACCGACCCCGGCACCGAATCAGGGGAATTCGATTTGGTATACCCGGTGCTGACGTGCGTGCGTTACGGAGCGGAATACCGCTGGCAGCTTGCTCAATTGCTCAGTTTTTCCGGCGGCCAGAACCCGGATGATTCAACCGCAAAGCGCATCACGCTTTTTCCGCTTTATTTTCAGCAACGCTCGTCCAACACGGATGAAAATTATACCGCGCTCTTTCCACTCTATGGCCACCTGCAAAACCGGCTCTTTCGCGACGAAATTTTCTTTGTCCTGTTTCCTATTTATGGCGAGTCGCGGAAGCGGGACGTCGTCACCGACAATTATCTCTATCCATTTTTCCATTTGCGGTACGGCGACGGCCTGTGGGGATGGCAATTCTGGCCGCTGATGGGCGATGAACACAAAGACGTGACCACGAAAACCAACGGCTTTGGCGAAACGGAAATCATCGGCGGCCACGACAAATTTTTCGCCCTTTGGCCGGTCTATTTTCACCAGAACAACGGCATCGGCACCGACAATCCGGAAAAATTCCGGGCGACGCTGCCGCTTTACAGCGTGGTCCGCTCTCCCCAACGCGATGCGACCTCCGTGCTCTGGCCGTTTTTCACGTGGATTGACGACCGCGAAAAAAAATACCACGAATGGGAGGGCCCCTGGCCGTTCGTCGTGGTCGCCCGCGGCGAGGGCAAAACCACCACGCGCGTATTCCCTTTGTTCAGCCGTGCGCACAACGACACGTATGAAGACGATTTTTATCTCTGGCCGCTCTACAAGTACAAGCGCCTGCATGCCGAGCCCCTGGATCGGGAACGTACGCGCATTTTGTTTTATCTGTTTTCGAGTGTGACGGAAAAAAACACCGAAACCGGCACGGAGCAGAAGCGCGTTGATTTCTGGCCGCTGTTCACCTGGCACCGCGAATTTAATGGCAGCAGCCGGCTGCAAATTCTCGCGCTGGTTGAATCGGCATTGCCCAACAACACGGGCATCGAGCGCAACTGGTCGCCGCTGTGGTCGTTGTGGCGGTCGGAGAACAATCCCCGAGCCGGCGCCGCCAGCCAGTCGTTGCTCTGGAACCTGTATCGCCGGGACACGACGCCCGACTCGAAAAAATGCTCGCTCCTGTTCGGGCTTTTCCAGTATCAATCGGATTCGGAAATGAAAAAGTTGCGTTTGTTTTATATACCAATGCTCAAATGGCATGCGCCAGCGGGCCGCGCGGGGGAATAATTATGTTTGAAAACATCGGCGAAATTTTCCTTTTGTTCTGGCGCACACTGCTGTCCCTGCCGCTGGCGTGGCGCCAGCGGCAGAAAGTCTTCGACCAATTTTTCGAAATCGGCAACGCCAGCCTGCTGATGGTTTGCGTGCTGTCGTTTTTCATCGGCGCGGTCATTGCCCTGCAAACCGGCCCGGTGCTGGTCGAACGCGGCCTGGCCAGCGCCGTCGGCGGCATCGTCGGCATCTCGTTGGCCAAGGAACTGGCGCCGGTGATGATGGCCATTCTCATCGCCGGACGCATTGGTTCGGCGATGGCGGCGGAAATCGGGTCCATGCGCGTTTACCAGGAGATCGATGCGTTGCGCACGATGAACATCAACCCGGTCCATTACCTCGTGCTGCCGCGACTGATCGCCATTGCGATTGCACTGCCGATGCTTGTGGTTTTTGCGATTCTCGTCGGCTGGCTGGGAGGCGCAATCGTTGCCGAAACCAACAGCCACATCGAGATTCCATTCCAGGCCTTTTGGTCCAATTTGCGCGACGTGGTTGAATTGAAGGACGTGGCCAACGGCGTGTTCAAGAGTTTTTGCTTCGCGCTGATCATCGGAGTCGTCTCGTGCCACCAGGGTTTGGCGACCATCGGCGGGCCGCGGGGCATTGGCCGCTCGGTCACGAAGGCCGTCGTCAATTCCATCGTCTTGATCGTGATTTTTGACTACGTGCTCACGCGCGTCCTGTTGCAATAATGAGCACAGCCACAAACAGCCACTCCGGCGTCAACCTCCAGGTACGGGGCCTGCGCAAGAGTTTTAACGGGCAGGAAGTGCTCAAGGGCCTCGATTTCGAGGTCAAGCCGGGTGAAATTTTTGTCATCATGGGACCGAGCGGCAGCGGCAAAAGCGTATTGCTCAGACATCTGATCGGTCTCGAACCGCCCGACGCCGGCGAAATCCTCATCAATGGCGAATCCATCCAATCGCCGGAAATTGCCAGCAAATACCGGCTCGCGATGGTGTTCCAATCGGGCGCGCTGCTTAACTCGCTGACCGTCGGCGAAAACGTCGGGCTGTACCTGGACGAGCACCGGCTCAAGCCGCCGGAGGAAATCGCGCGCATTGTTGCTGAAAAACTTGCGGACGTCGGCCTCAAAGGCACCGAGGAAAAGATGCCCAACGAACTTTCCGGCGGCATGAAAAAACGCGCGGCCATTGCGCGCGCGCTGGTCATTGAACCGCAACTGATTCTTTATGACGAACCGACGAGCGAACTGGATCCGCTTTCGTCCGTTGTCATTGGCGAGGAAATCCTCCGCCTCCAGCAACGCATTCATGTCACGTCGCTCGTGGTGTCACATGATCGCGACCTCGCGTTCGGGGTGGCCGACCGCATTGCCGTCATTAATGAAGGCCGCATACTGACCATCGGCACGCCGGATGAAGTAAAACACTTCAACGATCCGCTCGTCCAAAAATTTTTGAACGCAGACTTTAAACATGAACCATAATCGCACCCAGTTATGAAAAATTCACTCGAAACCCGGCTCGGCTATTTTGTCGTTCTCGCCATGTTCGCCGGCTGGATCATCACGGAAACGCTCGGCGGCGTGGGATCCTTCCACGGGGGCTACCGCCTCAACGCCCTGTTCGACACCGTGCAGGACTTGAAGGTCGGCTACAGCGTCAAAATGGCCGGCGTGGAAATCGGGCGCGTCGAAAAAATCGCGCTCACCGGCAACCGGGTGAAGGTCACGATGAAACTACACCCCGACGCCGTCGTGAAAACGGACAGCATCGCCGTCATCAAATTCACCGGCCTGATGGGACAGAATTTTGTGGCCATAAACTTTGGCACGCCCGACGCGCCCCGCGCGATTGACGGTGCGGTGCTCACCACCCAGGAGCAGCCTGACCTTAATGCCATCATGACCAAGCTCGACGGGGCCACGACCGGCATCGAAAATCTCACCAAGAGTTTCACCCCCGATACCATCAATAACCTGATGGGGCCGCTGGTTGATTTCGTCAAACAAAACAGCGGCCACATCAGCGGTGCCATTTCCAATGTTGAAAATATTTCCGGGCAGATCGCCAGCGGCCAGGGCACGGTCGGCAAATTGATCTACTCCGATTCGCTTTACAACTCCGCGCTGACCACCGTCACCAACCTGCAGGATACCATCGTCGAGGTTCGGGGTGTCGTCAGCGGAATCACCAACGGCCAGGGCACGATCGGCAAGCTGGTGACCGACCCGACGCTGTATAATGCGACCACCGCCTCGATGACCAACCTCGACCAGATTTTGCGGAAGGTCAATCAGGGCCAAGGCACGATCGGCAGGCTCGTCAACGACCAGGAATTCTACAAAAACGCCAAGCTCTCGCTGCAAAAGCTGGATAAAATGGCCGATGGTTTGGAAGATCAGGGACCGTTGACTGTCATCGGGATCATGGCGAACAATTTGTTTTAGTTGGAGTCCAAGCTTCAGCTTGTCGGGCCTTGAGCACACTGAAGTGTGAACTCCAACCTTACACCAGCCCGAGATTTTTCAAGATCTGCACGGTGGAACGTGATTTGTTCAGCGTGTAAAAATGCAGCCCCGGCGCCCCGGCGCGCAGCAACTCCTCACACTGTTTTGTGGCGTATTCGATGCCGAATTCCGCGGCGGCTTCGTCATCGTTTGCCAGTTGATCGAGCCTGGAGCGGAGTGGCGGCGGAATTTTCGCGCCGCAAAGTTGCGTGAATCTCGTGATTTGCGACGCGTTCAAAATCGAAATGATGCCGGGCACGAGCGGCACGCGAACTCCCAGCCTGCCGGCAACATAATCGCAAAATTCAAAATAGTCGGCGTTGTCGAAGAACAACTGGGTGAGGACGTAGTCCGCGCCGGCGTCCGTTTTTTCCTTCAAATGCCGCCAATCGACGTGTTTGCCGCCCTTGCAAACAATGTGGCCTTCGGGAAAACCGGCGACGCCGATGGAAAAATCGCCCGACTCGCGGATGAACCTGACGAGTTGCGCGGCGAATTCAAAACCGCCGGGCGCAGGCTGAAATTCACCACCACCCGGCGGGTCGCCGCGCAGCGCGAGAATGTTTTTGCAACCGAGCAAGCGGATTTTTTCCAAAAGCTCGCGCACCTGTCCGCGGGTGTGCCCGACACAGGTGAGATGCGCCAGCGCGGTGAGTCCATGTTGCCGCTGGATGCGATCCACAATCATCAGCGTTTTATCGCGCGTGGTACCGCCGGCGCCGTAGGTGACTGAACAATAATCGGGCCGGGCCACGAGCAGGGCGGGGATTTGCTTTTCCAGAAGATTACGGTCGCCTTCGTCGGTCTTGGGCGGGAAAAACTCAAAAGAGATGACCGGCCAGCGGGCCGCCCGTTTTGCCGCGTAAATGTCACGAATAAATTGCATCTGGTTGGCGGATTATTGGGGGAAGTGTGAAGGAAGCCAAGTTTTGAAATGCAGAGGTAGCAGCCGACGTGAGTCGGCTCTGACTTTTTTTGCGGAAAGAATGAGCGGACTGACGTCCGCTGCTACGATAAAAGTGACCGTGCTCCGGAAGATGAGCCTCGTTACCGGTCTTCGCGACGAACGCCATGGCAGTTCATTTTGTCGTTGGCACGCAAAAGCTCATGCGGAACTCGAGGATGTTTCATCTGCTGACAAAGCGGCGCTATGGCGCGCCGCGCAGGCGGAAGGGCTGGCGCAGCCCAAAACGCTTCGCGAATATCAGGAATCATTGCGCCGCGCACAGCGCCTTGTGCGACGGCCCTCCGCCGCTATTCCCAGAAGCATATCAAACTGTGCCAATGTTAACTGGAACTGCTATAGACCCGGCAAGACTCGGCTCCCACCCAAATTATAGAAACAAAAAACCCCTTCCGGTTATGCCGGAAGGGGCGTAATGATTCAATCCAATTAGAACTTATAAACGGCCTGCAACGCAACCATGATGGCATTTTCCACCGGAGTGCCACCGCCGCTGAGGTTGCCGCCATAAATGTCATGACTGGCGTGATCCCAACGGAATTCAAGCCGGGTCAACACATTGGCCCACAGGTCATACTGGATGGTGCCCGTGAAGGCAACGGCGTTTTGTTCAGATGGCAGAACAACGCCGGCAGGAATGTTGGCAAAGGTGCTCAGGTAATTCTTGGCCCACTCGACGCGTCCATTCAATGAGAGTTTCGGGGATGCCTGGAAATTGACATAACCCGCCAGCGCCCATGGGTTACCCGAACCGTAGGCAGTTGCATAGTCAAACGACGCACCCAGCTTCAAGGCTGAATTAGGCGTTGGGAGTGTGCCGCCCACATACCAACTGGTTACGGCATCGCCACCGAAAGTACTGGGAGAGGTAGTGCTGTAATCGCCACTCACCACGCCGCCGGATAGTGTCGCGCCGGAAGCCCAACCCATACTCTGTGGAGCCGTCAGGGTGACTGAACCCATGTACGTCTTGAAGGAATCAGAAGCCCCGCCGATCGTGTGCGTGCTTTGATCATTCATAACCGGCCCCTTGCTGTCAGCAATGCCGGCGGTAACCGACAACGCATCGCAGAACTTATAAGTCGCCAGCAAGCCGGTATGAGTCGTCGGCTCCATCGTGTAGCCGTAGGAGTGAGTATAGTTCGGATTCAACGGCGAACTGGTGGATTCGTAACCGATGATGGTGTCGAATACGCCGAGTTTCCAATCGATTCCATTGCCCACCGGGGTGCGCAGGGTGATGTAGGCCTGACGAATGGCAACATCGTTGCCAAGGGCGCCCCCGCCATTGTTTGACAAAAGACTGTTCTGTCCGCTGGTTCCCAACGTGGTGGCATCCTGACCGAACCAAAGTTCGACATAATAGCCGGACGCCCAAGGACCTTCGTCCTCTGGCTTGTCAAGGGCAATGTCAATCACGTTCAGATTGAAATTGTTGGCCTTGGAAGAGGCGGCTGCATTGGGGTTTCCGGGGATTAGGGTCTGGGGAGGGGTGTTTTGGAAAGCGACCGGGGCCACAAAGGCGCCACCTGACGGATTCCACTGGATTGAGGTATCTACGTAACCACTGAGGGTGGTATTTGAGAGCGCAGTTTGAACCTGGCTCATTTTAGTTTCGTCTGCGCGAGCCGCCGAGGCAAGACTGACCACTCCGATGGCCGCGAGACCCACTGTCCATTTATTAAACTTCATCTGGTTCCTCCGATGTTGTTTGTTTTGATTGGTTTCTTTTTTAGTGCCGCTGCACTTCAGGGCAAAATCTTGTTTACCCCGGCACCAAATGGTGCAATTGCAATGAAAATAGGAAAATCCCAATAAATTTACAACATTTTTTTTGGGGGAATCGCATTGTTGTAATGTTCTTGAAATCAATGGCTTGTATTGATTGCCGGGGTTTACAATCCAATTATATGCACTGGTTGTGTGAAGTTCAGGCATTCGTAACCATGCCGGTCTATGGATGTTATGAATCTGCTTTATCGGATTTTAGCTGGCTGGACTGGAACAAATTGTGCTTTGTCAGACGCTGAAACCCTATTGCCGGGTTGCGATTGGATTGAGTCTGGTAATCGGTTTTATTACGAAATTAAAGATATGCCATCATATGCCTATTTAGCCCGGGAGACGGCAACCGGCCGGGAAATCAACAGCACGGTCGAAGCCGTGACTGAACAGGCCGCCATTGCCGCGTTGCTTAACCGCAATCTGTTGGTGGTGTCCATTCAGGAAAAGATCTCCAAACGGGGCAAAATGAAAGGCGGCTCCGTGGCGCTGGCCGACCTGGTCATTTTCACCCGCCAGCTGGCAACGATGATTGAGGCGGGTATTGCCATTGTGCAGTCCTTGCAAGCGCTGGCTGATCAAACGCCGAACAAGGTCATGCGCGACGTGATTCGGGACGTATGCACGCGCGTTGAAAGCGGCGAAAGTTTTTCCGAGGCGCTGCAAAAGCATCCAAAAACATTCAAGCGCCTTTACTATTCCATGGTGTCCGCGGGTGAAAAAGGCGGTTTGCTGGCCGAAATTCTCGCGCGCCTGGCTACTTACCTGGAAAATGCCGAACGCCTTCGTAAAAAGGTCAAAACCGCATTGATGTATCCGTCCGCCGTGACCTTCGTGGCCATTTCCATCACGATCTTCCTGCTGGTGAAAGTCGTTCCCACCTTCAAGGAAATTTACTCCGGTTTCGGTGCGGCCCTGCCCGGACCGACCCAGTTCATGATGGACATCAGCGACCTCGTCAAAAAGTTTTTCCTCTTGTTTATCATCTCCGGGGGCGTGGGCATATGGGCCTGGCTTCATTTCATCAAGACCAAGGCGGGGCGCATATTTTGGGATTCCCGCCGCATCAAGCTGCCGGTTTTCGGCCCCATTGC
>Ga0187851_10001417_pt1 | contig 23038 bp, 13 predicted proteins | sample June2016WEW_6_10_FD_132997 | JGI IMG/M metagenome (GOLD analysis project Ga0187851, IMG submission 132997) | Peatland microbial communities from SPRUCE experiment site at the Marcell Experimental Forest, Minnesota, USA - June2016WEW_6_10 | ecosystem: Environmental > Terrestrial > Soil >...
AGGCGGCGAGCGTGTCGGCGTCCGGGTGCGGCGCGGACACGGGGTCCAGGGTGGACGGCGTCTGCGCACGCAGGCGGGAGAGGAACAACTGGGGCAGCTTGGGCATCCGTTACGCTGTCACCTCGAAGCGGGATCTCCCCTCTGTTTCACAGTAGACGACACGCGGTCCGTGGCGGCGCGATCAACGACCACGGCGTGAGCGGAACTTTTCCACGATCGCACTCGAGGCGCGAGGGCGTTGCCGGACCGACGAGCCGGGGCTACATGGATAGAACGCATCAGCCACCCCTTTCTTGCAGGGCGATTCGAACATCGACCTGCAGGTCGCGGACGTCGGACTCGAGAGCCTCCTCGGCCTGGCGCGCGCTGAGCCCCTTTTGGCGGAGACGCTGCAGGAGGCGCTTGCGCAGGTCGCAGACGGTGCGGTCGAGGCTGCGGCTGATGGTGGATTCATGAACGCCGAGCATGCGGCCGATACGGGCGAGGGTGGCTCCGTCCAAGTAGTAACACGCGAGGATCAGGCGGTCCTCGGGGAGCAGCTCGCGAAGGGTTTCGCCGACGGCCGCTTCCAGCGCCGCGTGGGCGGGCCCGGCTTCAGGCGCGACGGCGGGGTCGGTCTCAGCAGAGGCGAATTGCTGGCCGGCCTGCTCACGCGCTTCAAGACTCACGTCGCGGCGGCCGGCGCGGTAGCGGTTTACGTACTCCTGCGCGAGAAGTGTGCGCAGCCAGCCTTCGAGCGAGCCGCGCCCGGAATAAGAGAGGAGCTTCGAGACGCGGCGGCCTGAGGCGTCGACGCGCGTGCCGTAGAGTTCGGCGTAGAGCGAGCCGGCGATCTCGCCTCCGACGGATTCGTCCCGGGCGATGGCCGCAGCGGCGTCGGAGAGCTTGGTCCGATAGCACGCCAGGAAAAGGTCCCAAGCCGCGTCGTGACCAGCGGCACAGGCGCGTGCGAGGATGAGATCCTCGATGCGCAGGGATTCGACGAGCGCGCGTGCTTCCGCGGGCGCGGTGGTGCGCAGGCAGCGGGCGCAGACCTCCTGCAAGATGGCCGCGAGGTCGGGCGGAGAGAAACCGAAGCGGGCCGCGCCAGAGCGCTCGTAAAGGCGCGCGAGCAGGGCGGGCTCGATGGGCCACACCGTGCACGGCGAACCGGGCGCTTCGTTCAGAGGTGTGCCGGCGCGATCCACGGTCTTTCCAATCCTACTCGATGCCGCCACGCGGGAAATCGAAAACTCCCTGCAAGAAAGACGCGCAGCGGCGTTCCAAGGGATGAACGGGCAAGCGTTCGCAGAGCGCGCCGGCCCGTCGCAACCGATGTTTAGGAGGTAACGCCATGAGCTGGCATCCATTCGAGAACTCGCAGAGCCGGCGGCTGAGCCAAGCGGCCCTGCTCGCGCTGGGCGCCGTGGCGGCGTCGTTGATCGTGCTGCAGGCGGGCGCAGGGGAGATGAAGCCGGCGGGGCCGTACAAGGTGCTCGCTCCGGTCACGGAGGACAACCTGACCGTCTTCCCGGTCGTTGCGGAGCGCACGTGGGACACCCATGGGTTTTTGACGCTGGACGAGGGAATTCGTTCCGGCGAAGTGGTGGTGACCGAACAGGGATCGTCGCGAGGGCTGGTGCGACCGCGGCCGTACGACGGTCTGGTGCCGATTCCGCCGCCGCACGCGATGCCGTATCAGCCGCAGGCGCAGGTCAACGAGTTGGTGCTTGAGAATCACTCGGACCGGCCGCTGCTGCTGTTGGCGGGAGAGATTGTGACGGGCGGCAAGCAGGACCGGGTGATCGGCAAAGACCGAGTCGTGGCGGCGCACGGCGAGCCGATCGCACTGGGAGTGTTCTGCGTGGAGCCGCACCGCTGGACGGGCGATTCGCCGTACTTCCGGCCAATGGGCGGGCTGATGGCGCAACCGAGCGTGCGGCTGCAGGCGATGGCGAAGAAGAGCCAGCAGGAGGTGTGGAACGAAGTGAATCGCACTCGTGCGGAGGTGGAGGTGATGGCTTCTGCCGCTGCGGCACCGCCGCCAGCGCCGACCTCGTCGCTGGCGGGCACGCTGCAGACTGCGGTGGTCGCGGAGAAGGTCGGCGCCATGGCGCGGCCAATCGAGCGCACGTACGAGAAACTTGCGCATGAGCTGCGGTCGCAAAAGGCGGTGGGGGCGGTGGTTGCCGTGAATGGCGAACTGATCTGGGCCGACGTGTTCGCGAGCCAGACGCTGCTGGAGAAGTACTGGCCGAAGCTAATTCGTTCGTACGCCGCGGAGGCGATCGCGGGAGGGCGCTGGCACCACGCGGGCGGGGCAACACCGAGCCTGCAGAGCGCGCAGGCGTTCCTCGACGACCTCAGCGCGAACAAAGAGGTGGTGGAGCGCGAGCCAGGGGTGTATCGGAACGCAGAACTCACGGGCGCGGATTTCACCGTGTTCGTGCTGTCGAGCCTGGTGCCGGGGATGACGTTCGACGTGCACGTTGCCAAGATGAAGCGGTAGCGGAGGCGCCCGCTGAGCGGCTCTCGAAGGTGTGGCGGGAGCCGCTGGGCGCCGGGCCAACAGCTGGTGTGTGACGGGCGGATATGCCGGCGGCTGAGAGATTGCGAGTCGTCGCCGCTTCGGATTGTTCGTTCACTTGGGTGCTGGTCGCAAGCGGCAGTCGGGCCACCCTAAGCCAAGCGACATCCGGCAATATCGGTAGCCATTTTGCAGGGCTTTCCTGCGCCACGCCGGCGTCTCCGGCCAACCACTGACCACTTCAGCTCCAACTCGCACCACTTGACGCCGCCTGGCGCGATCTGGTCTCCCGGCTGTTCCCCATCGCCAGTCCTGCGCCTTCATCGATTTCCCAAACAATTGCGTTGCCTTCGGGGCCGAACGGAGTGATCGATGTGATGACCGCGAAGATCGCGGATCAAAGGAGATGCAGAGTGACATTCACCATCGACCTAGACAACCGCATCACGGCGCACGACACCCCAGAGGAAGCCGCCGCCGCGACCGCCACCCCGTTCGACAGCTTCAGCAGCCAGAGCAGCAACTGGCGGAACTGGCCGAGGCTTGGCCGGCGCAGCGGCTGGTCGCGATCTGGAACAGCCTGCCGGGCGTAAAGACGGTGCAGGGGTTCAAGAGCGCCAAGGCCGCCGCCAGCCGCATCTGGGAACGCATCCAAGGCCTCGGCTCGCCGGAGCAGCCGGCGTAAGATCGAACTCGTCGCAGAACGCCTTCAGAATCATCATGGCCTGGTTGCGCTGGGGCACGGCGGGATGCGTCATCAGACCGACGACCACCCAATTGCCAGCGGCGCCCCGGGCATAGCCCTTCAGACTCTCTGGACACTTCGGTAGCCCATCCGCCGGTTTCGGCTCGCGCGCCGCTTGGGCCTCGATCTTATGCACCCCGTGGCGGCGAGGATCACCCTCGAGAATCTGGAGTGCTGTCGGTTTGGGATGCTGTCCTCTAGGCAACTGCTTTGTTCTCTTTCACTTGCAAGCAAAAACAGCGATTTTGGAGGAGTCGAACGGCATTTTCGACATCAAAAACCTTCGAAATGCTGAGCAAAATCACAATTTCGGCCCAAAACGAAAAATCCTTATGCGCGGATTTTCTTACGCTTGGCCAGCGTTGGTCACCGCGCCGGATTTGCGGGCACGACTCTTGGTGGGGCCGAAGAAGATCGAGAACTGGTCGCTGACCAGCTTGCAGCAGCAGCTGATGAAGACGGGTGGCAGGCTGGTCAAGAACGCGCGGAATTACTGGCTAATGTCGGCAGAGAGCCATCTGACAGAGCGCCTGTTTGCGGGGATGGTACGGCGGATGGATGCGCTGGCGACCGGGTAGAGGGAGGCGATGGGCACAACGAAATCAGGGTGACCAGAGCGTGAGGGCAGGAGAAGTGTTTGTAGAATGCACCGAAAATACAGGAGTTCCCGGTTTGGGACTTTGCGGGCAGGAGGACAACCCCGCCTTGCGGGATCGAAGACGGCTCGCGGAGGAAAGAATGCAGCGTGCAGGATCAAAGGACGGCGGTTCGGTTTATACTGAATCGGACCGGGAAGTCCAAATCGGAAATTCCGGATTAACAGGTAAATGAAAATCGGAACCTCTGCGCCGTGGGCGTTAGCGCTTGTGCTCTTCCCGAGTGCCTGGGCGGCCCCGGGCGTGTTTGCGGTTCGCCAGTACGGCGCGGTCGGAGATGGCAGGACCCTCGACACGGCGGCATTCAACGCGGCCATCGCGGCCTGCTCGGCGGCCGGAGGCGGCCAGGTCCTGGTGGCGCCAGGCCGTTATCTGACCGGGACGATCCGGCTCAAGAGCAACATCACCTTGCAGGTTGAGGCGGGCGCGGAAATCGTCGGCACCCCGGATCTGACCCAGTACCAGAGCTTCGCCCCGCCCAAGGACACGCCGATGGGGGCAGGCTCCCGGGACTGGCATCGTGCCCTCGTGCTCGGCGTCGATGTCGAGAATGTGACGATCGCCGGACATGGAATCATCGACGGCAACAAGGTCTTCGATGCCCACGGCGAGGAGCACATGCGCGGACCGCACGGAATTCTGTTTGGCAATGCGCGCGACATTGTGCTGCGCGATATCACGATTCGCGACGCCGGCAATTACGCGATCTTGCTCGAGTTGACCAGCGGTGTCGAAATCCGCGGAATCAAAGTGACGGGGGATGGGACGGCGTGCATTTCCGCGGCTGGAAGGACCATCCCTGCCGCAACGTGAGCATTACCGACAGCGAGTTTTTCACGGGCGACGATAATATTGCGGGCTGGTTCTGGGAAGATACCGTGATCTCGCGCTGCGTCTTTAACTCTTCGTGCAACGGAATCCGCCTGATCGGGCCGGCAAGCCGGCTCATCATCCACGATTGCCTGTTCTTCGGCCCGGGGCGATTCGAGCACCGAACCTCCCGCGAGCGCCACCGCAAGAACATGCTGGCCGCCATCCTGCTTCAACCGGGCGCTTGGGAGCGGACCGAAGGCAGTCTCGATGACGTGCAGATTTCGGACATCACGATGCACGATGTCACCACGCCCTTCAGCTTGACTCTCACGCCCGGCAATACCGCCGGCCGGATTGCGATCAACCGGATGACGGCCACGGGCGCCTATCTCGCGGCCGCGACCGTGGAAAGTTGGGCGGAAACGCCCATCGAGAAGATGACGCTGCATGATGTGAACTTCGAATTCACCGGCGGAGGAACCGCTGAGCAGGCGCAAGCGCCACTCCAGGGTCCACTGTTGGATGCCCGGGCATTGCCGGTCTGGGGTCTTTACGTACGGAAGGTGAAGACGCTCGAGATGCAGAACGTGCGGATGAACCTGGTGGCGCCGGACGCCCGTCCCGCATTTCGGGCTGACGACGTGGATCGCATTGATATGGACACGTTCCGAACGCCGCCGGGCGGCGCACCGCCGCTGATCCTGCATGGCGTTCGCGAGCTGAATTTACGCGATACAGACGCGCAGCTGCTCACGCGCTGAGAGCGCCCGAATCCGGCTAAACGGCGTAGAGGCGGCCAAACTCGCGCAGACTCAAAATCCTAAATATCAGGTTTGGGTGGTGGATGTGCAGACCAGGCCGGCTTTCAGCGCCGGCAAACCGCGCCTTCTGTTCGAGCGGCGAGGATTCGGATACTCTGGGGTGCGCAACTGGGAAATCTCGTCGGACGGCCAACGCTTCCTGATGGTCAAGCTCGACGACAGGAAGCCCGTACCGGTGACGGAAATGATCCTCGTCCAGAGCTGGTTCGAAGAACTCAAGCGCCTCGCGCCTAGCGGCAAGAAGTGAGTGCGGCCAGGCAGCCCGCGCGGTGATGGGAGCGAGTCACTTCGGCATGGAGAGTGTCGGGAGGCGCAAAGGGGCGGCACACCTAAGTGGCTGGACCAGTGGCCGATAAACGGCGTCTGCGGAAACTCGCAATTGACTGGCTGCGGTGTCCTGGCCCACGGGCGCGCTATTTGCGAGCCGTTCCTCGTTGGCCATTTGCGAAGCACTGGGGGGAAACTGGGGGTACCCTTGGGTCCAAAGATAAGGAAATTCGGGCAAATGTGGGTAATTCCAAATCGGCAAGCCTAACTCAGGCGCGGTGCGACAACTAGCGTGTTTTCTAAGGGGTACATTGAAAACAAAGGACTTGGATTTGGCTCCCCAAGTGAAACAAACAGTGTTGCTCAGTCGATGCGCGCTGGAGAAGTGATTAATTCTAAATGACCTACTCAAATCTTGTGAGTAGGAGAGTAGGATGCCAAGCGAAACGGATTCGACTCCCCAAAAACCGCGGTTTCCAACTACGTCTCCGCACTCACACGCCACGCGGCGAGAGCACTCACGATCCTATTATGATTGATTCGATTGGCCCGTATGTCCCGACCGTGGCGGCGAGGTGTGATATCCGACTTCGCCAAGTCCCGACTTCATTGCCCAAAACTCCCACTTTTTCGAGAATGTCCAACCGAATAGGCAGCGCGCGCTTCGGGATGAATGATTTAGAGCAATGGCAGCGTAGAATGCACCTTTTCCCTCTCGGTGGATGGGTCGGGAAGGCCGCGACGATTTTGCCTACGACCTCAAGCACAGTCAACGTGATTTCTTAGCAGCAAGTCAAAGCAAGAGAGATGGGCGAAACTCTTCCTGCTGCGCAGCGAGAGTTCGGCGGATGGAGTCCCCGGCGCCGCAGCGGCCCTCCACCGCACCCGTTCCTATTTCGGCCTGTCGATGAAGCCGTAGTAGCGGCCCATCCAGTAAGGCAGCAGCCAGACCACGCCGCTGCTTTCCGACATGCCGTCTTCGCCGCGAACGGCGCTGTACAAATTGCTGTCCGAGCGACTTGTCGCGCGCTCGCTGGGCGGCAGGATGCGGTCGAGTTCGACATCGTCGAGCATAGGTTCATGGACCAGCCGCACGTCCTCTCGTTTACGGCTGTCGACGGTCCATTGCACCAAGTCGAGTGGTTCGTCGCGTAACTGTTCGACACATTGGTCCAGAGCAAACTCGCTTCCGACCCGTGGTTTCGCTTGCGCGGCCCAGAGGAAATTGAACAGCGGCCTCGTTTGCGCACGCACGTGCTCCCACCAGAAGGCGAGTCCATCTTCGTAAATGCGCCGTTGCTCGGGACGCTGTTCGATGAGCGCCAAGTGCAAGGCCACCCCGGCGAGTTCTTCGTCGAACTGCGTGCGCTCGGAAGGCTCGGTTGCCAAAGGATGGCTGGCGTACCGATCGTAATGATTCTGCTCAAGCAGTTGAAGCGCCGCGCGGTGGTACTTCTGGTCGCCGGTCATCATTTCGGCGAGCCGCAGGTAGCCCAGGATCTCCAGGCCGTTCAACCAGCGTTCGGCGCGCCAGTCCGGGTCGCCATTCAGTTTCTCCGGCGCCCAGACGGCCCACAGCGTTGGTTTCCCGTCGATGTCGCGGAAGGTGTAGCCGCCTTCGATCATATGATCGACAATGCGCCGGACGTGGTCGCGGATAATCGCCCGTTCGGCCTCGTCCGCGGCGACGGTGTAGTAGACGAAGTAGCCGTAGAAGTGCATGCTCGTCTCATCCGAGCTGGTGTCGCCTTTCCACAACCACTTGCCATCCGCGCTGCGGCGCCAGCGGTTTTCGAGGGGCTTGTCGCGCGGGTTCTCCATGAGGCGATCGGCGCGCTGTTCCGGCGAAAAGGTTTCATTTCCATCGTGGATCTTGGGCCAGTCCGAAGGCACGACCGTGCGCGCGAAGAAGCCGCTCGTGCCCGTGATTTCCTGCAAGAACTTCATCGCGCGAAATGCCTTGCGCGCATTGTCGAGCGCCTGCGGATTCTTCGTCACGGCGTAACGGAACGATTCCATGGCAAGGTACATGCCGGTGTAGCCGCCCTCGTTGTCGTCGTCGCGCGGCGTGAAATGCGCCGTGTCGCCGGGGGCCTTCAGATCGCATTGTTCGACCAGATACGGAGCACGGACATGGCGCTCCAGACACGTCTTGAGATAGTGGTCGGCTTTCTCGGCGAGCGTCATCTGCCGCCGATGAATCGCGCTCAGCCCGCCCGTCGTCGCGACCCACACCGTGTGATCGCGCGCAACTGCGATCGCGCGCACATCGTCGGACGGCAGCCAGCGCCGGCTGTAACGCAACGACCATTGTGCGCCGATGCGCCGCACCGCGCCGAGCGCGGTGCCCGCCCAGACGATTCCGTCCGGCTCCGCGGCAAGCGCATGAATATCCTGATTGGGCAGCCCGTTGACCGTGCTCCATTGCGCTACGCGCTTGCCGTCGCGATAAACGTCCAGACCGCCGATACTACCCAACCAGACATCGCCGCCTGGCGCGATTGCTACCGCGCGCAAATCGCCCGCCAGCAGATCGACCTCTTTGTAGATCTCGCGCACGCTGGCGCCGAGCTTGTAATAAGCGCCCATGCCCGTCGCGATCCACAGCCCGCCGGCCGAGTCGCGGGCAATCGAGCGCACGCTCTTTGCGCCGGTCCACGGCGAACTGAGCCACTTCGCGCCATCCCACTCGTAGAGCGCCGCCTGGCTGACAGCGACCACGCCGCGAGTGTCCGCCAACACGGCAACAATAGGCGCAGGCGGCACGGCATCCACTTGCTCGGCGTGACCGGCCTGGATGCGATAGAGCCCGTGCCAGGTTCCTGCCCAAACCGTGTCACCGCGAACAGCGAGCGCATAGGTCGAGCCTTTCAGCACTTCGGTCCAGGTGCCGGCGGCAAAATGAAACACGCCCGCCTTCGCGGCGAGCCACGCTGCACCGTCGCCGTCGGCCGCGATCGCCCGTGCTTGATTGGCGTTTTCGATCTGTGGGTATGCGATCTCGTCGCGATACTCCTGCACGAACGGACTATCGGGCGCTGGCGGAAAGTCAGCCGTTTTTGCAGCTGCCATGACGGCGAGCAGCATGGCAGCCGCGAGCAAGGGCTTCATGATGACCTCGTCTTAGCGGACCCCGCACCGAGGATCACTTAGAAAACTATCTTCGCCACCATTACGAACATCCTAACCTCGTTCCCCATCTCGTTCTGAAGCGTGCCGAACTGCGAGCTGGTGACATCAGAGGTTGGATCAGGATTGCCGCCCCAAGTCTGCGAGAACCAGGGGAAATTCCCCAAGTTGTGTGCATCGCAATGAAGCTGGAGGTGGATCTTCTCGGTGAGGTTGAACTGTTTGTACAGGGAAACATCGGCGATGTTCAAGGGTTTGGTCCGAACATCCGGGAAAACCGTCGGGAAATTCCGCAGAGTATAAGGAGCCTGTGCCTGGGTAGGGAAAATCGAGGTGTTAAAGTACACATCGTTGGTGATGTCCCATTGCGCTTCCCCGCCCGCCCTGGCGATGGCGTCGCGTTGGGCGTCGGAGTAAGCCGCGCTCTTGGCTACCAGCGGAGCGGCATTCGGGAAGGGAATCACGAAACCGGTATGGGAGTTGAACACTCCTGCTACGGTCCATCCGCCAACCACGCCGTCGATATACTTGTTCATGTTGGTGCCGAAGTGCTTGCCTCTACCCAGAGGAAAGTCGTAGGTCCACATGAACGAAAGCTGCTGAGGCACATCGTAGGCGACTAGGCGATGTTCCAATGGGGTTTTGAGGACGTCGCTTAAGTTCACGTCCTGAGGGTTCAGTACAGTGAGGCGCTGGAGGTTCTTCGAGTTAGTGTAGGCGACGGTCATCGACAGCCCGTAGGAGAACCGGTGAGTTAGTTTCATCTGCGCGGCGTCGTAGCGCTGGCTCCCGATGGGCACGTCGGTCATGGTCACGCTGCTGTATTGCGGATAGGCCACCAGGAGTTGCTGGAGCGGGATGGTGGACCCATTGAGGCTGGAATTCGGCAGCAGCCCCGCCATCGGGTTGGCCACCTGTTGCGTAAAGTAATTCACGCGTTGGTCTACAGGCAGGCTGGTCAACACGTTGGTTGGGATGAAATTCAGCCCCAGGCTGACGGGCAGATGCTGGGTCTGGTTGCCGACATAGGAAATGTCCACCAGCCACTTGCCGGGCACAGGCAGGTCGTATTGGAAGCCCGCTGAGTACTGCTGGGAATAGGGCAGGGGACGGTTCAGGTACTGGAAAGAAATACCCTGCCCCAGGTTCGTCGCCAGACCCTGGCTGTTGCCGATCGGCTTCAAGAGGCCGTTGGGATAAATGCTCGACGGGAATGGGTCGCTCAAGGAAACGGCCGGGGTCAAGCCCCCATCCAGCGAAGAAACCAGCGGTGTTGACTGGCTGTACCCGGTCTGCGGGCCGTTCGAGTTTTGGCCGAGGTAGCTCAGGGCCCAGCCGCCGCGGAGCACGAATTTGGGGGTCAGGCTGTAGGCCACGCCTAAGCGGGGCTGAAAGTTCAGTTTGTGCGGAATGAAGGCGTACCTGGCGTCGCCGCTGGTTCCCGCGTATAGCAAGCCGCCCGTAAGGCCGGCGGCGCAAGCCGGACACATCGCGGCCGCGGGCGAGTTCTCGACAGCCGTGGCGATGGGGCTCGCCTGGCCGAAAGCAAATCCGCGAACCATGCGATTAAAGCGTTCTTCGCGCGGGGTCTCATAATCCCACCTCAGGCCGAGATTGAGGGTGAGTCGGCGGGTGATCTTGAAATCATCCTGGACGAAAAGAGCATAGTAGTTGGCGCGGAACGCCGGGTTCACGAGGGTGTCCACATTGCCGCCCGACGGATAGCCTAGCAACAGCGATGCGATTGCGTTGCCCGACGTGTTGTCTCCTTGCAGGGGATTCGCCTGGGTCCAGCCCTTATCGAAATTGTATTGGCCGCTAGCCAGACCAGCCGATAGCTGGTTGTCGTTGTAGCGCCGCATTTCGCCGCCGAAGTGCAGAAGGTGCTTGCCGTGCGTCCAACTCAGGTTCGGCTGCAAGCTATACACATCTTGCGTGGTGTAGTTGTAAACACCGGATGAGCCGAGCGGCGAGTAGTTTTGAACGTTAAAACGGGGGAATTCCAGAACCGCAAATTGGCCCACCAGGGAGTTAGGGAATCCCAGTTGCTCAGGATTGAAGTTTTCTCCGTAAGTGTTGCCCGAGAAGCCTTCATAGCGCCCCAGTCCGGCACGCAGGTCGAACACCGTCGAAGCGTTCAGTGTATAGGTCCAGTCGGCAGCCCAAGTGCGGGCGACGCGGGTGGAAGGATACTCATTGGTCGGCTCGGCGGCGTTAGTGCCCCACACCAGCTGGGCGTAATTCAGCCAGGGCGTCTGGCCATAATGGAAGGAGACACGACTCTTGTCGCTGAAGACGTAGTCCATCTTCCCGAGCCAGGAATCATATTCATTCACCGCAGGAAGGATCTTCTCGTAGTTATTCGTGTCGGACAAACCAGTCCCGGGAAAATTTGGCGCCGGATAGAAGGAAAGGACCTTGGCGCCAACGGAGTTAATCATAGACGGGGGAATCACGTTATTCGCAAAAGGAGTCCGCTGATAGGTCTGTCCATCCGGGCCTAGCGTGGTGCTGCGGGGGTCGTAGATCGTGACCAGGTTGCCGGAGTCGTTGAATAGTTGTGAGAAATCGCCTTTCACTTCCTGAGCGGTCGGGAGAGTAGTCTGCACCCCGCCGGGATCGTGCTCCCGCAATCCCTCGAGCGAAATGAGGAAGAACAGTTTGTCGCGGCCGTTGAATACTTTCGGAATTCGGACGGGGCCATCCAATTCGAATCCAAAAGTATTGTTCTTAAAGGGCTGGTTCGCCTCTCCATAGGCGTTGTTGTTCCAGTCGCCCGCGTTTAACTTGTCGTTCTTGAAATAGTCGTACAACTGGCCGTGGTAATCATTGGTGCCGGTCTTGAGGTTGATCATCATGACGCCGCCGCCAACCCGTCCGAACTGCGCATCATAGGAATTGGTCTGGATGGTGAACTCCTGGGTAGCCGCGATGTTGGGGACGAAGGCGACGCCACGGTCGCTCTTGGTATTTGTCACGCCGTCCAGGACGGTCTCATTCTCACCTTCTTTGCCGCCGCTGATCTGCACACCGTTCACGTTGCCGAAGGCGTACAGCTCCATCGAGCCCCAGTACGTGCTCGACTTGATCACGCCTGGTTCGTTATATTCCAGCGCGTACAAATCGCGCCCCCCAGACGGGACGTCTTCCAGGATCTTGTTCTCGACCGTGGATTGCCGCGTGGCCGACTCGGTCTCGAGTTCAGATAGTTCGCCGGAGACGGTGACGCTATCGGCGACCGTGCCGAGTTCCAGTTTGATATCCAGCGCCGACTTGTCGGACGCCAAAAGGGTCACACCCTCCCGGACGTATTTCTTGAACCCCGGCTGCTCCACGCTCACCGTGTAATTCCCTGGGAGCAGGAACTGAATGACGTAGCGTCCGGAGCTATTTGTGACACCCTCATAGGGGATATTGCGCTCCGCGCTGAGAGCAACGATCTTAGCCCCTACAACCGCGGCTCCGCTTTGATCTGTGACGTCACCGGAGATCGTGGCACGAAACTCCTGGGCGAACAGACCAAACGAGACAAACATCAAAAGACAAAATGTGACATTGCTGGATGCCTTCATCGAACTCTCCTAAGTTATGTCTACCGAGTTGCGGAACTGGCCTTCGGATCTGGTTGCGACCCTCACGTCGGGCATATCGAACACATGGACGGCAACGGCGGGACGAGGATCCTGCGGCGCTGCTTGACTCCACGAACACCTCCCCAGCTTTGCGCGACACAGCGCTGCTCGGGTTCGGCCTCATATTCTCACGGCGAAACGAACGATGCTCCATCTCCGTTGCAGGCGCGCCTTCTTGCCTGGAATCACACTCGATACAACCATGACGTGGGCGTCGCCTGCCCAGTCGCTCGTCCATCCCAATCGGCCCTCGGCGGAGCCCAATGCACCGCCGACCCCTTCCCGATCGACTTTCCATCGACTGCCTGCCACCTCAACTCGGCCTCTTGGGAGCTGTCCATAGCTCCAGCCTTCTGGGGTTCGCAGTGAGCTGAAGTCGTTCTCCTAAAAAATGAACCTTGAGTTACATTCTTGAAACGCAAAAAATTGATTTATAAATTGGAGCATACTTCTGAAACGACATGTTGTCAATAGCTGTAAACGAAACCTGGATCAGCGGAAAACATCCAAAAAATGGAATTGTCGCGGAGGAGAAAGCGATTCTAATGTTTGTATCCAAACATCACCTTAATAATCAGTCGTTTGCGAGCAATTGGCGAGCCTTCTGCCGTGCCGAACCACCGTGCCGGAATTATCCTCGTGCCCCTCAACGTTCGCTCGACGGAGTGGGCGCCGGACGCGATTCCCGAAAGGGTTTCTCCGTATCATAAAGTGCGATCCGCCTCCGAATGGCCTCCACAAGCTGCCCATCGCGCTCCTTCGTGGCGACTTCGAGCGCTTGGCGCGCCAGGCCGGCGGCCTCCGCGAAGTGACCGTTTTCGGCCTCGGCCGCGGCTAACGCATCGAGAGCCTCCGCGTCCCGCGCGCCCGACAGCTGCGTTGCCCGCCGGGCCAGTTTCTGCGCCTCCACGCCCGCGCGGACTCCCGCCTCGGCGCACGTCGCGAGCACCCACGCCGTGCGCGTGAGCACCGGAACCGACTCAGGATCGAGCCGCAGCGCCGCGCGCCATTGTGCGAGCGCGCCAGATGCGTCGCCGCGTCCGGTGTAGAGCGCCATGCCCAGGTTGTAGTGGGCGCTCACCGAGTTCGGCGCGATCTCGAGCGCCTTCCAGAAGTGCACGATGGCCGCGTCAACCTGTCCTAGCCCGGCGAGCACTCCGCCCAAGTTGCTGTGCGCCAGCGCATCCTGCGGGTTTACCGAGAGCGCTTTCTCCAAATGCGCAAGCGCCTCGCGGCTCCGTTGCGTCTTAGCCAGTGCAACTCCTAAGTTGCCTTCCACCCCCGCGTCATCGGGCTGCAACGCCAAGGCGCGCTGCCATTCCTGGATGGCTTCCGCGTGCCGGCCCTGCTGGCCCAGATCCCGCGCCAGATCGGTCAGCCGGTAAAACTCGGTAGCGGGCGACTCGATCTTTAGCAACCCATTCGACGGGATGTTCACAAACTCTGGAATGTTCACCGCGCGATTGGAGGCGGTCGCGTTTTCGATCAGAACCGCCGGGGTGTCGTTGCCGTTCTCGTCGACATGCGTCAGAAACATCTGCGTATAGGGCGACCGGCTCTTGGACGAAAACACGAGCCAGCGGCCGTTGGGCGACCAACTGTGCCAGGAGTTCATCAGCGGCGTATTGCAGCGCATGCGCCGCGCCACGCCGCCGGCGGCCGGCACGATGAAGAGCCGGCTGTCCGGACGCATCAGCAACCCATTACGCGCCTGCACGTACACGATCCAGCGGCCATCGGGCGAAATCTTGGGAAACGAATTGCTCATGCCATTGGCCGAGGCGCCGGCGATCGGTTCGGCCCGGCCGCCGCGGCCGCCGTTGAAGGGCACGCGGTACAGCTCGTACTGGATCTGCGTTTCGTTCGGATCGTTGGCGTACAGCGCCAGTAGTTGGCCCTCGGCGTACGGATCCTTCGCCGGAGCACGGGCGAAGACAATCGTCTGGCCGTCCGGGCTCCACACGCCTCCGGTCTGCACTTCGAGAGGGTCGTCGGCGCCGGGCAGCGGCTGCAGGTGTCCGCTTTCCCGGCTGTACCAGGCCAGGATTCCTCGTGTCGGGTAAAAGACCTGGAGGAAGCGGTAGTCCTTGAAGTTGGTCGCGTAGTATTTGTTACGCACGTCGCCCATTTGCTCGCGGCTCTCCGCGCCGGGGTCGTTAATCATGGTCAACACGTTCTGTCCGTCGGGCGAGACCTGCGACATGAAGCCGACGCGGAACTTGCCGCCGAGCTTGCCGCGAAATGTGCTCCACTCGATCACGTCCTGAGTACGAATCGTAGTTTGCGGTTGAACCGCGACGAGCGCGTACAGCCCCTTCTCGTTCTGCGGGCCGTCCACGTCCACGCCAAGCGTTTTGCCGTCGGCGGAAAACGAATGGCAATTCGCGCAAGTGGGAAAGCTATCGATCAGCACGCGGCTCTCTTCGCTGCCGACCTCGCGCAACCGCCAGCAGATCAGCCGCACCGCCTGTGCGGAAAGCGGTTTGATCACACCCTTCTCGCCCTCCGAGGGCATCAGCGGCACGTCGCGATAGAAGATCGGTGCGCCGACCGGGTCGCGTGAGGTGCGCAGCGTCGCCTGACCTCGTGACACAGGCCGCCCCGCGCGCTGCCCGGTGATCGTGACCGTCGCCACGTGCTCCACCGAATGCTTCTTGATCGTCGCCCAAGTCGTCGGGTCCGGTTTCCACGTGTGCGCGGCGGCCTGCTCCGCTGTGAGCCGGGGCAGTTCGTTGGTTGCCGAGACGCAGCGTGGGTCGATTGGGCCGAGGCGCATCGGCTCGCCCGCCGATTCCAATTCGATCCGACGGCTGCCATCGGCGAACGACACCTCAATGTGCCAGTGCTTGGCGGCGTCGGACATGTCGATGGAGGTATCGCGCCAGAGCAGCGTCGGCGCCGTCATGTCGGATGGGAAAAGGGCTCCTTCGGCCGGATAGTCGACCGTAATTGGCGCAAGTCGGCCCTCTGCCGGCGGAAGGTAGGCGTATAGAACAAGCCGCCCGCTGCCCGCGATGACCGCGCACAACATTGCGCCCAGGGCGATGCCGCGAGCGCGTCGCCGCCGATTTCGAATCGAACCAATTCGCCTCATCGTGCGCTTGCCCGCCGCCCTCCCTTATGGGTGCATCCGGTCGCCTCGCAGCGGCGCGGTCCGCCAATCGGCCTCCAGGCCAAACCGCAGATTCCGGCCCCCGATCTCCCGACCAATCGAGCCAAAGAACGCGAAAAAAAGCATCAGCTCACGCCAGCCGTGGTGGCACGAAAACAGGCACACCGCGACGGCCCAGATCAGCCCAGGCATCGTCGCGCCGCATTCGTGGCCGCAATCGCCCCGGATGCCCCAGCCAATGGACAGCGACAGCATGCCGAGCAGGACGGCGGGCCAACGAAAGAGCGGGGTGCTGCCGGTGCGGGACGCGAGCGAGTGCATGCAAGCATGATGCACCAATTTGGTACGCTGTCAATACTGGAAGACTTTCCACGCCAGCAGATCTCTTGAGCGGGATGCCAGAGTGCGTCGCACCGTGCGCATTTTGGCCAAAGACGGCCAAAGCGTGGAAGGACGATGTCCTACAAGCGAGAAGGACGTGGCGGCCGGCGGGAGGACAGGCATGGTGGAGATGCGGGGCGCGCTGAACCGGCAATTCCGCCAGGCTTGCGGCCAATCTCGAAGTCGCTTTGCGACGCTTCTTCAAAGAGGATTTACTCCATGAAAGCAGCACTCTTGTTGGCGTTCCTGCTGGCGGTCTCTTCGGCCGCCGAGGACAGACGCGTCGTCGTGATCTCACACCGCGGCGAACACCTCCGCCACGTCGAAAACACGCTTTCCGGCTTCCAGGCCGCGATCGACGCCGGGGCGGACTACTTTGAGTGCGACGTCCGCACCACTTCGGACGGCCGTCTCGTGCTGATGCACGACTCTACTGTCGATCGCACGACCAATGGCAAGGGCCGCGTCTCCGCGCTAAACTTCGCTCAAATCCGCGCTCTGGATGCGGGCGGCAATCGCGTCCCCACTTTCGAAGAGGCGCTCAATCTGGCCAAGGGTCGCATCGGCGTTTACGTCGATAACAAGCAGACCAAGCCTGCCGCGCTGGTCGCTGCCATCGAGCAGGCCGGCATGGGAGCTCATGTCCTGATCTACGCGAGCCCGTCCGAAGCGCGGCAGATCCAGGCGCTGCAACCCACGTGGAAGATGATGCCGGAGGCCGATAACGCGAAGCAACTGCAGCAACTCATCGATGCGCTGCACCTGCAAGTGGCCGCGTTCGATGACAGCGACTTCAACGTCGCCACAATCGCGGTTGCGCGCCATGCGGGCATCGACATCTATGTCGATCGTCTCGGCGCGCAGGACAACGAAGCGAGCTGGCAATCCGCGCTCGACGCCGGTGCGACGGGCATTCAAACCGACCACCCGGCGGAGCTGGTGCGGTATCTGCGCGCGCGAGGCATCCACCGCTGACGGCAACCCGCCCGTCTATCGCACCACCTGGAATTCGTAAATATTCTCCGAAATCGGTTTTCCCTGCGCGTCGACGACGGCCGCATGCAGTTCGTAACCGCCGGGCTCGCCGGCCGTCCACTCTGCATTGCCGAGCCGCACCGCCGCATCGGCCGCGAGCGAGATCGCATACGATCCGCTGTGCACGACCGCGCCGCCGGAGCGCTGAATGCTCCACCGCACCGTCGCTCCGTTCACCGCCTCCCAACGATCGTTCACCGCCCACAATCCGCAGGTGAACGCGGCGCCGCTCTTCCACTGATCGCGATCGTATTGGAACAGCGCCGCAACGGGCTCGAAGCTCCGGCGCACGGTGTCGTAGACCTTCGTTGGACGGCGTTCGAAATCGATCGCGGCCATCGTCACCGACGGCCAGATGTCGATCGCGTGGAAATGCAGGACGCCGCCTGCGCCTTCGTGTTTGCGCTCGCGCATGCGCTCGAGCGCGATTTGGAACAGCCGCGCGACGTACGCCTGCGTCTGCGGAATGTAGGCTTGCATCGTCATATCGCCCGGATCGCCCCACGCGCGCATCGCCTCTGGGATTTGCAGTTTGCGCCAAACCCATTCCGCGGCGTGATCCTTGATCGGCCATTGATCGCCCATGAATTCGACCAGCGTTTCGTAGTTCGGCAGGCTCGTCGCACCCAACTCCGACACGAAGCGCTCCTGCATCTGCGTGTACTCCCAGATGCTGCCGTCGTACCAGCCGTGGTAGACATGCGAGTCGCCGAAGCGCCCAGTGGAGCGGTGCACTGGCCGGTGTTGGGGATCCAATAGGTACGGCCGCGGTGCGAGATGCTTCGTGAGTTCGTGGTAGTTGCCGAAGTCCTCCTCGTCGCACGTAATCCAGATCGCGACCGACGCATGATTCCGCACGTAGCGCAGGTGGTTGTCGTAGAGCGCCGCGGCGCGTTGTGCGAAGCCGCGGTCGTGAGGGTACCACGCTTCGAGAAAGTCCTGCCAGAGCAGCACCCCGCGCTCATCGGCCAGATCGTACAATTCGCGGTTGCTGAAGTGGCAGTGCAGCCGGATCATGTTCACGTTCATGCCGATCATCAACTGCATGTCACGCTCATACCGCTTGCGGTCCATTTCCGACATGTAGATTTTGTCGTAGTAGTTCGTGCCACGTATGAACATGCGCTTGCGGTTCAGGTAAAAATCCCAGCCGATCTTTTCGATCTCGCGGATTCCCACGGCCAGGGTCTGTCCGTCCACGGCTTGGCCGGCGCTGTCGAGCAGCCGCACGTCCAGCGTATAGAGATTGGGACTGCCATGATCCCAGGTCCACCACAGCCGCGGCTTGTCGACCGCGATTGCGAGTCGCGCTGGTCCGCCATCGGCCGGCGCGCGCACCTGATAGCGTTCGTCCGACGTGAAATTGCGCGGCGTCAGCGTCAGTTCCCAAGTGTATCCGGGAACGTTCTCGCCGGTGGGCAGCTCAGCCTGCAACCCCACCTCGACTGAGGCGCCGTCGCCGACCAGCCGCGTATCGACGGCGACATCGCGGATCACCGCGCCGGTGCTCGCCACAAGCCGCACGGAGCGCGTAATTCCCACCGCGGTAATGTCGTCCGGCTTTTGGTCCACCGCGCCGTAGGCGCCCTTGATCGTGAAGGGCCGATGCCGCCAATAGTAACTCACGGGCGTCCAAACGCGCACCAGAATCTCGTTGTCTTCGCCGACGCGCGCCTGCTCCGTGACGTCGTATTCGTAGGGGTCGATGTAGCCCTCGTGCCGGCCGATGGAAACGCCGTTCACATAGGCGTCGGCGTAGTAATCGGTGGCGTCAAATTGCAGCCGCAACCGCTGCCCGCGAAAGCTCTCGGGAATATGGAATCGACGCCGGTACCACCACTCTTTGCCGCTGATCCACTCGGCCGCATGCGTGTAGATTTGCGCCGGCTCAAGCCATTGCGTGTGCGCCGTACCCGGCACCTGCACGGTGCGCCAGCCTGACTTGGGCGGCCCCGCTCCTTTCTCGGCGAACGCCAACGCCCACGCTCCGTCCAGGCTCAGTTCGTTACGGCGAAAGGGAGCCGCCGCCGCATGGCGCACCTCGACGTTGAGTTCGCGCGCGGCTGGCGTTGTCACATCGAGATGATCAGCGCCTGCCGGCGACACCTGCAGGAGCACGGGTTGGTGCAACATGCGATATTCCCGGCGTGCTTCGATCGCGGTGTCGGCTCCGGCCCAGGCCGGAAACGTGATCGCGATTTCGCTTTCGCCGCCGGGTTTCTCGGCGATGAATCGACGCGAGCCAGCGCCGCGCCAGCGCAACTCGCCGTCGAGGGCGGCAATTCCCAGTGCGCCGTAATCCTCCGCGCGTTGGTAATACACCATGTGGCCGCCGGGTAGCGTGGTCCAGTCGCGCGGTCCGATCTGCGCGGGTTCGGACTCCTCTTCGCCGGGACCGTTGGGTCCGGTGTACTCCGAGCCGCTCACGCAGCGGTCAAACGGCAGATACGGCGACGCGGAGATGCTCGCGAAGCGGAAGCCGCGGGTTGCCCTCCATCGAAACCACGCGCTTGAGGCAGTCCACGTAATCTCCCAACTTTCGCCTACGCGCGTCAAGCGCAAGCGCCCACGCAACGAACCCGTCTCGAGCAGTTCGACGCCGCTGAACGCGCCCTTGCCGCCGAGCGTGGTCCAGCCCGCATTGGGGCCGTCGACGCCCGTCACCGGCGCAGGCGAAAATGTCGCCGCGGCTGGCGTCGTCTCATGGACATCGCCCTTGAGCGCGTCCGGCCCCTCGGGTGTTGTCTCCACCAGATTGAGCATGCGCTGCGGCCCCGTGCGCAGTGAGTAGACCTCGACGAATGCGGCCTCGCCGAGGTCGATGATGGCGCGGAACTGCGCGTTGCCGAATTCCACGCGGCGCATCCCGATCCGGCGCAGCACGATCGAATTCTGGAAGCGCGGCGCGGGTTTGTCGTCGCAGCACGCCACGCGGTAGACCGGCAGCTCTCCGGGCATCAAGGACACCGGGAACAGCAATTCTCCGGAGGAGACCTGCCACGGCAACTCGCGTCCGGCCGCGTCGACGACCATGAACCCGGCCGTCCGGCCGCCAACCTGCCCGATCGGCACGGCGACGACCTCGCCGGTACGGCGGTACAGCCCGGTCGGCTCCTCCACGCGCACCGACCATACCTGCGCGGCCTGCGTAGGCCCGGCCATCAGTAGAACAAAAGCGAGCCAACGCATCGATGTCACCCCTCGGTCGCGAATCCAGCTCTGCGCGGAACGGGCCGCCGCTCATGGCTTGGCTTGCCGCGCATCGGCCGACCAGGTGCAGGAAGAGACTAGTCTTCTCTGCGGGATCATTGCCTCTGAACCCAATCTATCGCATTATCATAAAAAACTGAAACAATGATTCACTTTTACTGATTCAACCCAGGGTTTTTCAACGCCGCGGAGGCTTCGACGCTGGCCGCGCCCGGCGCGTGGGGCGCATTCAGTGCCGCGGCGCACAGCCACAAGCGTGTTACCGCCCCGTCTTGATCCACTCCTCGTCGAAGATGGCGTGGTTGACGACGGTGCGCTGCTCGGAAGTGTACACAAGGTGGATCTTGCCGTCGCGTGTCTGGATCGCCACCGGATAGGCGTAATCGTGCGGTCCCGTCGCCACGTCGCGACGCCACGGCCACGACCGGTCCTGGTCTGCGGACAGCGCCACGGTCAGCGGGTCGCGATCGTTCATCGAGTTGTTGAAAACGAGAAAGAGGTTTCCGCTGCGCAGTCTTAGAAAATCCACCGCCGCATTGGGATTGGGGAACTGCGTGTCCTGCCCCTCACTCCAGGTGCGCCCGCCATCGGACGATTCCGAACGGACAATGTAGCCGTCGGTCGTCGGTTCGTAGCCGCCACCACGGCGGCAATACGCGATTAAATGGCCGGGCGAGATCTCCACCGGCGCAGGCTGGATGTCGCCTTGCTTCGAATGGATCTGCCCGCTCTCGATCCACTGCTGGCGCTGGGCATCCCAGCGCAGAAACCAGCCGCTGGAAGTCGCGCCGACCAGCTCCTGGTCGTAACCCGTCTCGTGATACGCCGGCAGCAGGTATTCGCCCGACGCGAGCACAATCGGCCGTCCGCGCACCATCATACCCTCGCGTTCGCTGACAACGAAGCTCTCCGACCACGTTTCGGCGTTATCGCGCGAGACCTTGGCCTGGATACGTGACGTCGACCACGTATCACCCCAGCGCACCACGTAGAACAACCACACTACCCCGTCCGGCGCCTGCCAGATCACACCGTTGCCCACCGAGCGAAACGGGTCGCTGGCGATCAACTTCGGCGCCGACCACTGCTTGGTTACGTGGTCGTAGCGCGAGCCGAACACGCCCGTCCGCACCGCGTATTCGCCGCTTCCGCCGTAGTAAACCACGTACAGGTCGCTGTTATTGAGCTCCGTGATGCAGGCCGGATGTTTGTAGCGCCCGGTGGGCACCTCCGGTCCGAAAAGCCGTTCGGTGAACAAATCACCCGCGTAGGCCACGGTGGTTAAAATGGCAATCATGCCAATGCGGGCAACGGTACGCATAAGTCCTCTCGCGGCTCTAGCGTGAGTTTGGCGCATGTGAGCCGATCAATCCAAGCGATACGGCGCGGTCCGGCCGAGCGCCTGCGCCATCCCGGCCTCGGCCGCCTGCCACCAGACGGGGAACGCGCGCCGGAACTCCTCGGCCTGCTGTTCCCGCTCAGCCGATAGCGGAAGTCCGATCGACACAGGACCCAGGCCGCGCAAGTCCGCAACCAGCTTCAACCCCCACGGAGTTGGGAACGCGTCGAGCTTTTCTAGCAAGCGATGTAGATGCGCGCGAAGGCCTGCAAACAGCGTCCAGTTTTGGCTCTTCGCGCTCTTCCACAGCGCCAGCGTGATTTCAGGCACGACGCCCGCTACGCCCGAAATCGTTCCATCGCACAGGCCGCGCGTCAGCGCCTCCGCCAGAACACCGTCGTGGCCGACCAGCCGCACGGCCGCGCCGTGGTTCGCCGCCGTAAGCTGTGCCAACAGCCCCAAATCGCCGCTGCTGTCTTTGACACCCGCGATGCCGTTCACCGCGGCAATCAGATGCAACGCCAGCTCGGGCTCCACGCCGCCCGCAAACGCCGGCAGGTTGTAAATCAACGCCGGAGCATGCAGTTCCTCGGCCAAGCGCTGGTAGAACTCGGCCAGATCGTCTGGCGCGTAATGGAAAAAGTGCGGCACGGGTACCAGCAGCGCGTCCGCGCCGGCGTCCTCGGAATCGTGCGCCATGGCCACGATCTCGGCCCAGCGCGTTCCGCCAATCCCACTCACCACCGTGCCGGATTGCCCTGCGATCCGCCGCGCACGCTCGACCGCTTCGCGGCGCTCCTCCCGCGTCGCTCCGGCGAACTCGCCGGTCGCGCCGTTCACGCATACGCCGTTTGCGCCCGCCTGGAGAACGAAACTCGCGTTACGCTCAAAATCGCTCCAGGCCGCTTGGCCGGCGCTATCCCGCGGGAGTAGCAACGCTGCAATAACTCCCGTAAACTCCGTATTTCGAGGCATGATATCTCAGGCCGTAAGCGGTTCTCTTGCACGCTGGACTCGCCAATGGCTCTCAATTCTGTATAATATTGGCAATTGATTGGAACGTCAAATAAAAAACTGAACCGTCATTTCATTGAGGATGAAAATATAGCGGAATTCCATTGCATCAACTGAAAAGTTCGCGCCGGATTTCAGTTTGATCCGTTTGCGTGGCGCTAGCCATTGCGGCACCGGGGTTCTTGTCCGAGAGCGAGGGATTCGCGCGCGCACCGTCCGCTGCGTGAGGTGTTGTCCGTAAGGGAGAAGCTAGAGGATGTCGGCCTTGGAACCAGACCTGAGGCGCACGGATGCGCCGCGCGGCGTCGACGCCAGCTACAAGTGGAAGGTCGTCGGCATGCTCTGGTTCACCGGCTTCTTCAACTACGCCGACCGCCA
>Ga0187851_10001418_pt1 | contig 23034 bp, 17 predicted proteins | sample June2016WEW_6_10_FD_132997 | JGI IMG/M metagenome (GOLD analysis project Ga0187851, IMG submission 132997) | Peatland microbial communities from SPRUCE experiment site at the Marcell Experimental Forest, Minnesota, USA - June2016WEW_6_10 | ecosystem: Environmental > Terrestrial > Soil >...
CTGTCCCCGGTGTCATTCTTGTCGCTTCCGAGTGCGGGAGCCGCCGCGGGTCAAAGCCATAATCTGGTCGGTGGTCATCCGCACGTCGGCGGTACCGCGGAGAGCTTCGAGAGCCAGACGCACTCGGGCACTTTCTCCAGCGTCGCGCGCGACCTTGCGAATGCGGGCGTGATCCCCGGCCATTTCGAAAGCGACGTTCGTATGGGGCAACAGGCCCAGACGGTTACGGATCTCCTGCGGGATGGTGACCTGGCCCTTGCTGGTGACTTGCACAGTAACACTCCTACCAGTAAGTGTAATACAGGCGTCGGGCGGGCGGTGTGACCCGGTGGGTTCCCGCGAACCTTTCAGTCTCGGTATTCCATACACCCCAAAGACTCCGTTCGTGCCATCTTCGAGCTGCTGGGGCAAAAACTCGACAAACCAACATTTCGGGTCAAGCTGTCAGCTACTAACATGCACTCGCAGTTTTTTGAGGTGACGACGAACGAGTAAGTCGCCCGCTCTTACGGATCTGCGCAATACTTATTGAACACCGTTCGTATCATCGGATATGACGGGGATGATCCGCTACCCGATGCTGGGAGCCGACGGCACAAATGTCGCTTTGTTTAAAGATGGCCCTGTTTCGCTTGCGGAGTCTCGACTAGTCCGCGTCAGGTCAAATCGAGTAGCGATCAATCCGTGCCACGGTTGCCGGCCGAGGGGATGATCCGCGTCTGGATGGGGTGCCGTCCTTGCGCGGTCATTCTCCCCGTTCTGAGAAGTTTCATGGGATCGGTACTGATAAACGCGCTTAGCTTCCGGAGTGCGATCGGCAACGGAGCGCGGCAGCTTCAGGAGCGTCCAAGGAAAGCAAGCGGGAAGCAAGGAGTCCTCGGATGAACTCCGGCCGTGCGAAAACCGTATGAGAAATTGGTCTCAGCGCCATCTGCGGTGAGCGGAAGCAGACGCCCTGATTTAACGTAAGCCGTTGAAGTGACGGTAACGCTATGGCGTTGATGGAAGGCCGATCCGTGCTTGGGGTGCAAGAGGTCCCGGGTTCAAATCCCGGCGGCCCGACCAGCCATCTTCTTTCACTGCAACAATCCCTCCTTTCAGAGCGCTCAGGATTCGGGTCGACTGTCGAAAATGTGAATGAAATCGATCAACTGAGCCGCTCAGTGAGAATACTCGTCGGTCGTTCGCCTGATGATCCAGCTTGGCGAGCGCCTCGCGCATCACGTCATGGGTGGCGCTTCGCATCGCGATTTCCGGTTCCGGCTGCGGCATGGACCGCAACCCTGAGGGCAGAGTTCAAGAGAACGACGAGCGGATCGGATTGCCGGACTCTTTGCGACGCTCGCCTTCACGTCCTTCGCGGCGCACGAGTGAGCTCGCCAGCCGAGGGTCCCGCATCGACTATGCGTGGATGGCCAGCCGTGCTCGTGGGGCGGGCACACCTCCGCTGACTATTCTTTTTTTGGCGTGATCTCTGTCACCGGAAGGTCCCAGTGAGCCAGAAGGATCTCGAACCGGCGCTGTTCCTCGCGTTTGTAGGTCTCCTGGTCGGGCCAGAGTTGCTTGATAAAGCGCTCTTCGTCGGGATTGGCCGTGGTGGCCACCGTTGAGTTCTTAAACTGAATGGTTACGCGATAGTCCCAGCGCGCATCCTCGGTCATGTGGTTGGACGGCGTCTCAATCTTCACTGAGAGCATGCGCCCCGTCTCGACGATCTTCTGCAGCAACGGATAGTGGTTCTTCAGGAAGAGCCGCAGGAATTCCTGTTGATGCCCCCATGACGTCTTATAATAATACTCGACCGTGTAAGGCTGGTCAGGCGCAACCTGTGGCGGGGCTCCCTGGCCACACAACGGCAGCGCGATAACGAACAATAACAGAGCAAGAAGTATTTGTCTCATCGATCCTCCAAACAGCTACACCAGGTAGTATAGTTTTTCTTCGGTCTCCGCGACGTTCTCGCCAGGCCGGCAATGGGCGCAGGGGTTGTCCTTCAGCAGATCATACGCCTTGCGTACGGCTTTGATGGTGGATGAGTAAAGCTCTTTCTCCTCGAAGAAGACAGAGCCCGCCGGAAGCCAGTCATCGAAATGCAGTTTGGCCATGGGCCCGGCCAGCTCCGGACGAACTCCGCAAAGCAGCACGGTCCGGCCCGTCCGGTGCATTTCGTGGAGGAAATGTTCCAGGCGCTCGAAGAACACCATGTCGGGGTTGCGCGTGCGCTTCAACCGCAGCACCACGAAGTTGAGTCCGTCGTCTCTGGTGCGGCGCTTCAGCTCGTCGAAACAACGGTCCAGCTCGGGACCCGATCCAAAGAACACTTCGCCTTCAAGGTCGTAGATGATCACGGCGTTGCAGGGCGGGTCTGACGGCACGCGTTCACGCACCACGCGCTCTCGGGTGAGCACCAGTTCGCTGCCGCGCAGGCGGGCGGCGCGCGGAACGAACAGCAGGATGGAAACCGCCACGCCAATCAATATGGAAAACTCGACGCTGATAAAAACCGACGAGAACGCGGTGATCAGCACCAGGCCGGAGTCGTAGCGCGAGGCGCGCAGGGCGTAGCGCATTCGCTTCCAGTCCACCAGGCGGGTGGCGGTCACCATCAGCAACCCTGCCAGAGCGGCCTTGGGGATAAACCGCGCGGACGGGGCCAGCACCAGCAGCACCAGCGCCACAACCGCGGATGCAACCACACCCGAGAAGCGGCTCACCGCGCCCGCCTGATAGTTGATGGCCGATCGCGTGAGTGAACCCGAGCCGGGCAGCGACTGGAAGAATCCGCCAACCATGTTTGCCAGGCCTTCGGCGAGACATTGCCGGTTGTAATCGAGCTGCTGGCGGGTATGGTTGGCGATGGACTTGGCGATCGCCAGCGCCTCCAGCAATCCAAGGAACGCGATGGCCAGCGCGCTGCTGGACATCTCTTTCACCCACCAGAAATTGATTTGCGGTATGTGCGGACGCGGCAGGGTAGCGGGGACGTTCCCCACCACGGACAGCAGCGTCTTGCCGCTGGCGACCGGAATGGACCATCCATAATAAGCCGCCACTGCCGCCGCCGCGATCAACGCGAGCAGCATATCCACCTGGGGCAGCCGATAACGCCGCGCCAGTTTCCGAAGAGTCACCGCCAGCACAATGGTTCCCAGGCCGATCCCCAGCGCGTAGCGATTGGGGGCCCCGCCCTGCGAGATGGTGAGCCAGAAGCGCAGCAGCACGTGCTGATGTCCGGTTCCACGGTCTTTGATGCCCAACAGGTTGGCAACCTGGCCCAGGGCCACAAGGAATCCGGCGCCGGCCATGAACCCGATCACCACCGATTCCGAGATGTAGCGCGTCAGATCGCCCAGCTTGAACACGCCGATCACAATTTGGATGACGCCCACCATGATGGCCAGCAGAAATGTGGCCTGATACGCATCGAAGCGAGCTTCCGGATCGAGGAACGCGAGCGCGCTGAACACGACAAGCGAGATGGCGTTGGTGGGACCGTTGATCAGGTGCGACGACGAACCAAAGACGGAGGCCACCAGAGTGACCACGATGGCCGAATACAATCCGAAACGCGGATCGATGCCCGCGATGAGCGCGTAAGCCATGGCCTGTGGCAAAGAAATCGCGGCGACGGTGGCGCCGGCCAGCAGATCCTTGCGTGCTTTGTCCCAGGAGTAGTTCAGCCTCATAGCTTCGCCTTCGGTTTGTGAATCACGTCGAAGATGCCGTTCTCGGCGAAGAACTTCTGTTGTGCGTCATCCCAGTCTTTGGCGAGGAGCGTCACCGGGAACAGATCGATCTTCGGGAAGCGATCCGCGTGCTTCTCCAGGATTTCGGAATCGATGGGCCGGTAGCCGCATCGTGCGAGCGTTTCCTGCGCGGGCGCGGAATAAAGGAACTCCAGATACGCTTTCGCCGATGCGGCCGTTTGCCGGCGTGCGACGTTGCTGTCCACCCATGCCACGCTGGGCTGGGCCAGAATGCTGACCGGCGGATACACGATCTCCAGTTCGCCGCCCGAATCCGCCACCTCCCGCAACGCCTCGTTCTCCCAGGTGAGATGGACGTCGCCCTGTTTTTCGTCTGCGAAGGTGGCGGCTGCGCCGCGAGCGCCGGTGTCCAGAACCTGCACGTGCGCGTAAAGCTGCCGCACATAGTCGCGAGCCTGCTCCTCGCTTCCTCCCCGATACGTTACCGATCCCCACGCACCCAGGAAGCTCAGTTTGCCGTTGCCGGACGTCTTCGGATTCGGCGTGATCACGCTGACGTCGGGATGGATCAGATCGGGCCAGTCGTGAATGTGCAGAGGATTGCCTTTGCGCACCACAAACACGATGGTGGAGGTCCATGGCGCGGAATCGTTGGGCAGCCGTTTGGCCCAGCCATCGGCGATCAGCCCTTGTTTGCGCAGCGCGTCAACGTCGGAGAACAGCGCGAGAGTGACCACGTCCGCCTCCACGCCGTCGATCACCGATCGCGCCTGACGCGAGGAGCCACCGTGGGATTGTTTGATGGTTAGTTTCCGGCCGGTGTCCCTTTCGTACTTCGCGATGAACTGCCGGTTCAGATCGACGAAAAGCTCACGGGTTGGGTCGTAGGAGACGTTGAGCAACTGGGTCGATTTGTCGTGATCGGTATTGCCCAGGACAACCAGAATCGCGGCAACCGCCGCAGCCACCAGAGCGAACGTGTTGAGCCATGTTTTGCTCATGGAAAATACAGATTCCAATGACGATACCATGAATCTCCAGCAATGTCTACTATGTTGATCGACTTGCGGTAGACAATAGCCCAGCTGGCGACCATCGGCGTGTTTAAGAAGCCGCAGTTTGGAACCTCGCCAACCTCTCGCGCGGGGGATTTCTGCTCACCTTCGCGGGCGTGGGGCTATAGACCATCCGCGCGAACTGCGCAAGCAGGGTCTGCGCCCGCTCGCCGTTTGGCGCCCGCCATCGGGGAGTTCGTTATCGCCGCCGTCGCGCTGGCTCTGATTTTCGAGACGTCGCGGCTGCTGGGAACCGTGTGAGTCAGATCTCGTAGTTCAGGACCACGTCGGCTTGTTCGGGAGCCCGCGCGCAGATTCCCGCCAGCGTCGTGTGGTCCAGAATTCCGGCGATGGCATCGCGCACCTCACGGATGACGATCCTCGTTTCACACAGCGGCTTGTCAGCGCACTCGGCACAGGGCCGGTCCGCCGACTCTCGAGCGCACGGAAGCGGCGCCAGCGGGCCGTCCATCGTTCGAATGATTGCGCCCAGAGTGATCCGTGCCGGAGGATTGGCGAGAAAATAGCCTCCGCGCCGGCCCTTTCGGCTTTCCACGATGCCCGCTCGCTTCAGCTCCAGAAGGATCGCTTCGAGAAACTTCCGTGGAATCCTCTCCTGTTCGGACACGCGAGAGATCAGCACGGGTCCCTTCTCGTACTCCCGGGTGAGCCGATACAGTGCCCGCAAAGCGTACTTGCACTTCTTCGAGAGAGTGTTCAACGTCCTCCGTCCGGGAGGCTTAGTATTTGCGGACCGTCGGATCCACCCGGTCCGACCATGCGCGAATCCCGCCGGTCAGATTTCGTACCTTGTCGAATCCAGCCCGGTTCAGCATCTCCACCGCCTTGGCGCCGCGGGTGCCCATCTTGCACAGGGCAATGATTTCCCGGGTGGCATCGAGTTCGCTGACGCGTTTCGGTAGCTCAGCCAGGGGAATCAGGTGTCCGCCAATATTGGAGATGTCATATTCATATTCCTCGCGTACATCCAGCAGGAACAGGTTCTCGCCAGCGTCGAGGCGCTGTTTGAGCTCTTCGGCTTGAATCTCAGGTACGTTCATTGATTGACGCTCCTCACCGTGAGGCAGCGACTCCAGCTCTATTGTGCCATAATATCCCTTTGTCAATCAAGATTGTAGACTAATAGATCACCCATCGGTCTATCGGACTTATAGACCTATTAGTTTCAGCGAGATAGAGTTGCACGACCGTCTGCGGACGCGGTATAAGTAGAGAAGTCAAAGATCTTAGGACTGACAGGAGATACCCCTAGTGGCTGAAGAGAATGTCGCACACCAGGCTTTGGGCGAACAGGCTGCGTTTCAGTTAGCCAACGTCACCAAGACCGCGCCGCAGTACGGAGCTATCACCCCACGCTGGCTGGTTCGTCTGCTGGACTGGAAACCCCTGGAAGCCGGGACATTCCGGCGGAATCGCGTTGACGAGAGCAAGCCCATCGATGTCAGTTGCGGTCAGGCCGACGAGACCGATCTGCCGGAAACGTATGTCCAGTACGAAGAGCATCCGAAGGAATACAAGCTGAGCGCCATTAACGCCGTGCTCAACGTAGGCACGCGCATTACGGATCTTTTCAGCAAGCCATACGACCAGACCGCGGAACAGCTCCGGCTCATGATCGAGACCATGAAGGAGCGGCAGGAGAGCGAACTGCTCAACAACCGCGAGTACGGTTTCCTGCACAACGTACCGGCAGAGCAGAAGCTGCAGACGAGGGACGGCGCGCCTACGCCGGACGATCTGGACGAGTTGCTGACCAAAGTCTGGAAGGAACCGTCGTTTTTCCTGGCTCATCCTCGCGCCATCGCGGCGTTCGGACGCGAATGCACGTTTCGCGGCGTGCCCCCACCGACGGTCACGCTCTTCGGCAACCCGTTTCTCACATGGCGCGGCATTCCGCTGATTCCCACCGACAAGATCCACGTGAAGAACTCCGACCATAAGAGCAAAATCCTGCTTTTGCGCGTCGGCGAGAGGAAACAGGGATGCATCGGATTGTTTCAGCCGGGACTGGCCGGCGAGGTGAGCCCCGGCCTCTCGGTCCGCTTCATGGGTATCAACAATAAGGCCTTGTCGTCTTATCTGATTTCCCTGTATTGCTCGACGTCCGTGCTCACCGACGATGCAATCGCCGTGCTGGAAGGCGTGGATGTCGGAACGTACCATGAGTACAAACCTTCCCGGTGAGTTTCGAATCGTCGAAACGCCGGCGGTGCCCTCGGGCCTGCCGGATCCGCTGAATCTCGCGCGGCTGGCCAACGAGTTCTTCGCCGCCGTGTCCAGTGGACGGGCCGCGCCCACGGGCGCGGAAGTTCCAGCGATCCCGATGAGTCCGGTGCCCGTGCCAATGACTGGAGTCGGCGTTGCCCCGACTGCTGTTCCGGCCCTTCCGCAACCCGCGAAACCTCCGATTCCTGCAACTCCCGGCGCTGGCGATGTGTCTTTCGGTTTCCTTCAGGACATCCGGCCTCGGTACGCGGATCCCGAACAGGCCCAGGCTGATCTGGACGCTTATCTAAGACGGCCGGCGGAGCCGGTGCCTGCGATAGCGGGAGTTGAAGAGCCTCCTGTCGCGTTTCCGGCCGGGATCGATCCCACATCCGTTCCGGCGTTTTTGTTCTTGGACGAAGCGCGGCCACTTTTCTCGAATCCGCCGGACCTTCAGAGCTCCGTGCCGGAGGCTGTGGCTCCCCAGGAATCGTCTGCCGACGCTCCGGCCGTTCCCACGCCACCGATGCCTACTGTTCCCGGCGGTCTGGAGTCCAACGCCGTGCCAACGTTTTCGTTTCTGGAAGAAGCTCGGCCATTGTTGTCCTATCCGCCGGTCGCTCCGGTGTCTGCGCCGCCCCTGAAGCTCTCGTCGGATTTGTTCGACGCACAGACTCTTCGGCGGGATTTCCCCGTCCTCCGCGAACAGGTGAACGGCCGCCCGCTGATCTGGCTGGATAACGCCGCCACCACGCAAAAACCGCAGAGCGTCATCGATCGTCTCAGTTACTTTTACGAACACGAGAACTCCAACGTCCACCGTGCGGCGCACGAAATGGCGGCGCGCGCGACCGACGCCTACGAGTCGGCCCGCGAAAAGGTGCGCCGCTTCCTCAATGCCGGCACCGTTCGCGAAATCATCTTTGTCCGCGGCGCCACCGAGGGCATCAATTTAGTTGCGCAAAGCTGGGGCCGCCGTTACATTGAGCAGGGCGACGAGATCGTCATCACGTGGCTCGAACATCATGCCAACATCGTGCCGTGGCAGGCGCTGTGTTCCGAAAAGGGTGCGCGGCTGCGAGTGGCGCCTGTCGACGATACCGGGCAGGTGATTCTCGAAGAATACGAGAAACTGCTGAATTCGAGGACGCGGTTGGTCTCTGTCGCGCAGGTTTCCAATGCTCTCGGCACGGTCACTCCGCTGCCTGAGATGATTCAGGCCGCACACCGCTGGGGAGCGAAGGTGCTTGTCGACGGCGCACAGTCGGTGTCGCACATGCGCGTGGACATGCAGGCGCTGGACTGCGATTTCTTCGTGCTCTCAGGACACAAGATGTTCGCGCCCACCGGAATCGGCGTGGTATACGGCAAGTCGGATGTTCTTGAGACCATGCCGCCGTGGCAGGGCGGCGGAAACATGATCCAGGACGTGACATTTGAGAAGACCGTCTATCAGCCGCCACCGGCCCGCTTTGAGGCCGGCACCGGAAATATCGCCGACGCTGTGGGCCTGGGGGCAGCGGTCGATTATCTTGACCGTATCGGCATGGCCAACGTCAGCCGCTACGAGCACGAGCTTCTCGTCTACGGGACGGCGGCGCTCGAACAAGTCCCCGGTCTTCATTTGATCGGGACGGCCGCGGAAAAGGCCGGAGTGCTGTCCTTTGTGCTCGACGGCGTACGCACGGAGGAAGTCGGCGATCTTCTCAATCGCGAGGGAATCGCGGTCCGCGCCGGCCATCATTGCGCTCAGCCCATACACCGGCGCTTCGGGATCGAGAGCACAGTGCGGGCGTCGCTGGCGCTTTACAACACTTGCTCCGACATTGACGCGCTGGCGGCGGCGCTGCGACGTATTCAGACAGCAAGGCCCGGTCGCGGGATCTGAAAACACGCGACCGTTCCATCAGGTCTCCGTTTAACCGCCGCGCGTGCCGTTGTTGTTGCCGCGACCGGAAGCCCCGGCAGCCGGTGTTCACAAGCCGGCTGCCCCTTCACGAAGCCCATGGGCTATTGCACTCGTTCCAGCGGCGGAACCTTGTAACTGGTGCTGAGCACCTCCGGCCGCGGCTGGTAAGTGCGCAGAATGAGCTGGAACTTTCCTTCGGGCGCAGGCAGCCAGTTGGACGCTCCTTCGGCGGGCGGATCGTGCTGGATGTAGATGTCCAGCGAGCCATCGTCGTTGCGCTTCACGCCTTCGGTGCGATCGCCGATGGAGTAGCGTTGAATGGAGTTCCGCACGAGGAAGAAATCGGGGCCGTAAAGGATCAGCGACCAGAACGCGTCCACCGGCGGCAGTTGTCCTGCTGCAAAGTGCAGCCGATAGCGCGTGGCGCCCGTCAGTGGCTTGCCGTCGCTATCGCTGTTGGCGAAGAAATAAAGCGCTTCCTCTGCGATGTGCGCGCCCGGCCCCCAGCGATTGATGGAAGCGCTCTCCAGAGGATCCTTGATGAAGCTGGTGACGCCAAGGTCCACACGCCAGCCGTTTTCCGTCGTGGAGTAATTCGCGGCCTTGATTTTCGCCTCAGCCGACTTCGCGGCCTCCCGCAGAATCTCCGACAGCTTCGGATCTTCGGCGGGCTTCAGGCCGGGCCCGATGCCGGCTTGCGCGAATCTGGCAAGGCGCTCGCCCTCGCCCGCGGCCGGCGGATCGGTCTGGAGAGCGGCGCCCAGATCGTCAAAGAACTTCGCTCCGCTCGCGCTGAGGTCGAGTATCGGAAGGACGCCGATGGCCGACTGTAGTGTCACGGGCGGTTGTGCCGGCTGCGAGAGTTCGCTCAAAGCGCTGAGCGTGTATTGAAGCTGGATGGCCTGTGCGTTGGGCAGATCGGCATCACCGCGAACCAGCGTCCGCGTGAGCGCGAGGACGCGATTCGTGGGCGCTTCAATGCGCTGCACTCCATCAGGCAGAGTGCCGGTCCATCCCGGACCCGTGATGGCGTACCGGCCTTCCTTCGTGCCGGTGGCCCGACGGCCCACGTATGCGAACACATTAGCGTAAGCGTCGATGAGCTGGATGGAGTAATAGCGGTCATTCGTGTCGGGTACGTGGAGGACCTGCGGTTCCTTGCGCAAGTCGAGCCATGCGAACCCGTAGAGAGTGTCGACGTTCGGGCCGGCTACCTTGTCATCCGGAGTGGAAAGTTGGGTTGAAAGCGCGAAGCGATTGAGTGCGAAGCCTCGATCCTTGGCCAGTTGAGCGTATTTCTCGATGAGGACGAGAGGTGTGCCCCAGATGTACGCCTCCTCCGCGATCGCCTTTACAGCCGGCGGAGCGGGTGAGACGGTTTCGGCCGCGGTTGCTGCACCGATTATTGTTGTAAGTGAGGCGACGGCTATCAAGCCGCGCCGAGTAAGTGAAGTGTACGTCATTCGTTTCTCCAATTCGTGGTTGTTACTTTAGTCCGAGCACCATTACTCCGATTGCGGCCACCCAGCTCCCGCCAACTCTCACAGCGATACGTGTCCACGGAGCTTTCAGGCCGCGGACGAGACCGGCGGCATATGCGACGATCAGGAATCCGGCGAGGCCGACGCCAGGAATGAACCGGTAGGCCTCGATGGCGCCGCCGATCTCTGCGCCATCGGGCATCCCATAAAGCACTCCCAGCATCGGAGCGAGCGCCGGAAGTGCGAACTTCGGTAGCCTCCATGCACCCGCCACCAGCGCGCCGAGCAGGGCGATCGACGCAGCGTTCACTGGTGCAAGGAATGTCGGCACGGCCCAAGAGATTCCCGCGCACGCTCCCGCGATCATGCCCGCCGGGAGCAAGGCCATCACACGGACGGCGGCGTCGCGGCCCTGTTGTCCGGCGAGAAGGCCGAGGGCGACGATGGGCAGGAGCTGTTCCAGCGAGAGGATCGGATGGAGCACGCCGGAGTAGAAATCTCCAACGCCCTGGATAGGGTGTGCGCTGGCGCATGCGGGAAGGAACAGCAAGGCCAGCAGGATTCGCGACCTCATTCGCGCACCAGCCCCATCAACAGATACGACCCGGTGATCGCAATGCCGATACCGGCCAGACGCAGGACGCGCTCACCGTGCCGCCATTGCTGCAGCAACCCGATACCGATTCCCGTCACGTGTAGGAGCCCTGTCGCCAGAACGAATCCGGCGCCGTAAGCCAGTGGCTGCGCGGCATGAGGCAACTCGGTTCCATGCGCGTGGCCGTGAAAAATGGCAAAGAGGCCGACCAGCGCCGCAGCGGCCCAGATCGGCGGGCGCGCTGCAAGGGCGATCATCACGCCGAGTGCGAATGCCGAAGCCGCGACACCGATCTCCACGCCCGGAAGCGGAACGCCACGGACTCCGAGCACGCCCCCGATGGACATAACCAGCGGGAAAGCAACCGGCAAGGTCCAAACGGCGGGACGTCCGAGTTGCGCTCCCCAGATTCCCACGGCCACCATGGCGAGAATATGGTCGAGGCCGGAGATGGGGTGGCGGAACCCGCTCACAAAGCCGATAGCCGTTCCCGCGATGTTATGCGCGGAGGCGCGTTGCGCGGCGAACACGGCAGTGATCGCCAGAACGCTCAGTCTTCTTTTGTAGCTCAAATCATGGATACGCATCGTTGTATGAACCAGCAGGTGGCCAGGGCACCGAACGCGTAGGGAACCGCCGTGCGCGTCCAGCGAGGCGACCGTAACTCCAGATTTCGTAACGACTGCACCAGCGCGACGAACGCGGCCACTACGGCGAGTTGGCCCAGTTCGACGCCGCAGTTGAAAAGCAGCAGAGCCGAGGGAATCTCCGCGCGCGGAATCCCCAAGTGCGACAGCGTTCCGGCAAATCCAAACCCGTGCAGCAAACCGAACGCGAACGCCACCAGCCACGGACTTCGATACGTCAGCCCCATCTCGCCGCGCTGGAATAGCGCCAGTTCCGATCCGAGGAAGACGATGCTCAGTGCGATCACGGCTTCCACCGGTGCCACCGGCACGCGCACAAGGCCGAATGTCGCCAGCGCCAGCGTGAGCGTGTGGGCAACCGTGAACGAGCTGATGGTCTTCAGTAATGGGCCCGCGCCCTGCACGATGAGCAACAAGCCGAGCACGAAGAACAAGTGATCGATCCCATAGAGGATGTGCTCGATCCCCAGCCGCAGATAGCCCAGCGCATCAGTTCCACTGTCAGGCCCGCTGGCGGTGAACGACGGGTCGGCAGGTCGCAGGATACGCGATACAGTGGCCCCGCCGGCGAATCGAATGCGCACCAGAACGTCCAGCAGCGTCATGGGCAGGCCGAGGATTTCGATCTGCCGCCCGGCAATGCCACGAGGGCATTCCATCATCCATGTGCGAGTCAGCGATCCAGGCGTTTGCGCGGCGGGCGTTTCATCGAGCGAGCGGCAGCCCGCGGGCGCGAGAAATGTGATGGCAGGGGGCGCGCCCTCCACAGAGGGAACCTTCCACACGACGCTGTACAATTCGGCTTTCCGCTCGCCGATCTCGAGATAAGCGGGGAGGCTTTCGTGCGCGCGTGCTTCGACAGCGCCGACCAGCACCAGCAGAAGCGCGATCCATGGGGCAAGGAATCTCAATCGACTTCCCCCGCCGGCTCCGCGGAACTGTCCGCGCCGTGTTTCATTTCCTGCGACAGGAATTGCATTTTCTGGACGAGCCGCCGCCGCACGATCTCGTCGTCACGATCGAGTCCCATGGCGAGTGCCTCGCGGAACAGCACCTGCTCTCGCACGTACTCATCGATGAGGCTCTGCAACTCGGCCGGTTGCGGCGGACGATGCCATTGCAAGGTCCACACTTCGCGCATCCGGCGTACCTCGGCGGCCGGGACATCGATGCGCGTTCGCGCGGGCGCGCGGGCCGGTTTCTGTAGCATCCGGCCCGCCACGAACAGCAACGCACCGAGGATAAAGAAGTGAACCAGCGGCTCGCGCACGAAGCCCGGCAGCGCGACGCGACGGTAACGGAACCGTACAACATCGATTGCCGGCGCTATTGCAGCCATAGCCTTAGTGGCCTTCCGGCGTGTACCAAATGGGCGAGCTCCAGGCGCGCTCCTGAATGGTGGACGGGAACTTCGTGGGCAGGGCCACCTTCGCCTGCAGTGCTGCGTGGGTGCTCCAGCGGCACGTCGGGTTTTCCAGAACGCGCGCGTAATAGAATGCTCGGTCCGCCTTGTCGAACTCCGGATCGCTCCAGGTCGCCGACAACTCGGCCGCGCCTTCGTTCTCCGTAGTGCTGCAATCCGACAGGCTGACGGAAGCGCCGTTATCCGGGCATTTGTGCGACTTCGGATCGGGCCGCAGCCCATCCGAGCACGCCACGTCAAACACCTTTTCGAACGTCTCCGCGCCTTTCGACCAGCCCTTCACGATCTGGATTTTCTGCAGATTGGCGCTGTTCGAGTCCTTCACCGCCCAAACCACCAGCTTCGGCGCGGTCCCGCGCGCTCCGTGCAGTTCGCCGCCCATGGGAACGCCGCCCTTGTATCCGGCTTGCACCAGGTCGCGCCGTTTGTCGAGGCCAGCGGGATAATTCCAGCCGCCGAACAAGCGGACGCGGATGCGCGTCCCACTGGTGGCAAAGGTTTCGCGCCGCCGCAGCGAGTCGAAAATGGACTCGCGCGTATTCTGTTCCGCCCACACGCCGGCCAGCCCGCCCGGATTGAATGCGCCCATGTTAATGGGGAACGCCTTGTTCAGCGGCGCTTTGTCATTTATAGGGATGCCATAGGCGGGCTGGTCCTTCTCTTCGGTTTGGCCCGCATTGCTCAGGTGCGTGTCGGTATCGGCGATGAATCCATACTGGAACGGATTCACGCCGAACTGATCGCCCAGCACCAGCCCCGTTTTCAGAGCGTTGCGTACGTAGTCGCTGGCCACGGCGCAGAACGCGGTCTCGCCGTTTTTGCAGGCTTCGAAAACCTGCTCAAAGGAGCACTGCTCGTCGGTGGTTCCCAGGCCGGGCGCGCACTCCGAGTTGCCCTTCTGCTGAAAGATTTCGATCAGCGGCTCGGTGCGGGCGCGCCGTTGCAGGATCTCTTTTGTGAATGGAGTGCCGTCGCTGTTTTTCGCATCGAGCGCGACACCCCAACCGAAATTCGTATTGTGTGGAATGGCCAGCGCCTGGCAATCGCCTGTGCAGGTCTTCTCCAGCCACTCCCACAGGCGCTCCGGCCGATTGTTCAGCTCCACCGCGCTGGCAACGACATCGGGGACCGTCGTGCCACGGAAGATCACATTGCGATGCAGCATGCCGATCCTGTCCAGGTTGGCTGTCCACTCAAAGCCGATGAACGTGGTGAACTTGCCCGGCTCGTAATACTCCTGCGCGATTTGTTGCAGTTCGTGCCAAACAGACTTGGCGCGGTCATTGCAGACGCCGGCCGCCGGATTCGTAGTGCCGCAGACGCTCGCGTCGCGCTCCGCCGGATTCTTCGCTTCCGCCAGCCCGAAGCGCAGCACCGCCGCCATTGCCAGGCGCGGGTTCTTATCGCTTTCGCGAATGGTGCGGCAAACGTCGGTCGCGTACACGGCTTCGTTCGGATCCGTGCAGAGAGCCAGTTCGCCCAGCCAAATGTCATGATCGGTCACCGCCATGAAGTCGAGAGGCACGCGCAATTGACTCTTTACATTTCCGGGCAGCGTGATTGGTTCACCGCGCCCGAAGCGATAGGCCGCGCGAGGATCGTTGCGGTTCCCCAGCGTGTACGCGTCGAGCGAATAGCTGGTGTGCACGTGCAGATCGCCGAAGTAGGCGTTGCGCAACGGATTGGGCGCGGGCGACTGCGACATCGCCGGCAGCACCACAATTCCCGCCAGCGCCAAAACGTAAGAGGCTTTCATTGATTCTCCTGTTGAACCACTACCTGGTAATGCGAGCGAATTCGCGCGTAAGCTCGTTCCTCTGCCGCTTTTCTACGCTCGTTCATGACGTCGGCAAATACTCTGGCGCGGATCTGATCGAGAGGCGGCAATCGGCCTTCCGTACGTTCGCTCACCCGCACCAGATGCGAGCCGAACGCAGACTCAACGGGACCCTGCCAGGAACCCGGCGCAATGCCGGCCACCGCGGCGGCGAAGTCTCCCCCAAACTGTGCGGCGATCTCCACGCGCGATTCATCCGGGAAATCGTATCCGAACATGAACGGATCGCCTCCCTCGGGCGGTGATTGTTCCGGCGGATGCCGCTCCGCCGCCAACTTCGCCAGAAATGCGCGGGCGTCTTCGACGGCACGCCAGCCGCGCCGCGACCGGCTGAAGTAGACCTGTGAAAACGCCGTTTTCCCTGGCCCTCCATACTTGTCGCGATGCGCTTGCAGATACACCGCCAGATCCTGCTCGGCCGGCGTACCGGTCAGCGCGGGGTCTTCAAAGAGAAACTCGATCTTCTGGACCAGACGCCGGCGGATAATCGCGTCGTCCTGCTCGAGTCCGCTCGCCAGAGCCTGACGGTACAGAGCTTCATCGCGCGAGACCTGCGGTGTTCGCGCTGCCCGCGGCCAGGCGGACGCTGCCACGAACAACAAAACGCCCGCGACAAGGAAGTATGTGATACGCTCGCGCGCCAGTCTTTTCACCAGGGACTCCGGCGCGTCAGAAATACAGCTTCAACGCGAACTGGACTTCGCGCGAGAGTCGCTGGAACGTGAACGGAGAGCCCGCCGAAATGATGGTTCCCGCCCCCGCCGCTCCAATGGTCGCGCTCGGATTGTTGAGCTGCGGCGTGTTCAGCAGGTTGAACGCTTCGGCCCGGAATTGCAGGCTCTGTTTTCCTTCGTTGAACGCGAAACTCTTGAAGGTGGAGAAATCCAATTGCTTCGTGCCGGGTCCGTACAACGTGTTACGTCCGACGTCGCCGTACTGCAGAAGCGGCGGACCGGAGAACGCCGCTACGTCGAACCATTCCTGAGTGGTGCGCTGGCTGGCGGGCAGCGATCCGTTTCCGGGGCCGATTAACTCCGCCCGCGAGGTGCCGCCGGTGTTCAGAGTATTCGTGGCCGACTGCACGCTGAACGGAATGCCGCCGTACAGGCTGAGAATGCCGTTGAGCTGCCATCCTTGTACGAGGTATCGCGCCAGACCTGACGCCCGGAATGGAAGCGCATAAGTCGCGCTGCCAACAAAACGGTTAGGGATGTTGTAGTCCGCGTTGCCGTAATCCAGCTGGTGGTCATACGAATCCATAAACAGCGCACCGCCCGAGGACGGATTGAGGGATGCACTGTCCAGCGCGTGGCTGTACGTGTAGGCCAGATTGAAGCTTAGGTTTTTCGCGAAACGGCGCTCGGCCGTCACCTGCAGCGCCTGGTAATTGGACTTGTCCACGTCTTCAATCGACGTGATCGTTTGATAGAGCGGGAAGGGACGCCGCTGTGCGATGGGTGTCGTGCCAGGCACAGGCTGGTTGATGTTGTCCTGGGCCTGAAGATGAGTTCCAACCGTCCCCACGTAAGCCACGGTGAGCAGAGTCGACGAAGTGAGCTGGTGCTGAATGGTGGAGTTCCACTGTTGTGTGTATGGCAACTTCGAATGCGGATCGATATAGTAGAGAGCCGATCCGAGCACCGTACCCACGGCAGGATGCGAGAAGCCCGCCGACGCTGGTTGTGCGCCCGTGAAATTATACTGGTTATTGACGAACGCGGTGCTGATCAGCTCGGGTGGATTCGCTGTAATCCCGCTCGCGAAAGCCGTCTGGGGCGCGGAGTAGAAGATTCCATAGGCGACGCGGAATACGGTCTTCGGGAGCACCTGATAAGCGAAGCCCACGCGCGGCATGAAGTCGAGTTTGTTGTCGTAGACGCCGCTGCTCGGAATTCCATCGGTTCCCACTTGTGCGACGGTGCCGCCATTGGCGGGAACAAAGTTATAGGCGCGATTGCCCACCTCCGTCCATGGCCAACCCAGATAGTTCTCGTAACGGACGCCGATATTCAGAGTCAGCTTGGCGGTGACCTTGAAGTCGTCCTGCGCGTAGCCGGCCAATTCCGTCTGACGAAGGCCGCGCGTGCCATCCAGATACTGAAGGCTGCCGGAAATGGGCGTGCCCAGCAGGAGATCGGCGAGGCCAAGTCCGGTTCCGGTAGCGATTGCCGGGTCGGAACTGTAAGCCGTGGTGAACGACATGGTTCCGCGCAGATTCGCAGTCTGGAAAAGGTTGTACTGGCGCCGTTGCGACTCAACGCCGAACGTGAAAGTGTGGCGGCCGCGAATCAGGCTGACGCTGTCGTCCACCTGATAGTTATTGCTCACAATCGTCGCGGGTAAGTTGCCGTACGACCCAAGCGTCGCTGCTCCGGTAACCGGAATCATCGGTAATCCATCGGTCAGCGGATTCCCCGGGACGTTACTTCCGGGGATGCCGACCTGCGTTGCCAGCGTCTGCCCGGCGTTCGCGTCGGTGGAGTCGATATCTACGCGAGACCACCCCACTCGAGCTGTGTTGATCGCAGTGGCAGAGAAGATGTGATTCTCGGTCAGCACCGCCTGGTCCGAGGGCTCCCTTGAAAGGCCGGAGATTGCTCCGCCAACGGCGGGCGCGGGCAGCGGGCCCGGCTGGAAAATGTTGTCGCGGGCGTGACTGTAACGAAGAAAACTGCCGTCCTTGTCGGAGAAGCGATGGTCCACCCGGCCGTCGACCTCGTCCTCATCCAGCGTGCGCGTGGGCTGATAGAGATAGTTATTGGCAAATCCGGGAAGGTTCGGCAGCGGATAGAGATTGATGAGGTTCTGCCCAACCTGACTAATCAGACCGGATGGAATGATATTGCCTGCAAACGGCGTGCGAGAGTAAGTCCCGTTGGGGGCCTGGACCGTAGTAAGTGGGTTGTAGATCTGCTGGGGAAGAGCGGAGAAGTTACCCTGGCGTTCGGCCGCGGTTGGGACGGTGCTGATATAAGTCAGGCCCTGATCCATCCTTGTCCCCTGGTAGTCAACGAAGAAGAACGTCTTCGGATTGTGCCGCCCCAGCAGAGGACCGCCGAACGTGCCCCCGAATTGGTTCATCTTGAACGGTGGCTTCTGTTTGTCGAAGAAGTTTTTCGCGTCGAGGTCGGAGTTCCGCAGGAACTCGAACAGATCTCCATGGAACTGGTCTGTGCCGGACTTGAAAACCAGGTTGATGGTGCCGCCTCCGCCGCGCCCATAGCGGGCATCCGCGACCGAGGTTTCCTCCCGGAACTCCTCCACGGCGTCCAACGGCGGAAAAAGAACGATGCCCAGGCCGTTGTGATTCTCACTGTCGCTGATCCCATCGAGCAGGTAGTTATTCTCTTCGGGGCGCAGCCCGTTGACGGAATAACTGGTCTCGCCGCGCACGGCGCTCAGTGCAACCGAAGGGGCCTGGGATTGTGCCGGGACGACACCAGCCGACAGGTCAACCAGTTCGGCAAAGTTACGGCCGTCGAGCGGCAGATTCTGTACCGCCGTCTCAGTGCGCAGGTTGGAGAGGGTCGACGTCTCGGTACCCAGCAGCGGCGCATTGGCTTCGACATTTACCGTTTCGGAGGCTTTCCCCGGCGTCAGCACCAGAGTGATTGAAGCGCGCTGCCCAACTTCCAGGTGAACATGCTGGACAACTCTGGCAAAGCCCGACTGTGCCACCACCACCGAGTACTCCGCGGGTGGCAGCGGTTGCGAAACAAAGAGCCCCTCGCCGTTGGTAACTGCTTTGTCCGTCAGTCCCGTGGCGTCATTCTGCAGAAGCACGCCGGCATTGGCTATCACACCGCCGGAACTGTCTTGGACCGTGCCACTGATTCGGCCGCTGTCAACAATCTGGGCGAAACATACTGCGGCCCCGAAAACCACAATGAGGGCGAATAAGGTGAGGGCGGCCCGACGGCCCGAAAGGCTGACTGTTCTCATTTCCTGTCCTTAAGCGATGGCCGGATGGGTGGCGCACGATCCGGTACCGGAACCAGAAGATCGTGCGTTGAGCCGGGCTACGCAGGACAGGGGTAGCGAACCAAGCTCAGTGATGACCTCAAAGTCGATAGACTAACTAGAGAACGAGCATACCAGCGCTCGGTTACGATTGTCAACCCTCTTGACGACAGAATTCATTTTTCCAGCGGCCGCTATAATATCGCGTGGATATCGTGGTGCATTCGATCACCAGATACATCCCTTGACCCATGCCTCTGTTCCCGAGGCCAGCCGTTCCGCCATAGGCATCACGCCCGAGCTGGTCCGTATTGCCGTCGGCCTCGAAGACGTGGACGATTGATGCGGGATCTGGAACAGGCACTGGACGCGTGATTGCAACAGTCGTGCTGACCGCTCGCGTCCCCTGAGGCGTATCTGCGCCTTGGGCGTTTCTCATCCTGTGTCCGTAGGCGGTCGGAGCCTGCATCACAACAGCGTACTGGTTCACAGCGTGAACGTCGTTCACTAATCCGCCGTAACCAGACTTCGATCCCGCCATATCCACCATGGGCCAGGTCGCTGGTTCCCTGTGCCAGACTTCCTCATCAGTGAGTAAGTCCACAACGGGTCTTGTTTTCCGAGGACTGCGTCGTTCGGCTCCGTCACATAATTCGCTCGGGATCTTCGGTAAACGCGCGCTCCAACGACTGGAGAGCGATCACCGAGACGGTTCCGAAGCACTGCAACCGGTGCTTCTGGCGAGAACATCATAAAACAGCATTTTCAACCCGAGCGTCCAGACCGCGGCTAAGAAGATTCGCCGGAGCCATTGTTCGCCCAGGCGGATTGCAAGGCGTGCTCCGATTGAGGCTCCGACAAACATGGTGATCGCAAGGACGCTGCCCAGACGGAGATCAACAAGATGATGCCACATGAACACTATCGTCGCGATCCCCGAGGAGAATACGTTGACTACCTTGGTCGTGGCCATCGCCTCCACGAAAGACAACCGGAAGACCGCTACGTATGCCGCCGTCAAGATGGTCACATAACCACCGCTGAAGAACCCGCCATAAATACCGAGCAGGAACGTCAGCGCATAACCGACCAGCTCACTTGTGGCCGATACTTGCGTTACGACTTTCTGTGCACCAGACTTTCGATAAACAATCGAAAAACTGGCTACGGCTATCATAGCCGTCGACACGATTAGCGGGACGGACCGCTGTGGTATGACCAGCAGCAGGAATGCGCCACAAAGGGACCCGGCCACCGTAAGGATGATTAGTGCCGGCAGCCGCTTGCGGTCTACATCCTTGCCTCGAAGAAACGGCAGGCTTCCCCCAATACTCATGAAGGTGAGCGCAAACATGTTGGTAGCCAGCGCGATTCGGGCATCGATGCCGAACTGAAGCATGGCCGGGACGGTGATCAAGGATGTGCTGCCGGTGATGACGCTGATTCCACTGGTCGCGAAGAAGATCGCGATCAGCGACCACAATTGAAGGCCAGTCATGATTCCTGTTTTACCGCACTACAGGGACCTGAAGACCCGGACCTGGGAGGGAGGCAATAGTGCGGGCGTTGCTTGACGGCCGGTGCGCTGCCATGCGGTTTCCCTCTGGAATTCGGATTCAACCTCGCCGGACTAAACTTCATTTTTCCGCGCGCTCTCCGCCCTTCGGAAACCCGACAGAACTGACGAACGCCAGTTAAGTGATTCATCTCGTTTGACTCTTCTGCCGGGTTGTTCGCGAGACGCGGCAACGGCCCCGACATTGGCCGCCGGGTATCGCGGCCGCTCCGGGCGCGGCCTCCTCAGAATCCGATCTTCAGCGCAAATTGCATCAGGCGGGGGTCCCGTGCCAACAGGACCTCGCCGAAGGTCGTGTCCGAGATGTCTCCGTCCACTTTGCTGAACTGAGCGTGATTCACCACGTTAAAGACATCGGCGCGGAACTGGAACGTGTAGCGCTCACTGATTGACGCGGTCTTCATGATGCTCATGTCCAGATTACTAATGCCGGGCCCACAGCACACCGACCGAGGCGAATTGCCGATCTGTCCCATAGCTGCCTCCTCGAACGACGATGGATTGAACGCCAGATGCAACGGGTTCCGTGGGTTCAGTGTCTGGAGCGGCGCGACCATGTTAGGCTCGCCTGCGTCGGTGAAGAACTGGCTATCCATCAATTCCATGTCATCCGACGACGTGATCGGAACGGGGAAGCCGGTTTGCAAAGTCAGAATGCCCGAAGCGGCCCAACCATTGAAGAACCTGCCGGCCAGACCGTTCAGATTGACGTGCGGCAAGTCCCAGTACGAACTGAAGACCAACCGCTGGCGCGCATCGAATAAGGAGAGCGATCGGCTGCTGCCGTAATCCAGCGGGTTCAGCAGCTCCTCGAAGCTCGAAGCGTTGTCGATGGACTTGCTGAGCGTGTATGCGGCGAGGAACTGCAACCCAACCAGAGTCCGCTTTTCGAGGCTCACCTGCAGCGAATTGTAGTTTGAATTTGCGATGGTGTTCTCGGTGAAGATACTGCCAAACACCGGGATACCGTCAGGCGGACACCCGGCGCCGGTGAGCGGATTGCAGAGCGGCGACGAATACCGCCGCAAACCAACCAGCGTGATGGGGTTCGCATTCGGTCCGGTTACCGATGCCACAGGCCCGTAGGGGAGGTGCAGGGTGAAGCCGGCGGGAATCGCGTCCGCCGGGATCGTGTAGGACGAATCGGCCGAGAACGGCCCGCAGGCCAGCGAGGCATTCCCGGTGATGGTGGACAGCGCATTTAAATCGAGACAGGGCTGCGCTTCGCCGTAATTGGCGTCATATGTGGCCAGCAGATGGTGCCCCTGCGCTCCCACGAAGCCCGCCTGCAGCAGAAGGTCTCTTCGCAGCTGACGCTGAATAGTGAAGTTGTAGTTGATGGAGTACTGCGGACGCAGTTGTTGCGGGAAGTTGCCGAACAGCGAAATGGGTTCAAATGCCGACCAGTCCAACGGCTGACCACGAACCGGGTTCAGGACGCCGTTGAACGGGTTGTTGTAGACTGTTCCATCCTGTCCGAGAAACGGCGTATTGAACAGCGTGTTGGAATTGGACAGCGAGCCGCCAAACGGCGGCTCGCCGCTGAACTGCTCAAGAACCAGTTGTTCGATCGGGTTATAGAACAAGCCCCAGCCCATGCGCACGCTGGTCTGTCCCGGCCCGCCCATGACCGTCTTCAGCCAACCGGATGGAGACGCCGGGCTCCACGCCAGACCGATCCGCGGCGCGAATGCGCCGTAGTACGCGGGAACAAGCGTCGATGGGACGCCGGCATCGCCGGGGACAACAAGCCCCAGCGGAAATACGGACTCACCCGCACTGCCGGGATCGCACGCCGTGCCGCCGAACACTTGTACCAGGGGGTTTGACGAATCCAGCTGACATGGGAATATTTGTGTCGCCTCGCCCGGCCGGAATACCTGAAGTCGCTGGCCCAGGTCGCGCATGGGCGTGGTCAATTCCCAGCGCAAACCATAGTTCAGGGTCAGGCTCTTCGATATGCTCCAACTGTCTTGTGCGAACAAGTACAAGGCGGTGTTGCGCAAGTCCTCCGATTGCGCCGACCCCTGCGAATAAGAAGTGGGCAACCCCAACAGGTAGTTCGGGAGCTGACTGCTTGCGCCGACGTCGTTTGGACCGCCCGGGGTGAAATTGAACGTGCCATTGACATTGTAGAAGAGCGTTTGATCGAAGCGCTGCCGGCGGCCATCGATTCCAAACTTCAACTGGTGGCTGCCCAGTGTCTTACTGAAATTGTCCGCTGCCTGAAACGTATTCCCCACCTGCGGCAGCGCTCCCGCCTGGTTGTTGCCGATGGCGAACGCTCCACTCACTTGAATAAAGGGAACACCTTCGTCGCCCGCGGCGAGCCCCGGAGTGATGCCCAGCCGCGGATTCGCCGGATCGGAGAAGCACTCCGCGGCGGAAACGGTAGCGCACGAGCTCTGTACCAGGCCCGTACGCGCCGGCTGGTTGTAATTCGCCATGCCCTCGCGAAGGTAGGAGAAGCGCGCCTCGTTAATGGTTGTCGCGTTTACAGACCATGTTTCACTCAGGTTCATTTGCTGATTGCGCGCGCTGAAATCGGCGCCGAAACCAGGCACGTTCGCGCCCGTAGCCTCGAAGGTCGAGAACGGCTGCGCGGTCGTGTCATTGTC